>Ga0315288_10003916_pt1 | contig 18975 bp, 19 predicted proteins | sample YL17G11_20_MG_FD_203454 | JGI IMG/M metagenome (GOLD analysis project Ga0315288, IMG submission 203454) | Sediment microbial communities from Yellowstone Lake, YNP, Wyoming, USA - YL17G11_20 | ecosystem: Environmental > Aquatic > Freshwater > Lake > Sediment | place: USA: Wyoming | collected... | reverse complement strand
CCGATATCGACCCCAAAGAAGCCTTTGAAAACAAAGCAAAAAGACTCTTTTTCGCCGAACAGGCCCTTATTTCCAGCCTTCAGCTGCAAAGACAAAGTCTTTAAGTGTCGCCTCTTCTGGCAAGAAGTAGCACCCTGACGGAACCGTCAACCAACAACTTCCAACATTTAACTATTAACTTCAGGCGTGCTAACATCGGTGAGAGGAAGCTGACCTTGAGCTTTCGTAAATGGAAAAAGAAGAGAAAATCGAGAAAGCCAAAGAATTTCTTAAAGCTTCAATCGAAAAATCCGGAAAAAACACCAAGCCGGTAATAAGACACAGCCTTGAGGTTGGACGATATTTAGAAAAAGCCGGATATGGCGTCGAGGTTGTAATCGCAGGACTTTTGCATGATATTCTGGAAGATTTCGATGTAGCCAAACAAGAAATTGAAAGAAGATTTGGGAAAAAAGTTTTACATTTAGTCGAGGCCAATTCTTTCGATGAATCTATTACAAACAAGACAGAGAGATATAAAGAGCTATTCAGAAGATGTGCAAAGGTTGGCAAAGATTCTTTAGTAATAAAAGCCGCGGACATATTGGAAAATCACAAATACATGCATCTGGTTACAGACAAAAAACTATATGATGAGCTTTTTAAAAAGAGAAGATACTTTTTAGAAGTAGCGAGAAGCAAAATCGGAAATAAGAAGGTTTTTCAGGAGCTCGAAAAAGAACTATATTCTCAAATCTAAAGATTGAGGTGAGGGCAAATTCCTCGTTCTGATTGAATCCTCGAAAACCTTTTTGTATTTTCTCAAAAATCGGCCCAATATCTTAGGACGTTTAAGCTTCATAATATCTTGAAAATTGAAAAATCCAACTCCTTGACCTTCTATCCCTTTCTTGAACAATTTCGCTTCATCATCTTCCACAAAAGAAAAGAAGAAGTGAGTCTTTGTTCCAACTTCGGTCAATCGAAAGCCGAGATATTTTAAGTTTCTGGGGGAAAATGAAGCCTCCTCATAGAGTTCTCTAACAATAGCCTCTGAGGGCGTTTCGTTTTCTTCAATTCCGCCTCCCGGCGGAGTCCAAGTATCGGGGTTGGGGATAGTAGACTTATCATCTCGGTGATGAAGAAGAATCTTATCTTTCCAAATAATTATCGCCCTGCAAGTAGATATCATACGGAATCTGTAATTGTCAGCTCGGCATTGGCAGAGATTTTATCTAGAGGAGCGGGTTTGTTGTTGAAAAAGGCGTATGAGGCAATATAGGCGGCATTGTCGGTACAGAGTTTAGGGTCGGGAACCCTGAAATCTATGGCCAATGATTGATGGTTAATGGCTAATTGAAACTTTTCGCGAAGGCGGGAGTTGGCGGAAACCCCGCCGGCTAAAAGGAGAGATTTGGGTTTGAATTTCTTGACCGCGTCCAGAGTCTTTTTAACTAAAACATCAACGATTGCTTCCTGCGTTTCCGCTGCCAGTCGGGAAGTTTGGAGGTTAGATTTATTCCAACTTCTAACTTCTTTGTCCAGCTTCTCACCTCTATTTTCCAATTTCTCTGTTTCTCTAAGCACCGCCGTTTTAAGGCCCGAAAAACTGAAGTCAAAATTGTCCTCATCAATCATAGGTCTTGGAAGTAGATTTAGTTGGAAGTTGGGAGCTGGGGGCTGGAAGTTCGCCGCTGCGGCGGCGATGGAGGGACCGCCCGGATAGGGAAGTCCCAAGAGACGGGCTGATTTGTCAAAAGCTTCACCGGCCGCATCATCTCTTGTTCCCCCAATCCATTCTATTTTTCCGTGGTCTTTCATCAAAACCAAATCCGTATGTCCTCCGGAAACAACCAGTGCCAATGCTGGAAATTTTGGTAAGTTTTGAGATATCCAGTTGGCATATATGTGTGCAACAAGATGATTGACAGGAATAACGGGCTTTTTCCATAAATAGGAAAGGGTTTTGGCCGTCTCGACACCCACAAGGAGACTTCCGATTAAGCCCGGCCCGACGGTTACGGCAATACAATCTAAGGCACTAGGGACTAGGGACTGGGCACTAGATAAAGCCTCCTGAACAACAGGAATAACCGAGCGGACTTGCTGGCGTGCAGCCTGCTCCGGGATTACGCCGCCAAATTTGGCCTGCATTTCAGCGCTTGAGGCCACAACATTTGAAAGAATTTTTGTTCCGTCTTCTACAACCGCAGCCGCCGTTTCGTCACAACTGGTTTCTATGCCTAAAATTTTCATCTTGTTTTCAGATTATACTATGTGGCAAAATTAGCCTAGTGTTTTCTGGAAAAGAAAGACCCGCCGACTTAAGAGGGATTTTTTCTAACGCTGCTGTCCTATGGTCGGCTCTTCCTTCGGAGTGCCCCAAAAACCCATATTTGAACTGCGGACACATAGATCTTGTTTTCTCAAAATCTCTTCTTGGGCTATTTAAGATAACTGAGAATCCCGAAAAAGAAAGAAGGCTTAATATCGCCGCCTATTCACGAAACGACGGCCAGCGCAGAGGAATGGCAAGAGTATTTGCAGAAGCCGGCGGAAACAAGGTTACATTTTTAATCACATCTGTTTCCAACGAAAGTGGAGGGGCCAGAAGGCTAAGAGTGAAGAGAAAATTTATGGATGGGACCGAAGAGATTTTTCAAGTTACTAAAGATGGAATCTTTACTGCAGTATTGGACGAGTTGGCTGGACTTCATAAAATGGCTATTAAGGAGACGGACAAGGCATTATTTTGCGGGGCCTGTACCACGAAGGTAAACGGCCTGCCAGGGTCGAAAGTTTGAAACAAAGGTCTTCTGATAGATTGTCTCTCCGCTCCTTTCGACGGAATAGTTGAAAGTTACAGTTGCTCCCCAGGCGGCAAAATCAACCTGTTTCACCGTTCCTGCGGGCAAGGTCGGGTCGTCCTGATAAAGATCGGGAGGTGGGGGAGATTGATTAGTGATAATCGGTTTGGTTACGGTTGCTACCCGGCCGTCTTTGGTTCCATAGAGCTCAAAAACCAGATTTATAGTATTTAAGTCGACCGAAGTTTGAATAAGGATATATCCGGGAGTATCGTTTTTGAATTTCAAATCCGGCGAGGGAGAGTAAACCGTAGCATCAAGGCCGGGAGGAGAGTCTTGTTCGTAGTAACCGACCCTGTAGGCGTGTGCCGCTCTTTCTACCACCGGCAAGCCTGCATTGAGCATTGCCCTAAAAAGGGTTGTCGAAACCTGGCAAACCCCGCCGCCGTCTCCCAAAACCGTTTTTCCGTCTTTTATTATGTAAGCCTGTTGGTAGCCGGTATAGGCGGAAACATCTCCCAGAACGTCATTGAAGGAAAAAGTATCACCCGGTTTTACCAAGACTCCGTTGAATCTTGAGGAGGCAAGAACAATGTTGTGAATCCTTCCCGGGATAGAGTGGAAGAAAAGAGAGGAGCCTCGGCCAATTAGCTCCTTTATTCCCAGATTGTTTATATCTCCGGTTTTAATTTCTGGCGGAGTTGTAACAACGGGAATATCGATGGATGCCGTTTTTGCATCGGTTGATTCAAGAGTCTGGAGATTTCCGATAACTCTGGCTTCAAGAGCCGAAATATCGACTTTTGCACCGTCTTTTGAAGGTTTAAACTCCTGAACCCTTCCGCTCTGAAAGATAAACACCGAGTTTTGGGGTTCCCGGTTTACGGATTTGGTAATGGCCTCTTCTTCGGTCTCGATTACGCTTGTCGAATATTTTCCTTGGGGATTTAAAAACTTGAACAACTCTTCAGAAGAGAAAGAAAACTTTTGAAATTCAAAGTTTAGGTTAAGGGTTTTACCCAGAAGATTTTGGGCTCTTTCTTTAAATTTATTGGTCTGTTCGCTGTCAAGCGAAGGATCTACTTCGACAATTGGAACATTTATTGAAGAGATTTTGGCAAAAGCCAGATTTTGGCCTATTTCCACGCGAAGAAGCTGGTTATCCAAATTTGTCCCTTTCTTTCCGTTATCAATAACTACGTTTTCTCCCACAAGTTTTGCCGTAGGGTATATAGGGTCAACGGTTACCTGGCCTGCGAGAACCGAAATTTGACTGTTTAATTTGTCCTCATTTAGATTAATTCTTGCGCCAAGTTTTACGTGCCTAAAAAAGCCAAGCGAGCGGCTGTAAAAGTCGGCAAGAATATTCCCGGTTCTGTCCAAGTTGTAAGCCGCCCGGGCGGATTCGCCCGCGTTATAAGAAAAGTCAAAAGAGCCGGTTTCAATGTCAAAGTTTTGTCCGTTTGCGCTCAAGGTCAGTTTCGACGGCGGAACTAATGATTTTTCCAAAGAATTTTGGGCTTCCTCGGGAGTTTTGCCTCCCAGATAAATTCCGGCGACGGATATGCCCGGAAAAATTCTTCCGGCAAATGCGATGTTATAAGCGGCGAAAAGAACTAAGACCGAGGCGAGAGAAATTAGAATTTTTTGCAGGATTTTTTGTTTTTTTCGGGAAAACTTCATGGCTAGTAAATATGATAACATTAAGTTTGAAATTATATGGACGGACAAAATATTTATCAGCCTCAAACTCCAACACCGGTTGTTCCGGTACCTCAAGTTACACCTTCGGCACCAAAAAGGAGATCTCCAAAGATAATTATTTTTATTTTGCTCGGGATTGTCTTGCTTTCTTTGATTTTTGTAGCGGTTAAATTTTTGCCGAAAAAGACAGCGGGCGGAGGTGAAATTACAATGTGGGGTCTTTGGGAAGACGAACCAACATTTGCACCACTAATTGCAGAATACCAACAGCAAAATCCCGGCGTAAAAATAGCATATGTTAGACAATCCCAACAGGATTACCGCGAAAGGCTTACAAATTCTTTGGCCAAGGGAGACGGCCCCGATATTTTCCGTTTCCACAATTCTTGGGTTCCAATGCTTAAAAGCAGTTTAGATTATGTTCCGGCGTCGGTAGTAAGCCCGGCCGATTTTGCCAAGAATTACTACCCCGTAATGACAAGCGATTTGTCCAGCGGAACCGGTATTGTAGGAATTCCTTTAATGTATGACGGCTTGGCGCTATTTATTAATCAGGATATTTTTGACAAAGCTGGAAAAATCCCACCGACCACATGGGATGAGCTAAGGATTACCGCAAAGGCGCTAACCCAAAAAGACGACCAAGGAGTTATCACACAAGCGGGAGTTGCATTGGGTAAAACCGGGAATGTTGATAATTGGCCGGAAATTTTGGCCTTGATGATGCTTCAGAACGGAGTTTCTCTTTCTAAACCAACCGGCAAGTTGGCTGAAGACGCGTTAACCTTCTACACCCTGTTTTCTACCGTAGATGGGGTGTGGGACGATACGCAGCCGCCTTCGACCGTCGCCTTTGCTACCGGAAAACTTGCAATGTACTTAGGGCCTTCGTGGCGGGCCTTTGAAATAATGCAGCAAAATCCGTCTTTGAAGTTTAAAGTTGTACCTGTTCCTCAAGTTACTAAAATAAGTCAAAACCAGCCCGGCACTACCTATGCGACATATTGGGTAGAGGGGGTTTGGGCAAAGAGCAATAACAAAAAAGCAGCTTGGGATTTTCTGAAATTCCTTTCAAGCAAGGATTCCTTGACCAAGCTTTATACTAACGCTTCGGCCCAGAGGCAATTCGGCGAGCCCTATCCGAGAACGGATATGGCGGACCTACTCAAGGACCAACCGATATTGGCTCCGATTATTTCTCAGGCGCCCAACGCTGAAAGCTGGTATCTTGATTCGAGAACTTTTGACGGCCCGACAGGAATCAATTCGCAAATAAACAAGTATTTCGAAGATGCCGTAAATGCGGTAGGAAGCGGAACGCCCGCCTCAAAAGCCCTCGAAACTGTTGCTTCAGGAGTATCTCAAATTCTTGCGCAATACGGTATGATTGCTAAATGATTCTTTCAGCTGGCGAAATTGCCTCGATTTACTATCACGACATTTTTGATTATTCTCTAACCCCTTTTGATTTAATCCGTTGGCGGGCGGGGAAAAATGTAAGACCTAAAGATTTGAATCTTGAGATTACCCAAGAGAGGGGATACCTTTTTGTCAAAGGCCGCAAGGGACTGATTTTCAAAAGAGTAGTTCGCGAGAAAAACTTTCAGAGAAAAAAGGAAATTGCCCAAAATGCGGCAAGACTTCTTGCCAAACTTCCGACAATAAAAGTAATCGGACTTACGGGTTCGTTGGCAATGCAAAACGCCAAAGATTCATCTGATATTGATTTTTTGGTAATTACCCAAAAAGGAACGCTTTGGACAACAAGACTTTTGTCGTTTTTGCTTCTGAAATTGGCCCGCATTCCCACCAGAAGATTTGGGGATAAAGAGGAAAAGGACAAGATTTGTTTAAATTTATGGCTCGACGAAACCGCACTTAGCTGGCCAAAAACGCAAAGAAACGCTTATACCGCCCACGAAATCGCACAAATAATCCCGGTGGCGGATAAAGATAAGGTATTCGAGAAATTTCTGTGGCTAAACCGCTGGATAGAGAAGTTTTGGCCCAACGCGATTAAGATAAGAAAAGCTATATTCCGTTCTGGGAAAAAGTTAGGCCCGAGATTTATCGAGTTTATCGCCAGAAATTTTCAGTTCTGGCACATGAGAGGTAAGATTACCCGGGAAAGAGTTTCCAGGAAAAAAGCACTCTTTCATCCACAGGATTGGGGAGAAATAGTTAAAACGCGATTTTACACTTGACAATATCCGCCCACCCCGTATAAAATAGCACTCGCTGTTGGTATTTGCTAACAGTTTTTCTAGTATATGGCAGCCAAATCTTCAAAACTTAACTTCAAGCCCACTGCGGGCTACATTCTTATTGAACCCCTAGAGGCCGAAACAAAAACGGCTTCAGGCATTTATCTTCCCGATACGGCCAGCGAAAAACCTTTAAAAGGAAAAGTCTTGGCAGTCGGACCCGATGAGACAACAGATTCCGGTGCCAAGAGGTCGGCTCCGGTAAAAGCGGGGGATTATGTCATTTACAAAAAATGGGGAGGAAACGAAGTCAAAATTGACGGCAAAGAATATCTTTTTGCAAAATTCGAGGATGTTTTAGCCGTTGAAGGCTAAAACATGGTGAGCGAAGTCGAACCATGGCTAAACAATTAAAATTCAGTGAAGACGCAAGACAAGCCCTACTCAAGGGAATGGAAGTCGTATCCAAGGCTGTCGTAACAACTTTGGGTCCAAAAGGCAGAAATATTGCTTTGGATAAAAAGTGGGGAGCCCCCAGCATAGTTCATGACGGAGTTTCCGTTGCCAAAGAAATTGATCTGGCCGACCCTTTTGAAAATATGGGCGCACAGCTGGTTAAAGAGGCTGCTTCAAAGACTAACGACAATGCTGGAGACGGAACAACCACGGCTACACTTCTTGCTTATTCAATGACCAAAGACGGGATGAAAAATGTAGCAGCCGGGGCAAATCCAATGATTGTCAAAAAAGGGATGGAGAAAGCCGTTACGGCAGTTGTTGAGGAGCTTAAGAAAATCTCTAAACCCATTAAAAATAGGGAGGAAATAACTCAAGTTGCCACAATCTCCGCCGGAGACAGTGAAATAGGCTCCAAAATTGCAGAAGCGCTTGATAAAGTCGGACGAAATGGAGTTGTGACTGTTGAAGAGGGAAAGGGTCTAACAATCGATATTGAATACAAAGAAGGAATGGAGTTTGATAAAGGATATGCCTCGGCATACTTTGTCACGGAACCCGAAAAAATGGAGGCCGAAATCGAAAATCCATATATCCTTCTTACCGATAAGAAAATCTCTGCTATTGCCGATCTTCTTCCTTTCTTGGAAAAGTTTGTTAAAGTTTCCAAAAACCTTGTAATAATTGCCGACGAAATCGAAGGCGAAGCTTTGGCCACATTAGTAGTTAACAAACTTCGCGGAACCTTCAATATTTTGGCCATAAAGGCTCCGGGATTTGGCGACAGGCGCAAGGAAATGCTTGAGGACATAGCAATATTAACTGGTGGCTCGGTAATTAGCGAAGACACAGGCAAAACTTTCGAAAATATTGAAGTTGCGGATTTGGGACAGGCAGAAAAAGTTTGGGCCGACAAGGAAAACGCTCGAATAATCGGCGGAAAAGGCTCAAAAGCGGCAATTAGTGCCAGAATAAGTCTTGTCAAACACCAAATAGAAGAGTCCGACTCGGATTTCGACAAGGAGAAATTTGAGGAAAGATTGGCAAAGCTTTCTGGAGGAGTTGCTCAAATCAATGTTGGTGCAGCAACAGAGATTGAACTTAACGAGAAAAAAGAGAGAGTAAAAGATGCGGTTGGAGCGACAAAGGCTGCCGTAGAAGAGGGAATTTTGCCCGGCGGAGGAGTTGCACTTTTAAGAGCCAGGGAAGTTCTAAAAACCTTAACTGTTGAAAAAGGTATTAATAATAAAGATGAGCAGACCGCCAAGGATATTGTATATGAGGCCCTGGAACAGCCTCTTCGCTGGTTGGCTAAAAATGCCGGGGAGGACGATGGATATGTTCTTAAGAAAATTGAAGAAGCAAAAGACGGAGACTATGGTTTCGATGCCCTGACCGGAGAATTCGGTTCAATGACCAAATTTGGAATTTTGGACCCCCTCAAAGTTACCAGAAGCGCTCTTCAAAATGCAGCCTCGGTTGCAATGATGGTTTTGACAACAGAAGGACTTATTACAGATATTCCCGAAAAGGAAAAATCCGCTTCGACTCCAGACATGGGCGGGGGAATGGAGTATTAATTAGTTTTTGCTAGGCAATGGATAAACCCCCAAGGGGGCAGAATAAATTCTTTTATCTTCGCTTACCCCAAGATCTCTGGCGAGTTTTTCTATTTCCTGCTTACCTCTCACTGCGTGTTTTGGTGAAACTAAATAACCAGAATCCGGATGTCGCGGATGGGGAGAGACAAGAGAAAGAAAATCATATATCTGTTCAGTTGCTTGCAGCTCGTTTTCAACACGCTCTCGGCCATCGGGGATGGGGGTAACCATATGTGGTTGGCCGAAAGGGTCTTCGGCTACAGGATAGTAGTTTTTGATTCTTTCTGGCATGGGTGAATTATAATACAGACTTGCCCGAAATGTAAAACAGGCGAATAGAGAAGTTACTCAAAAGGCTAATAAATATCCGAGGAATAGGTCAAATCATCTCTAAATAGGTTCCATATAAAACGGCGGCTTCTTGGTATCTTTGGAAAGCATTGGAAAATAAGTAAGTTTTCTGAGAGAATTGCGCAAATGATTCAACCAGAGAGAAATGAGATTAAAAGGCCCACAGAGACAGAGGGTGTGATTTTTCTTCTATATAAGGGCGGCCGGGTTTTGGTCGAAGGCCGTCTGAAAAAAGGCTCGGGCTTTTACGGCCATACGGTAATCCCGGGCGGTGAAATCGAAAAAGGAGAAACGCCGGAAAATGCGATGAAAAGGGAAATCAAGGAAGAGCTGGATGTTGTTGTTAAGGACTTTGAGGAATTGGACACCTTTGAAAGTGTAACCCTGAATTTCGGTTATCATGTTTTCCATGCATATTTGGTTACGAGATTTGATGGGGAAATAAAAAACATGGAGCCTGAGAAAAGCCATTTTCATTGGGTTTCGGTTCCCGAAGCCTGGGATATTCTCAAATTAGCGTCAAGCCGTTATGTACTTTGTCTTGCCGAGAAATTTACCGGTTAGGGCATTGGGACTATTGCCCAGGGGTTCATAGGAATTCCGTTCTGTCTAACTTCAAGGTGGACATGAGGCCCGGTTGCGTGCCCTGTAGCACCCATTTTACCGATTTCGGTGATAGTTGTGACCTGCTGGCCTTCAGCCACTTCAATGGCCGATAAATGCGCATAAAGCGAGGTAATTCCGTCACTATGGCCGACGATTATGGCGTTTCCGTAGCCGTATCTCGAATGGTCAACAGCCTCAATCACTCCTCCCATAATAGGGTAGACAGGTTCATCCAAATAGCCGGCAAGGTCAACTCCGGGGTGGAAAAAGCTAAATCCCTGGCTAATAATAAACTCCTTAACAGGAGTTTGGATTTTGCGTTCGGTTGTAAGCGGGGCAATATTTTCCTGAATAACTGCGGATTCCGGCGCAGTTGCGTCTATGGTTTTGATGGGAAGAAAAGAGGATAAAATAATGCCCATGGCAAGGTTTGCGCCCAGAAGTTTTTTAACACTTCTGTGCTCAAAGACATGCCTGAAAAACCTCGAGATTTTACTACCCTTTCTGGCCTTCTTGATATCGTCAAAATTTGGCATAAAGGGAGTTTCTTCAGAGGTTCTCCGCCTTCTTACTAGATGAAGATGAAGACGGTATTTGGACAGATTTAGTGATAGTTGTACCATATTGGGCAGATTCAACAGGACAAAAAAATCCCGCATTTGTGCGGGACGCGTGATTTTAGCTGATGAAGACCCCAAAAGTCAAGTTTTAAAGTTTTGTATCCGGAAGTGAGTTAAGATACAATATCAGTGTTTCGGCCTGGTGGCGAAGTGGAAACGCTGCGGTCTGCAAAACCGCGATGCGAGGGTTCGATTCCCTCCCAGGCCTCAGTTGTCAAGCGCAAACCTCTTTGCTACACTTGGGACTCGTGAGAAAGCTTCTTCCGATTTTAGGGATAATAGTTTTAGTATTGGCCATTATCGGTTTGGTCTACTTCGTAATTGCCTATACAAAACCAAAGGCGGCAGGAATTTACATAACCTCCAATCCGCCGGCTACAGTTTATATAAACGGCCAGCAGGTGGGCAAAACTCCCTACGATGCTACCCGAAAACCGGGGGAAATAGTGATTAAGCTTATCCCTATTTCGACGGGTAAGCCATTAGCCTCATTTGAAACCAAAGTAATTTTAAACCCCGATATTCAAACGGTAATTAGGAGAGATTTCGGAGATTCTGATGATACCTCGGGAGGTGAGGTAACCTCTTTTGTCAGAGTCGGCGGAAAGGATGCGCAGATTGCAATTATTTCTGTTCCGGACGCCGCAGCCGTCACCATCGATGGCCAAAAGGTTGGATATGCTCCTTATAAAGACTCCGCGGTTTTTCCCGGAGATCATCAAATGATTGTTTCCGCAAGCGGGTTTTTTGAAAGAACTTTTTCCGCCAAAGCAATTGTCGGTTATAAATTAACCGTTGTGGTCAAGTTGGCCCAAAGCTCCGCCAATCAAGTTAGCGAAAAGCCGAAAGAACTCCCCAAGCCAATGGTGCAAATATTAGATACGCCAACGGGATTTTTGAGGGTTAGGATTGCTCCGAAAATCGATTCGGATGAAGTCGGTCAGGTAAAACCGGGGGACACCTTCGTACTATTGGGTGAGGACAAAGAGAGCGGCTGGTTTCAGATAGAATATCAAAAAGGAAAAAGCGGCTGGATTTCTAATCAGTTTGCCAAGAAGTTTGAAACAGGTTCTTCTGGGAGCCCTATGCCAACGCCAACTTCAACATCTTCCGCGACCCCGGCCTAGATTTAGGCAACGGTTGAGACCCCGCTATATAAAATCCAGATTACAAGCCCTATCCAGATGGCAACCGAAGCAAGAAGGGGAATGTCCGTTAAGAGAATCTTTTCCGGAGCTTCGGTTCTATCTTCAAAAATCAAGCTTTCATATCTCATTATTCCGAAAATTACCAAGGGGATTGTAATCATTAACATTTTATTAACAGTTGTGGTTCTTGATAATTCGGCCAAAAAAAGCCAAACGGGCACGGTTGCCTGAGGGGATTCAAAAAAGGTAAAAAGCGCCCAAGATAGCCAGGCCGCGTTTCCGAACATGGTAACATAGGAATCCAAGAGACTTTTGGAATATTTGGTAAGACTTTGGCGTGTTGCCCCAGATGAAGCAGAAATTACCCCAAGCTCGGCTCTTCTTTTACCTGAAGCCAAAAATAGAGCAACAGAGATTACACACAATAGAAACCAGACCGAAAGATGAGCATTTATCACAAATGCGCCTGCATAAACCCTTAAAATGAATCCGGCCGCGATGATAAGAATATCTATTATTGCCAAATTCTTAAGAACCAGAGAATAGAGCGCCTGCATAACCAAGTATCCAATAACCGAAAAGAGAAATAGGGGGTTTAACTTTGCCGCAAGAAAGATGGAAGCCGCAGCGAAGATAAACGCTTCGGCGAATGCAACCGAAATTGGAAGCTCACCGGAAGCTATTGGCCTGAATTTTTTATGCGGATGGAGACTATCCCTTTTTATGTCCCAAATATCATTGAAAATATAGGTAGCCGATGTTGCCAAACAGAAAGCTATAAAAGCCAAAACTGTTCTATCTAGAAATATTTTGGTATAGAGGTTCCCGGTGAATATTAGAGCCGCAAAAAGAGCAAAATTTTTGACCCAATGAAGAGGTCTTGCCACTCGGATGAATGACGGTAAGAAAGAAAGAGTCTCTATGCTTTCTTTGTAAGATTCGGTCGATAAGTTAGCCACAAAATTAAGCCCCCTAAGGCGATTGCGACACCCACAATTGTATAGAACTTGGTCTTCGTATTCAAATTGATCGCCATAACACCCAAGAGGGCAGTAATTGCCCAGTAAAAAGCCGCAACCTTTCTTTTGCTCCAGCCCAAGTCCAAAAGCCTGTGATGAAGATGTCCGCGGTCGCCCCACACCGGAGACCTGCCCCCTATTATGCGTCGCACAATAGTATAGCCGGTATCTATCAAAGGAACGCCCAAAACTACAATCAAAGCCCCTACCTTTGTTGTAGCAAGGATTGAAAGGACCGCCAAAACGTATCCGGCCAATGCGGCGCCTCCATAACTTGGCATTATTTTTTGCGGATAAATGTGCCAAGGTAAAAATCCCAAATAAGCCCCGGCGGTTATTGCGGCAAGAATTATAACCGGCCATTGAGTGATATCGGCCGAAAACTTTAGGGAAAGAACGGCTATGGTTGCTGCGGCAATTACAACAACTCCCGAAAGCTGGCCGTCAACCCCCTTGGCTCCCATATTGAGCATGTTCATCATAAAAACTATCCAAAAAAGAGCGAACAAATCCGATAGCACCCAAATGCTTTTTGCATCCCCGAAAAGATTAAAGTGCAGTTGTGGCTGGGAAAGATTGATTATCCCGCCCAAAGGATTTGAAATGAATGCTATTCCGATTCCTGCGGCAATCGGGAAAAGTGCGGCCACAAAGCCGATAAAGAGCCTTAAATATGGGTTTAGGTCATATTTGTCATCCAGTAGCCCCATGATGATAATTACGGCTCCCCCGCCCAAAATCGCCAAAATATACTTGTCGTTGGGTAGAAACAGGAAGGAGGCGACGGCTATTGCCGCAAAAATCGCCAAACCTCCGGCTCGCGGCGTAGGGTGAGTATGGATAATCGCGGGGTGCTTATGTTTTTTGGGGTCATCCATAAGCCCAAATTTTTTGGCAAACCTGATTACCAGGGGTGTTGCGGCAAAGGCAACGAGTGTGGAAACTAAAGCCGGCAGAAGTGCCAGGTTAAATATGCTATTCATAGCAGTTTCAAGGATACCACGAATTTTAATTCGTGGAGGAATTGAACCTGATATATCATCCTCCCTCAGGGGGAACCGCAAACTTTAGTTTGCTTAAGGATGTTATAAAGTTAAAAACTTCCTACCAAGAAAATTATCTTGATAGTTGTAATCACCGTAAAAAAAGTAACGCCGATGCTTGTTAAAATCAGTGCCTTTTTGAGGAATTCATCTTCCATCAAAAAACATGCCATAACATTGATAATCAGGACTCCTAAAGATACCAAACTTGGCAAGATTAGCCCCAATGCCGGGGCGAGCTGTGCTTCTCCTTCGGGAAGACCGTAATAAAGAGGTACCTGGGGAGGAAGTTTTTTAAGAAGAAGTACGACAGCCAGAATTGTGGCCAAGCTTGCGAAAAGCGAAAAATAGGCATAGTTCCTAAAAGGAATTAGGTCCGTGTCGAACCGGACATTTGTGGGCAGTTTGGCAGGCCAAAATTTTCTTTTTGGTCCCTTCTTGGAGTTAGTCATTTAGCTTTAGTCCTAATCAACCTCCAGACTTCAGCGCCCTCAATACTGGCAATCTGGATATAAGAGGTTCTGATAAGCGGAGTCAGTTCCGTAAAGGCTTGTGCATTCGGGAGAAGAACTATAAATGTCGGCTTATTTTTCTCAAACTGCTTCTCAACCTCGGCTTTGGAGGAAAAATCGTTTATATGATAGCCTGCAACATATTTTATCGGAGGAAGCTTTCTTGATAGAGCATATATTGCGGGGCTATCTTCCCAGACAAAGACCGTTTCGCCCGGCATCATTGATTTCATCAGAAAATCCGCGACTTTGTAATTTCGGGGTACGGAGGTTCCGAAAGAAGCAAGATATGTCTGCTTGTCCATTTTCATAAAAGCAAAGCTAACAAACCTTTGGTAGTAAGAAGCGGTCGGGTAGTACCAGAATTTATAAAAAACAGGTACCAAAAAGAAAAGCGCCAGAGGCAAAATTGCCAAAGATTGTTCCAATGTCTTTTCCGCAATCAGGATTCCGAAAAGCAGAGATGTCGGAGCCAAAGATTGAATGAGGTAGTGGGGATACGGCCTTTCCGAAAGGGTTACGGCAAAAAGAGAAAAAAGAAGCCACAATGAAACAAAAATAAATTGTTTTGAGAGTTTCGAGCGCTTCCAATAAAGAATAGCCGCACAAACCAAGATAACAGCGGCTCTTATAAAAAGCGGCAGGTTTTTGAGAATCGAACCCCCTTGGGAACCACCCCTCCAGCTTGAAAGATAACCCAAGTTTTGCAGAAAGGCTGCCCTGAAATAGTCCCCGAGACTTCCCTTAAAAGTAAACCAGACAAGTGTGAGTCCAATGGGGACAATAAAGCCCAAGACAAGCGGCCATAATTTTATGGCAACAGCCTTAATCCCCTTTACACTTATGCCGTCTTTTATAAGCCAGAAGAAAACTATTGCGGGAACATCGAAGACGGCGGGAATCTTAAAAAGCGCCGCAATCGAAAAAAGCACACCCGCCCAAAATATGTTTTTGAAAGTTTCGGGTTTGGAAAAAAGAATGAGAAACGCGGCAATAATCGGCCCAATCATCAATATTTCTGCATTTGCGATGTTTCCTTCAAAAAGGGGAATTGTGGTTACTAAGGCGAAAATTGCGGTTGCTACTTTGTGAAGCTTTTCTTTTCCCGGAAAGAGGGTTTTTGCCAGGTGCCAAAAAAGAATTATCGTAGCCAGGCTCCAAAATGCCAAGATTACCTTGAACCAAAACAGGCTTCCGGCAACAGCTGCGGTGATATAAAGAAGCGGAGGCTTGTTGTCGTAAATCCCGCTATATAAGGTAATCCCCTGTCTTATTCCGTTGCCGAGCGTTAGGTAAACCATCTCGTCTCCGTAGGAATAAGGCTCAAAGAAAGATGGAATCCTAAGAAGCAAGACAACACCCAAAAGGATTGTCAGCCAAGTGGGCGTGTGAATTTTGTCCAAAATTTTTTTCATATTTTGTCAAACCAGACAAATTTCAAGTCAGAAAAAGTCTTTGCTTCACCTCTAGTATAGCCAGGTAGAGATGTCTCATCAATGCTTCCGCTCGTTATTACTCCTACTCTGGCCACCGTATGCGAATCCACCTTTTTTGGAATGGACGAAACAACGTCGTCTTTTGTCATAAGCGCAGTGCCGACAAAAAACGGCAATGCTTTTCCGGGATTATATAAAGGAGCACTGAGGCCATAGTATTTCGATTCCCACAAGTGATGTGAGGCGGAGTTCCAATTTATCAAATAGTCGTCTCCTTTTTGTACTTCGCGGACGTACGTTGCCAAATCTCTAAAGGGCAATTTTGTTGGATGGGTAAAATAAAAAACATCCATTATCACAAAAAAGAGAATTAAAGGAGTTAAAAAGATATACGAATATCTTCTCAAGTTTGAGCCAAGCAGAAGCATTGCCGCCGGAATTGTATAAAGTAAGTATCTATCGAAAAAGATAGATTGAAACTTTTGGGAAACAACCCAGGTCAAGACAATAGGGACAAAAAACCAAGACAACAGAACAAGCGATTTTTCTTTGTCCGCGAGCCACCTTCGCAAGATAACAATGGCAAAAGCCAGGTAAAGAGCAGGTTGGGCAAGTCGGTGTTTGATTCCTTCGGCCAAATAGTTATAAATCAGATTTCTCAAATCAACCAACGTCGGCGTTCCCAGCCAGAACCCACCGCCGACCATTTTGGTTTGCCCGTAAAGCGGGAGAATCCAGGGGGAATATAAAACTGCTACTAACGCGAAAGATTTGAGAATCGAATATGCAACCTTTCTTTTACCGAAGAAAAACTCTTTGAGAAACCAAAGCCCTTGGGTAAATACGGCAAAAATTGCGAAGTGGTGCGTATATAAAGCTAGAGTCGTTGCTACGACATACCACTTCCATTTTTTAGAAAGGAAAAAGTAAAAAGAGGCTGTAACGGTTGCCGCAAGCAGAGAATACATCCTTCCCTCAAATGCATAAATAAAGAAAAAAGGATTTAGAAAAGTAAGCAGTGCTGCGATAAGCCCGGCATTTTTATTCCAAAGATACGAACCTATCTTGTAGACGAAGAGGACTGCGATAAGGAAATAAAGAAAAGAAAGTGCTCTTATTGCGACCTCGGAATTCCCGAAGAGCTTAAACCAAAAATGTTCGGTTAGATTGTATAAGGGCGGAGAAGTATCGCGAATTATGATTGAAATAATTTGGGGCACGCTTTTTTGAGATAAAACGGCTGAGAATGCCTCGTCTCCCCAAACACTGACGGTAAATTGGTTCACAATTTACTATACCTTTTCTGTTACCTTGTACTCAAGATACTTTCCCAGCATAAGCCGGGTGTGGGCGTCAAGCCCCGGAAGGGCTGAAAAGAAAAATCCGGCGATAGGCATGAGGACAAACTCCAAGGGAGTCAAAAGAGCTTTCCATAAAGGAACTTCTTTAGGCCTTTTTGGTCTATAGATATTATCAATGATTATCATGATTACAAGGAATATGAGGGCAAGAGACAGGACAAACGAGGAAAGTCTTGGAATCGTATAGCCAAGAGCTGTTCTTCTAAAAGCCGGGTTTAAAAGAGACGGAAGGGTTAACCCTATGGTGATCATGAACCAGTTAACTGGCCAGAGAAAGTGCGACCAGAGGACATAAATAAGCCTCATTGTCTTATCCCAAAAAGGAACACCGGGAGTAAGAAGATAATTTTTAATAATCCAGGGGTCATCGGATACCCCCCAAGACCAACGTTTATATTGTTCGTATTGGTTTTTAAGAGTTTTCCAAAGAGATGTTGATTGTGCAGCATCAGCATGCAGGGGAAGATAAATCGGTTCAACCTCCACATCGCCCCGTTTTTTGTAATAAGCTTTAAAAAATATTCCCCAGTCTTCAGGAATTTTATCTGGGTCCCAGTAGCCTACTTCATCCAGAAGTTTGAAAGAAAGGGAATAATTTTGTTGATTGATGAGCCTGTCCTTTCTGGGGAGTTGAGAAAGATTCCAAATGGTAGAGAAAGTATTGGGAACTCTGGTGATTGCCGGAAGTTCCCAGATGTTATTGTAAAACATTACCGCCGGTTGCCAGAAATAGTTATAGCGCTTGGGGTTATCCAGAAATCTGAAAGTAAGAACGGCAAAATGCTGCGGGTGATATTTATGGTCGGCATCGCAACTGGTGACGGTAATATAGTTAATATCCATTTTTTCCTTATCGATAAGTTCCTTTTTAACCCAAACGGCGGCGAAACGCTCATTAGAGGCTTTCCCTACGACCTCTCCGGGGATAAGCTCATGAACAGTTACCAAAAAATTAGCAAAAACATTTTTAAACTTAGACTGTAGCTCCTGGACTTTTTTGGCTCTATCTTCTTCCGGTTCTTTTTTCTCCATTGCCAAAACAAGGGTTATTTGCTTTCTAGGCAGGGTTTGGGCGGCAAGGGAGGCGAAGGTGCGCTCAAGAATGTGAATAGGCTCTTTATAAGTGGGGATTATTATTATGTGATGGACTTTTTGCCAATCAGGGAAAGCTTTTATATCTTTCATCCAATCGTATTGCATCGATGCCTGAATTCTTAAGTGCGAGATAATCGCGGCCAAGGCAATTTGGAAGGATTGGTAAAACCAGTAGATGTTGAATAGAAGTACGAAGTATGCAACCGCCGAGGGCATAACGAAAATTCCCCAGTAAGGAAAAAGAATTAAATTCCAAGAGGTAAACCCTGGAAGTATTTCCAGAAAACGGCGAACGAGCCTATCGTGCTTAATAATAAAATCGCGCATTTTATTTGATGCGGGGAAAAAGCGGCGCTTCGGATTTAATTTTCGGTCCGGCAAACTGCTTTTCGATTTTCTCGGCTGTTTGGGGCAAGAAAGACACGAGACAATCAGCAATAGAACGGATAGCAGAAACCGCGGATTCCAAAGTTTTTTTGAGGTTCTCTCCGGTTTGCTCCCACGGCTTTTGGTCGTTGATATATTTATCGAGTTCGGAAACTTTTTTCCAAATAGATTCCAATGCCCCATCAAACCTAAATTCTTGCATATGTTTTTCTACGTCTTTATTTAGACTTCGATGGATCGATTCATCGAAGCGGAAGTCGTCTTTCTCACATAACTTTGCGACTCTGGCAACCAAATTTCCAATGCCATTTGCCAAGTCGGCATTGTAGGTTTCTTTTAATTTTTCCTCCGAGAAATCGCCATCGGCAAACGGAGAAACTTTTGCCAAAAGATAGTAGCGCAGGGCATCGACACCGTATTTTTCGATAATTCCGAATGGGTCGATTACATTACCTAAAGTTTTTGAGATTTTCTGGCCGTTAACCGTTAAATAACCGTGTACAAATAGAGCTTTGGGAAGTTTCAGCTTTGCCGAAAGAAGAAATGCCGGCCAGTAAATTGCATGGAAGCGTGTAATGCCTTTCCCGATAACATGAACGTCTGCGGGCCAGTATTTGTTATATTTTTCTTCGTCCCAACCAAAGCC
>Ga0315288_10003914_pt1 | contig 18980 bp, 23 predicted proteins | sample YL17G11_20_MG_FD_203454 | JGI IMG/M metagenome (GOLD analysis project Ga0315288, IMG submission 203454) | Sediment microbial communities from Yellowstone Lake, YNP, Wyoming, USA - YL17G11_20 | ecosystem: Environmental > Aquatic > Freshwater > Lake > Sediment | place: USA: Wyoming | collected... | reverse complement strand
AATCATCTTGTGGTTGGGCCTCTAAATACGCCTGTGAAGCATGGCAAGCGAGGGGGGAGTGAACAATGAGTGTGTGTGATGATTGCACCGTCGGCAAGCAGGGCGTATTCAGCCCGTGTTATTGCCCAGTAAAGGGGCAAGAGATAAGGGAAGTTAACGGTGTTGCCCCGCTATCTGTTGTTATGAACGAGGAGTTTGTCGGCCCTGAATCTTGTCCCTTGCCTCCAATCCTCAAGATACTCGCAGAGGCGGTGGAGATAGACGATGTAGAGATTTCAGAACTTGGAGCGCGTCTACGACATTGGAACGGTCAAGACCACAGAGGCTGGCAAAAAGTCGAGTTCTGGATGAGGAGGTGAGAGGACATCCAACAAGAGATCCTTCAGAGGTATTGTCCTCTATGGTCGATAGTTTCAGGTGAGAAAATACTGTGCTTTGAAGAGTGTGCGTGGTGGGAAGGTTGGAAGAACTTGAGAGAAAGTGGAGTCGAAGAGTGCGGAGTCTGCCTTATGTTTAACCTGCGTTTTCTCAACTGGCTCAGGCCAGAAAATGAAGAAGGGAAGTGGCAATAATGATGAAGATAATAGCAGTTGTTTTGGGGAAGTTCAACTGCTGGAACTGCTGTTGCCGTGTTGTCTGTGGAAATTATTATAGTACCCGTTGTTATCATTCAAAACCGAATGACTTTGGGTGCCTTCATTGGCAATATCAAAGGCGGTGAGTGATGGAAAGACTCTGGAATAGGGTGAAGTACCACCTGTATCCACCGTATCGCAGGAAGGTTGATGCAATAGCAAAAAGTCTTATCATCCCTGGCCTTATAGACGAGATGTTCAGGTCGTATCCGTTATTTAGGATGCTTATTGAACAAGCCCCGCCCTCTTCAGCACCTTCCCTGTTGCCACCTTCGGGTGAGCTCGAGCCATGATTCTGTATCTCTCGGCGGCATCGATCACCGCCATTACTTCAGCCGCGGACCAGTTCTTCACCTTCTCCGCCAGGGCAACGGCGTCCACCTTCCACCGCTCCTCGCTCCACCTGATGTCGGCGATCTCGGCCCACAGATATTGATAGTTGTCGGCGCCCATAGGTGAGTCCTTGAGCACATCAACAATCACCCCGGCTTCAACCGCTGACATCTCTGGCATTGAGTCGACGATCACAGCGTAGTACCTGGCGAGATCCCGCTTCGCAACACCGTGTTCGGTCAACCCCTTGTCTCTGTCGGCCCGGGCTGCCAGCGGGACCCTCAATCCCTCCGGGCGAAAGTTCACATTCCGAGGTTCGATCATTGTGTCACCCCCGGGAGAGTCAACTGGTCACGGTTGATGTATTCGTTCTCCAGTTCTTGCCGTGGTCCGCGCCTTGCACATGCGGTCGAGCAGTACTCAGGTTCTACCACGATTGGATCATCGTCTTTAAGCTCAATAAATATTGTCTTACGACAGGCCCGGCAAGTACATGTCGTGTACTGTTTTCCGTCTCTCCCGGTCCATCCTTTCAGATTCACCTGTTGGTATATCATGACTCATCATCTCCTTTCCCCCATCCGAGAGCCTTGCTTACGTCCTCGGCTGATAGGTGCGTGTACCTGTCTGTTGAGCTGGTGTTCCCATGCCCCAGGTATGCCGCTATCTGGTGGTCGTTGAGGCTGCTCGCGGCCAGGTCGTGCCCGCACGTGTGCCTCAGTTGGTGTGCTCCTATGTCCAGCTTGCGGGCCAGCCACTTCTGGAGCGCCGCTCGTGAGGTCAGGATCACGTGATCGTCACTCTTTACTTTGCCATGCTTTGACCGATTTCTCATGAGTTCCATTAGTTCCTGCTCTAGGACCCCGCCGGGTTCAAGCGGGACAAACCTGCTCTTTCCACCTTTGCCCCGCCTAACGTAGATATTCCCGCTTCTTATCATCAGGTCGCTCCAGGACAGCTCAAGTGCTTCGGCAATGCGTAGCCCCGCCTTCCACATGAGCAGGCAGGCGGAGCGCTTATCCGTTCCCGAGGGCAGGAGCAGGATCGAAGCCAGCGCCGCCTCCGGCGCGGGTTCACCGGCGCGTCTGTAGTGAGTGACTGGCCTATGCCGGCGCCCTCCGCCTCCGTTTTTCCCTCTTCGGATCATGTCCAGGCTCACAACTTGAGCTTCTTCAGGCCGGAGCCCGTTGCTCTCGAGGTAGCGGCTCACGGCGTCGCCGTCCTTCTTATATGCCATCTCCACCCTGTAATCCTCCACCAACCTGGCGATAACCTCAACCACGTCACCCTCGAATACTTGCCCGTCCGCCAGTAATCCCCGCTCTTTCTGTATTTGTTCTGCCAACTCGCAGGGATCATACCCCGAGCATACCCGCCCTACGCTATACCACTTACCGCCCGGGGTCTTCCACTTTAGCAGGGGCTCCAGGTCGTTCCGGTAGTCACCGTATGATATCTTCACTTTGTCAATGTTCAGCCCAAGCCAGATACGCTCGGCCTCGCCGATATCAGGCGCTTGTGCATATTCCGTTTGCCAGTTCATGAGGCGCCGCCGTTCTTCGCCGCGGCGATAAACCCCTGAGCTTTCAGGTTACGGCTCCACACGTTCAAGAATGTGCGGATATCCTTATCCTGCCGCGGATTGACAACCCCACACCCGCGGTCCTCATCCCACCACCGGGCCCGGCAGGTCCCGCACCACTGGCTAATTTCAATGGGCGCCCCGGTCCCTGTGTCAATCACCACGTCGGGATCAGGGATCAGGTCTCCGTTCTGCTCGTAGTAATGAGCGACGGACGTATGCCTGGCGCCGAGGTCCTCCGGGTGCGAGCCGCACCGCCAGGACTCGATCACCAGGTCCATGTAAGGGCTGTTGTTAATTCTCATGTGGAAGTGATCCTCGCTCAGGTAGTCGTCCCACTTGCCGGCGGCTTTGACTATCCGTTCCACGGTGTTAACAAATGGGGTCATTCTCAATCACTCCTTTCAGACGATTCTCTTCTACAGCATCCAGTGGATGTATCCTGATTCTTCAATGATCGGCGGTTTGTAGATGTCGGAGTCTAAGTCGGCGTAAGGATTGCCATCAATTCCTTTGAATACGGATATGTCGGCGAGCTTTTCTCCATCAACGGTGATTGCCAGAGTGTAGCGGTCAACGCGCTCGAGCATTATATTATGCTTTGGAGCGTCGCTGACGTGTGAGCCGGTATGCTTGCGCTTAACTAACATGCTGTCCTCCTTTCCTCAAGTTCTGGCGAACTCATACCCTGTAACTAATACCACTGTACTACAGAAGTACTACTCTGTCAAGCCCCAATATTGCCAGCGCCTTATAAGTAATAGAAGTACTGAAGTTATGTCTATTACTTATAGAGGAAGGAGTAACGTAAGTCCGAACAGAGAGAGGACTTAGGTTACTCCTGTTGATAACAAAAGAGCAGTAAGGGGTGAGCACTTGAAGTACGATCAGGATAGAGTGATTAAAGTACAGTGGATTGATAGAGAGGGAAGGCAATCAGATCCCAGGGTTTATATCTCCAAGTGACTGAGTGACTGAGCTGCATAATTCCTGCAGTACCCGGGTAATGTCTACACTTTATGAAGAATGTAGACATGTAAGGGCATATGTAGTTATTTTCTAAGGGGGTATAGTAGTGATCCGATGTCTCTCCCCCCTGTCTCTCACTTTAGCAATCAATAATTAACAAAACTCCCAAAGATGTTAGAGTATGATGAGTAACTATATATATATATACCCTACACTCTCCCTCATTTATCTTCCGCTTAACAACCTTTAGGTCTGTACTCAAAAAGCCCTCAGAACCTTTATAAGCCCCTTCCCCCAGAAAAACATATCGGTGTTGCATATGAGTCTTTAAGCCTCACAGGTGGGCTCTCATGGATTCTCAGGGGTTGACAAAGCAATGTCTCGGGGTGTAAAAGAAGGATATGTCAACTTTATAGCCAATAATTGGGAAAAGGAGGTTTCACTTGACAGTTGTTGCCTTCGTGTTGGCAATCCTTTCCTTCCTGTTATCCGCAATCCTGCTTTTGCTTCTCCGCAAGAACCTTTCCAGTAATTTCTCTGATTGCGTTATCGAGATGATGAAAGTACAGAACAGACTTTTTGACATCATCTTTGAGCCGAAGGTGGAAATCAACGAAAGAGCACCACCGATTGAAGACTTCATAACTCATCGGGACGCTGTTGGGCCGGTTGGATTAATAACAGTAGATGAAGAAGACGAGGTTGAGGATTTGGAAGTGGAGTCCTTCAGCGACAACGATGAGTACGAGGCGGAGAAGGCCCTTTTAGACCGTGGGGCGGTGAGAGCGTATTCCTAAGAGCCTAGAGACAGTCACGGGCGAGATAATGGTCAGGAAGCCCAACTCGGGGGTTGGGGCTTCACCGTCTGAAGAAGCGGCGGTGGCGGCACTGGCCGCCGGTGGGGAGACTATCACGGCGATAGCGAAGGCCATTGACCGTTCTCCGGCGTGGGTTGGGAAGAAAAGGGCGAAGCTCGCCGGCAAGATCGAGGAGCTACGCAAGGAGATATTCGAGGACAGGGTTGAGGACTACACCGATATTGTGACTCTCGCGCTCTTTCGCATGAGAGAACGACTTATCGAGGCTCCCGGCAAGATACAGACGAAAGAGCTCGTGCAGATATTCAAGGCCACGTTCGACAAGAGGCAGTTGCTCCTGTCTCAGCCGACTTCGATCACGGCGGACGCGGAAGGGTCTCTGGACCTGAACGTGTTGGCGGTGGCCGAGGTCTTCAACGAGAACTTCGAGCGGATGCAGCGGGCGCTGATAGAGAGGCGGGTGGAGCCCCTATTGCCCGATGGCGGCGAATGTGTTGGTGGCGGGGTGGAGTTGGAGATGGGGGAAAGTGCCGCAGGTAACAAAGACCAGGAGTAATAAGCCGGACAGCCCGGCGCCACCTGCCTCTCTCTCAGAGGCGGAAAAGCAAGCGCTTATAGCCGTGAACCCGCAGGCGTGGCTCATGTCCATGTCGGCTCTCAACAACAAGGGCCGGCCCATGGAGTGGGAGGACCGCCTGTGGATGCACCAGATTCTTGTGGACCCGTCTTCCGAGATTGTTGTCCGCAAGGGTGCCCAGATCGGGATGAGCACCTGTGAGATTTTCAAGATTCTGCACCGCTGCACCCACGACAACATCACCGCGATCTACATCCTGCCGACCTATGACAACGTGCGCCAGTTTGTCTCCTCCAAAGTTGACCCGATCATGGAGTTCAACCACATCCCGGCTTCCCAGAAGAATTCCATCGAGCAGAAGGTGATAGGCCGCGGGGCCAACAGGAGTTTTCTGTTCTTTAAGGGGTCCTGGACCGAGCGCGAGGCTATTATGCTGGACGCCGACGCGCTGGTGTTTGACGAGTTTGATTCATGCGACCAGGACGTGTTGACGACATATGAGAGCAGGGTGCAGGCTTCCCTTCTCGCCTGGATGCACCGTTTCTCTACGCCCACGGTGCCGAACCAGAGGATTGACGCTCACTTTAACCGCTCGGATGCGAAGTATTGGTTTGTCAGGTGCCCTCGCGGCCACGAGCAGTTTCTTGACTGGCCTAAAAACGTGTGCTTTGAGCGTTGTGAGTACGTCTGCGAGGTTTGCGGAGAGGTTTTAACAAAGCAGAACCGCCGCCTGGGACGTTGGGTGAAGAAGTGGAGGGACCGTGACGCGAGTGGTTACTGGGTTTCTCAACTCATGGCCCCCTGGATAACCTGCGATTCCCTCATTGAGGTCGAGAAGCGGATGGGAAAGCAGTATTTTTTCAATTTCTGCCTTGGCAAACCGTACTCCGGAAGCGATATCACCGTGACCGAGGGGCTTATTACCTCTTCTCTGAAGGCCGGGCCTCTCCCCAAGCAGGGTGACACGTGCATGGGGGTTGATGTGGGGGGCAAAGAACACCATTACGTGATCGGCAACGAGGCCGGGATCGGGGAGATAGGGGTTATCGGCTTCAAGGGAGACGACCCGGACGCCGGCTACAACGTGCTTGAGGGCAAGATCAGGGAACACAACGTCAGGACGTGCGTGATTGACGGGAACCCCCACACGAACGAGAGCAGGGCCCTGGCGGAGGTATTTTCCTTCAAGGTGTACCTGAACTTCTTCCGGCCACTGGATATCGCCACCTCTCCATATCTATTCGACGACGAGAAGTTCAACGTCAACTCCGACCGGCAAAGGATTCTCTCCGAGATGATTACGGATTTCCACAAGGGAAAGATCAGCCTTTACCTTGACCCGACCATGCCGGAGTTCGCCATCTACAGAAAGCACTTCGGGAGCCTGTTTCTCCGGACGGAAACAGACAAGAACGGTGTGGAGCGCCAGGTGTGGGCCAACGGGGACAACCCGGACCACTTTGCGCTGGCGACCGGGTACTGGCGAGTGGCGCTTTCCAGATACAAGTTTGCCAAAGAAGTGTTTGAGCCCGAGACCCTGCCGGACGCGACGGATGAAAAGTTAGAAAGCGCTGGACTGATTATGGCGGTAGAACCTGATGAATACGACTGGTACAACGGATAGCGCTCAATACAACGTTACCACTGGCGACGATGGCGCAGGGCGTCTGGTGACGCTTGATGTCGAGAAGACGATGCTTGCCGAGAAAGTGAACAACCTTGTAACAGAGGCGAAGCAGTCGAAGGCCGCGCTCGAGCGGGGCTGGAAGGAGCTCCGCGAGTTCTACGAAGGGGACCAGTGGGACAAGAAGCGCCCCACCTGGCGGGCCAATAACGTGATTAACGCCTCTTTTGCGAACGTTGAGACTTCGGTGGCCATAATCATGAGCATGTTGCCGAAGTTGATCGCGCGTCCAGCCAATGAGACGGCGGTTGATACTGCCGACAGGGTTACGTCCGCCCTTTCCTTTCTCTGGAAGAAGCTCAAGATCCGCAAGTCAATGCTCTTGAGCCTCAAGGATTCCCAAATCTACGGCACAGGCGCAATGAAAGTAACCTGGTCGAACGAGGCCGGAGAGGATAGATGGCTCGACCTGGTGGACGAGGAGGGGAACCCTCAACTTGATGACGGCGGGGAGAGGGCGGGGAAGGTTGTGCGCCTGGGTGAGGTATGCGTGAGAAGGGTCAGCCCTTTCCATTTCCATCCTGATCCGCTTGCGCTCTCAGTCGAGGATGCTGCCTACATCGTCGAGGCCAAAGAAGTTGACATGGACCACATCAGGAAGCGTTATCCTGAGAAGGCGCACCTGGTAACTGCCGATACTCAAGGCATCCCGACGTTGGACAGAATATGGTCGAACCGAGCGCCTATTGTTGACCCCTCGCATGACCGGGGTGGCGCGGAGGGGTACTCAAGTTCACTGCCCGCGAGGAGCAGGGTCACTCTCTATGAGGTCTGGGTACGTTCTCTGGGGCTTCTCTATGGTCCAGATGAGGTCGTTGACTATAAGGCGCTTTATGAGCAATACCCCGGCGGCAGGGTAATAACTATCGCGGGCAGCGTGATATTGAACGACATGCCCAATCCTTTCGATGACGGGAAGTTCCCTTACATACTTCTTCCGGATGTCGTCCTGCCCGATTCTTTCTGGTCCAAGGGCGAGATCGAACCGATCAAGCCCCTACAGAAGGAACTCAACAAGCGCTCTTCTCAGTTGATCGAGAACGCCGAGTTTCTGGGGAACCCGAAGGTCCTTCTGCCGAAGCTCTCGGGGCTCAAGAAGAAAGAGATGAGCACCAAGCCCGGGGAGGTGTGGAGGTATCACCATCCTTACCGGCCAGAGTTTCTGACTCCTCCGCCGCTGCCGGCTTACATCCCGGGGATGCTTGACACGACAAAGCGTGATGTCGAATGGGTTTCGGGCGTTCACGATGTCGTGATGGGGCGCCGGCCAACCGGGATAACCGCCGCCGCCGCGATAGCCGAACTCCAGGAAGCCGCGCAGATGAGGCCGCGGCTCAAGATGGAAATGCTGAACGATGCGCTGCGTGAGATCGGGGAACTTATTCTGTCGCGGATAAGGCAGTTCTACACAGAGGAGCGAGAGTTTGCCGTGACCCGGGAGGACGGGAGCGGCAAGGTCGACTTCCACAAGATTTACTCGGAAGAACTCCAGGGCCATTACGACATTGACGTGGATATTGGCTCCAGCCTGCCGACTTCCCAGAGTTTGATATTCCAGCAGGCAGTGACGCTTTGCGAACTTAATAAGATCGACGGCGAAGCGTTGCTCGAGGTGATCGAATGGCCTAAGCGGGACAGGATTCTTGCCCGGATGAAAAAGCAGGAAGAAGAGGACCACGCGAGGCAGATGGAGATGATGCAGGCGGGCGGTCAGCCACAGGGGCAACAGGGCCCTCCGCCAAGTGAGAATCAAGGACCGCCACCGCCTGGCGAATTTAGTCTCAGAGGAGGCGGAACGCCGGAAGGACCACCGCCTCCACCGCCGGACCTGCACCCGGAAGAAGCCTCGAAAATGTCTCAGATCATGGAGAAGGCGGCGGCGGGGGGAGCCGAGCAAATCCCTCCCGAGTTGATGCAATTGTTAGGTGGAGGGTAAGAAATGGTTCAAGACCTGGCAAGGTACTTTTCAGGGAAAGACGCGCCAAGTTGGTTGAGAGCCCTTAAACCAGAGGATGTAGGCAGCGCTCTATTCGCGTTGGCGCACCCGAAATCTTTTAACCCTGGTCCAGTTCCCCATACCATGATGAAGGATTGGAAGATTTCCTCTGCGGCGTTCGTAAGGGATCGTGATTTGGCCAAAAGGATTTGGTCAGACGTTTACAAGCCTTTTAGCCAGCAACACGGGAAGAGCAACATTGATGTTTGGGTCAACAAATACTGGGACTGGCTTCGCCGCGGCACGCCCACTGTTACCAAGCAGGCAAGCACTTTGAAGAACTTGACAAGAGGTAATTATGGGACGGGAGACCTTACTTACGTCGAGGGCGTCGGCTATGTGACTAGGGACGAGCTTTCGGCTTACCGGCCAGAAGCTGCCGAATCGTACCAACAGGCGAAAACGGCGGCGGAGACGACGGAGGGGATAGACCCTTATTACGAGACTTTCACTCAGACTGTAGGTAAACCCGCGAGAGAAGTTTGGGGGAAGGATCAGGGAGTATACAGCAGGTACAAAGGGGTTAAGAGCTACGAAGAGTGGCTTCGGGGGAAGACATGGACTCCGGGACAGCCTACTCCCCCTAGAGGTGGAGGAGGAGTAAGGGTCAGCATCAAACTCGGTTCGTCCGCTGGCGCGAATCAGGCAGGAAATTACGCGGCCACCGCGCAGCCCGGGGCCGTATCGCGCTCTCCCGCAAACACCTATTATGCGGATCCCCGGGTTCGAGACACGATCGCAAAGCGCGTGGGGCGCGACATCTCGCAATCTGGCGTAAGCAGAATCCCGAACATGCGTGAGGAATACTCACGCCGTTACAGGCAGATGTACAGGAGGTATTAATTTTTGCGGAGAGTTATAAAACCAGAAGAAGAATCTGAACTTGTTTGGAGATATGTCATGGGTGAATCACCGGCAGATTTATCGGTGCTTTATGGCCACAAGAGAACAACCATAAGGGCTCTTATGGGAAGGAAAGGGGTTCTAAGAACACCGTCAGAGTCAGCTTTATTGGCTGTCGAACGAGGCAAGAAGGATCGCTCAATTAAGGCGTTGGTTGCATTGACAAAGAGACCAGATGTTCGTTGGCATCCAGCGAAGTCACAGAAAGGCGAGGACAATCCTCGATACAAGAAAGACAGAAATCTTGTTAAGCGACCAAGGAAGTCTTATGAACATGCAGATTGGCGTCGCAAAGTATTCGAAAGAGACGATTATACGTGTCAAGACTGCGGGGAAAAAGGAATCAAATTATCAGCGCACCATATTGTCGGATGGAAGGAAGATGAAAATCTCAGATACGAATTAAGCAACGGCAAAACGCTTTGTCACGAATGTCATAAAAAAACTGATAACTACGGTTGGAGAGCGGCAAACATGAGGACTCAAGATGTCTCCATTTGTCAGTGAGGCTCAGAGGAGGTACATGTGGGCGAAGCACCCGAAGGTGGCCCGCGAGTGGGCCGACAAGTACGGGACTCCGAGGAACTTACCTGAAAGGCTTAATGAGTCAAAGAGAAAGGCGTACAAGAACGCCGGGAAGAAAGCCGGATCAACCCGAAAGAAGAGAGGGTACGAAGAAACCCGAAAGAAGAGGAGGGAATCCTGATGGATCCACAAGATGGAATCAATTTGGGCTTGCCGACAACGCCAGGTGAAGGGACCACACCTCCGCAGGCCGAGCCGCCTGCTGGAGAAGGGATGATAACCCTTCCGGACGCCGGAGACCATGAGCAGGAATTCGAGGTCAAGGTGAGGGGCGAGACATTGAAAGTCCCGCTTCGTGAACTCCTTGACGGCTACTCAAGGCAGGAGGACTACACCCGCAGCAAGCAGGAGCTTGCGGAGGAGAAGAGGGGGCTCGAGAAGGCCCGCGAGATGCGCGAGTTTATCGAGAGCTATCCCGACGCCGCCCCCGCCATAGCTTACCTCATGCAGCAGGGAGGTCTTCCCGAGCAGGGCATCCAACCCGGGCCAGCCGCGCCGGAGGTGGGAACTGAACCGGCGGTTGGCTTTCTGATGGACCAGGTTTCAAGGCTTGAATATCAGATGGAAGCGCAGCAGTTCAAGTCTCAGTTCCCCGATGCTGATGTTGAGGCTGTGGCGAAATACGCCTACGACAACCACCTGCCTTCACTTGAGACGGCCCACAAGGTAATGACGTATGAAGACCAGGGAAGACTCGCCGCACGAAACCTTCAGACGAACATCGAAGGCAGGCAGGCGGCGGCGGTAGAGCCGGGTAGCGAAGGGCCTCCCGGGCAGATACGTGTCCGCCCAAAGGACCTGTCGGATGAGCAGATCGCTGATATCGCTATGAAGCACTACGGCCTGGTCGATTAGGTAAAAACAACGAAAGGAGAAACGGATGGCAGTCAACTGGACTTCGGTTGACGCGCTCACCCGAGACCTCATAATCCCAAAGGTATTCGATCAGATATTCAACGCCAACCCGGTGTTCTTTCTGCTCGATAGCAAGGGAGTAAAGGAGCGGGGAGGGCGCAAGATCAAGGTCCCTGTGCGTTACGCAATGACAGGCGCAACGGGTTCATATCGCGGGTTTGACTTACTCTCGACGACCAAGAACGAGAAGTTTGCAGACCCCGAGCTCGACTGGAAGCAGGCATATTCGATGGTCATAATCTCCGGGCTTGAGGAGATAATCAACGACGGCGCACAGGCCGTTGTGGACCTCTTGACGCAGGAGACGGAGACCGCGAAGTTGTCGCTTCAGGAAGAACTCGGAAGCGCCTTGTACGGTGACGGGACAGGGAACGATTCAAAGGACATCGACGGCTTCAAGGCCGCAATAGACGACGGCACGAACGTGGCGACCTACGGAGGGATAACCAGATCCGCTTCTGTCCATACCTGGTGGCGCTCGATATACACGTCATGGGCGGCTACACCCGTAAGCCTCAAAGCATGGCAGGCGGCCTTCGGGACAGTTACGGACGGCGGCCAGGCCCCGACACACGTCTTCACGTCTCAGGACATCTACGACAAGAACTATGAGATCGTGATCCCGTCGCAGAGGCTTCAGGACGATGGCCTTGCGAACGCGGGTTTCGAGAACATAAAGATAAACGGGAAGACATTCGTTGTGGACTCCCATTGCGCCGCGACAGACGCGTGGGTTGTCAACATCAACTTCCTGTCTCTTTATGTGGCTCAAGGCAGGAACTTCCTTTTCAAAGGATTCCAGGAGCCAGTGAACCAGGACGCGAGGATGGGGAAAATCCTGTGGGCAGGAAACCTTGTCAACATGTCCCCGAGAAGGCACGCAAGAATCCACACAATCAACACGGCGCTTTAAGGGGGGTGAGAAATAATGACTGACTACATCGACAAGGGTTCTGTAGACGAGGTGGGTAGCCCAGACTACACGAGCCTAATGGGCAAGATAGTCCAGCGCGGTGGGAAGAAGTTCATTTACGCCTATGCGGGCGCGGCTCTCACCGCAAAGACCCCTTACCGGCTGACCTACGGTGGACTCGAGAGTAAGGACCCGACCGTGGCCGCGTTGGCTGACGGCGCGATCAAGAACAAAGTGGTTGTTCCTGAGCGCACTCTTGCGAACGGCGACCGGGGTTGGTTCCAGATAGAGGGAGTCGTTGAGGACATGGTAGTTCCGAGCGCGAGTTACACGGCAACGCACATGCTGAAGGTGCATGACGGGGCCGTGACTTCTCTTGCCGCGGCTTACGCGGGCGCTGACTCGGAGTTTGCTACCGTTATCGTTGGCGGCACAACCGTGACCGCCATTGATGTACGGCTGATGGGACGAGAGTCACTGGGGACGACCTAAGCGAAGCGAAAGGAATCGGTTTGGGGAGGTCATAGGTGGCCTCCCCAAAAACCGGAAAGGAGAAGAGGATGACGACAGCAAACGAGATGTTGATTAAGACGCTTTGCAAGGACGGCTGCAAGCTGAACACCAGCACGTTCTCAAAAGCGGCGGGAACGGTGAGCCACACGACCTTGACCGGGGTGACGGCGACGGCGGCTGAACTCAACAAGCTTTCTGGAGCGGGGGCAGCCGTGCCCAGCGGCACCCAACATGCCCACGTAACCGATGGCAAGGTTGACTACACCACTGGCAACCTGGACATAGAGGCCGAGGTCATAGCCGCTTTTAACACCACGAACGGCAAGATCAATTCGATCCTGGCCGCGCTGGAGGCGTTTGGAATCAACGCTTCCTCATAGGGGTGATGTTTCATGAGGATAATGACCTCCAGAGAAAATGACGCGAACGGGAAGCCTATGGAGGGGTTGACCAGCGCGAATTTCAAAGGAACGGCGACACATGCGACGGCGGCAACAGTGACGGTTGCGGCGGTGGCGAAACAGCAGCACGTGGTCTGTGGTGTTACGGCGTCAAGCGACAAGGCCGGCTCACTCCTGCAGATAAAGCAGGACACGACCGTGATCTGGGACGTGCAGGTTGGATCGGGGCACTATGAGCACAACTTTGGAGGTGCCTTCCTGGTCCTTGACGCGAACAAGGCTCTTATAGTGACCATAGACGGGACGAGCCTTTGCAAGGCCAACGTCCACGGCTACACGGTAACACTTTTGTAAGGAGGAATTATGGCGAAAGAGCAGATGATGGCGAGGGTATTGAACGAGGGTGACGAGTTGTTTCACGACTTTGTCGGAGGAGTGGCTTACATTCTCGCCCCGGGTGCAGAGGGATACTGGCCGGTGGATATCGCCAAGTTTTTCATCGGGGACTGGGACCTGTTGAAAGACGAGAAGGCGAAGGACAAAGACAAGCGCTTTGAGACAAAGAGGGTCCTTCTGCGTATGCCTGAAGACAAGAGAGCCGCCGGTGTCCGGCTAAAAGTCCTGGACATCTTCGACGCGCAACAGAAGGTAGCCGATGAGGTAGCGGCTTCTCCAGTCAAAATGCCCGTGATCGCCATTCAGGAGGATCTAGAGTTCGAGGACCTGCTTGAGAAACCTGCAGGGGAGGATGATTGAATCTCAGCGAGATTATCCAGGACGTGAGGAGCAGATTGGACGAGGACACCGCCGGGTTCTGGACAGATCCCATGATAACGCGGTGGGTGAACCTGGCTAACATTCGCCTGTCCATGCTGTTGGAAAACCTTGAGGCTGTTGAAGCTCAGGATATTCTGGCTTCTCAGTCAAACTACAGCCTGCCTTCCGACTTCTTGCGTATGGTCAGAATCACCTGCAACAGTATCCCTCTTGCCCCGATAGAGTGGAGGCAGCTTGGCGAGTATGAGAGTGAGGGGAATCCGGCGACAGGCGTGACGGGTACGCCTGAGAGCTGGTACATCTGGGCGGGCAATGTGTATCTTTACCCGGTCCCTCCTTCGGCTATCACCGGCGGGCTGATGATTTATTACTACAAGAGGCCAGCCGCCCTCATTGAAGGTGACGACGAGCCTGACCATGATGAGCAATTCCATGAACTGCTTTCGCTGTATGCGTGCTACCTCGGTTATACGAAAGACATGCAGAGGACGGAAGCCCGGGATTGCCTTGCGGAGTTTACTGAGGGCGTGTCTCTGGCGCAGGAGTTTCTTGCGATAGACGACAGGCAGGAGAGCAGCCAACTTTACTATGCCGGGGAGTGAGATGTGGCGACATCGAGAAGAGGCGGGCGGTTAATTCAGTTAAGGGATTTTTCTGGCGGCTTGAACGACGCTGACCCCTCACATTCGTTACCTCTTAACGAGTGTACCGATATCGAGAACTTCGACATCGACTATCCCGGTTTAATCAGGACTCGCAAAGGTTACAAGAAGATCAACCCCGCTCCGATTTCGAGTTACCCGGTAAGAGGTGTCCACCAGTCTGTCAACAGCAACAAAGAGAAACATGTCATTATCGCCTGCGGTGGCAAGCTGTGGCGACTCAAGGAACGTAGTGGCACATTCCAGGAGATATTCCGGGAATCCTACTCGCAGACATCCTGGGGTTCTAACCTGCTTTCTAACGGAACATTCGACACCGATCTTACAGGTTGGGCAATAACTAATAATGGAACGCATACGGTAATAGAAAGAGATACGACGCACCCTTACGCTGGTGCCGGGTGTCTAAAAATAGTAACAACAGAGCCAACTGAACGGGTGACAAACGGCAACTTTGCCACTCATACTGGCGATTCTAGTCACGTAGATTTCGCAAACTGGGCAGAAACGAATTATTACATTATGGGAACGCGAACATATATGGGATACACCATAAATGGCAGAACTGGAGATGCTTTGTCATTTTCTTCTGCCGTTGCATCGGGTTATTTCTCTAATTGCGTTTTTGGTAATTATCTGGCTTCTGATGACATAACAACGAACACTAATGACCACTATAAAGCGTCCATCTGGGGGAGGCATTATCATCCTGGAAGTGACGTAAATCAAGGGACGACTACTGTTTTTGTCACAGGCATTTATGGACTTTTAGTTACGACTTTATATACAGGAGTGTTCACCGACACATACACAGAATCCACACAGACTTTTGCGGGTTCTGCAACAGGAAGTCATTGTAATTTTAAAATCCAACGGGAAGGAGTCTGTTATCTTACTGATGGACAGCAGGCGACCAGGCATCGGATTGATGATGCCTCAATCAAGGCAAGACCTCGGTTTAGTGGCAACGCCATTTCCCCGTACCAGAACATAGACCCTCTCCCCGCAAGAAGAATATCTTCCAGAGTCATGAAAGCAACTTCAAACGACTATACAAACATGTCTTTGGCTCTTCAGGCGCTTTACTACACCTCGGGGGGCGCTCTGATACGGACGGATAACTTGATGACCATAAACGCGAACACGGCTTACCAGCTTATTCAGATTGAGATTCCCGCAAACACGGCTCCTTCAAATGCGGCGAAGATGAAGCTGACGTTCGTCCCGTCCGGTTATTACGATGGTTATGACGCGACAGCAGCGGGTCATGGTTGGTACATAGATGAGATTTCAGTGCAGGAGATGGTGACTACCGGGACAGTTACAGAGTTCCCCGTTGATGAAGACGTTATCCCTTCCTTCGTAAACTTCATGGGCAAGGCTTATATCTCGGGCTACGACAAGAACATCAAACTCTCAAATGGTACAGGGATAGAGCTCCTGCCGGAGTACCCGGCGAAGAGCAAGTACAACTTGGTAAACCAAAACAGGTTGTGGCTTGCCGGAGATCCTGAGTATCCATCTAGGCTCTACTACTCGAATTACACCGAGGGCGGAGACGCGAACCCGGATTCGATAGATGTCAACAACTTTCTCGACCTTGACCCCGATGATGGAGATAAAATCACTGGCATGGGCCCTGTATCTGGGGGGATTGCGATATTCAAAAACAACGCAACGTTTCTGCTGACCGGCTCTAACGAGAACGACTGGTTTGTGAAGAAAGTTTCGGACGAAATCGGTTGTGCCTCCCATCACTCGATTGCCGCAAGAGAAGGCAACCTGTTCTTCTTCGCCTCTCCGTATAAGGGAATTTACTTATACAACGGGACAGCGCTACAGAAAATCTCGGCAAAGATAGAATCTTCTATTTCAAGATTGACGAAGCCAGACATGTCTTTTGGCGTGATTTATGAGGACAGGTATTACCTGTTTGTGAACAGCGGCAGCGCGACAAGCGCGGAAAACGAAATCGTTTATGTTTATTCTCTTCGCAGCGGATCATGGACTAAATATACGGGTGTCTATGGTGGATGCGCGGCAAAAAGAAAGGTGAACCAAAGAGAAGACTTCCTGCTTGGTGACTCCAGGGATGGTCACATTTACAAGTTTCTTTCTGGCTTCGACGATGTGGGAGAAGCTATTGCTGCATCTTTCAAGACCGGAGACATGGAACTCCGCGGTGGAGGAGTCGAAAGCCGGGTTCGTAAAGTCATGTGCTTCGCCAGAAGCGGGACGGACGAGCAGGAGATTGCAATCAGTTACGCGAGTGATAAGGCGTACGAGGATACAGAAACGTTGATGTCACTTGAAGCGGCAGGCACTAACAAGTGGGGGGTTGGAGAATGGGACGTGGCACACTGGGAGGACCATCAATACTTGAAGCACACATTCGTTCCTGCCGCTGATTCCGCAAATCATTTCAGGCTGAAAGTTTCGACGAGCGGCAAAGTACCAGCGTTATTCTACGGGTTTACACTACTTGAGTGTGAAAGGAGAAGCAGGGCGTAATGGGGATAATAGAAAAACCTTATCCGGACTGGACAACGGGAGCAATCCCGCCCGCGGAGGTCAACGAAACCATAGACACTATAATCAACGAATTCGATGGCGGCATAAACTCGGACAACATCGAAGAGGGATCTTTGACTGATGAGGTTTTCTCCGAGAGTGTGTCTACTGTCACAATGCTCAACGAGTGCTTTGCCGATCATGTCACTATGGGCCTCACGGTGTCGGCTGTTGGTCTTGCCTGCACCCTTGCCGGCGGTACTTGTCGTGTCTCAGGCCAGAGAAATGAGGTGACGGCAACCGTCCATACGGTCGCAGATAGTACCACGACCTACTGCGACGTTTACAAAGATGGCACTATATCGTGGAACGCGAACGCCACGCCACTCACGGATTACCTGCGCCTGGCGAAGATCGTCTCCGCTTCTGGCGGTTGCACGATAACCGACATGAGTATGCTTAAACCCGTAAACGCTTCGGAGATCGAAGCTGACGGCATTTGGGATATCGGGAGTACTCAGTCTACGGGTGCTGCCACTCAAGCGCTAGAGACAAGGGCAACGCTTCTCACTCTCAATATGGATGTCAAGAAAGACGACACCTTGATTCTTCTCGGCCTTGTCAAACTATCCACCTCGGGAGCCACGCATTGCTACCTCGGTTTCCAGACGGGTGGGGCTAATACAAACTTGGAGTTTCCTAACAGAATAGAGGCTACAAGTATTTATCGTACGGGATTCGCATCAGAAATCTATGCCGTGACGGCAGATAACACCGCACTAACCCTTAACTTGACGTGGAGACGAGGGTCAGAAGCGGTTACATTGACGGCAGGGGACCGGACGCTGATCGTGGTGAGATTCAGACCAACAGGATAAGGAGAGGGAAATGGCAGAACCTTGGGCAAATGTAAAAAAGCGCTCAGAGGAGTACGCGTGGCTGAAGTACAGACCAGCCCTGCGTGAGATTCAGCGCAGGACGGGCGAAGCTGGCCGGCAATATAAATGGGGCAAGAGGGAGCTTGAGCCCGAGTACCAGCGATACGTCAATGAGCAGAAGTACAACCTCGGTCAGCAGCTTTCCGCGAACCAGCTTGCCCGGGAGAACACGATACAGGATTACGACATTGCCGGACGTTCTCTAGGTCAAACCCTTGCCGATCAGCGCAGGAGAACGGAAATGGATATGGCACGGCGCGGCTTGTGGCAATCAGGTGTGTTAAACAAAGCGAATATGGGCCTGTCTCAAAAGTACATGCAATCCCTTGGAGACATCGAGAGGCAGAGGACTTCGCGCTTGTCGGATTACGAAAGGCAAGGTCTTCTTGCTCGGTCGAAGTCGCAGTTTAACATCTCTGACGCGCAGAGATCGCGGATAGACCAGCTCAAGAAAATTTACGAAGCCTACTCAGGGGAACTGGGTGATCTTGCGCGAAGCCGGGGGCAACTTGCCGAAGAGAAGGGGATAAGTGCTTCACAGAACTACCAAGACTTGATGGACCAGTACAGGGACTTCGCATTGAAAGCCAAGCAGTTGCAGGGTTCACAAGCCCTAGCAGAAACACAATTCCACCATGAAGCTTACTGGGCGCAACAGAAGTTTGATGAAGACAAGCGTAGATACGGGGTTGACATTGCCATGAAATTAATGCAGATGAAAAGCGGCGGTGGGGGAGGCGGCGGCGGTTATGGCTACAGCAGTTACGGCAATGATACCGGGACCCCTTCTGAAACTCCGCTGTCCCCGGACGAACAAGCTGATTACGAAGCCTACATGGATGAAGAGTACAGAAAATTGGTTGCCGCCAAGCGAAACACAATGGGACCTGGCAATCCTGTAGGGAAATCCTCTTACAGGTAATCAAGTGGCGTTTTTAAGCCCTCAAGAATGGAAACAGCAAAAAAGCCCTCAAGTAGCCTCGTCTGGAGGCTACATGTCTCCCGGCCAATGGCGCACAACGCAGAGGAAAAAAAGACGCTCCAAGTCTGACCCTTTCAAGGATTCGGAGTATTACGAGCTCCTTAAACTCGCCGCGGACACCGGGAGCAAGCAGAAAGGCACCCTCGACAACCTTCTCGCTCAGAAGGACGCCGAACGTGAATTGACAAAACAGGCGGGAAACTGGGATGAGGTAAAGAAACGTGGCCGCGAGTTCGAAGCGATCAAGGAATACCGCCGAACTGTAAACCAGTTAAAGAACGCGAAA
>Ga0315288_10003912_pt1 | contig 18986 bp, 12 predicted proteins | sample YL17G11_20_MG_FD_203454 | JGI IMG/M metagenome (GOLD analysis project Ga0315288, IMG submission 203454) | Sediment microbial communities from Yellowstone Lake, YNP, Wyoming, USA - YL17G11_20 | ecosystem: Environmental > Aquatic > Freshwater > Lake > Sediment | place: USA: Wyoming | collected... | reverse complement strand
GTGGTTTGGAAAACTTGGTATCAAATCATGAGAGGAGTAGTTTTAAACTGTGAATATTGAACTAAGTAAATCTGCAAAAGAGTCATGAAAAAGCAAATGGGTCAAGAGGCGGAAATAGTTGCGGATATGACAAATGGATTTTGTGTTAATATCAACCATTAAGATCGGAGGATGTCAATGCCGAAGATAACAATTCATGATCTTCTGAAGAGAAAGGCTGAGAAGAAAAAGATTACGATGCTCACTGCATATGACTATCCTTTTGCACGGATAGTTGATGAGGCTGGTATCGATGGAATCATTGTTGGTGATTCTTTAGCCATGGTTATGCAGGGACTTGAAAATACACTTCCGGTGACAATGGATGAGATGGTGTACCATACGAAAATAGTTGCAAGGGCAGTCAATAACGCCATTGTTATCGGAGATATGCCCTTTATGTCCTATCAGGCAAGTATCGAGGATGCGGTGAGGAATGCAGGGAGATTCTTGAAAGAGGCAGGCGCATCTGCGGTCAAGATTGAAGGTGGCGCTGAGGTTGCCGAGCATATCAGGGCGATGACAAAGTCTGATATTCCTGTTATGGCACATATCGGTCTTACGCCTCAGTCCATTCACAGGATGGGTGGATACAAAATACAAGGCAGGACTAAAGAAGCAGCAGAGAGATTAAGAGAAGAGGCACATATTGCTGAGGATGCAGGTGCGTTTTCCCTCATTCTTGAAGCGATTCCTGCAGAGCTTGCAGCGCAGATCACAGAGGAATTAACTATTCCTACAATAGGTATAGGTGCAGGGCCTTCCTGTGATGGACAGGTACTTGTCCTTCATGATGTCATAGGACTATTTGAGAGATTCTTGCCTAAGTTCGCAAAAAGATATGTAAATGTTAAAGATGAGGTGTTAAGGGCAATCAAGAATTATAAAGAAGAAGTTGAAAAGGGTGTATTCCCATCAGATGAACATAGTTTTAAATAGCCCTTAACCTATCTCTATTTTTTATTTAATTTTTTCAAGAAGAGCATTAATAATATCGGTCAGAGTAACAATGCCTACAAGCTTGCCTCCATCAACTACAGGAACCTGTTTTATCCTGCGGACGATCATCAATGAGCCTGCCCTGATAATAGGCATGTCGCTGCTTACGGTAATAACAGGTGATCCCATTATCTCGCTTACTTTTAATTCAAAGAGCTTATGGACGCGTTCCTCGATATATTCAAAATCTGCCATATGCCTCTCATCCTCAATAATATCAGGATAGCGTGGCAGGATTGCCTTGAACACATCTGCCTTCGTGATGACTCCTACAGTTTTTCCCCCATCCACAACCACCAAGCCATTCGACTGGCACTTTTTCAGGACCTCAGCACATTCTTTTAAGCTACTGTCTGGTCCGATGGTATACACTTGCTTTGTCATAATCTCACTGACTTTCATGGCTTTTCTTCTCCTGAACTAAATTGTAAAAATATATCTCTATCTCAGTTTAATATTACAGATTGAGCATAGTTTTGTAAAGCTCTCCTTCAAAAAAAAGGTTACCAAAAATTGACTTCTCTATGGGACGGAATTATTATATCTGGTAATTAACAGTATTCAAAAAACACTAAGGAGTTTATATGTCAGAAGCAAAACTTAACGTTATCCTCTTGCGCCATACTCCGAATCCAGAAGAAACTATTGCCATGGCTGCAAAGTTGTGTTATAGCCCATCAGACATTACAGAGCTGAAGAAAAAGATTGAGTCAAAAGATCAGAAAACATTTGTTGAGAAACTGGTGAAGATCGGGCACATGACTCCTATAGAACATGCGTCATTCACCTTTGCCATTGAAGGTATATCAAGGGCATGCTCCCATCAACTTGTCAGGCACCGGCTTGCGTCTTATTCGCAGCAATCCCAGCGTTACGTGTCTGAGAGCAGTCAATCGATACCCCATGGTCAGTTTTCAATAAGAAGCCAGACAACATTCGACTACATAATTCCACCCTCAATAGCTCAGGATCAGGAATCACGAAAAATTTTTGAGCATTTTATGCGGGAGGCACAGAAGGCATATGATTTTCTTGTGGGAAGATTAAATAAAAAAGGCATAAAAGGTGAGGCTGCGAATCAGGATGCCCGGTTTGTGCTCCCGAATGCTGCAGAGACGAAGATTATCGTCACAATGAACGCACGGGAACTCCTTCATTTTTTCCGTCTGCGTTGTTGTTACCGTGCTCAATGGGAAATTCGTCATCTTGCCCAGCAAATGCTTTTCCTTGTGAAGAAGGCTGCTCCAATAATTTTTGAAAAAGCAGGGCCTACCTGTTTATATGCACCCTGTCCTGAAGGTGATATAAATTGTGGTCAGGTAAAAAAAGTCAGAAAAATCTATGGCAGTCTCTATAAGGAAAGAAAGAGAAGACGCATTAAGGAATCTAAAGCTTCCACTCCTCAAACAGGATTGTTCCAGGAATAGGTCACAGTTTTTTTACAGGTAACCGTATAGTAAAAGTAGTTCCTTTTCCAGGTTCACTCTCCACAGAAATTGTTCCCCTGTGAGCCTGAATTATCTTGAGTGTGAAGGTAAGGCCGAGCCCTGGTCCGTATATCTTTGAGGTAAATAGTGGATCGAAGATACTTTTGAGTTTATCCCGGGGGATGCCTTTCCCGGTGTCAGATATCCGTATTTCTATGTGCCCGTCGCTCACCTGGCTGGAGATCTTGAGTATCTTCAGTTCATCTTGCATGGCCTCGATAGAGTTTTTAATGAGATTAGCAAGTGCTGATTTTATCTGTTCTTTATCAGCAGAGATGGGAGGAAGATTATCCATTAATTCAGTTTCAACCTTTATGCCTTTGTCTTCAAGCTCCTGTTCGAATATTTTGACAACTTTTGTGATTACTTCATTTACATTTGTAGTTTCCATATAACGGATAGCCATCGTTTTTAAATCAATGAGCTGTTTTATCATATTTTCTAATCGTGCGACATCCTGGATAATCATCTCCATATACTTTTTGTTAGGGTTGCCCTCGGGGAGGTTCTCATAAACCCTGCGTGCAAAACCACCAATGGAAAAAAGGGGATTTCTTACCTCGTGTGCGACTTCGTCCATCATCTGTTCAAGTGCTTCTGATTTTTCCTCTTCTGCTAATTTCTCATGTGATGCTTTGATCGTAAGTAATGATCTGATTCGTGCAGAGAGTTCTTTATAATCAAATGGCTTTGCTAAATAATCATCAGCTCCAATATCTAAGCCTTTTACCTTACTCTCGACATCGCTTTTTGCAGTAAGCATGAGGATAGGAATATATCTGGTATGCTCGTCTGCTTTAAGTCTCTGGCATACCTGGTAACCATCCAATTTTGGCATCATGACGTCAAGGACAATTAAATCAGGGTTGTATTCAGCAACCTGTTGAAGACCCTCTTCGCCATCATATGCCTCTGCCGTATCATACCCTTCAGAACGAAGCCTTTTTCTCAGAAGTTCTACTGTATCCACAGTGTCATCGACAATTAATATTTTACTTTTGTTCTCCAATCTCCAATCTCCAATCTCCAATCTTTACTTTTCCTTAAGGTAGGGTTTTATCTGTTCTGGCAATTCATGGATATTGATAGGTTTTGCTATATATCCTTCACATCCACTTTCCATAGCTTTTTCTCTATCTCCTTTCATTGCATGGGCAGTTAATGCAATTATAGGGGTATATTTAAACTCCTTCCGGGATTTTAGCATTCTTGTAACTTCATAACCATCGATCTTTGGTATAGAGATATCCATAAGGATAAGGTCAGGCCTTTCTGTGATTGCTTTTTCCAACGCATCTTCTCCATCTACTGCCTCAATTAATTGATACCCCCTGTTTTTGAGTATCTTGACTACCAACTCTCTGCTGTCCTGATTGTCTTCAACGATGAGTATTTTTTTTGGTAATCCCTTTTCGTTCTCTTCCATTATTCCCTCATGCTCAATATCTTTTCCAATAACATTCTTTGTTCATCCTCTTAGCTGCGGAGAGTTTTATTGCTCACTTGTCTTCTTTTCAAGCATCTCTTTTTTAAACGGGACAGTAAAACAGAATGTGCTCCCCTCTCCATAGTTACTTGTTGCCCAGATCACGCCCTTATGCAAAGCCACCAGTCCTCTGGCGATACTGAGTCCGAGACCCGCACCTTCATATTGACGGCTGGCAGAGACATCTACCTGAGTAAATTTATCAAATATCTTACCTAAATCCTCCTCTTTTATTCCTATACCTGTATCTTCAACACAGATTTCTGCAAAAAGAGAAGGCTCACCGGGTTTCACATCCCTCTCAGATGGCCGGGCGCTTATGGTTATCCCACCCTTACTGGTAAACTTGACTGCATTGGATAAAAGGTTTATCAGAACCTGTCTGATTCTACCCTCATCGCCGTAAATAAAGGGTAGTTTCTCATGAACATTAATGGTAAGTGTGAGACCCTTTTGTATTATCAGAGGTTCAAAAGTGGGGATAATAGATTCGATTAATTTTTTCAGGTCAAGCTCCCTGGATTCGATTTCTGTTTTACCAGATTCTATCTTGGAAACATCGAGGACAGCATCTATCAGTTGCATGAGATGGCCGGCATTCGCAGATACCTTTTTAATACTTTTTTCCTGTTCTTCGTTAACAGGGCCATCAACCCTCTCTAATAAAAGTTCTGTATAGCCAATAATTGAATTCATAGGGGTGCGGAGTTCATGAGATACGTTGGCTAAAAAAGCGGACTTTAATTTATCCAGTTCCTTGAGTTCCATTTTATCCTCTTCTAATTGCTCTATGAGCCTGGTCCTTTCAACCACACTGGTCTCCAACTTCTTTTTGTCTTCGGATATCTTCAGATATATCTGGTATATCCAGACAAAGAAGAAGGTCAATCCAGCTACTAAAAAACGGATAGAGGTATTGAGACTTCCGCCAATTGCATCAAGATGAAGATATTCCCAAATGTACTGATTTCCCGTTGGTATCAGGATATGCTTTAAAATATGGCCTAAAGACCTGCTTAGTGAGAACATAAAATACGTTAAGGAAAGCCATACCATATAATGCCGCAGTACATTCTCTCTTTCTTTTCTATAAAGTTTAATGCTGGTGATAAGGCACAGAGTTGAAAGGAGAATAAATATAATATTGCCTACTGTATCGGAAATTAAAATTGGCAGTAATGGCAAAAGAGCGGTAGTGGAAAGGGGAGCTATTTTTTCGTCTTTTTTTAAACGCTCTCTTAGTGCTATGTAAAAAAAGAACATCGCTATATTGAGTAATATAAAATCACATCTTCCCAGATAATAAATATATTCAGGGCCTTCAATGATTATCTTCCTTTTGAAATACTGCCATCCTTCTGTTTCCCCTATTGTCTGAGGTGGCCACCATGCCTCTGCAAAACGACTGATGAGTATATTGACATCCCATACAATAAAAAATATTACCGCAAGAAAAAGGTATCTCCAGCCTATTTCTTTATGTAAGCGATTGCGGACCATGGTCCTCAAAAAGAAAACGAGCGCGATGAGATAAAATATGCATCCTATTTGGTGGGTGTAGATTGCAGGATATTCGTGAGGAACATATCCCCATGCTTTGAGAGGTACTAAGATAAAAAGAATGAGAGATAGTATAAATTTCATAGTGCGTTCATTGAGCTTTACTGACCTTAGTAATAGTATCTTTCAGTTCATTTAAAAGGTCTTCTTTGGTAAGTACCCCCTTATTTAATATCCCCTGTATCCGCCCATTCAGATCATCTATCTCATTTTCGGTTAAATCCTTGTGGGTGACGACAATAAGGGGAATATCTTTGGCCCTTTCTTCTGTCTTAAGATATTCAATGACATCAAATCCACTTACCTCAGGCATGGTGAGGTTTAAGACAATCAGGTCAGGTTCGAAGTCCTCTATAGAGGCAATCGCATCCCTGCTATTATAAGCTATTGTTATCTTGTATCCTGCTTCTTTCAGTACATTACTCATCATTTTTACTGTATCTGGATCATTATCTACTACTAATATCCTTTTTATTGTCGTGGTCTTTTCTAAGTTTCTTAATTTTCGTAAGAGAACCTGTTTCTCTACTGGTTTGACAATATATTCTGTTGCGCCCAGGCTGAAACCTAACCTTTTATTATCTACAATCGAGAGAATGATTACTGGTATGTCCTGAGTTTCTGGTGTCTTTTTTAGCTCTCGCAGCACCTGCCATCCGTCTTTTTTTGGCATCATGATATCCAGGGTAATTGCCAGAGGTTTTAGTTCTTTTGCCTTTTCCACTGCTTCTTCACTATTGATGAGGCCTATTACTCTGTAATCCTCTCCCAAATATTTTCTTATAATATCAATCGCCTCCGGGTTGTCATCTATTGCTAATACAATATTTTTCTCGCCTCCCTTGAGTGATTCTGCTCCTTCAGACTTATACCACTCTTGTTCGAGTATCAGGCGTTCTATTACTTCACAGCCCCTGCAGAAATCTACCTTTTCTGGATAGGCAGCTACTTTCATGCCCGCACAATGAGTCCCGAGGATTAACCAGCATCGGGTTTCTTTGCTTCCGTATGCGGGACAGGAGGGCTGTCCACAACGCGTATATTCCCAGCATCTTATTGGCTTGCCTGCATATTCTGGCTCTTGCAAAAAGGTTTCGACGGGCTTTCCAAAATATTCAGCCAGGCCTTCTGCCATTTTCAACTCTACTATTGGCTCAGCAGGTTTATCAAGGATCTCTTTTTTTGATGGAAGAGTAAAACAGAATTTGCTTCCCTCTCCATAGCTACTCGTTGCCCAGATCACGCCCTTATGTAATGATACCAACCCCCTTGCGATACTGAGTCCGAGCCCTGTGCCTTCATATTGACGAATGGTAGAGAGGTCTGCCTGGACAAACTTATCAAAAATTTTACCGATATCCTCTTCCTTTATCCCGATGCCTGTATCCTCAATGCAAACCTCTGCAAATATAGGTTGTTCCTGGGGTTTAATCCCTCTCTCAGATGGCCTTGCAGTTATCGTTATTCCGCCCTTATTGGTAAATTTAACAGCATTGGATAATAGGTTTATCAAAACCTGTCTGACCTTGTCCTCATCACCATAGATAAAAGGTAAATTTTCATCAAGATTGATAGTGAGTGTAAGTCCCTTTTGGTTTATCATAGGTTCAAAAGTGGGGATAACAGAGTCAACTAACAATTGCAGATTGATCTCTTTTGGTTCCATTTCTATTTTCCCTGCCTCTATCTTAGATACATCGAGGACATCATTTATTAATTGCAGAAGATGTTTTGCATTGGCCACTACTTTTTTAAGACTTTTTTCCTGTTCTTCATTAACGGGGCCATCAATCCTGTCTATTAATAGTTCTGTATAACCGATAATAGCATTCATCGGGGTTCGGAGTTCATGAGACATATTAGCTAAGAAGGTTGATTTTAATTTATCCAGTTCTCTAAGTTCCCTGTTAGCCCTTTCTAATAATGAAAGGAGATGGGTCCTTTCGTTTAATAACGTAGTCTTTCTGGTTACCTCCATCTCTAATTTTCTACTGAAGGAGGAGACACTTTCGACCATGTAGTTGAAGGTTCTGGCGAGGACACCGATTTCATCTTCTGTCTTTACATCAACAGAAACAGACATGTCTCCCTCTGCAAACCTTTTTGCCTTTTCAGCTAAATTCTCTACAGGGCGCCGTACCAATTTAGTCACCATGAGATAGATGAGCATAACCGCAAAGGGGATGAGGAGCATTGCAATTATTAAAGTTCTGTTTCGTTGAGCAACAACCTGGATATAGGTATACTCAATGTCTGTTCTTACTACCATGCTCCCAAGAACTTTTCTGGAAGAGCCGTGGCAGTGATAGCAGTCTTTCTGGTTGACGATAGGCTGAATAACGATAAGATATCTCCTCCCGGCGACCTCATCCTCAAGTGGCTTACGCGGATCAAAAAATGGTTCAATACCTGTCCGCAGTACCTCGGTTAAACTCTGCAGGGCAACTCTATTTTTAATAAAATCTCCTACCTTTTTTTTGACTCTATCTTCATGTGTGGAGTAAGTTATCACTTGATCAAAATCACTGATAACTACCTCAACATCCTTTGCTTTTTCTCTTATGTCTGATAATTGTTTTTTAATAGCCCCTTTATCTCCTATAGACATTGGATATGTTATTCCGGCATAGATTGAGTCAGACAATTCCCTGCTAATCGTGGTTGCTATCTCTAATCTATCCTTGGTACCGAAGTATATTCTCATGTAGATTTCGGCTACCAGAACTACCAGTATAATGAATAGCATGGCAACCATTATCTTGTAGCCCAACCGCTTCTTTAGAAGACCAAACACTCTACCTTCAAAATTCAATGTGCTCCCCCATGAATCATAGGCTTATATCTGAAGGCAGTGACCCTTTCCGATGTATGGCAGACCTCACAGTCTTTCATCGTCATACGCTTCTTAATGTCTTGAGGGCTCTTTGTTTTCACATGGAATTCGCCAGGGCCATGGCATACCTCACAGCCTGCGTTTTTCAGGTGGGGTGTTTTTTCCGGACTGACAAAACCACCCTGTCTGTTATAACCGGTGGTATGGCAGGAATAACATCCTTTGATCTCTTCCTCTGTCAATCCCTTCTTGACCCGTTCAATGCTTGAGAATGATTTGCTCTTTCTTGCATATGTCATAAAACTCTCATATTCGCTCTTATGACAATCCTTACATGCTTCTGAACCAACATAGTGAGGTGTTCTATTCTTAGTTTCGGCAACAGTTAAAGTCAGATTTGTTATTGTTACAAACGAGATGATGACGAGAGGAAGGAACAGATACCTTATGAAACGTCTTAAAAAACAGGCTATCTTCATGGTATCAGATGTAAAGTTTTTATATATATACCTCGAACATACTCTTAGTTATATTGTCCTTTATTATATGAAAAAATTCAACTAAGAGCCAAATTTAATGTATTATAAAAAAATGGCATTTATAATCGCATTGGCAGGTAAAGGCGGTACAGGTAAAACTACTGTCGCAGGACTTACCTTGCGTTATCTCATTGAGAAAAAAAAGAGGCCTGTGCTTGCAGTGGATGCGGATTCTAACAGCGCTCTCAATGAGGTACTTGAAGTTGATGTGCATACCACAATAGGGAAATTAAGAGAGGAGTCTCTCAATAAGATTAAAAGTGGCGAACAAAGGCCTGGTGGCATGTCTACAGAAGAACTCTTTGAGTATCAGATTCAGCAATCAATTATCGAGTCAAAGGGGTTTGATTTAATCGTGATGGGAAGGCCGGAAGGGCCTGGTTGCTATTGTGCAGCAAATAATATTATAAAAAAATATGTAGATAAACTATCCGGCACATATTCCTATATTGTCATAGATAATGAGGCGGGAATGGAGCACCTCAGCAGGAAAACAACCCATAAAGTTGATTTACTGTTCATCGTGAGCGATCCTACTACAAGAGGTATTCAGACAGCAAGAAGAATTAATGAATTGATTGATGAACTGAGACTTGAAATTGATAGGCGGCTGATAATTATCAATAGAATCTCTTATCATGAAGGAGAGGAATTAAAGAATTTAGCAGAACAGAGAGGACTTCATGTTGCTGGTTTCATTCCTCAGGACAATTTACTCTTTAATTACGACCTTCAAGGGAAACCAATTTTTCAGCTTCCTGAAGAATCACCAGCAGTAATGGCTATATTCAGCATCCTTGATTCACTTGATATTCCGTAACCCCCCTTACCCTCCCCTCTACCCTAAGGGTCGTAGACGAGTCGTAGACTTGCTCAGGGAGAGGTTAGGTGGGGGGTATAAATAGTTTTTTTTGAAACTTCTGACGAGGTGTTATAATATAAAGTCACAAAACTATCTTTTTTGCAAAATGAAGAAAGATGAAAATATTAATCGCTGAAGATGACAAAAACTTAAGGAAGGTTCTCATGAATGAACTTTCCGATGCTGGTTTTGATGTTGATGAAATAGATAATGGCATTGATACAATAGAAATGCTGAAAAAGGATGAGTATGATGTATTACTTTTAGACCTGAAAATGCCCGGTCTAAGCGGTATGGATGTCCTGAAGGAGATAAAGGCTTTCGAGGTACCAACAGAGGTAGTGATCCTTACAGCCCACGCAACGGTTTCATCAGCTGTGGGGGCAATGAAGCTCGGTGCTTATGATTATCTCACAAAGCCCTTCAGGATAGAAGAACTGAAAGTAATTATTGAAAAGGCATTTGAGAAGAAAAAACTGATAAGTGAGAATCTGCTCCTCAAAACCCAGATAAAAAGACAGGCTGAAACTTACAAGATAATCACGAAAAGCCCCCTTATGTTTGAGATCCTGGAAAATGTAAAAAAGGTTGCTATTTCAGATTTCCCTGTGCTTATTTGCGGTGAAAGTGGTGTGGGAAAGGAGCTTGTTGCAAAGGCTATCCATGATGCATCACATAGGGTTAACTGTCCTTTTATTCCGATTAATTGTGGAGCTATTCCTGAAAATATGCTCGAAAGTGAATTATTCGGACATGAAAAGGGGGCGTTTACCGGTGCCTATGTGAAGAAATTAGGATTACTGGAGATAGCCAATCAAGGGACCCTTTTCCTCGATGAGATTAGTGAGCTGTCTCCACAACTTCAGGGTAAAATGTTGAGGGTGATCGAAACAGGAAGTTTTTTTAGGGTCGGTGGTGTAAAGGAGATCAAAGTTGATGTGAGGTTTGTCTCTGCTACCAATCGGGACATAAAAGGAGAGATTGACGGAGGTAATTTCAGGTCAGACTTTTACTACCGCATAAGCACGCTCACTCTTTTTATTCCACCTTTGAGAGATAGAAAGGAAGACATTCCGTTACTTGTAGAGCATACCATTAATCAGAATCCAGCCTTTAAGAACAAAAAGATCAGTAGTGAGGCTTTGCAAGTTCTTGCCGAATATGCATGGCCTGGAAATGTAAGAGAATTGCAGAATGTGGTTCACAGGGTTTTATTACTTTCGAAAGGTGAAGCAATACACACACACGATTTACCTCCAGATTTAATGGTGGACAATACGGGTTCTGGTAAGAAGCTCAAAGATATGGAGAGGGAGTATATTCTTAAAGTTCTCAAAGAAGCAGGAGGACAGAAAATAAAGGCAGCTGAAATCCTCGGCATTGACCCAAAGACTATTTATAGAAAATTAGCAAGTTATGGAATAACGGATTGAATGACAGGAAAAGTATTACTCTATGATTTAGGCTATACTGGATCAGTTATCTCAGTTGAAAAATATGTATGATAACTCTATTAAGATTCTACTGAAGCAAGCACAGCTGTCCGGACTGTTCAAGAAATCTCAGCAATATCAAGACCAATTTCTCAATCACCTTGATTTAATGATAGCAATTAAATGGCAGATAGGATAATTTAAAAACCTAACAGGAATCAAATGAATCTGTAGCAAGATAGTATCGTTAAAATCGGAGGTAATAAGGTGGCAGAAAACCTGAGAAAGACAGGAATAGATATAATCGGTGATGTAACCTGGGGAACACACTTCTGTCAATTTTACCAGACCAAGAAAGACCTCATTGATATTCTGGTTCCTTATTTCAAAGCAGGATTAAAAAATAATGAATTCTGTATGTGGGTTACCTCAGAGCCTCTGAGTGAAAAAGAAGCCAGGGAAGCAATGAAAAAGGCAATGCCCGGTTTTGATCACTATGTAAATAAAGGTCAAATAGAGATCATTCCTCATACGAAGTGGTATTTGAAAAAAGGCAAGTTCGACGAGCAAAGAGTCCTTAATAGTTGGGTAGATAAGTTCAACCAGGCATTAGCCAAAGGTTATGAAGGCTTGAGGTTAACAGGCAATACATTCTGGCTTAAAAAAAAGGATTGGAAAACCTTCTCAGATTATGAGGAGAAAGTAAACAATGTCATAGGCAAATACAGAATGATTGCCATCTGCACCTATTCACTGAACAAATGTGGAGCACCTGAAGTCATAGACGTGATCAGCAACCATCAATTTGCTCTTATTAAACGGGGAAAGAAATGGGATATTATCAAAAGCACCGAGCGCAAGCAAATAGAAAAGAGGATAGAGCATTTAGCCTCTTTTCCCCAATTAAACCCAAATCTGGTCATAGAGATAGATTCACACGGAAAGGCAACGTACTATAACTCGTCAACAGTAGAAACTCTGAAAGAACTGGGCATGAAGAAGGATGTGAGCAGCTTCTATCCTGACGATTTACGAGGCATATTGAATTCTCTGGGAAGCAGACATGAGACGCAAAACTTCTATCGCGAGGTAAAGTTAAAAGAAAGAATATTCGCTGAGAACATATATCTGTCGAAAAAATTTAATGTTGTTCGTATTTATGCGACCGACATTACCGAGCGCAAAGAAATGGAGGAGGCTCTACGCAAATCGCATGACGAATTAGAATTACGCGTTAAGGAAAGAACCGCTGATCTGAAAAAAGCGAATGAAGCACTGATTGAGCAATCGAGTATTTTAGAAGGATTCTTTACTGCTACACTCACTCCTTTAGTATTTCTTGATAGAGATTTTAATTTTGTGAGAGTTAATGAGGCATATGCAAGAGCTTGTCAACGCGATATATCGGAATTTCCCGGACATAACCATTTCGATTTTTATCCACACGAAGAAAATGAATCAATATTCAGACAGGTTGTTGAGACAAAAACCCCGTATCAGGCTATTGCAAAACCATTTGTCTTTCCTGATCATCCTGAATGGGGAATAACTTATTGGGACTGGACGCTCACGCCTTTGTTAGATGAAGCAGGTGAAGTAGAGTTTCTTGTTTTTTCACTCAATGACGTGACTGAGCGCAAGAAGGCAGAAGAAGCGTTACAGACAGCTTCATTGTATAGCAGAAGTCTGATCGAGGCGAGCCTTGATCCTCTTGTCACCATTAGTACAGATGGAAAGATAATGGACGTAAACAGGGCAACGGAACTGGTAACCGGTGTTTCCCGCGAACGCCTCATCGGGAGTGATTTTTCTGATTACTTTACCGAAACTGAAAAGTCGAGAGAGGGGTATGAGCAGGTTTTCAAGGAAGGATTTGTGAGGGATTATCCTCTTGCCATCCGTCACACATCCGGTCATGTTACTGAAGTGCTCTACAATGCTACTGTGTACCGGGACGAGGGAGGGAACGTCCATGGTGTCTTTGCAGCTGCCCGTGATATCACAATGCTCAGGAAGGCAGAAGAAGCACTGCAACAAGCTGAAGAAAAATACCGGAGCATCTATGAAAACAGTATTGAGGGTATCTTCCAAACTTTACCTGACGGACGTTATGTCAGCGCTAACCCGGCACTGGCACGTATGCTTGGCTACAAGTCTCCTGAAAGTCTGTTAGCAGAGGTCACGGATATCTCACGAATTTATGTTGACCCTGATCGTCGTTCAGATTTTATTCTTCTTACGGAAGCATATGATACCATAATCGAGTTTGAATCTCAGGTCTATCGAAAAGATGGAAGTGTACTATGGATTTCAGAGAACGCGCGTGCTGTTCGCGATGAGAGCAGGAAGGTGCTTTATTACGAGGGCACAGTCGAGGACATCACCGAGCGCAAAGAAACAGAAAAATGTGTCAATGCAAATAATGCTCTGTTGAAATTGTTTGTGCAGATATTTTCACGAAAGGAATATCTAAATAAAACAGTAGAGCTAATTGAGAATTGGAGTGGTTGTCGCAACGTTGGCATCAGAGTGTTAGACGAAGAGGGGAATATCCCCTATGAGTCTTTTACAGGTTTTAGCAAAACATTTATGGAATCCGAGAATCTTCTTTCAGTGAAGCGGGACATGTGTACGTGCATCCGGATAGTCACAGGCAGACTGGAACCGCAAGACGCTACAGTTATCACGCCCGGCGGGTCATTCTACTGCAATAATACATTCAAATTTATGAACAGCTTCTCGGAGGAAGAAAAAGCAAGATTTAGAGGCATGTGTATAACGACCGGCTATGCGAGTGTTGCAGTCGTTCCAATTCGTTATCGTGATGAGATACTTGGAGCAATTCATCTTGCTGATGAAAGAGAAGGCAAGGTATTGTTAAAGGATGTAGAATTTATTGAATCAATAGCTCCTCTTATTGGTGAAGCGATTTACAGGTTTAATGTGGAAGAAAAACTTATGATGAGCGAAGCAAGTCTTGCTGAGGCACAGAGGATTGCACATTTTGGAAACTGGGAGTGGTACATACAAACAGACAATTTGTATTGGTCTGACGAGATTTATCGCATTTTTGGTTTGACCCCCCAACAGGTAAATGTGACGTATAATGAGTTCTTAAAGTATATTCATCCTGACGATAGGGAATTTGTAAAGAAGGCTGTGAACGAGGCGCTGTATGGAAAACCTTACAGTATTGACCACCGCATCGTCTTACCTGACGGAACCGTGCGAATTGTTCACGAACAGGGAGAAGCAGCCTTTGGTGAAAGCGTTGAACCTATTCGAATGATCGGAACAATTCAGGACATTACAGAGAAGAAAGAAACAGAAATGCAACTTATTATGAGTGAGAGGCTTTCTGCTTTGGGCCAGATGGCCTCTGGTATAGCTCATGAGATAAATAATCCTCTTGCCACGATTGCAACTTGCGCTGATGGGCTTATCAGTAGGATGAAGAGGGGACAATTTGAGTATAAATTATTCGAAGACTACTTGAACATCATCGGGGAAGAAGTGATGAGGTGCAAGGGCATTACCACTGACATGTTATCTTTTGTGAGGAAAACAACCTATGAAAGGAAAGATATCAATATCAACGACGTCCTCGAAAAAACACTTGAGTTAATTAACCTTCAGGGCAGACTGAGAAAAGTAAAGGTGCTCAAAGACTATAACAGTGTTCCTGTTATCCGTGGAAACGAAGGCGAACTGAGGCAAGTCTTTCTTGCAATCATTTTGAATGCACTCGATGCAATGCAGGATAGTGGCACCCTAACCCTTGAAACAGGCACTGAAATTAATAGGGTTTTCATAAAAATCAGTGACACAGGCCCTGGTATACTTTCCGAACATATTCACAGAATCTTTAACCCCTTCTTTACAACCAGGTCAGGGGAAGGGGGTACGGGACTTGGCCTCTCCATAGCAAGTAAGATAATCAAAGACCACAACGGCACTATTGATGTAAGTTCAGAAAGCAAAAAAGGGACTGTTTTCACAATAATACTTCCACGATGACCTTTGGGCAAAATGCCCCGCCATCAGGCAAATTGCCTGATGAAATTACCTCTTTTATCCATAAACGCCCAATAAAATCAATATGTTATATTCTGGCATTGCTCTTGCTTCTCTAAATTACTTGTAATGGTAACGATCCTGTTAGCTGAAGATGATAAAAACTTCGGTATTGTCTTAAAAAAAGAGTTAGAAGAGGATAACTATACTGTTGATCTTGTGAGTGATGGAGTTGAGGCAGTATTGCATTTTATTGATAACACTTATGACTTTGTACTCCTGGACATTAAATTGCCTAAGCTTGATGGTACTAATGCACTTAGAGTAATAAAAAAACTCAATCCTGAAATTCCTGCCATCACATTTTCAGGACACGCAGGAAATACTGAAATGTCGGAGTCAATAGAAGCTGGAGCAATAAAATGCCTTACAAAGCCTTTTGAAATTGAGCAACTTAGAGACAATATAAAATGGTACTTAAGAAGGAGGTGATGAAAGGGAAATTAATCATGGGACAACCGTAAGAGTTTTCCATTAGAGAAAGACCTTATGGAAGAGTTCACTTCAGGAACATACATCTAAGAAACACGAAAGGAGGAAATGACGTGAACCGATGTAAAATTATAATCTTTTTGAGTCTGCTTTTGGTACTGGTTGCCCTTTCCTGGGGGGCTGACCAGGGCTGCGCGCAACAAGAACCGAGCGGTGATGGCTCGGGCATGCACTATAAGGGAAAAGTAACTCCTGCTGAGAGGAAGGACGCAGCCGAGCGTTTTAAAGCAGCTCGTGAGGCTGCAGGGGTGACCTCTGCAGTGCCCATGCTCGACCCTGGTGGGATTCCTCATTACTTCGGCCCGTATCCAAACTACGCCAATAGCCCGCTCCCGAAGGGTGCTGTAAGGAGCATCACGGTTATAGACGGAGGTACTGGCTATACCGCTCCTGTTGTCGAAATCACAGATGCTTACGGCACAGGCACAGGTGCCACTGCTAACGCAACAGTAGTAGGCGGTATCGTGACTGCCATCAAAGTTAAGCAAGGAGGTAGCGGGTATAGCGCTCCTGTTGTCACCATCACTGATGCTACTGGTACAGGCGCTGCTGCTACCGCATCAATAGGTGGTCCTTTCACTGGCGGTATCAGGAAATTTGTTGATAAACTTCCGGGGTTGGGATCTGCTAACGCAAACCTCCTTGGGCAGTATATCCCCATTGCTGTTCCGGATACTACAACATATCCGGGATATGATTACTATGAAATCGAGCTACGACAGTTCACCGAGAAGATGCATTCGGATCTGCCGCCGACAACACTGCGCGGCTACGTGCAGGTAAAGAATGGTGTTGACGTGGCACCGATCCATTATCTGGGGCCTCTGATTGTTGCCCAGAGGGATCAACCGGTACGCGTCAAGTTTACCAACAAGCTTCCCACTATCACCGGTGGCGATCTCTTTATACCGGTAGATACCACTGTCATGGGGGCTGGGATGGGCCCTGTGATGGGTGAAATGTACACGCAGAACCGCGCTACCCTTCATCTCCATGGCGGCAACACTCCGTGGATAAGCGATGGCACGCCACACCAGTGGACTACCCCGGCAGGAGAAACCACCTCTTATCCCGAGGGCGTCAGTGTGTACAATGTCCCTGACATGCCGGATCCAGGACCCGGGTCATTGACATTCTTCTATACCAACCAGCAGAGCGCCAGGCTAATGTTCTACCACGACCATGCCTACGGTATCACAAGACTCAATGTCTACGCAGGTGAAGCCGCGGGATACCTGCTGACTGAGCAGGTCGAGCAAGACTTGATCAATGGCACAAACGTATCTGGCGTAAACCCCAGCTTGTCGAGGGTTCTCCCAGATGTTGGGATTCCTCTGATCATTCAGGACAAGACTTTCGTAGACCCCACCACAATCGCAGTGCAGGACCCAACCTGGAATTGGGGAACATCTCCACCGGTTCCTAACGCCGGCGACCTGTGGTACCCTCATGTCTATATGCCGAACCAGAACCCGTGGGATATCGGTGGGATGAACGCTTTCGGCCGCTGGCATTACGGTCCATGGTTCTGGCCGCCTGCAAATGTGACCTACGGGCCGGTCCCGAACCCCTATTGCCAGCCAACGCCTCCCCCGCCGGGCTCGTACCCAAATGGGACTTATGACTGCAGCCTGACCCCCACAGAGCCACCGTATATGCCTGCAACTCCCAACCCATCTATGGCAGCAGAAGCCTTCATGGACACACCCATGGTCAACGGCACGGCCTACCCCTACCTGGTAGTGGAGCCAAAGGCTTACCGTTTCCGCATCCTGAGTGCTGCTGATGACCGTTTCTTCAACTTGCAGCTTTACGTAGCCGATCCTTCTGTTATTACTGCAGATGGCAGGTCCAAAACTGAAGTCAGCATGGTCCCTGCGGTCCCGACCCCGGGCTTTCCAGCGACCTGGCCGACTGATGGAAGAGAGGGTGGTGTACCAGACCCGGCTACAAGAGGCCCATCATTCATCCAGATAGGGAATGAAGGCGGCTTTCTGCCAGCGTCGGTTGTGCTGCCCAACCAGCCAGTTGGCTGGAACTTTGACCAGACAAACTTTGATTTTGGCAATGTCAATAAGGGCACACTCATACTGGGTACGGCTGAGAGGGCGGACGTAATCATTGACTTCTCCGCATTTGCCGGCAAGACCCTCATTCTCTACAACGACGCTCCAGCACCTTTCCCTGCGATCGACCCGCGTTATGACTACTTTACAGGCAGCCCGGACCAGACGGATATTGGCGGCGTGCCCACGACTCAGCCGGGCTATGGCCCCAATACCCGCACAATCATGCAAATCAGGGTTAGAAATATTGCTCCGGCTGCTCCCTACAATTTGGCTGCGTTAAACACAGTGTTTGCCAAGACTGCCACAAAGAGGGGTGTTTTTGAGGTATCCCAGGACGAGGTCATCATACCACAGGCTAATTACAATAGCGCCTACAATAAGACTTTCCCTGCAGATACCTATGTGAGAATTTTTCAGAACTCCCACACTTTCAAGACCGTTCCAGGCGCATCGGTAACGCTCCCGCTGGAGCCTAAAGCCATCCAGGACGAGATGGGCGAAGCTTTTGATATAGAGTATGGACGGATGAGTGCTATGCTGGGGCTCGAACTACCGTTACTCCCAGGCGTGGCTCAGAATTTATTGCTTTACCCCTACTTATCCCCGCCAGTCGAGATCATCAAAAACACAGTATATGGAACTCCCATAGGGTCGCTGGACGACGGGACCCAGATCTGGAAGATCACGCACAATGGCGTGGACACCCACACCGTACATACCCACCTGTACAGCGTGCAACTTATCAATAGGGTTGCCTGGGACAATGCTCTGAGGCTTCCTGACCTGAACGAGCTGGGTTGGAAGGAGACCTTAAGGGTGAACCCTTTGCAGGATACCATCGTTGCATTTAGAGCGATTGCTCCCACGCTCCCATTCAAGGTTCCCAACAGCATCCGCTTGATTGACCCGACAAAACCTGAGGGCGACATCTTGCCAGGACCGCCTGGAGGATTTAAAGACCCGGCAGGAAACCCGGTTACCGTCTTTAACAACTATGTCAATTATGGTTGGGAGTATGTATACCACTGTCACCTGCTGGCCCATGAAGAAATGGACATGATGCACTCGGTTGTGTTTGCGGTTCCGCCAGAAGCACCTTCCAATCTGGTTGCG
>Ga0315288_10003911_pt1 | contig 18997 bp, 16 predicted proteins | sample YL17G11_20_MG_FD_203454 | JGI IMG/M metagenome (GOLD analysis project Ga0315288, IMG submission 203454) | Sediment microbial communities from Yellowstone Lake, YNP, Wyoming, USA - YL17G11_20 | ecosystem: Environmental > Aquatic > Freshwater > Lake > Sediment | place: USA: Wyoming | collected... | reverse complement strand
TGCCGTGACCCCGGTGCGAAACAGGTCATAGTCCGTGACGTTGCCGCCGACCAGCCAGGAAAGCAGCGGGTCCCAGTAGGGAAAGCCGAAGACCGAGAGCGAGCTTCTCCGGAACCCGTGGGTCTGGGACGCAACAACATCTCCGTTCTCGACTACGGTCTCGCCGTGGAGCATCACGCGGACAATCCGCTCTGCGGTCAGCGTGCCGCGAGTGATATCCCCGGCCGCGAACACGAGGTTGGCGCGGTAGCCGGGCGCAATCATGCCCAGTTCGCGTCCCAGCCCGAGTTCCAGGGCCGGGTTGCGGGTGACTGTCTTCAGAGCTTCAAGCCGGGGAATGCCCAGTTCCTCGAGCCGGTCAAGCTCCTGATAGATTCCGTCGCCGCACTGGTCATTGCCGCGGGGAAAGCCGCTTCCCGAGCACAGGGGTACACCGAGGAGATATGCCCGCTTCACCATGTGCTGGGCAGGGCCGGGGGCCGGGGGGCGGGGGTCAGGGGTCGGGGACTGGTGGCCGGTGGCCAGTGGCCAGTGTCCGGCAAGGAGCGGCGTGAGGCTCACTCCTCGAGCACTCATAACGCGCAGCAGGCTGTCGCTGGCAAATGGGGACACCCCTCCGAGGGATGTCCCCGTTTCGATGCCGTCGGCGCCGAGCCGGACCATCGCCCAAGCCTCATCTTCGGTTCCGACCCGGGCAAGCGCTCGTAGGCCGCAGGTATGGGCCTCGGTGATAATCGCCTGCGCAACGCCGATGTCAAGACGCGGCGCGTCTTTGTGGCCGATGAAGTTGAGCGTGATGAAGTTCACCCCTGCGGTCGCTAGCGCGGCGACTTTCCGCCGGGCCTGCTCCGGATTCCGGGTCTGGAAGACGGCGTTGTCCAGCAGGTCGTGTTGGCCGCGCAGCTCGCGCACGGGGTACCCGCCCGGTGCAGTGAAGACCGGGCCAGGAAAGTAGAATTCAGGTCCGATAATCGCGCCTTTGCGGAGCGCGGACCGCATGGACTGGCAGCTTCCGAGCGTGGCCCTGGATTCGATAGTCGCGGTTATGCCGTTCTCCAGCAGGCGGTGCCGGTTGTCCGGATAGAGCGATTGCCATTCGGCTTCAGGCTTGCCCCACGAGTATTTCTCGGGTTCCTGCGTGAACACGGCCGGGGGCGCGAGGCAATCAACGTGCGCGTCAATGAAACCCGGGAGTAGAGTGCAGTCGCCGGCGTCGAACTGCTCGACCGAGTCCGGTACCGGCGTATCGGCGGGCAGCAGTGCTTGAACCACGCCATAGCGTATCACAATGATGCGTTGCTCGAGCAACTGCTGGCCGTCGAATACCCTTCCTGCGCGGATGTAAGTCGTCCGGGCGCCGGCCAGCGCGATGAGTCCGAGCAACAACCCGACGGCCCGTGACTGCGAGCGCATGCGACATCTTAAGCCGAAGGCAAGGACTGTCAAGGCCGGTGGTCAGTGGCCAGAGGTCGGTGGTCAGAGGCCAGCGGGGCGGATTTCAGAATGCAGAATGCAGAATGCAAAGTGCAAGGTGAAGGCGCGGGCAAGGACTTTACATTCCTGCGGATTATTGTAGAGTCTAACAAAGAGTGAAATCGCCGGTCGGCATCCGATGGTCGTGGCCGCTCTTGGTGAGCGGTTTGTGCGTGCTGGCCGGGGCCGGCTCGTCGGTGGAAACGAAATCGGCCGACACCAGCCACAAGGCGGTCGCTGTTCAAGCCGAAGACTTGTCCGACCACATGGTGGTGCTGATGTTCGATGACGGCTGGCACTGTGTGTTCACCGATGCCTATCCGTTGCTCAAGGAGCACGGGATGACGGCCGTGCTGCCTTTGATATCGGACTACGTGGGCAAGAGCCTGACGCCGCACCGGACCGGTACCCCGTACGGCTACATGAACCGGGCTGAGGTCAAGGAGATGATTGACAGCCTGGGCATCGAGATTGCCTCCCACACCAAGAGCCATCCGCTCCTGACCCGGCTCTCGGACGAGGCGGTGGGGAACGAACTGCGTCAGTCCCGCCGGGCGCTGGAAGCCATGTTCGGCCGGGAGGTGACATCATTTGTTTACCCTTACGGAGACTATGACAACCGGGTTCGTCGGCTGGTGGCTGAGGCGGGCTATTCGGTCGCCCGGTCAATCACACCGGGAACCGTGAATCTCGCCGAACGGCCGTATGACCTGTCTTCATCGGAAGTGCGCAAGACTACTTCGCTGGGCGCGGTGCAGGGCTGGATAGCGAAAAAACCGGTGCAGATTCTGTTCTTCCATCGGATTGTGGCTTCGCCCGGCAACTACACGGACTGGAGCCGGAGTCGATTTGCCGAGCTGTTGGACTGGCTGGAAGAAAGGAACGTTCAGGTTGTGACGCTGCAGGACCTGTATCGGAACCGCAGGCTGCCGGGTCCGGCAATACTCGCGACTCGGCGAAGCTGGAGGAACCGAATCGAGTGGGACTTACTGGAGGAGATAGACGTCGACATCACCGGTCCGGCAAAGCGCCGTTGACCGGAACAAGTCCATGTTGGACTTGAGGCCCAGGTAGACGTCAATCCGATTTCCCTTGATGGCACTCCCGACGTCATGGGCCTCGAATAGTCCGTCGTGCATCATGCTGTCGCCCAAGGGGATGTCGGCGGCATCCTTGATGTAGAGCCGGGCGCCGATCGGGATTACTGTTGGGTCAACCGCGACTGACCGGAGTTCGGTCAGGGTGTAGCCGTTGGCGCCGATAGGCATGTCCACAACCTGGCAGCGATTGGCCTTCTTCAAGTAGGAGATTACTCTTCCGTCACTCAGCAGGGCGCAGGATTCTGTCTGAAAGTCGCGGACGAACTGGCTGGTGAACTTACCGACCAGCTTGCCGTCAGACGTGTACAGCGGACAGTTCTTCTTGCCATGGTAGCTTTCCTCTTCGACCAGCCAGTAGAACGTAATCCGGAACTGGCCGAGATTCTGAGCCTTGTGAAGCGAATAGGTTTGGGCGGTGGTCGAAGACAGCGGACGACTGACCGGCGGAACCTGGCCTGACGCCCCTACGCCCGAGGAAATCGGAGCAGCCAACGCCTCCCCAGGAACCGGAAGGCTGGGCACGACACTGGACGCCAGCGCCATGAGCAGGGCCAGGAATAGCGATTTGCGCACCGGCAATCTTAGGAATCGACCAGCCAATGTCAAGGTTAGATTAGGTGGAACCCTCTAGATGCTACGCAAGTTCCGCATTATTAGCTACTTAATATCAAGAAGTCAACAACAAGACCGTTGACTGAACGGTCTGAGTGTTGTCTGTCTGTCGGCCCGCCCGGCCCGTGGACGGCCCCACGGGCTTGTGGTCTAGAACCTCAGATAGACACCGATGCCGCCGTTCCTGGTCAATTCCTCGGCGGCCGGACCCTTGACGACTTCTACCGGCACGCGCTGCTGAGCGACCAGTCGGGGCAGGTTGTGGGCGAGTCGGGACTTCTCGATTTCGCCGGCGCCGCATTGCGAGCAGGTGCTGACATGGTTCGCGCTGACAGCACTGCACTTAGCGCATCGACTGACGTCCCGGTCGAAATTCCGGGCCACGACCAGACGAGCAGCCCGGCCGGCCTGGACGTATTTGAGCACGGACTCGACTCCTACCGAAGCCTTCAGGCTAACTCCAGCCGCATCAAGCAATTCGGCAACCAGCGTCGATTCACGTTTGCGCTCCCAAGCCTCGATTTCCGGGAAGATGCGCTTGACCGCTTCTCCCGGACTGGTTACGGTTTCGATGCTGGTCTGAACAATGATGCAGTCGCGAATCCTGGAAGGCAGGGACTTGACGAACTCGGGAACCAGCGACCGATTGCCGGCAACCACGATTCGCCGGATATGGTAGCGGTCAATCAACTCGCCGATGGGTTTGTGCAGGCCGGTCCAGAAGGCCCGGACCTTCTCCATCAGGTGGTTGCTGAACTTGTCGACATCATGTCCGCCGCGCTGCATGTTGGACGGGCTGCCCGGGCCTGATGTCCCGACCTGTCGCTTGCGCCACTCACTGGTGTCGATGTCGGTGTCGAACTCTTTGTACTCCTCGAACTCGTTCAGGCGCACCGCCAGAAATCGGACCTTCTGCTGGTCCGGAATCAGAACGCCGTAGGGGCGGTACTCATCCAGCAGCCAGAGCAATTGACTGACACCGGGTGCGCCCCACCAGATCTCGTCCCGCACCGGGACCCGGGAAGTGAACTCCTGCAGGTTCTTCTCGGTGGCGAAGAGCAGGACCGAGCGGTTGGTGGACCGCAAGGAGTCGAGATGGCCCGCGATTCGGGCGACCGACTTCTCCAGCGCCGGACGGTCGGCCGGCGGCACCGTCGAGTTGAGACCCTTCAAGAGGTTGTGAAACCTAGCCTTGAATGCCGAACGAGGCTGATTCGGCCCGGTGTCGAAATACAGGGTGAGGCAGCGGCGTTCCGGACTTGCGGCGAGCTGCTGTACGGCTTCGGGTGAGATCATGAAATCCTCCTGTTCTACCCGGCGAAATCTACCAAAGGCAACGCCCGGCTCAGACGGCAACCGGAAACAGCGGACAGGTTGATTTGCTCCTGGGACGTGCGGAAAGTGTTGCCGCTCTTCTCTTCACGGTGTTATCCTATTCTAGCCGGGCGTCCGCGATTGTCAAGAACACCCCGGCAGGTACGTCTCTCTTCTCTTCTCCTAGTGATATAGACGCCAGGCTTTGACCGCGGGTTCACCGGAACTGCGAGTGAACAACCCGCGGTCCGCCGTCTCCGGTCCGCAATAGTCTGCAATCCGCTTGACACGGCGCGGTTTGTCAGCCATCCTAGAGCGTGAAACTGACTTTGACGGTCGGCCGCCGGGTGCTCGGCGTGACCCTGGCGGGACTGCTGGCGGTCGCCGGCTGTCACCGGCCGGCTGCGAATGCCGGCGCGCCGGGCGGGCTTTCCCGACTTGAAGAAATGGAGCGCGAGCGCGCCCGGACCTTCTGCGCGGAGCTGAGGTCGGCGGCGGCGGCCGCGGACAGCGTCGCCCACGGCTTCATCCTCAGCGGCCTGGCAGACCGCTCGCCGCGGGTTCGAACCTGCGCGCTGGAGCTCGCCGCGCCGACCCGGGATTCGCTCGTCATGAGCCGGTTCGTCCGGATGCTCGCGGACCCGGTTCTGCCGGTGCGGCTGGCCGCGATCATCGCGCTCAAGCGTTCGGTGCCGGCCGGTTCGGTCTCGCTGCTGCCGCTGGTCAACCTGCTCGCGGATTCGGAACCCCGGGTCGTTGCCGCCGCTGTTCTGGCGCTGGGCTCCGGCTCCGATGCGCCGGCCAGCCGTGCGCTGGAGCTCCTGCTGCACGACCCGCAGGTGTCGGCCCGGGTGCGCGCCCGTTGTGCCGAGGCGCTGGAACTCAGGCATGACCCGAAGACCCTGCCCGCGCTGAGGGCGGAACTGGGCAACCCGAATGATACGGTTCGGCAGGCCGTGATTCTGGCGCTGCCGGCATTCGGCGAGTCGGTTGCTGCGCCCCTGCTCCTGCAGTCGCTCGGCGGACAGCGACCGGCGACCCGAATCGCGGCGGCCCAGGCGCTGGGCCGGTTGGCGACCCGACGAGCGACGGTGCGGCTCCTGGGGTTGCTCAACGACACCAGCCGGGCGGTAGCCGCGGCCGCGATGAACGCCTTGGGCCGGATTCAGGATTCGAGCGCGGCCCGCCCGCTGGTCCGGAGCATTCGGAAATCGAAGACCGCGCCGGCGCGCGCGGCATTGAACGCGCTGGTGCGCATCGGACTCCCGGCCCTGCCGGCGGTGCTTGAACTGCTGCGGGATAGCCGACCCGACCTGCGCGACGCGGCGATTGAGATACTGGAGCGTATCCGGGTGGACACGACACTGAGCTTGCTTGCTGCCGCCCTGCCGGACTGGGAGAGCGGCCCTAGGGCCGCGGTCGCGCTCGAGCATCGGCGCTGGCAGCCGACAACCGATGAACAGGTGGTTCACTACCTGGTCGCCCGGCGCGACAACTTCGGGCTGTTCGAAAGAGGCGCGGCCGCCAGCCGCGTGTTGCGCGACGACCTCGATTCCGGTGACCGGCGGGTCGCGGAAAATGCCGCGATTGCCCTGATTGGGCTCGGCGTGTCCGAAGCCGTGCCCCGGCTGATCGAGGTTCTGGGGCAGGCCGGTACCGACCTGATGGCCAGCGCCTATGTCAACAGCGAGCTGGACACACTGGTGAGCGCCGGTCACCGCTGGGCAGCGCGGCACGGTTATCTTGTGCTCAGCGGCCGGGACAGCGTCACGGCAAGCAGTCCGCTGCGCGGCGGCGCCCGCGTTACCTGGGCGAGTTGGCGATAGCCGTGCCGGTTCGGGCCGAAGCGGGCGCAGGGGCCTGCCACTACAAGTTCTTGACTTCCCCGGGATTTGACATAACCTATGAAGCTGGAAATACGGCTCGGCCGTGAGACAGCGGAGTTGACATTGACTATGAAATCGGCCCTGCTAGGGGTTCTGTTTGTGTGCAGCCTGCAGGGTCAGACCCCGGTGCAGCCGCAGGGTCTGGCCCTGAGGCCGGTGCTGGTGCTGGTTGCCGCGCGCGACTTCAGTTTCGCGGAGTTCCAGCCGGTGCGCAACGGGCTGCGGGCGGCCGGGTTGCGGGTCGTCATCGCCGGCCGGGACAGCTTGGCAGCCCAGGCCGTGAATGACTCGATCATCGTGCCCGACCTGGTGCTGCGCGAAGTGGACCCGGCGGTCTACTCGGGACTGGTCGTCATCGGCGGCATCGGCTCGGTGCTGTACTGGACCGACAGCCTGGCGCTGGGCCTAGTGCGCGCGTTTGTGCAGAGCGAGGACCAGGCACTCGCCGCAATCGGTATCGGTCCGGTGCTGCTGGCCAAAGCCGGGGCGCTGAGCGGCCGGCGCGCCACGGCCTACGCCGACCTGCGGGCCGTGAAGTTTCTGGAGCAGGGCGGCGCGCGCTACGAAAGCCGGGATTGCGTGACCGACGGCCGCATCATCACGGCCGCGGATGCGGCGGCCGCCGGGAAGCTGGTGCAGGAAGTGGTCCGGCTGATTGAATCGCCGCCCGCGGAAGGCCGGCACTAGGTTTGATGCGTGCAGTGCTGCAGCGAGTGACCGGCGCGTCGGTGACCTGCGCCGGGCCGGGCGGCGCGGCGCAGACGACCGGTATCGGACCGGGCCTGCTGATTCTGCTCGGGGTCGGGCGCGGCGACGACGAGGCCGCGGCGACCCGGCTGGCCGACCGCTGCTGCGGGCTGCGGATTTTCGAGGACGAGCAGGGGAAGATGAATCGTTCGCTGCTCGATACGCATGGCGCGGCGCTGGTCGTATCGCAGTTCACACTCTACGCGGATACGAGCCGGGGCCGGCGGCCCTCGTTCGAGCCCGCGGCGCCGCCCGACGTTGCGCGGGCGCTCTACGAGCGGTTCGCAGCGGCGCTGCAGACCGCCGGGGTCGAGACCCGAACCGGGGAGTTCGGCGCGCGGATGAAGGTAGAATTGACAAATGACGGTCCGGTGACGATCTGCCTGGACAGTAGCGAGAAGTAGGAGAAAGCGACTATGATCATGAGTATGACTGGGTGCGGCCGGGCGGAAAGGGTGCTGGCGCCCTGGCGAACCAAAGTGGTGGTGGAAGTCCGGACCGTGAACCACAAGTTCTTGGACGTTTCGGTGAGGCTGCCCACACAACTGAGCGCGCTGGAGAGTGAGATCCGGGAGGTGGTGCGCAACCGGCTGCGCCGGGGCTACGTGCAGCTGAGCGTGGCGCTGGACCAGAGCGCGACCGGCGCGGCGCTGATGCTCGACCGCGAGCTGGTGCGCGACTACCTGGCGCTGGCCGGTGAGCTGCAGACCCGGTACCGGCTGGCGGGCAAAGTGGACGTGAATGCCGTGCTGCAGTTCCCGGGCATTGTCAAGACCACGCGGCAGGAATCCGTGAAGCCGCGGTTCTGGGCCGCGGTGAAGAAGGTCATCGAAGATGCGTTTTTCGACCTGAGCCGGATGCGGGCGCAGGAAGGGCAGGCGCTGGCCCGGGACCTGCGCCAGACCGCGGCGAAGATTGTCCGGGCGGTGCGGCTGATTGAGAAAAGAGTACCCCGGCGCCTTGCCGAGCGGCGGAAGAATCTGCTGACCCAGATGAAGGCGCTGGGAGTAAACGCCGACCCCAAACGGCTGATTGAGGAAGTCGCGTTCATCTCCGAGCGCCTGGACATCCACGAGGAGTGCGTCCGGTTGATGAGCCACTGCAAACTGTTCTCAGACGCGCTGGGTGAACCCGGGACCTCCGGGAAGAAACTCGATTTCATCCTGCAGGAGATGCTGCGCGAGGCGGATACCCTGGCGGCCAAGGCGCGCGACGCCTTTATCTCGCACCGCGCCATCAGCATCAAGGAAGAAATCGAGAAACTGAAGGAACAAGTGAGGAATGTCGAGTGAGGCACAAGGCATCACGCATCACGCATAACGCTTCAGGCGCCGGGCGTGAGGCGTTGAGCGTCAAACGTCATGCGGTTCCCATCGTGCTCTCTTCGCCGTCCGGGGCGGGCAAGACCTCGATTGCCCGCGGCGTAATCCGGCGCGACCCGCGCGTAGTCTATTCGGTCTCGGCCACGACCCGGCTGATTCGTCCGGGCGAGCGCAACCACCGTGCCTACCACTTCTTCTCGGAAGCTGAGTTCCGGCGTCGGAAACGAGCCGGCTATTTCGTGGAGACTGCCCGGGTCTACGACCACTCTTACGGCACGCCCAAGCTGTTCATCAAACAGGCGCTGGCCCGGGGCCGGGACGTGATGCTGGACCTGGATATCCAGGGCGCGCGCTCCATGCGCCGCCTGTTTCCGGGCACGGTGACCGTGTTCATTGCGGTCCCGGACTACGCCGAGTTGCTGCGGCGGCTGCGCGGACGGAGAACCGACGCGCCGGAGGTCATCCGCAAGCGACTGGCCTGCGCTGCGGCCGAATGGCGGGCTGCCCGGGAGTTCGGCTACCTGGTCGTGAACCGGAACCTGAAACAGGCGATTGATGATGTCATGGTGGTTATCAAAGCCGAGCGGCTGAGGGCCGTCCGGCAAGTTTCAATGACCAAGAGGAGTAGTGAGTAGGAGGTTTATGTATCAGCAGTATATGCCGATTGAGAAAGTGCTTTCGATCGTCGGAAATCGCTACATTGCGCTGAACCTGGCGGCTCAGGAGGCACGGCGCGTGATTGAGGGCATCAACCGGGGCGAAATCCAGATGCACGGCTCGCCCTACTACCAGAGCATGCGCCGGCTGGTTGACGGCGAGGTGGAGTTCGAAAACACCGCCGCGGTCAAGGCTGAGGCGGAGGCCGCCGAAGCCAAGAAGTGAGGCCATCCCGCGGTCCGCGCGCCAGTCCGCCCAGGATCGTCCTGGGCGTGACCGGCAGCATCGCGATCTACAAGGCGCTGGAACTGGTCCGGCGCCTGAGAGAACGCGGCGCGCTGGTGTCGGTCGTAATGACCCGTTCGGCCCAGAAACTGGTGACCGCGCTCTCGTTCGAATCGGTTTCAGGCAACCGGGTCTACACCGACATGTGGTCCGAGCAGCGGCCGGCGAGCGCCGGGCCGTGGCAGACGGAGCATATTGACCTGGCGCAGACCGCGAACCTGGTGCTGGTCGCGCCCGCGACCGCGAATATCTTGGGCAAAGTCGCGGCCGGGATTGCCGACGACCTGCTGAGCACCGTGATAATGGCGACCCGGGCGCCGGTGCTCTTCGCGCCAGCGATGAACAACCAGATGTGGACCAATCCGGTGGTCCAGCACAACGTCGCACGGCTGAAGGAATCAGGCTGCCGGTTTGCAGACCCGGAACGCGGTTCGCTGGCCTGCGGCACCGAAGGACCGGGCCGGCTGGCTGCGGTCGAGACCATCTGCGATGCGGCTTGGAGCCTGCTGGGTGCTGACCGCGGACCGCGGATGCCGAATCTGGCCGGCAAGGCCGTCGTCGTCACGACCGGCCGGACCGAAGAGGAACTGGATCCGGTACGCGTCATCACGAACCGTTCGAGCGGCAGAATGGGTATTGCGATTGCCCGCGCCGCCCGGCTGGCCGGCGCGCAGGTCAAGCTGATTGCGGGCAAGACCGGCGTCGCAATTCCGGCCGGGCTCGACACCGTGTGCGTGACCAGTACCGAGGAGATGCTGGCCGCGCTGCGGAGCGCGCTACCTGCAGCGGATGTCCTGGTGATGGCCGCGGCGCCGGCGGACTTCCGCCCCGGCGTCCGGGCCCGGGATAAGCGAAAGGACCGGAGTATCCGACTGGAGCTGGAGCGGACACCGGACATTCTGCTCGAGTTGGGGCGAGTCCAGCACCACGCGAAACTCGTCGGGTTCTCGCTGGAAAGCCGGGACCTGATTCGTAGCTCGCGGGCGAAACTGGAGAAGAAGAACCTGGACCTGGTTGTGGCCAATCCGGTTCAGACCGTGGACAGCGATTCCGTCCGGGCAACGCTGATCTACCCGGGCGGTCGGGCGCAGCGACTACCCCGGCTCAGCAAACAGGATTTCGCAGTGCGACTGGTTTCGGAAATCGGGCGACTGCTGAATAACGGGAGTCAGAGGTCGGGCGTCAGAGGCCGGCAGGGGCAGGGAGAAGTCAGAGGTCAAAGGTCAAAAGGCAAAGGTCAAGACCGGAAGGTGACGGTGAAGGGCAAAGAGCATGGCAACTGAAGGCAGAAGCATGTCACCGGCGCTGGACCGCAAGCCGCCGCAGGCGGTCGAAGCCGAGGCCGCGGTGCTCGGTGCGATGCTGCTTGAGCAGGAGGCGATTCCGCGGGCGCTGGAGTTCCTGAACGAAGAAGCGTTCTATGTCCTGGCTCACCGTAGAGTCTTCCGGGCGATAACTGCGCTGTTCGAGAAGGGAACTCAGGCCGATATCGTCACGGCGACCGAGGAGCTGCGCCGGAACAAGGATCTGGACGCCATCGGTGGGCCGGCGTTTCTCACCAACCTGGTCGAGAACGCGCTCAGCACCGCCCACGTCGAGGAACACTGCAAGCTCGTGCTCGAGAAGGCAGTTCAGCGCAAGCTCATCAACGCCGCGGGCAGGATTGTTGAAGAGGGGTTCGACAGCGCGGCTTCGGCCGACCAACTCCTGGACCATGCCGAGCAGCTCATCTTCGGCATCAAGGAGCAGCGGCTCAGGCGCGGGTTCAGCCTGCTCAAGGATCTGCTCAAGGTGACGGTGAAGCAGGTCGAGGAACTCCACAGCAAGGGCGGCCGGCTCATCACCGGCATGGAGACCGGGTTCTACCAGCTCGATGAGCGGACCTCGGGATTCCAGCCCGGAGACTTTGTGATTATCGCGGGCCGGCCCTCGATGGGCAAGACCGCGCTGGCGCTGAACATTGCGCTGAACGCGGCGCTGCGCACGGGCATGGCGGTCGGGATGTTCAGCCTCGAGATGTCACGCGAGGTCCTGGTGCAGCGCATCCTCTGCTCGGAGGCGCGCGTCAATCTGCGCGACCTGAGGCGGGGGAAAATCAGCCGCCAGGACTGGACCCGGCTCACTACCGCGCTCGGACCCCTTTCGCAGGCGCCGATCTACGTTGACGACAGCGCGGCCCTGCCGGTTCTGGAAATCCGGGCCAAGGCCCGCCGCCTGAAGAGCGAAACCAATCTCGGGATGGTCGTGGTGGACTATCTCCAGCTCATCGAGGGCAGCCGCGAAACCCGCAACATGGGCTCGCGCCAGCAGGAGATAACCGAAATCTCTCGCGCGCTGAAGGCAATGGCCAAGGAACTCGGTCTGCCGGTCGTCGCCCTTTCCCAGCTCTCGCGCTCGCCGGAGCGGCGCGACCCCAAGCACCCGCGTCCCCAGCTTGCCGACCTCCGCGAATCGGGCGCCATCGAGCAGGACGCGGACCTGGTGCTGATGCTCTACCGCGACGAATTCTATAACCCGGAAACCACCGACAAGCACGGCATCGCCGAGGTGAACATCACGAAACAGCGCAACGGACCGGTAGGCACATTCGAGCTCGCGTTCATCGGTGAGTTCATGCGGTTCGACAATCTCATCCGGACCGAAGAACCGGAGCAGGAAGAGGGAATGTGAGGGAAGGGGATTTCAGAATGCAGAATGCAGAATGCAGAATGCAGAATGACCAGCGGTTCGCAACCCGCGTTCATCGTTCATCGTTCATCGTTCCGCGCTCTGCATTCCGCCTGACCCCTCGAACCCCTGAACCCCCGAACCCTGACGGATGAGGCCGCGCACTCTGTTCGTCTGCCAGAACTGCGGGTACGATACCCCGAAGTGGCTGGGCCGGTGTCCGTCCTGCGGGCAGTGGCAGACCCTAGTCGAGGAAACCCGGGTCGAGAAGAAAGTCGGCAAGCGTAACCACCCGGCGGCCAGCCCGCCGGTCATGCTCAAGGACTTGGTCATCGCGGAACAGCCGAGAAGCAGTTCCGGGATTCCGGAGCTCGACCGGGTGCTCGGCGGCGGACTGGTCAAAGGCATGTTCCTGCTCATCGGCGGCGAGCCGGGCATCGGCAAATCCACGCTGACCCTGCAAATCTGCAACGCAATGTCCGGGAAAGGCGAGAAGGTGCTCTATGTCTCGGGTGAGGAATCGACGCATCAGCTCAAGCTCCGCGCGAAACGGCTCGGGGCCGACGTCGGCACCAGCTACGTCCTGGCCGAGACCGAGCTCGAGAGCATTCTCGACAGCGTGGACAAACTCGCGCCGACCCTGCTGGTGGTGGATTCCATCCAGACGATGTACAAGTCGAGCCTGAGCAGCGCGCCCGGGAGCGTGGGCCAGGTACGGGAATGCGCAGCGGATTTGCTCAGGCTGGCCAAAGGCACCGGGCTGACTACGCTGCTGGTCGGCCACGTCACCAAGTTCGGTTCGATTGCCGGTCCCAAGACCCTGGAGCACATGGTGGATACCGTGCTCTATTTCGAGGGCGAACGGTTTCAGCAGTACCGTATCCTGCGGGCGGTGAAGAACCGGTTCGGCGCGACCAACGAAATCGGCGTGTTCGAGATGACCGATGCCGGCCTGCGCGAGGTGCCGAACCCGTCCGAGTTCTTCCTGTCCGGCCGCATTGAGATGAATTCCGGTTCCGTGGTCGTGCCGACCATCGAGGGGAGCCGGCCGTTGCTGGTCGAGATTCAGGCGCTGGCGACCCCGACCTACTATGCCCTGCCCCAGCGCGTCGCCAACGGTTTCGATACCCGGCGCCTAGCGATGCTGCTCTGCGTGCTCGACCGGCGGGCAGGCGTGGCGACCGGGAGCCAGGACGTGTTCCTCAACATTGCGGGCGGCCTGAAGGTCGAGGAGCCGGCCGCGGACCTGGGCATCATCGCCGCGGTGGCCTCTTCCATCAGGAACAAGCCGGGCCCGACCGATGTCGTGTTCTGCGGCGAGGTCGGACTGGGCGGCGAGGTGCGCTCGGTCTCCCAGATTGCGGGACGAGTCAACGAAGCGCAGCGGCTGGGGTTCCGGCGGGCGATTGTCCCGAAGCGGAACGCTGCCGAGCGCGTGAAAGGCATTGAGATTGTCGGCGTGGACGCGATTCGCGCCGCGCTGGAAACAGCAGAGATTCTATAGCAGAGAAGAATGACGAATGTAGAATGACGAACAGCGAGAGCGAATGTCGAATGACGAATAGTCGAACATCGGTCGCCGGGAGCCGGTCGTCACAAGCGCCGGTTCAATCGTCATTCGTAAATCGTCATTAGGGAGAGGAGTCCATGTTAAACCTTACGCGAAGCCGAACTTACGTGCTGGATTTCGCCACCCTGGCCGACGGCCGGATTGCCGGCCTGGCGAAGTCCGGACTGCTTACCGGCAAGGTGATTGTGCCGGATATCGCCCGTTACAAGGAGGCGAACGCCCCGCTGATTGAGCGGGCCAGGACGACGCTCGAACAACTGGCCAAAGACCGGGGCCTGAAGATACAGGTCTCCCGCTCCGCGCTCGAACCCGAGGAACTCGTGAAAGTCGCGCGCCGGAACAAAGCGCGGATTCTCACCGTGAACCGGGAACTGAAGCACGATGACGTGCCGGTGACGGTACTGGATGAACTCCACGAAATGCTCAAGCCGGTCTATCTGCCGGGCACCGAACTGCTCATCAAAGTCGTCAAGCGCGGCAAAGAGGCAGGCGAGGGCATCGGCTATCTTGAAGGTGGCATCAAGGTCGTGGTCGAGAACGGCGCCGGGCTGGTCGGCAAAGACGCGGACGTCATCATCCAGGGCGCGCTGGAGACCGCAGTCGGCCGGGTGGTTTTCGCCAAACCCAAATACTCCGAAGTCAGGTAGCAGCCGACTTCCGGTCGGCGAAGTCAGAAATCAGAATGCAGAATGCAGAACCGGGGCAACTTCGCGGCTGATGGTTCGCGGTTCGCAGTTCACAGTCCGCAGTCTCCTGCTATCCGCTATCTGCTGCCTGCTATCTGCTGCCTGCTATCTGCGCGCCGCGGCCCATTCCGGCGAGATTGACAGCCTGATCAGGGCAGCTCCGGCGAGCCTGGGCGCGGACGCGGTCGTGCTGCTGGACCGGGTCCAGGTCGCATTCGATGCCGGCAACAACCGGACGCTCGAGCGGCACTGTCTGGTCAAGGTCTTTGCTGCGCAGGGCAGGAAAGACTATCGGCAGGTGAGTATTCCATTTGACCCGGCGACTGAGAAGTGCGAAGTACTGCTGGCGCAGGTTCATGCGCCGGACGGCAAGGCGACGACCGCCGGCAATTCACTGCCGATTCAGTTCAGCGATTTCCCGGACGGTTCGGTGCTGGAATACCGGTACCGACTCAGCCCGCGCAAGAAAGGCCGCAGCGCTGCATTTTCAGGCCGGGAACCGCTCGGCGGGTATCTGCCGGTCTGGCGCAAGGAGCTTTCGGTCAGCTTTCCCAAAGGCACGGAATTCCACTGGTCCTGCCCCAGCCCCCCAGCCCCTGACCCCTGGCCCCTGACCCCTGACCTGCGCGTCGACACGATGGGCAAGTCCGTCCGCTTTCTCTGGACCGCCCGGCAGGAATCGGCGCTGGTCCGGGAGCCGGGCGAGCCGGGACTCGAGCGCCGGGTACCGGCGATAATCTACTCTTCATATCCGACCTGGCGCGAGGTCGCGGAGGGGTTCCGCAAGCGCTGGGCGCCGGCCATAAGCCAGACTACCCAACTCCGGCAGAAGGCGCATCAGCTCGCGCTGGGCAAGTCCCGGTCCGAAGCCCTGCGCGAAATCTTTCGCTTCGTCAGCGAGAAGATTCAGACCGTTCCCGCAGAGTCCGGCGCGGTCAACCGCCGGCCGCAGCCGGCCGCGCAGGTGCTGAAGCAGGGGAGAGGCGATTGCCGGGACAAGGCATGTCTGCTGGCCGCGCTGCTCAACGCCGAGGGTATCACCGCCTATCCGCTGCCGATCCGCTCGGGCGGAATGCCGGTCAGCAAGGAAGTGCCCGCGCCGGAGGCGTTTGACCGAATCATTGTCATGGCCTTCCTGGACAACAATCCGGGATACTTCGACCCGTGTGCCGGTCTGCAACCCTACGGCCGACTGCCCGAAACCGAACAGGGGGCAGAGGGACTGGTGCTCGACCCGAAGAACTACCGGTTCGTGACCCTGCCCGTAGAATCCTACGACCGCAACCTGGCGCAGGTCTTGGGCGACGTCACAGTCCGGCGCGACGGCCTGGTCACGGGCAACATCAGGGCGAAGCTCACCGGCTCTTACGACGCTTGGGTTCGAGAAACGCTCGCCGCCGTGCCGACCGCGGGCAGTCAGTTCGCTGCTGCCCTGTTGGCCCTGGACAACCCGACGTCGGTCGTCATTGACTCGCTGAGCATTTCAGACCTGACCGATATTACCAAGCCGGTAGAACTATCATTCCGCTACACGGTCTTCCCTTCCTCCCTTCCTCCCTCGCTCTCTTCCTCCCTTCTTCTCCCGACTCCGGCCCTGTTCCTCGACCCCCTTTTTGCGCTCTCCGGGTCCGATACGCGCCGCACCAATCTGCTGCTTCGACCCTGGCGAATCTGCCGGTTCACCTGTCTGGTGCATCTGGAGAATGGTGTGTCGGCAAGTTCGCTCGCGCCGACCTGGTTCAAGGAGACGCCCAGCATCCGGGCCACCCGCTGGTGGGAAAAGAAGCCGGCCGGCATCGAGTTCAAGACCGAATTCATGCTCAAGAAGACCGACCTGAACCCGGAAGACTACAAACAGGTAAAGGCGGTCGCCGACGAATTCCGCGCGCCCGGCATGCGCGAACTCAGACTCAGCCGCTAAGCGCGTCCGCGGAATCTAGCCGCAGACAAGCGCAGACCGACGCAGACCCGAGATCCAACCGCAGATTTCCGTTCGGAAGCAGCCACCGCCCCAGCAGAATTCAGGGGACACGCTATTGGGGCCGGAGAAGACGTTCCCCTGTTCTTGGGAGCCGCCCCACAGAGATCTCGACCCCGGTTCCACGACCCTGACCGCAGCGGAGTAAGAGAGCGAGACGGGGAATTCAAAGTGCAAAATGCAAATATCAAAATGCAAGGTGCAAATTGAGAAGAGAGACAGCAGACAGTATACGGTAGACAGGGAGAGCGAAAGAAGAGGGATTTCATTACAGATTACAGATTGCAGATTGAAGGATTCGGGGAAGGACGCAAACGCACGGATACGCCGGCGAATCGGGCGGACACAACTCTTGGGACGCGTCCGGCGTTGACAAGGCAGGGAATTCGGTTATTCTAGGCTGGAAGACGTCTAACGTGAGACGTGTAACCTGTACGTGTGACGTAGTAGATGAATAAGGAACTAAGCCATGATTGAACGCGCTGACCTGCGGTTCCTGCTCGAGGAACTGCATAACCGTCCATCACGCGAACTGGAATCGATGATTCTGAAGTTCGCGCCCCGCCCGGCAAACCAGGCCGAGTTCTACCGCGCCGTAGCCCAGCGGGCGGTTGAACTCGCAAACGTTGACGGCGGGACGATTCTGGTCGGGATTGAACGCGAGGAAAAAGGCCCGGAAGCGGTCACCGGTTGCGCCGGGACCGATATCGAGGCCCTGCGCCGCGCAGTCTATGACCTGACCCGGCCCGGGATCATGGTCAGCGCCGGGGAGGAGACGTTCGGAGAACGGACCCTGCTGGTCATTGAAGTCCCCAGAGGATTCCCGCCGCACATTCTAAGGGGAGCCGGGGAGCAGGATGGGGAATTCAAAGTGCAAAATGTAAATATCAAAATGCAAAGTGCGAAGAACGAGGAGGACTACTCGGCGCGGCTGCTGCCGGTCGGTGCGGGCGCGATTGACCCGCTGGAGGTTGAGCGATTGCGCAATACACTGCAGGCCCGGGACAAATCGTCGGACCTGCTCAGGCTGGACAACAACGGGCTGTTGAAGGCGCTGGGCATGCTGAGCGCGGACGAGGCGTCTGTGAGCGTGGCCGGGCTGCTGCTGGTGGGCCGGGAAGACGCGCTCAGGGAATACCTGCCGAGCCACGAGGCAATCTACCTGCACATGACCCGGGAGACCGAGTATGACCGCCGGGTGGACTATCGCAAGCCCCTGCTTGCGATTCTGGACGACCTGACTCAGCAGATTGAGCCCCACAACCGGCTCTTCACGCTGAAAGTCGGGCTGTTCCATTTTGAAATCCCGGACTATCCGACCGAAGTCTACCGCGAGGCGCTGCTGAATGCGTTCATGCACCGCGACTACGCGCGGCAGAACCCGGTCTACATCCGGCTCTATCCGGAACGGCTGGAGATTTCCAACCCGGGCAGCCTGGCCGGCGGAATTACGCCGGATAACATCATGAGCCATGAACCGGTGACGCGCAACCGGCGGCTGGCCGAAGTGCTGCAGAAACTGCGGCTGGTCGAGCGCTCGGGGATGGGCGTGCGCCGGATGTACACGATTCTGCTGGCGTCGGGCAAGGAACCGCCGCTCTATGTCGCGACGCCGGATGACGTGCGCGTGGTGCTGCGCAGCGGCAAGACCGACGAGCATTTTGCCCGGTTCATCGCCAAGCGCCAGCGCTACGGTGAGGAATTCAGCCTGGGCGAGCTGGTAGTCCTTTCCTCCCTGAAGCGCAACCAGGAGATTGACCTGGCCGAGGCGAGCCGGATTCTGCAGCGCGACTCGCGCGAAGCGCACGAACTTCTGGGCGCAATGGTCGAGCGCCGGGTGCTGGAGCCGTTCGGCCAGAAGAAGGGCCGGGTCTACCGGCTCTCCAAGGCAATCTACGTCGAGCTGCGCCAGAGCGTTGAGTACTACCTGCATCGGGACACCGAGTCCGCGTATGCCGAGGCCGCGATTACCGGCTACATCCGTGAGAATGGATTCATCACGAACCAGATGGTGCGGACGCTGCTGCGCGTGAACCGGTCGCAGTCGGCCTATATCCTGCAGAAGCTGGTCAAGGCGAAGAAGCTCAAGATGGTGGGGCAAGGAAACAAATCAAGGTACGAACTAGTGAGTAGTGAGTAGTGAGCCGGTTGAAATGACCAATAGCCAAATCCCAATATCCAATCAATGTCCAAGCCCCAGAATCCGAACTTGCCCTGTTTCTTGACCTTGGAGCTTGGGATTCTGTTGGTCATTGAAGCTTGGTCATTGGGGTTTTCTCGTACACTTGAGTCGACCGGCGCCTAGAAGTGACCGAACGCAGCCGCAGGCGTCTTCTGGTACTGGCATTTGCAGCGTGGATATGCTATACTGTCACGCTCTCGGTAATCAAGGTGCCTGAGGACAAGCATATCAGCCAGTGGCATCTGGACGTGGTTTTCCACTATTCGTCATACTTGGTGATGGCTTTGCTGGGTGTGTCGCTGGTGTCCTGGTGGGCGCTGTTGCCGGCGCTGGCGATTGCCGGCGGAACCGAGTTGCTGCAGGGCGCGCTGCCGTATCGCACGGCAAGCTGGGCTGATTTCAGCATCAATGTTGCGGGAATTGCGACCGGCCTGCTGTTCTGGTGGGTTGCCGGGATGCTGCGCCGAAGGAGAAGAGACAGGGAGCGAGAGAATCAGGGAGCTAGGGAGTGAGTAAGA
>Ga0315288_10003910_pt1 | contig 19004 bp, 14 predicted proteins | sample YL17G11_20_MG_FD_203454 | JGI IMG/M metagenome (GOLD analysis project Ga0315288, IMG submission 203454) | Sediment microbial communities from Yellowstone Lake, YNP, Wyoming, USA - YL17G11_20 | ecosystem: Environmental > Aquatic > Freshwater > Lake > Sediment | place: USA: Wyoming | collected... | reverse complement strand
AGATATAACGCCCTAACGAAAAGCGTTGACCCTCGGGGACTGGAATAAAAGAAGGGGGCGGGATTTACTCCCGCCCCCTTCTTTTATGGACAGGTCTTTGCAGCCAAGAAAATTAAGATAATCGTCATCGGGAGGCGTAGGGGCGGTTTGTGAACCGCCCCCACATCTGCCGAAGAAAAACACCTGTAGGGGCAATTCATGAATTGCCCCTACTTTTTGATTAACCCTTCATCCGTGTTTATCCGCGTTCATCCGCATCCCATTAAATCTTTTCTCTTCAGGTCTTTTCTCAATGTCAACTCTGTGTTCATCTGTACTACTTACGTTCAAACTCTTTAAATTTTGTTAACCAAAATGATGTAGGGGCGGCCCCCTGTGGCCGCCCGCAAGATGGGCAACCACTGGGGGTTGCCCCTACAATTTCCGTAAATAACGTAGGTTTTCCTCCTGTTTGGTTGCGGCGCAGCCGCGCTAAGTTTATCTGTGTCCCATTAGGTTTTTTATTTTTTCCCTCTTTCCTCCGCATCCCGCCGGATAGACCGGTGGAGACGGTCGAACTTGAAGATTGTTTCCATGTCCTGCAGGTTGTTGATCCCGGCGGCCCCGGTACGGATCAGGTTGACCAGGGAATCGCCGTTGGTCCAGCCCACGAGGTGGGCCGGATCTTCCACCACCAGGACCAGGTCCGGCCGTGGGACCTTTTCTTTCACCACCTTGATTTTCTGCTTGTCCAGGAGCAGGCCGAATTTCCCGCCCCCGGTCTTGACCAGGATCTTCCGGGTCCAGTTGGCGACGTCGCGCTGGGCGCGGGGGCTCTTCGGGATTGCGCCGACAAATTTGGTGACTGCCTGGAGCGCCTTGGGGAACTGCTTCTTGAAGGCGTCGGTCACCTGGGGTTCTCCGATTTCCATGCTCTTCCACTTGAGGGCCGTCTCTTCCAGTCCGTTCTTGTCCCGCAGCTTCTCCGGCACTTCGTCCAGGGGGACGGCGAAGTAATCGGTGGAGAACCCCATGCGGAACTTCCGGAAGACGATCTTCACCTTCGTCCCCGCCTTGAAGATTCCCGGTTTCAGGAATCCCGTGGTGGTAAAGACCTGGATCGGCAGCGCCGACTGGGACTCTCCCAGGATCACCCGGCCCCGTCCGAAGGGGGCATAGCGGGCAAACCTGGCATTGGCAAAGACGGTAATCGGGGGCGTCCCCAGCATGTACCCGACCTGGGGCATCTCGATCCCCGTCTCCAGGTTCACCAGGCTGTAATCATCGTTCTGGCAGACCGGGCAGCGCGTCATGTAGGGCGGGCAGATGATCATCTTGCATTTGGGGCAGCGGGCGCCGAGGATCTTCTTCTCCTTCATAACCGCCAGGAAGAAGGGGGATACTTCGCCCGCAGTGGCCCAGTAGGTGGTGAACATGGCCTCGGTCCGCTCGACACAGACAAATTTATCCTCCGGAGAAACGCTGATCCGGCTCATCACCTCAGGAATCGCCTCGTGAGGGATTACATACTCGCCTGGCCTTCTCAATATTTTTTCCATCAGATCACCCCCCTTTTCAGAACAGCTGCACCCCCATACTGGGCCGAAGACGCTCCGGTTCCATGAATCAGGGCATAATCCAGCCCTCTCCGGATCAACTCCCGTCTGGCAGACCAGGCGGAGAACATGTTGCTGCCGCCGACGAAATGCCCGCCGTAGATAAGTCCTCCGGAGGGGTTGACCAGAACCTTCCCGTGGGGGGCCATGATCTTCTTCTCGATGAGGTCATCGGCATGTCCCATGGGCACAAAACCCATCTCGGCCATGGTGATCTCCATCTGGGGCAGGAAAGCATCGTGCAGTTCGACCACCTTGATGTCTTTCGGGCTCACCCCGGCCATCTCATAGGCGGCCTTGGCCGCCAGATGGTCCGACTCGATCCTTCCCGGCAGCTTGTGGGGATGTTTGATCCCCCACCAGTAGGGCTCATTGGCAAAGCCCACCCCCTCGATCCAGATCGGCGGCTGCCCGGCATCTTTGCAGATTTCCTCCGCCACTCCCTCGGCGGCAAAGATGAGGCAACAGGCGCCTTCGGTATAGACGCAGGTTTCCAGCTTCTTGAAGGCCGGCTCGATGATCCAGGGTGAATTTGCCACCCGTTCCGGGGTTACGATTTCATCCCGGCGCTGGGCGTTGGGGTTGTTCTTGGCCTGCTCGCACATGATCCGCAGGATCTCGCCGCGGATGGCCATCTTGAGGTCATTGGGATACTGATCCATGTAAGCAAGGATGACCTCGGCATAGGAGTCGGATGCCGTGGCTCCCTGATCCCGCTCGAAGAGCGGATCCCAGGACCAGGCAATGGTCTGGACCACTTCCGGAGTCTGGGTCTCGCTCATGAAGTCGTAACAGTCCGTGGCCTTTTCCGCGCCCACGCAGAAGACAATGTCATATCGTCCGCCGGCCACCATGTCAAAGGCGGTGCCGAAGGAGTAAATCCCGGTGGCCCCGCCGTTGGTGACCCGCACCAGAGGCTTGAAAGCCAGCCCCATGTGCCCCTGGAAGGAGCTTTCGGGAATGGCCTGGCGGGCGAAGATGTCGTTGTAAAGCCCGATGACCCCCGCCTCCACCCGGTCCATTTTCAACTTGGCATCCTGGAGGGCGCCGGAAACCGCCCATTGGGCCAGTTCCCAGATGGTTTTGGATAGCCAGCGCCCCCGGCAGGGAGTGGTGAAAGCCCCCACGATGGCTACCTTTCTTTTCGGAACTCTTCTCATAAAACCCCCTTTTCTATGGTTTTCATTGCCGATTCAAATCCTCTCAACCAGTCAATAGACCTTTTCATCCCTCCTTCCGAATGAATAAATATTCGCACGGCGCATAGAGCCTGGCGCATAGCGTAAATACAAAAAAACATCCCACTTTGCAAAACGCATACAGACTAGGTGAACTTGTAGGGGCACGAGGCATCGTGCCCCTACGGCTCCCTTGGAAAACATAGGCCCCTTACCAACATGGCAGAGGAGTCTTTGATTTGGATTTTGGAATTTCTTTTTTTATCCTCCGGCGAGGGATAGGAAAAATTGAACTTCGTCTCCATCCTTCAGCTCGGCATTCAGTTCGCTTAATCGATCCTTCCCCCTCATGGCCCACAGGGCGCGATTGAATGTCTCCTGGTCCTTGTTCCGGAGCTGGGGAGGCATGGTGGAGCTGAAGCCTTTCTTGATCTCCATAAGAAGCTCGCCGAAGGTGCCATCCTCGGACAGTTGAATCTCAGCTCGAGGGCCTCCCATCCAGTCGGACAAGATGCCATGAAATTGGACTTTTATTTTCATCCCTCAATAAAATTTGCCCTTTAGTAACACTCTAGCCGATTGAAAAAGGTAGCTTTTTACCCGCTGAAAAATCCTCTCAGAAATCCCCCCTGCCCCCCTTTGCAAAGGGGGGTTGGGGGGGATTTCAGCGATAGGTATCTAAATCGATATGGCTTTGATACGATTTTCAGACGGCTAAATTGACACCCCCTTTATAATTCCGCCCTCCCCATTCCGCATTCCGCATTCGGTTAGGGGTACATCTCCGCCACCACCTGGTCGAGTCCCAGCTCCAGCAGCTTCTCCTTGGTGGGCCTGCCCGTCGTCCAATCCCATCCCCGGAACTGATAGTAGCCTTTCAACATTTTCTCCAAATCCGGCTCGACCCCGGCTGTGGTTCCTTCATCCAGGGCAGCGGTTAAGATCCGGGGCATCCGGTCCTGTTCCCGGGTCAGGCCGAGCTTGTTGCTCACCGCCCGCTTGATGTTGACGGAACGGTCCCCCGCGGCCAACAGTTCTTGGGGGCCGAACTGCCAGCCGGTGATGGCATTCAGCATTTCACAGAGCTGAGTTGGCGGTAGGGGGGCGAACTTGCAGAGGGTGAGGGAGTCAAAGAGGTCTTTCAGGCTCTGGTACTTGGCCGCGCCTTCACTCTTTCCCTCAGATGAGAGCCTCTCCCCCGGCAGGATCATGTACTCCAGGACCATGTTTCCCAGATCCACATTGTAGTAGTCCCCTTTGAGATGGCACGCCCCGCGGGGGCCGGTGGCATAGGAAAGGGCCATGCCATGGAAGGCCCGGGCGTCATGCATGGGCATTTCCAGACCCTTTACCTGAGCGGCCTCATCGACGCTGCGGTTGAACTCCTTGGCCATGGCCAGGGTCCCCTGGGAAAGGACCTTGCCGATGCCCTTCTGGGCGATGATCTTCTCCACCAGTTTGACCACTGCTTTCCCGTCGCCCCACTTCAGTTCGAAACCCACCCGCTTTTTCTTCAATACCCCTTTTTCGTAAAGGTAGAAAGCGTAGGCCACGCTCACCCCTGCGGAGATCGTATCGATCCCATGGACATTGCAGAGATGGTTGGCCCGCACGATGGAATCCAGGTCGGTGTTCATGCACAGGGGCCCGAAGGCCACTGCGGTCTCGTATTCCGGCCCATCCACGTTGAGCCCCGGCTTGAATTCCACCAGTTCCCGCCCGCAGCCGATGGGACAGCCCAGGCAGGCGTAATTATGGACGGTGTAGGCCTGGCGCAGGGCCTGTCCGGTGATTTTGGATACGGGGAAGATGGCCTTGGTGAAGTATTTGGCCGGCGCATCGCCCAGGGTCATGGCCATATCCATGTACATCATGGTTCCGTACTCCCGGAAGGCGACGGAGACCAGATTTCCGTTAATGGTGGCCACCGCCTGCCTGGCCAGCTCCCTCACTTTCTCCGCATTGGCCAGTTCCGGCCGCAGGTTGCCCGAAGCCGCCACCGCCTTCAGGTTCTTCGAGCCCATGAGGGCGCCCAGGCCGCACCGTCCGGCGGCGCGTCCGCTGTCGTTCATGATGCTCGCGAATTTGATCAGCTTCTCTCCCGTGGAAGCGATGCAGGCGACGCTCGCCGAATCATCTTTCAGTTCCTCTTTGACGGCCTTTTGGGTCTGATAACTGTCTTTTCCCCAGAGATGGGAGGCATCCCGCAGCTCGGCTTTTCCCTCTTTCAAATACAGATAAACCGGCCGATCGGCCTTCCCTTTCACCAGCAGGCCGTCCCATCCGGACCCTTTTAGGCGGAAGGGAAATCTTCCCCCGCTGGTCGCCTCTCCCCAGAATCCGGTCAGGGGTGAAACGCCTCCCACCGCATAGCGGCTGACCATGGGAAGGGGAGTCCCGGTGAAAGGCCCGGTGGCAAAGACCAGGGGTTTCTCCGGGGCAAGAGGACTGCCGTTCTTGCCCATCCGTTCATAAACCAGAGCGGCAGCCAGCGTCGCACCGCCGATGTATTTCTTTAAAAAATCCTCCGACAGAGGCAAATCGGTCATCTTGCGGGCGGATAAATCCACTTCCAACATCCGGCCATGGTATCCTTTCATGCCTTTATCCTCCCTATCAAAGGCTTTTTAGCCACAGAGGCCACAGAGATCACAGCGCTATTAAAATATCAATAAGAGAATTTCCAGCTTAGGACTCGAAAAAGCTGCACCGCCGCTTTGTCACCTATGGCGGATTTTATCATTTTTGCTAAATCTTTTTATCTCCCTGTTCGTCCGTGTCCCGATAAATCTTCTTTCTCTGAGTTCTCTGTGCCCTCTGTGGCTAAATTTGTTTTTTTAAAAATCGATATCCCGGCCGTCGTAGGCATACCGGAAGACCTGGGCGCACTGGGCGGCGGTTATGGGCCGGGGACTGAGGTAGCAGTCCACATCTTCAAAGGCGAATTTCACCAATTTATCGAATTGGCGGTCGAAATCCGCCCGGGAAATTCCCAACTCTTTCAAGGTAAGGGGAACTCCGAGTTCGGTCAGCAAGGAGCGGACCCGGGTCACCAATTTGACCAGCCCTTTTTTCGCGTCTTTGGCCTCGATCCCCAGAGTCTGGCAGATGAGCAGGTGTTTGTCCGTGACCGCGCTGCAGAACTGTAGGGTGTGGGGGATGAAATAGGCTACACACAGACCGTGGTGCATATTAAACACGGAGCCAAGGGAATGGCCAAAGCTGTGAGTCAAGTGAGGACCCCCATTATTACCAAAAGCCATCCCTGCAATGCTGGCGGCAATAAGCATTCTGTGGCGAGCTTCCTTATCCTGGCCGTTCTGATAGGCCCTGGGCAGCCATTGAAAGACCATTTCGATTGCTTTGAGGGCCAGGGGTTCGGTGAACTCATTGGCTGCAGGAGTCGTGACCGAATCCATGGCATGGGCCAGGACATCCAGGCCTGTTCCGGCGGTAAGCTTGGGCGGCATGGAAATAGTGAATTGTGGGTCCAATATTGCGTAATCCGGAAAGAGTTCGTCATGGGAAATGGGGATCTTGCGAGAGGCGGCATTATCATGAATTACGGAAACTCCCGTACATTCTGAACCGGTTCCCGCGGTCGTGGGCACAGCGACGAGGATGGCTTTCTGCCGCAAGTTCAGCTTGTCTAAGGGAGAAATCATTCCAAGGTCGATGATGTCCGGCCTCTCGTAAAGGATCCAGGCCGCCTTGGCCGAGTCCATGACCGACCCGCCGCCCACGGCCATGATCAGGTCAGGTTCGTATGCTTTCATGGCCTTGGCGCATTCGGCCACCACTTCCATGGGGGCCTCGGGCAGGCATCGGGGCCATATTTCCACATTGAAGCCGCCCGATTGGAGGAAACGGCCGGCTTTGGCCGCAAACTTGTTGCCGAATTCATCGGTTACGATAAATGCCCTCTTTTTGGCGCACCGATTGGCAAGGGTGTCCATGGTGGAAGGTCCCACCACAGGCCCTTCCGGGAAGACATTCGCCCCGATGAACATTTTGGGGGTGTTGAAAATGGTAGTAAGGCCTTTGATGGAAGTCGACAGGGCCAGGGGGGCCAGGGCTTTCAATGTGGGGTTTTCAAACCAGTAAGCCATGGGTCACACCTCACCTTCTGGGAAAGTTAACATTTCGATGGATAGCCCATCTCTGGCAGAAACGGCCTGACCGTACCCGGATTTTGATCGGGTAAAAATCGAATGCCACCGAGGGTTCTGGAGAGATCTTTTCGGACTTCCATAGACGGGAGAATCACCCCCTTTCTCCGAAATGCGCTGCCGGTCTTCTCGGGCGGTCCCTTGGGTCCATCTCAATTCCCCTTGGGCGTCCCTAAAAGAAAAGGAACAATTCCTCCAAAGGCAATATGAGCAAGGGAAAGAATTTTGTCAAGAAAATTTTAAGAAGAAAATGGGGGAAAATCTTGGAGGGTGCGGCAGGCTCCCGATACGCTAATTCAGGTATGATCGAAGCATCCTTTCCTGCGAAAAAAGAAAAAACGATTCTTCCGGTCCCCGCAAAAAAAAGGCCGGGGTCGAGCCCGGCCCGGTGGGAATTTTTGCCTAAAAGGGTTCAGTGAGTTACTTCCTCTACCTCAATCTTCTTGGGTGGGGCTTTTTCCTCTACGGGGATGGTGATTTCCAGCACCCCGTCATGGTACTTGGCCTTGATCTCTTCCGCCTTCAGATTCTCCGGAACGGCCATGGAGCGCTCGAAGGAACCGTAGAATACCTCTCTCCGGTCTACTTTCTTGTCTTTGCTTTTCTTGTCCATCTTCCGCTCGCCTCTAAGGGTGAGGCATCCGTTCTCCAATTCCACATAAATATCCTTGGCTTCCACTCCGGGAAGATCGGCCTTGATGACATAGGTCCCATTCTGGCGATAACTCTCGACTTTAGGGGTCCAGTTATACTTGTCTAACTCCCTAGATTCAAACAGGTTTTCAAAAACATCCCAAAAATCTTCATCCCAGAAGCCACGGAAAAAGCCCTGGGGAATTAACTCCTCTATCGGTCTCCATCTTACCAGGCTGTTCATATTGCTACCTCCTTTTTTCCAGAGGAAATAAGGCTTTTTACCTGCCTTTCAAAAAAAAGTTAATCATTTCTTTGCCGACTGTCAAGGCAGGGTTAGCGGTTCCTTGACCGCTGAACCAGGGGTCCTCCCGGGACGAACCCGGAGTTATTCCCAACGGGCTCTTTTCATTCGCTTGTAACGGGAAGGGTAAACCGCGGAGGGGGCGATTGTAAAAATCACTCGGCGGGATTCAATCGGAAATTCTCGGCAGGGGCGAGGAACTAAATCTTGAGGCCTTTGGTGGAGGCAAAAGACTGGATGATGTTGATGGCTTGATTGATTCTTCGGATTTTGTTGTTTTTGTCCTTGAGCCCTTCAATCTCCTCCAGGGGAATCTGCTTGCCCCGCAGGTCCCGGAGAACGAAATTGAGATTGAATAGGAGCACTCTCAGGTCCTCAACCGTATATTGACGGAGAGAAGCCTGGGTGAACTGTTGAAATCCATGGGCCACGTCCTGGGCTAGCTTTTTCGGGCTTCCGGCGATGGGCATATTTCCTCTCTCTAGGGTTTTCCGATTCCTTCAGGAGTGAAGAAAAATTTCGTATTTTAAGATTGATGAACTCGTTAAAAGTCGTCACTCCGGTGAAAACCGGAGTCCAGAGAATTGATAACTCCTTGGAATAACTAGATTCCGGCTTTCGCCGGAATGACGGAAGAAAGCGTTTTCGGACTTTTTACGATGCCATCAAGACTTAGGATTCGGATTTTGGCTTTTGTGGCTATAGCTCTTCATCCTTGCTCCCCGACTCCTCTCCCTTGCCCCCCATCTCTTCTTCCATGGCCTGATCTACCATGGAATCCACGTCCTCGCCCAGGTCTTCACCCATTTCTTTTCCCATGCGTTTCATCCAGCGGGCCATGCTGGCCGGGTCGTTTTCGTCCAGGCCCCCCAATTTGCTGGGGTCCGCCAGGGATTCCAGGCGGCTTTCTTCGGAGCGAACCCGCGCCACCCGCGAGATGAGGCGAGTCATCTTTCCGCTCTGGCAGTGCTTGCACTGCGGGCGGTGAGGCTCGCGGATATTCATGACCAGGTAACTGGAAACCTTCCCGCAATCCCGGCAAAGGTACTCATAAATAGGCATGACCGATTTCCGCTCCCTTGACAGGATCCGCTTTGTGCGGTCTAATAATCCCGGGGTTTAAAAAACAGCAATTCTATTTTATCGAATTTTTGCCCAAGGAGCAAGCCTTTGAGAGTATTGGCCGGCCGGATTTCGTACCTCCTCCTGACCCTTCTCCTCTTCAGCTCGCCTTGGGGGTGTTTTTACCGGGTAACCCTGGAGCCGGCGGTGTCCTTTAAAATGGACCCCAAAGAATACCAGCCGCTGGCCCTTCTTCCGCTCCCTGCGGCTCCCGGCCCGACGGATCCGGGTGCCGAGCTTTATCCCTTCCTCCGGGATTCCTTGGAAAAAAAGGGATACACCCTGGTGAAGGAAGCGGAGGTCTCGGAGGCCCTTGAGGAAATGAAGCTGAACCCCCTCCTCCTCCTTTCTGACCGGGATTCCCGGATAAAGGTTGGCGAGCGCTTAAAGGCCAAGCTCTTGATGATTGGAACCCTTCCCGAATACAGGGTGCAGAAATCCCACCTGGGAAGTCAATCCTTTGAGGCGTTTGACGGCGAATCCTTCACCGCTCTGCTCCTTCCCACTTATTTTCGCGGAAGTTCCCAAGTCCATCTGATTCTGCGCATTTTCGAGTCGAAAAAAGGCGATCTGGTATGGGCGGCGGAAGGAACCATTAAGGCCTCCAGCGATTCCGCCGGGACCTACAGTCAGAAGCTCGCCGCCCGATTACTGCAGAGTCTCCCTCCCGTTTCTCCTCCATCGGGGAAATAGACGGATCTTTCCCGAATTTAGCGGATTCGAAAGATTATAAGGGGTACGAATCCGTATGCGTGTCCTCTTGTTCCGAGCGTGGAAGGCGGGACATCAACTCCTGGACCGCCTCGCGGGGATTTTTCCCTTCGTAAAGGATCTCGTAGACTTTTCCGGTAATGGGCATCTCCGCCTTTTTCCTTCGGGCTAATTCCCACAGGGCCTTGGCCGTGCGGACCCCTTCCGCCACCATGCGCATGCCCCCCAGGATCTCCTCCAGGGCCTTTCCCCTTCCCAGTTCCAGGCCCACCTGTCGATTCCGGCTGAGGTCTCCCGTGCAGGTGAGAACCAGATCTCCCATTCCGGCGAGACCGAAAAAAGTCTGCCTCTGGGCGCCCATGCTGACTCCCAGGCGGGTCATTTCCACCAGCCCCCGGGTGATGAGCGCCGCCCGGGAGCTATGACCGAATCCCATCCCGTCGGAGGCGCCGGCGGCGATGGCCATGACGTTTTTGATGGCTCCCCCCAGCTCGACTCCCAGTATATCCGGGTTGGTATAGACCCGGAAATAGGGGCGGAAAAAAAGGGCCTGGGCTTCCTGCGCAGCCCGGGGAGCGGTTCCGGCTACCGCCACAGCGGTGGGAATCATACGGGATACCTCTCCGGCGAAACTGGGCCCGGAAAGGCTGGCGATTTCCACCGCAAAACCCGGCCCGAGAATTTCTTTCAGAACTTGGGAGGTCGTCTGGCAAGTTTCGTCTTCCAGTCCTTTGGTTACGCTGACGATCAAAGCCGTTTTCTTGAGAAAGGGCCGGGCCTTCATGAAAACCTGACGAACCACATGGGAAGGAAGGGCACATACCAAAGTGTCCCTATCGGCGAGGGCTTCCTCCAGGGAATGAGTAAAGCGGAGGGAATCGGCCAGACGGACCCCGGGAAGGAAAAAATCATTCTCCCGTTTTTCCACCAGGGTCCGAAAGAGATCTTCTTCGAAGACCCAGAGAAGGACCCCTTCCTCTTTCTCCGCCAGGAGGTTGGCCAGAGTCGTACCCCAGCTTCCCGCGCCGATGACCGCAATCCTTCTTCTCTCCCGGTCCATGGATCAGGACTCTGCTTCGGAGGGGGCTTCTTCGGGGGCTTCTTCCGCTTCCTGGCCGTTTCCTTCCTCTTCCCGCTCCGCCAGGCGGGCCACGGCCATCACTCTTTCCCCGGACTCCCGCTCGATGAGCTTGACCCCCTGGGTGTTGCGGCTGCTCAGGCGGATCTCCCCACACCGCAGGCGGATGATCTTCCCCCCGTCGGTGATGAGCATGACTTCATCCTGGTCGGTGATCTGCTGGGTGCCCACCAGTTTCCCGTTGCGCACCGTGGTCTTCATGGTGATGATCCCTTTCCCGCCGCGGCTCTGGAGGCGATAATCCTCGATGGGGGAGCGCTTCCCGAATCCGTTTTCGGTCACCGACAGGATGGAAGATCCCACGGTCCCCGGGGAAAGGATGTCCATGGAAACCAGGAAGTCGTTCTTCCCCAGGGTGATCCCCTTCACCCCGCGGGCGGTGCGCCCCATGTCTCGCACATCGTCTTCCACGAAATGAATGGCCTTCCCTTCCCTCGAACTCAGCAGGATTTCCTTGGTCCCGTCGGTCAGGCAGCCGGAGATGAGCTGGTCTTTATCGTCCAGGGTCAGCGCGATGATGCCCCCGGCCCGGGGGTGGCTGTAGGACATGAGGTCGGTCTTTTTGATGACCCCCTGTTTGGTGGCCATCAGCACATACTTCCCTTCCTCGAAGGCCCGCACCGGAAGGATGGCGGTCATCTTTTCATCCCCCGACAGGTTCAGCAGGTTGACAATGGCTTTGCCGCGGGTCATGCGGCCGGCCTGAGGCACCTCGTGGACCTTCAGCCAGTACACCTTTCCCGCGTCGGTGAAGAAGAGAATGTAGCTGAGGGTGGAGGCGATGAAGAGATGCTCGACGAAATCCTCTTCTTTGGTGGTCATCCCCATTTTTCCCCGCCCGCCCCTTCTCTGGCTGCGGTACAGGCTGATGGCGTTGCGCTTGATGTATCCCGTGTGGCTGATGGTGACCACCATGTCCTCTTCCACGATGAGGTCTTCGAGCTTGAGCTCCTGGACTTCTTCGATGATCTCCGTGCGCCGTTCGTCTCCGTATCGCTCGTTGATCTCCTGGAGCTCTTCCACGATCACGTTGAGGAGAAGGCGCTCGTTGCCCAGGATTTCCCTCAGACGGGCGATCAGCTTGATCACCTCGGCGTATTCTTCGTTGATCTTCTCCCGTTCCAGGTTGGTCAGGCGCTGCAGGCGCATCTCCAGAATGGCCTGGGCCTGGGCCTCGGAGAGGGAGAACTTGGCCATGAGGGCTTCTTTGGCGTCCTTGGGGGTCTTGGAGGCGCGGATGAGGGCGATGACCCGGTCCAGGTTGTCCAGGGCGATTTTCAGGCCTTCCAGGATGTGGGCCTGGGCTTCGGCTTTGGCCAGCTCGAACTGGCTGCGGCGGGTGACCACCTCTTTGCGGTGGAGGATGAACGGCTCCACCAGCTCCTTCAGGTTGAGAAGCTGGGGCTGTCCCCGCACGATGGCCAGGAGGATGACCCCGAAGGTGGCCTGCATCTGGGTGTGCTTGAAGAGCTGGTTCAGAATCACCTGGGCCACGGCATCGCGCTTGAGCTCGATGACCATCCGCATTCCCTCCCGGTCCGACTCGTCCCGCAGGTCGGCGATTCCCTCGACTCTCTTGTCCTGGACCAGCTCGGCAATTCGCTCCAGCAGTTTGGCCTTGTTGACCTGATAGGGGATCTCGGTGACCACGATGGACTCCCGGTCGGTCCGTTTCTGCCTCTCGATCAGGGCCCGGGCCCGCATCTGGACCATCCCTTTTCCCGTGAGGTAGGCCTCCCGGATCCCGCCCCGTCCCAGGATGAAACCCCCCGTGGGGAAGTCCGGCCCGGGAACGATGCGGATCAACTCCTCCACGGAGATGTCCGGGTTTTGAATGACCGCGATGGTGGCCTCGATCACTTCCTTCAGGTTGTGCGGGGGGATGTTGGTGGCCATGCCCACGGCGATCCCCGAAGAGCCGTTGATCAACAGGTTGGGGATCTTGGCCGGAAGGATCGCGGGCTCGTTCATGGAGCCGTCATAGTTGGGAGCAAAGTCCACCGTCTGCTTGTCGATGTCCGCCATCAGCTCGTGGGCCAGGCGGGCCATGCGCACTTCGGTATACCGCATGGCCGCCGGCGGGTCGCCGTCGATGGACCCGAAGTTCCCCTGGCCGTTCACCAGCGGATAGCGGAGGGAAAAATCCTGGGCCATGCGCACCAGCGTGTCGTACACCGCCACATCCCCGTGGGGGTGATATTTACCGATCACGTCTCCCACGATTCGGGCTGACTTTTTGAAGGGCTTGTTCCAGTCGTTGGAGAGCTCGTGCATGGCGAACAGAACCCGTCGGTGAACGGGCTTCAGTCCGTCCCGCGCATCGGGCAGGGCCCGGCCGATGATGACCGACATGGCGTAGTCCATGTAGGACTTCTGCATCTCTTCTTCGAGCTTGACCGGCACCTGGTTCATTCCGGGATGGGAAGACATTAAGTCCCTCGTTGAAAGATCAGATGACAAGGATTATGCGACTACACGACGAAAAGACTTCAGGAATGGGCCGCAGAAGTAGCCTTAAGAAAAAAAAATAAAATATTTTTTCTCTCGCAGAAGCCGCAGAGTTAAAGCCCGTTTCAAATGCCGATATTAAAAAAATGGATTTTTTCTTTCTCTGCGCTCTCTGCGGGCTCGAGCGAAGCGGGCGAGAGAAACGTCTTCGGCTCTCGCAGAGATTTTTCTTCCTACTGGGCATGGACACAAAAAATTTTTAATATTTCAACCTCTCTGCGCCCTCTGCGCTCTCTGCGGTTCATCGTTCTTTTTTTATTCATTAAATGTCGAGGTTGGTCACGCTCAGGGCATGGCGTTGGATGAAGTCCCGGCGGGGTTCGACCTGGTCCCCCATGAGAACGGTGAAGATCTCATCGGCTTTGACCGCGTCTTCCAGGCGAACCTGAAGGAGGGTGCGGGATTCCGGGTTCATGGTCGTGTCCCAGAGCTGCTCCGGGTTCATCTCTCCCAGGCCTTTGTAGCGCTGGATCTCCAGCCCTTTCTTCCCGCCGGAGAAGATCTCCTGCACCAGGGGGGACAGACCCGCGACCTCCTGGCAGGATTCGCCGGTTTTCAGGACGAAGGGAGGCAGACCCAGAGCGCTGAGCTGCTTGGAGAGTTTGCGCAGCTCTTCGAATTGGCCCGAGCTGACCAATTCCAAATCCAGGCTGGTCTCCATCCGCGATCCGTTGGTGGAGGTAAAGCAGCGCAGGTTGTAAGAACCGTGCTCCGGATCCTTTTCCATCTGGAATTCCATCTCGCCCTTGTTCTTCTTCTCCTTTTTCAGGGCTTTTTTCACCTGCTCGATGACCCGGTTCACTTCCTTTTCGGACTTCAGGGTGTTCTTGCTGAACGATTCCTGCTGGGCGAAGGCCAGCAGAATGTCCGGGTCCATCTTCCGTTTCGCCAGGCGGTTGAGGATCTTGCCCAGGCGGATGGCCTTTTTAACCATCTCCAGAAGGCCCTTGCCGCTGAGCGGTGCTTTATCTCCCGGCAGGACGAGGCGCACGTTTTCGATCCCTTTTTCGAGAAGATAATCTTCCAGATCATCCTCGCTGCGCAGGTATTTGGGCTCCTCTTTGCCCTTTTTGACCCGGTAGAGGGGCGGCTGGGCGATGTAGAGATGCCCCCGCTCGATGAGCGGAAACATCTGGCGGTAGAAAAGGGTGAGCAGAAGCGTGCGGATGTGGGACCCGTCCACGTCGGCGTCGGTCATGATGATGACCCGGTGGTAGCGGAGTTTGTCCAGGTTGTATCCTTCCTCCCCCACCCCCGTTCCCAGGGCGGTGATCAGGGTCTTGATCTCCTGGTTGGAAATTACCTGGTCGAAGCGGGCCTTCTCCACGTTGAGGATCTTGCCGCGCAGGGGCAGGATGGCCTGGACTTTGCGGTCTCTTCCCTGCTTGGCCGAGCCGCCGGCGGAGTCTCCCTCGACGATGAAGATCTCGCTCTCCCGGGGGTCTTTCTCCTGGCAATCGGCCAGTTTTCCCGGGAGAGAATCGCTCTCCAGGAGGCCTTTCCTGCGGGTCAGATCCCGGGCCTTGCGGGCCGCCTCCCGCGCCCGCGCGGCATCGACGACTTTTTCCAAAATCCGCTTGGCCACCGACGGACTCTCCTCAAAGTAGGTGGCCAGTTTTTCGTTGACCACCGTCTCGACCAGACCCTTGACTTCGCTGTTTCCCAGCTTGGCCTTGGTCTGCCCTTCAAACTGGGGGTTGGACAGTTTTACGCTGATCACCCCGGTCAGGCCTTCCCGCGCATCCTCTCCGGAGAGGCTGGCTTTCAGGTTCTTGAACTGACTGAGGTTAGCGCCGTAATTGTTGAGGGTCCGGGTCAGGGCGGATTTAAAGCCGATGAGATGCGTTCCGCCGTCGATGGTGTTGATGTTGTTGGCGAAGGAGAAAAGATTCTCGGTGTAGCCGTCGTTGTACTGGAGGGCAATGTCGATGTAGATTCCTTCCTTCTCTCCCTCCAGATGGATGGGCTTGGGGTGGATGGTGGTCTTGTTCTTGTTGAGGTATTCGACGAAGGAAACGATGCCGCCCTTGTATTGAAACTCCTGTTTTTTATCCGCCCGTTCGTCGGCGACGGTTATTTTCAAGCCGCTGTTCAGGAAGCTGAGCTCCCGAAGCCTCTGGCAGAGCGTGTCATAGCTGAAGTCGAGGGTTTCAAAGACCTCCGTGTCGGGCCGGAATTTAATCTTGGTTCCCCGCCGTTTGGTGTTCCCGATGGTTTCAAAAGGAGTAACCGGAACGCCTCTCTCGTACCTCTGGGAGTAGACTTTCCCGTCCCGGTAGATCTCCATCTCCAGGAATTCGGACAGGGCGTTCACCACGGAGACGCCGACGCCGTGGAGTCCTCCGGAATACTGATAGCTGTCACTGTCGAATTTGCCGCCGGAATGGAGGGTGGTCATGACCACTTCGGCGGCCGATTTGCCCTGCTCCTTGTGAAGATCCACCGGAATTCCCCGGCCGTTGTCTTCCACCGTGACGCTCAGGTCTTCATGAATGAAAACATCGATCTTATTGCAGTAGCCGCCCAGCGCTTCGTCGATGGAATTGTCGACGACTTCATAGACCAGGTGATGCAGGCCGGAGATTCCCGTGCTGCCGATGTACATGGCCGGGCGCTTGCGGACCGCCTCCAGTCCCTGGAGGACCTTGATGTTTTCGGCGGTATAGTCTTTGGACCCCTCGGTTTGAATATTTTCCTTCTCGTTTTTCTTGGCCAATCCTCTCACCTTTCTTTAAATTCTCATGGGCATGACCACGCAGGTATGCTGGGTATCGTTGGCCGGGCGAATGATCGCCGGGCTGGCTCCATCCTCCAGTTCAAAGAGGATCTCCTCGCTGGTCAGAATATTCAAAACTTCCAGGACGAAGCGGTAATTGAACCCGACGGTCAAATCCTCCCCCTTGTAATCCACGGAAAATTCTTCCTTGGCTTCCCCGAAGTCCGGGTTGTAGGAGGAAAGCTCCAGCAGGCCTTCGGCGAAATGGAATTTGACTCCTTTGGTTTTCTCGCTCGAGAGAATGGAGACGCGCTTGAGGGACTCCAGAATTTGACTTCTCTTCATGCGAATGAAGCGTTTGGTCTGCGACGGGATGACCTGCTGATAATCCGGGAATTCCGCGTCCAGAAGGCGCATGATCAGAACCACCGGGTCCTTTTTGACGATGAAATTATTGTTCTTCATCTTCACCCAGACCTGATTTCCCTCTTCCTCCAGCAGGCGGGTCAGTTCACTCAGCCCTTTCTTGGGCAGAAGGATGCCATTCTCCAACCCCTCAATCTCCATCTTCAGCGGCCGATCGATCAGCGATAGACGATACCCGTCCGTGGCCACCATGCGCAGGATTTTGTCCGCTTCACTCTCCCTTCGAGTGAAGAAAACTCCCGTCAGATTGTATCGCGACTCGTCGTTGGAAACCGCAAAGATGGTTTTATCAATCATTTCTCTCAGTAGGGCGGATTCGAGGGATATGAAATCTTCTTCTTCATAGGCGGGAAAGGAAGGGAAGGTTTCGGCCGAAATCCCCATGATGGTGAACTGGGATTTTCCGCTGCTGATCTCCGCCCATTGATTCTCTTTCAGGCGGAAGAATACCTCTTTTTCCGGAAGCTCCTTCACCACCTCATAAAGTTTTTTAGCGGACAGAGTTGTGCTCCCCGGTTTTTTGATATTCGCGGAATAGAAGCCTTTGATTCCGATTTCCAGGTCCGTGGCGGTAATCGATATGCCGTTTTCTTTGGTCTCGATGAGAACATTCAGAAGAATGGGCATGGTTCCTTTTTTCTCCACCACACTCTGGGAACGAAAGAGACCTCTGGTAAACTCTTCCTTGTCGATTAAAAATTCCATGCTGATTCTCCCTATTATTAATACTTATTTTAATTATTAATTATTAGTAGCATTAGTAGGGCCTGTTCATAAATCGATTATATAAAAAAATTTGATCAATTTCAAATAGTTTAATTTATTTAAGGGGTGGAATAAATCCTTAAAATAGGTGGAAAAAAAGAGGTTATTTTCAGTTGCCAAGAATAGAATCATTGAATCCCCATTTCACCCACAGGGAAATCCATCACTTTTGCAGCTGGTTCTTCAGAGTGTCGATAATGTTCTTCAGTTCGCGGTCTTCATTCTGCCTCTTTTCGGTCTGCCGGACGGCATGAATGACCGTGGAATGGTCCTTGCCGCCGAATTTTTCGCCGATTTCCGGGAAGGAAGATTTGGTCATGGTGCGGCAGAGATACATGGCGACCTGGCGGGGAAGGGCATAAATCTTCAGTTTTTTTGAGGATTTAAGGTCAGAGACGGAAATATTGTAGAAAGAGGCCACGTTTTTCTGGATGTTGTCGATGCTGATCATCTTCTGACGGTCGCTTAGAATGTCCTTCAGGGTCTCTCTGGCCATGGCCTCGTTGATATCAATTCCCGTCAGGGAGGAATACGCCCGCAGGCGGGTCAGCGCCCCTTCCAACTCCCGGACATTGGTTCCCAGATTGGAAGCCAGGAAGAGGCCCACTTCGTTGGAAAGGGAAATATTGAAAAGTTCCGCTTTCTTGCAGAGAATGGCCACCTTGGTTTCAATATCGGGAGGTTGAATATCGGCAATCAGGCCCCAACTGATGCGGGAGCGGAGTCTCTCCTCCAGCCCGGGGATTTCCTTGGGCAGCTTATCGCTGGTAATGACAATCTGCCGGTGGGATTCATAGAGGGAGTTGAAGGTGTGAAAGAATTCTTCCTGGGTTCTTTCCTTGCCCCCCAGGAATTGAACATCATCCAGCAAAAGGGCATCTTTATTGCGGTATTTATTCCGGAAATCGGTCATTTTCTCATACCGCAGACAGTTGATCAATTCGTTGGTGAATTTTTCGGAAGAGGTGTAACAGATGTTTGCCGAAGGATCACTTTCCCGAATCTGGTTTCCGATGGCATTGATCAGGTGGGTCTTTCCCAGTCCCACACCGCCGTAGATAAAGAAAGGATTGTAATTCTTGGCGGGAAGATTGGCCACGGCCAGGGCGGCGGCATGGGCGAATTGATTGCAGGACCCAACCACGAAGGCATCAAAAGTGTAGTTGGGGTTGAGGCCGTCCTCTTTGATGGTATGTCTTACCGGGCGATGAGGCGGAATTCGTTCCGTCGGCCTGGCCTTATCCACTTTCTCCTCGGAAAGCTCTTTGATTACAAAATGGATCGTGTACTGCTGGTTGGTGAGATGGAATAAGGAATCACGGATGAGATTCTGGTAGTTCTCCGAGATCCAGTCCTTGAAAAACTTATTGGGCACCTCCAGTTCAATCTGGCTCTCACTCAGGTTTAACAGCTTTATGGGTTTCAGCCAGATATCGAAAGCCTTCTGACTGATCTTTTCTCCCACATCGGATAAAACTTTATTCCATATTTCTTTCATAGCCTTGCCCTCGAAAAAACGAATGCCCAGGCATGATTTTATCCACAACCTTATAAACACCTGTGAATAAATCAAAAAACATAATAATTTTATTATCTTAAAAGATTATCTTCCCTCCTGGAGGTAGGTCAGGTTCTCAAAGCAGGTGAACTTGTCCAGAAAAGTCAGTTCAAATTTATCGGTTGGCCCATTGCGCTGTTTGCCGATGATAATCTCCGCCTTTCCCTTGTTGGGATTGTCT
>Ga0315288_10003908_pt1 | contig 19005 bp, 17 predicted proteins | sample YL17G11_20_MG_FD_203454 | JGI IMG/M metagenome (GOLD analysis project Ga0315288, IMG submission 203454) | Sediment microbial communities from Yellowstone Lake, YNP, Wyoming, USA - YL17G11_20 | ecosystem: Environmental > Aquatic > Freshwater > Lake > Sediment | place: USA: Wyoming | collected... | reverse complement strand
CTGCCGCTACCAGTGTCAGCCCTATCACTACTTCCGGCACGTGTATCGCACGGGCTATCACCACGGCGTTGTCCACCAACAGCCGACTCGCAAGAAGCACCAGCACCACCCCCAGAAAGAACAGTCCGAAAAGCACTGGCAATGTCTTCCCCGCTACGTGCTCTGACAACTCTTCATCAGGCCCAGGCATTCCCGCTACGGGAGGATGCTTCAGCCTGTCCCACACCACGTACCCTATGTATGCGAAGAAACCCGCCAGCAGTATCGTCCCGTCTGTGCGCGACAATGTCCCGTCCAGCATCATCACGAACGCCATTATGTCCAGCGATACCAGCGCTATCGCCGCCGTACCCACCACCTTGCGCGAAACGAGCACTGGCACGCTCGCAATTATTCCCACCAGAGCCAGCGGCACTCCGTCGTCAAATATCACCGACCCAATCGCGTTTCCAAGCGATATCTCCGGCTTCCCTGAAAGTGCTGACATCACCGAAACCGTAAACTCCGGTATCGTAGTCGCAAGCGATACCAGCACTATCCCCACCACAACTTTCGGCACACCGAGTCTTACAGCTATTCCCGCCGCCCCGTCCACCAGCCAGTCCGCGGCTTTGGCGAGTATCGCAAAACTCACGACAACAAGCACAACTGCCCAGAAGACGTCCACGCAAGCCCTTTCAATAGTCTCAGTCGATTAGCGCCTCCATTGTACCACCGCTTTTCATCCGCTCAACCCCAAATTTCGTCCTCTTGAACAGCCTGGACATTGATAAAATCAACAGAACAACGGCTAATAATAAAAATAATAAAGATTTTACTTGACAAACACAATATCCGGGGTATGCTATGGTTAAGAAACATGATTGGAGTACCAAATGGCCGACTGGAGTGAACTTACTAAGCTGACCCGCAGTGAACCTCTTTCCGTCGAGCGTGTCCGGCTCAAAAATTCCGGCATCGCTATCGAAGGTGCTTTCGACCTACCCCCTCTCTCTCAACTCGCCTACGAAGACCAGGTTTTCGTCGCCGCCTTTGTCAAGAGCCACGGTTCAATCAAGGAAATGGAGCGCCTCTTTGGCGTCAGTTACCCCACCATAAAAGCCCGCCTCAACCGCATCAGTCAAAGCCTCTCTTTCGTCCAAGTTGATGTCAACGTTGCAGAACCGCTCGATGACCAGGGCATCGCCGCCGCTGAACTCCTCGAAAAAGCCGTCCTCGACCAGCTCGATAAAGGCGAAATCTCCGTCGAAGATGCTGTCCAGAAAATCGTGGAAAGGTTGAAACAGTGATATTTCAAGACACTGCCCGGATAATCGTGGAAAGGCTGAAACCATGCTGATTCCTCCTTCCCTCATCTACGTGAAGTTCGGCCGCTTCGGCCTCTGGCTCCCGGTTTTCATCCTCTGGCCGCTCCTCGCCGTGCTCGAATTCATATTCCTGCCCATCGCTGTCGTCGTCGGGCTTATCCTCATGCCCTGGGGCAGGAGGCGCGGGCTTCTCATCATTAAAGGCATTCCTCTGGCCATGGAACTGTTCGCCTTGACCAGAGGCTTGATCGTTGACGTCACAAGCCACGACGGCAAGGGCGTCAGTTTGATGTTTATTTGAATCCACATGAATGGAGGCTTACCATGAGTGAAGAACGCAAGAAAGTCCTGGAGATGCTCAGCCAGGGAAAAATCTCGGTTGACCAAGCGGAAAAATTGCTCACCGCCATCACCGGCGCGGATGTCGCGGTGTCCAAAGACATTGTCAAAAAGGCCGCCAAGTACATCAAGGTCGAAGTGAAGTCCAAAAAAGGCGACAATGTCAACGTCCGCATCCCCATGCAGCTCATCAAGGCGGGGATGAAGTTCCAGGCGCTCATCCCCGAATCCGCCCGCCAGCAGGTGAACAACGCACTGGCCGCCAAAGGCATCAACGTTGACATCGGCAAGCTCAAGCCCGAAGACCTCGATGAGCTTGTACTCGCCCTCTCGGAGCTTGAAGTCAACGTCAACTCCGAAGGCGGCGATGTCGTGCGCGTCTTCTGCGAGTAGGGGATGAGTGGGCTTCCCTCATTATGTCTGAGGGACTGGCTTTGGCATTCCCTATATTGGCGAAGGGCTGGCTTAGCATTCCGTCGGTTGCACGCTACAATGTGCAAAAGGAGGGATTGCAGCGGATGGGAGAACATGAAGGCGCGGCATGATAGTAACGTGTTGCGGTCGGCTGGCGGCATTTGCCGCTCCGTGCTTCCTCCCAAGCACGTCAGGGCGACTCTGCTCGCCCCCGCGGCAGTGTCTCTGATTGTGTATACGTCGCCCGGGTGCTCGGTGTTTTTTGTCGCCCATGTGCTCCGTCACATGGGCGAGCGAAGCGAGCAGGAAGCCTTACCGCGCACGCTCCGACCTGCTACCCAAGCCGTCCAATTCACCCGTTCTTCCCCCATTTTCCATCCGAATTATCGCGCCCTAACAAAACCCTTACGAAATCCCATAACCCCTTGCCTCCAAACCACTTCCATTCCCAATTATACCACAGCAGATTGGCTTCGTTTGGTAAAATTGCTTTCTTGCAGACGGCACAGCCGACATCTGCTCCAGACATACATAAAGGCTTTGCCGGTAAGGACTTGTAGGCGAGGGTCGCGTAGCACCCGAGCCGACACCCAAAGAGCGCAGCCGCACACAGGGCTGAGGGCCATTGAGGCCCGAAGGAGCACCTGCGACCGTAGCAGAGCGTACGGTCAGGTGACAAGGATGTCACCTGAGCAGGTGCCGTGGCTGGAGAGCGAAGGACACTATGTCCGTAGCTCGGAAGCTGGGCCTTCGGCCCGGTTCCGGCTTTGCCGGAAGGCTTTGGTCGACCGTTCCGGGCTTATGGCTCGGAGAAGAGGAAGAGACACTTCGTTGCATAGGTCATCCTGCCTCGACCCCCACTTCCCGAGTGCTGGTTCTGTGGGTGAGGTTCTCATCCGAAGGATGAGGTTCTCACCCACGCTATTAGCGTTTGGGGTGGATGGGGTTCGGGGAAGGATGACCCTTTCTAACCAAAGGGTCTCCTTCCCCGTCTTTGGGCCTTCGGCCCAGAGGAGGGTCTACCATGTCTAACGTCAAAATCGCCGCTGTCGCCGTCAGCGAGAACATCGTCTCCCGCGCCCAGCGCATCGAATGGCTCCTCGCCGCTGTCAAAGAAGCCTCGGCCAAAGGCGCTGAGGCCGTCGTCTTCCCCGAAGGCTGTCTCTCCCATCGCACCACCGAAGGCATCCAGGCCTATTGCGACCAGAAAACCGCCCGCCCCATGGCCCGCAGAATCTCCCATCCCGAAATCGTCGCCTTCCGTGACGCCGCCCGCAAACATCGCGTGACTATCCTTCTCAATACCGAAGAACTCGACAGGGGGAAGGTCTTCAATACTACTTTCTTCTTCTCCCCCAAAGGCGAATTACTCGGTCGTTACAGGAAGCATTTCCTCCCTCCCGGTGAAGCTGAAGTCGGCTTCACTCCCGGTGAATATATGCGCCCCATCAAGACGCCCTTCGGCACAATCGGCTGTCTGATATGCTGGGAAATCCATTTCCCGGAAGTTTGTGTCCGCCACCTCGTTGAAGGCGCGAACATCTTCATCTGGCAGACCATGCCTTTTGGCGAAATGCCCATGAGTGTTCCTGCACGCGTTGCATCCCGCGCCGCTGACCTCGCGTCTCCATTCCTCGTTGTCACGTATGCTCTCCCCGACGAAAGAGCTTCCATGTGGGACGGCATCTCCACTATGGCCGCCGATTCCTTTGGACGCATCATCGGCTCCGCCCCTCAGAAACCCGGCGTGTATGTCTTTGACATTAACCCGGATGAGCAGTTGCGTTTCGTCCCGTGGGGTGAACCCCCTGAAAAATGGCAGGACCGCAAAGCTCTCATCGCCGAAGCGCGCCGCAGAGCGGGCATTATCGAGAGGGGTGGCGGCTGATGTCCGATACGCCACAAATCGAGCCTTCTCTCGAAGACGCCCTCCTCGTCCGGCGCGCTCTCGCCGGTGAACATGATGCCTATGGCCGGCTCGTAGACAAGCATCACCGCACCGCTATAGGCTTCGCGTACGCCATCACCGGCGAAATGTCCATCGCGGAAGACGCCGCGCAGGAAGGCTTCATCCGCGCCTTTCAGGCCCTCGATAAGCTCGATAACCATGCGCGCTTCCTCCCCTGGCTCCGCACCATCATCAAGAATGCCGCCACGGATTTGCTCCGCAGGAAACAGCGCATGGTCAGCCTCGACGAACTCTCCGAATCGGGTTTTGACCCCGGAGACGTCACTGTCGAAGAGCCTGTTGAAGAACTCGGCGAAGAAGAGCGCCTCGCCGCCATGCACAAAATCATCGACGGCCTCCGCCCTGACTACCGTGAAATCGTCGTCCTCCGCTACGCTCAGGATATGTCCTACAAGGACATCGCGGACGCGCTGGACATGAAGGTCTCCGCCGTGGGTGAAAAGCTCAGCCGGGTCCGCAGTCTGCTCAGAGAAAAAGCGCGCAAGGCCGGTGTCCTGCCAAAGGGACGCCCTTATGACGAGAAGAAGGAGTGAGCCGTGGATTGCACGGAATGTAAAAACCTCCTCTCACAGTACATTGACGGGGAGCTGTCGCCGGAGCAGACCGCCGCTCTCGAAGCTCACCTCGCCGTCTGCCCTAAGTGTTCCGGCGAACTCTATGAGATGCGCGCCGTTGATGATGTCACCAAGCATTCCGTCGAACTTCAGATGCCCGGCAAAGACTTCGCAAAACGCGTAATGGGTGAACTTCCTTCTTCACAGCACGGCTTCCGCAAGTGGCAAGGGCCTATTGCTTTCTTCATCGTTGCCCTCATCACCGCCGTGATTCTCATCGTAGCAAACGCGCTCAATAAGCCCGTCGAACCGCTACAGCCTGAAGCCGACCTGCATAAAGACGTAATCGTCTCCGGCCCTGAAGGTCAGCAGAAGTTGATAACTCCCGCTGTCATTGACGCGCCCTTCTCCGCACCCGCTTCCTATATCGTCGAACTGCCCCACAAAGCGCGCGCTATCCTCCGCGGCTCTGTCGGCATCGGCTGGAAGGCCGACGGCGTCCATCTCAAGCCTGCCGGTGATGCAACCCTCTACATTGCCGGAGCCGAACCTGTCCTGCGCGAAGTCTTCATCGACTTGCCGGACGGCAAAGTCGCAGGCTATGGCAGGAACCTCCTCGTTCGAACCACCGCCGATGGCTGGCGCGTCTATGCCATCGCAGGCAGGTCGCGCGTCGCCGACAAAGACGGTCAGAACCTCGTTGACATCCTCACACTCGCCATGCTCTCGAATAACGCGGCTCAGCCGTCGATCTTCGGTACGGAAGAAATCGTAAACGCTCTCCTCCCTCTTTCGGACGCTCTCCCCGCCAGACCTCTCCTTCCCTGCGGCTCGTGTGCCGTCGGTTTCGGCCCCACCGTAATACCTCTTCCAGCCGCTCTCGAAACCGCCCGCGGTGAGGTCGGCAAAGGTGTAGGCAAAGGCTTCGTCGCGGCCCTTTCTGTCGTCGGCCCTGCTACGAAGTCCGTCATTTCTCTCCGCTGTGACGAGGGCAAATGGTTCATCACGGAAGCCGGCGAGGAGACGCCTCTTTCTCTTCCTGAGAACGAAAAGCCGGTTGCTCTCATCGCCTCCACGGAACTCGGCCTCATGACTCTCAACGAAACTGGCAACCTGTTCAGGGTCGAAGCCGACGTGACATCCAAAGAATCGGCGCTCATTAAGACCAGCGCAGGTGTGCTCAAACAGTTCGCATGGGACGTCTGGGGCGACAATCTTTACATCTCCGGCTCAAATGGAATTGCCTGCCTGGACATTTCTTACGGAACTGTGCGCTGGTTTGAAGGCAAGCTCCGTGACGTCGTCGGCATGGCCGTTATGGTCGACGGCAACCTCGTTTGCGCGGGCGGCGACGGCGCTATCACAGTCCTCGATAAGAAGGAAGGCAAGTCCGCCGGTACTTTCGGCCCCGTCGGCCAGGCCTTCGTCCTCCCGCCCGTTATCGACGGCGGCAGAATCCTCGCCCTCGCTCAAGCAGGCCGCCTCGTCGTCATCCAGGGTAGCGAAAGCGTCTTCAAGGATATCCCGGAAGCCGCCGGCGCGGAAAGTTGGGGCGTGCGCGGCGACTACGTATACTTCCGCAGGAGCGGCGAATGGTCTCACTACAGGCTCTCGGACGGCAAGGTCGCCCCGGAAGGCTCCGGCGATGGCTGGGCAGTCACCGACATCTTCGGTCTCCTGCGCTCCTTCCGAGGAGCCTTATACCGCCAAAGCACACGAGCCGCCGACGTTCCCGCGGACGCCTGCCCGCTCGTCGCCCCGAACGGCCTGCTCGCCGTCGGCGACGCCTCGTCCACCTTCCTGCCTTTCCTTAAGGCGGGCAGATAATGGCTGCGCTTTTTCATCTAATATCCCGCACCCCGAAGCCGTCATATCCTCCAACGAACGGGTTTGCTCCCGTTTCTGAGACTCCTCTTTCGGCAACCGGGCGGAAGAAGGCGTTCAACAGGAAGGCTTTTTCTGGAGGATATGCGATGTCGGTAAGAACAGGTTCGCTTGTCAGGAATCTCGTGGTCTTCATCACGGCGGCAATGCTCATCTGCGGATATGCTTCCGCGGCAGAAAAGACCGCCCCAAAGACTTTCGGTGACATCATGGACGGCACCTGGACCGGAAAAGCCGTCTTCGCAGAAGGCAAAGCCGTCAAAGACAAGGCTCCGAGAAAAGGCCCAATCCCCGTCGCAGAATATGACCGCCCCATCGAAATGAAATTCGGCGCTCAGGCCAATTTCGTTTCCGGCACGACCGTCATCGGCTACCCTGCTGATACCTGTAAAATTTCCAAGTTCGATATCGCTACGCGCAAGATTGTTATGGAAATGACTTACAAAATTGCCGGAGGCGGCTCTTATCCCATCACATACACGGGTTTCTTCAGCCAGGACTGGAAGAAGATTGAAGGCACCTTCGATAACATCATGGGCAAAGGCCCGTTCTATCTCGAAAAAGGTGCTAACGCATCACCAGCTCTCGGCGCGGAAAACAAGCCCGGCGACAAAGACGCCAAAGTTGAAGATAAGTCCGCCCAGCCGCCGGTTGATGACAAACCGCCGAAGCCCGCTGTTGAGGATAAGACCCCGAAACCCGCCGCGCCTGAATCTGCCGCCCCATCGAATGAAGCGTCCCAGCCGGAATGGCTCTCGAAAAACTCCGACGCGCTCGCCAGCACGCTCAAGCTCCTGAACAAACGCCAGTTCAAAGCCGCTCTCGATGAAATCGATACGGTCAGGAAAGACGCCGTGGACAAAGACCTTATCGCAGGGCTTGACGCACTCGCCGCCGCCGCAACTTCCGGCGACAAGATGCTCGATGCTATCATCGCATCGCCCGGCAAGGGCAAGCCTCTCAAAGTGCAGTTGGCGCTCATGGGCATGAAAGCGCGTTCGTTCAACATCACGAGCGCTGACAAGAACAACGTCGGCGTCGCTGACGGAACCGGCTTCCAGACGTCTTTGCCGTGGGAGAAAATCTCCTGCGAAGAGTTCTACAAGCTCGCGGATGAAGCAATGGGCGCGGGCGTCGACGACCTTCTCGACCGCGTGCGTTTCGCCGCGGCATCCGGCATGACCGGCAAAGCGCAACTGCTCGTCACCAAAATCAAAGCCCTCGACGAACCCAAAGCCTCCGCCGCTTCCGCTTTCATCGACCTGTTTTCCACAAAGCAGAAGTGACGTCGTCTTTGGGGGCCGCGCTTTCCCACAAGTTCTCTCTGTTGCGCAGCGTCGGCAACACGCGTCTGTTCATGCCTTCCCCTGATTTTCCGTCACGATACTGTTTGCATTACGTACTTTCGGTGGTTAAATGACTATATGGGGGCGAACCGCGCCCCTCATACCAAGGGCATATGCGCCGTTGCAACTGGCACAAGGAAGGAGCATCGGATGGGGACTCGTGAACACAGGTCGAGCGCATGGCGTTCTATCGCGGCGGTTTTTGTTCTGTCCATCGTGGCAAGCTCCTTCGCCTCCTCAGCGCATGCGCTGAACGCCAAGTATACGAGTAAGTGGGACTCGGCAGTCAAGAGCTACGTTACCGCCCTTTCCTCGTTCGGCGGACAGGCCGGAGCATCCGGCGACCGCATTCACTATCGCGCCGCGTTGCGCAGGATACTGCTGGCGACGCCTGATGACAAGAAGGCGGCGTCTCTTGCGGCGAACTTCGAGCCTGCAGTGTTCTTCAACTCGGTTCATCAGAAGAAGGGGACTCCATCGGTTCTGTTCAACCAGAATGCCGCCGCGCTCGGCAAGGTAGAGATGGATTTCGCCATGAAGCTCGCCGCAATCGCGCGCACCGCCGCGACTGCGGGAGACGAAGCCGACCGGCAGGAGATTCTCGCCGAAGCCTTCCGGCACGCGCCCTATTCGATGAACCTTGCCAAAGACCTCGGCCTCAAATGGAACCAGGCGTTCGGCTGGGTTGACCCACCGGTGTATGACAAGCTCATGCACAATACGTGGACGTACGTTTACAAGAAACCGTATGAGGTCAGCGGCTTTTCCGAAACCGTGCAGAAGATGAAAGAGTTTTTCGCGAAGACAATTCCCGACGTGCAGAAGTACCGTGAAATCAAGGGCCAGCGTGTAATCGGCATCAGCAACGTCACTGAAAACACGCTCGAAGACAAGCTGGTTTTCCAGTTGACGACGCAGGGCAGGGATTTGATGATGGCGTTGGGCGTTGACACCACGGACACCGGCATCGTCAAACTGGTCTTGCTGAAAGACAAGGCTGGATACGCAAAAGTCCTCACGTCGCTCGGTGTTCCTGCCGCGGCGGTCGAGAAATCCGCGGGTATCTTTGTGCCTAAGGTGGACACGCTTTTTGCGTTTCAGAGCGCCACGCAGTCAGGCTCAGGATTGGAAAGAACCATTTTTCATGAATCCGGCCACGCGCTCTTGTCTTCCATCTTTGAGCGTCCGCCGATGTGGTTTCATGAAAGCATCGCCATGTTATGCACGGGTTCCAAGGTCGAGATGCGCAAGGATGCTCTCGGCATGAATTCTTATTTCGTGTTCGGCCAGCCGGATGCAACGACACGGAACGAACTGCTCAACTTCCTCGTCAATGGCCGCTACAGCGTGAAGGCGATGGTTTCGGATGAGAACGCCTTCCTGGCCAAGTCAATGGAAGCGTATACGACGGCACACGCGCTCGGCTGGACCCTATACTACAGCGGCGTCATGCCGGAAGTGTTGAAAGATGTCAAGGAACTCAAGGAGGACGGCGACCCGCTCGATGTGCTCTCGAAAAGGCTCGCAGTCCCAAAGGAAAAACTGGACGTGGCAGTGATTGAGTTCATGGCTTACCTGTCGGGAGAATAACAGCCTGCCTGTTTACATGTCGGGCGGACCGTATTCAACCACATAGAAGCGAATGTCAAAAATCTTGGAGCTTTCGACGGGCTTACCGTTCCTCGTGCCCGGCAGGATGTACGCCTTGCCCAGCCAGCGCCTCGCAGAAGAATCCAGATGCTGGCACCCCGCCGATTCGAGCGTGGAGATTTCCGCAACGTGTCCTTCGGCGTCCACCTTCACGAGGAACTTGGCGGTTCCTTCACAGGGGGAACGGTCAGGCCTGTGGAAGCCTTCGAGACAACTTCGCGGGTAGTCGGGCTTGCCGTTGTCGGGAGCGATGACGGGAGCGGTTACACCCTGGTCCTGTGAGCCGAAGTTTATACCAATGGGAGACTTGTCATCAGGAGCAGGAGCGGTCAACGTCGGAGGCAGGTCATCCGGCGCGGGAGTAATCTGGGCGGGAGCAGGAGGCGACGGTTTTTCGAGAACGTCGGCGAGCGTGATGCTTATCGGTTTGGTGTCGGACATGGTTATCTTCGGCGCGCTCGGCATGACAGGCTTGGCCATTTCGGGCTTGGTGACAGTCGCAGTGTTTGGGACTTGTGCGGGCTGAGGCTTGGGCGGAGCGGGGCGGATGAAAGTTATGTCCACCGCCGTGCGGCCTTTTGTCGCGGCCAGTATTGGTGGGGTCCTGAAATCGAATTGCACGAGCCATGGCGCGAGGAAGAGCGATATGTGTATGAAGAGTGACATCGCCCCAGCAATGAGATAGATCAGCGCCGGGCTTGTCTGCTCTCTATACACCTCTGTCGCTCCAATACTCATCAACACCATCCGTTCGTCCAGCGTTAAGGCTTTTCATCCGACGTGCCCGCAACGCGTTCAGAAACAGGCTGAAGAGGCGGTAGATTGTTCTCCGGCCTGTCCAGATAGAAATACGCGCAGGCGGAAACGTCGTCGCTCCGGTAAAAGTTGCACCATGTATCCGGGAGTTTCGGGTCGGTGATATCGAGCGGCGGCTTTTGTTCCATGAGCAAAGTGAAACCATGTCCGGGGTCTCTGCTCGTGGCGAGCGAAACCGGAATGAGCGGCGCCTTGTTCTGTTGCATCAGCCGCGCCACTTTTGTCCGCATCGCGCCACCCATTTGCTGAATTGTCACTCTGCAGTCCTTCTCGAACAGAATCGGGTCGGGCAGATGATGGCGGTAGAATCCCCACTGACGATGTTCTGGGTCAGCCACCGTCGCTCCATGGTAACGGCAGGAGAAAGTCTTCTGTCCCCAGGCCGACAGGATGTAGTCTTCGGTGCCGGTTCCGGCGATGGTCGGAAGTTCCTTGTCGCCGTCGAGCCACGTTTTCATTTCGCCTTCGCCCCACCAGGAGTCCTCATAACGCGGGTCAGTGGTGACACCGATGTTACAGCCGAGGAACCGGCCTGCGCCTGTGACTTTCGGAAGGATTTCAAAATCTTTGCCCAATGTGGTCGGATTCTCACGCCGCCAGTGCGCGTGGAAGTACATCGCGTCTTGGGGCAGTTTCTTCACGGCCAGAAAACTGATATCGTAGAAGAGCAGGGCAGGGACGCCTTTGCCTTCGTAAGTGAGCGTGATTTTGGCGTGCTTGCGGAACGGCATGGGGACAAAGCAGTTCATCGAGCGGCCTTCGGGATTGGTGAAAAGCTCGCTGTCAAAGGCGGCCATGCGGGAAAGCGCCATGTTGAAGAAATCACCGGCGGGGGCAGACACGGCTGGAGTTTTTGCGCCGTCCCAGTACATGTCGAGCCGCATGGAGCGGAGTCCTTTTGGCGAATACTGGTCGGTGCCGAGCCATAAGCGAGTGACAATGCCGCATCCCTTGTAATCCATCAGTGTCTTGGTTTCACCGGGCAGGAACGTTTCACAAGGATGTCCTTTAGCGCCCTTGTTTGTCGCGGCCGCGGTGCCCTTCTTGCCCGTCGGGTTCTCGAAATTCGAGCAACGGGATTGACATTTGGATTTGATGAACAGGTCAAGCATCGGGAGTGTCTCCCGTTAGAGGTTGCTTTTCTTCCTTCACGCTGAAGCTGACCTTTATGTCTTCAACGTGGCTGAGCCGTTCGAGGACTTTAACACCTATGCCGAGACTTGCGTTCTTGTCGCCGTCAATGACGACCTTCTGCTGTTTAGCGGCGGCCATGGCGTCTTTGACGCTGGGAATGAGGTTGTCGATAGTAACGGGCTGTCCCTGAACGAAAAGCGCTCCCGCCTTGTCAATGGACACCGTAACGTAGTGCTCACTGTCCGAAGCAGGCTTTCCGGCTTCGGGAAGCTCGACTTTCACGCCTTTGTGTACGGTCATGGAGAGCATTGCGTACATGAAGAAGGTGAGCAGGAGGAAAATCATGTCGATGAGGGGCACCATTTCGATTCTCGCCCGGCGCGGAGGAATGGATTGGATGCGCATGGGTCACTCCTCCAGTTCCTTTGAGCCGTTTGCGCCAATGCCCTGGGATTTTTCCCAGCGACCGAGAGCGATTTCGAGACGGGTGCAGGCCTGTTCCATCATGTGGCCGTAACGTTCAACGCGGGAAGTGAAGTAGTTGAACGGGATGAGTGCGGGAATGGCGATGATAAGCCCCGCGGCGGTAGTGATGAGCGCTTCTGCAATTCCGGCGGAGACTCCCCGCGGGTCTTCAATGTTCGTGTTGCCGAGAAGTTCGAAGGAATGGATGATTCCGGTGACGGTGCCCAAAATGCCGAGAAGCGGTGCGAGAGTGATGATGGTATCGAGAACCATAAGGCCGCGCCGCAGGACGGCAATTTCACTGTCCGCGGTCATTTCGAGCACCTGGCGATAACCGGAAGTGCGGTGTTCAAGCCCGGCGGCGAGGACTCGCATAACCGGAGAAAGAGGCTTTGCGCGGGCGGCTTCCTCCGCTTTGCCGGGCACGTCGCGGGCGAGGTCGAGCACTTCGTCGACGTTGTCATCTCTGGTGCGCGCCGAAAGGACGACCCAGAAGATGATGCGTTCGATGACGACAGCGAGCGCGACGATAGAGGTGAGCAGGAGCGGATACATGACGTACCCGCCGCGTTCCATGATACTCCACATTGCAGGTGTCTCCGAACGAAAATGCCGAAGGGCGGGCACCGTCCTGCCCGGCCCTCTGTCCGAGGTTACAATTATCATACACGGGAAAAGGAAATGGACAAACAGAGTTGCAATTATCATACACGGAAAAAGCAAGTGGACAAACAGATATGCGGGGCGAGAGTACAGGACGATGTTGGGGGGATTAAGTGTTGAAATTTGAGACAGGTGGGGTATGATAGCGACGTTAGAGATGGAATTGTTTGCTGGGAGAGCGGTTAGAGGATGCAGGCAGGCCCGGTAAAGAAGGTCAGGATATCCAAACTGCCGTACCGCGTGCAGAAAGCGGTGGTGAAAGGCGGGACGGTGGTCGTAATGGTGGATATCCCGCTCGGAGAGCCGAGGGCGCGGAACATATACGGAGTAGGCCGCGACGGCACACTCAAGTGGCGGATAAATCCTCCCACCGACGACGAAGGAAGAGTCATCCAGTTTGCGGATATCTACACAAACGGGAACGGGAAAGTGTACGGGAGGACGATAGGGGGGAAGAGGTACATAATCGATGAAGAAACAGGACAGTTAAGTAGCTTGTAACAGTGAATTCAAATCTGGTGACGGGCGTGTATCCACGATTCGAGAAAAAGGGGACAGCGGCATATCCACGAACCACGATGAAACAGAGGAACCGTGATACGCCGCAGTCCCCATTTTCCACGCCGTTCAGTACTTCCCATATTTGTGCGCGGCGTCATACATTGCGACGGCGTTTTCGGTCGGAGAGTTATCCTGCAGGGCGTGAGTGGGAGCGAAGCAATATCCGCCTCCGGGCATCATGATATCGAGCGTATTGCGGCAGTAAGCGACAACGTCTTTGACTTTTCCCGTGGCGACAGGGCCTGCAGTGCTGATACATCCGTGAAAGGCGAGCCGCCCGCCGAAAGTTCTTTTCAGGTAGGCCGGAGCCATGTCTTTGGCTTCAGGCTGGAGCGTGTCAACGATTTTGATGCCCATTTCAATGAAATCTTCATACGCCCAACTGCTCGACCCGCAGGTGTGAATCATCACAGGAATATTGAAACTTTTGGCGATGTCCACGAAGCGCTGGTGCAGAGGGCGGATGTGCCTGCGGTATAGGTCGAGGCTAATCATCGGAGAAATTTGCGTGCCGAGGTCTTCGCCGAGCCAGAGGAAGTCGATGGCGCCTTTTGCGGCTGAGAGGGTGCGGCGGACGATTTCGGAGTTGATGTCAGTGCGGCGTTTGGCGAGAAGGAGTCCCGCCGGGTCGTCGGTGATGAGGTCAACGAGGGTCTGTTCCATGGTACGGAGCATGCCGTTCGAGTTGATTATGTCGCCGACGCCGGGGCTGCCGGTGTAGAGGGCGAACTGATTGAAGCGCTTGCACTGTTCAGGGATGGTTGAGTAATCGAAGTCGTCGGGGTTCATCATGGGCCAGGCGGCGATTTCTTCTTCGGTGGCGTTCTTGAGAGGGAAATCGCAATAGTCCCAGTAGCCGCCAGTTTCATGTTCAACCCAGCGGCGGTGGATGCCCCAGTTGTCCACGACGACGCCTTTTTCGGGGATGTCCTTGTGGACTTTGGGGCCGCGGTAAGCCGGGCCGATACCGCGGAAGTCCACGCCGAGCGCCTGTTTTAGCCCTTCGTCGTCTTTTGGCTGGAGGCCGAAGTGTTTTTTGAGACGACCGTCGATGCCGGCGTTCGCATCGTAGTTGACGGGCACGCGGTCGGGTTCCTGAGTGGCGAAAGCGGTCAGGACGCGTTCTTTTGATGTCATGGGAGGCTCAAGCTACCGGTACATCGGGCCGAGTTTGGAGCAGGTACGGAAATCGTCTCCGCCGAATCGGTCCCAGATGGTCGGGCGGAAGATTTTGCCAGCGGGGATGTTGTGCAAATCGACGGGAATGCGGAGCATCGAGTTCAACGTGATGAAGTCTGCACCGATGAGGCCGAAGGAATTTGCGTCGTGGTTAGGGCCTATACGCGACATGTAATCGAAGGAAGACATGTCTCTGGGCGCCCAGTATGTTTCCGGCCAGGTTGGGTCGGTGCGACTGCTGACGTGGTCTGCCACGTCGACGGGGAGCTTGATGGTTTCGCCTTCGACGACGGAGCAGGTGACTTCATCGCCGACGACGTTGTAACGGTAGGCGGTCATCGGTACGCCACCGGGGGTGCGATAGTGGCTGGAGAGACCGTCGCCGAGGAAGTATTCGAGCGCGGCGCCCATGTACGTGGTGCCTTTAGTGGCGGCGTCGATGAGTTTCAACTGAAGCTTATCGTTGGAGCGGAGGGCTTCGGCGGCCTGCCAGGCTTCGAGGTCGGTGCCGGCGAGAGAGAGGACGTCGAGCGCGAAATCGAGCGCGCCTGCGCCGGAGTTGCGCTTGTCGATGAAACCGCGCGGAGCGATGCGGGCGATGTCCTTGCCGGTGGCGGCCAGAACACTTTCAGGAGTCCAGTTGGTGCGGATGTCGGCGAACAGTTGAGGGAGGCCGGTGAGGAGACTTGCGATTAGCATACCGACGGCGTTCTTGCAATCGTTTTCAGTGGCGACGATATAGGGAGCGCGGAAACCGTTCCAGTCAAAAGAGCTTGTGAGAATAGATTCGGTGAGGTCGAAGTTGGGATAGTAGTCGGTCCACGCGCGCTGTCCCTGAGTGCCGGAAGCGATGGCGTTGTGACCCTGCGCTTTTTCGACGTCGGCCTTGAAGCCCTGGTTCGTGCCGACTTTGGGGTCGGCGAGGCGGGGATTGCCAACCATGAGGTCGCGGACGATGAGGGTCATTTTGAGACATTCGCGGAGGAGGTCATCCGCGGAGAGAGGACGTTTGCCTTTGCCGGGGTCGATGGCGAAAGAGCCTTTGAAGAATTTGAAGGCGCGGGCGAGTTCGTCGTGGTCATAGAAACCGGATTCGATGCGGCCGCGGAGTTCGGCCATATCGACCGAGACTGAACCCATACCGAAATAATGGCTGAAGATGTTGCGGCGGACGTCGGAGCCGATGATGCCCATGGAGACACCGCCGATGCCGAGATAATTCTTGCCGCGCATTTCGCCGACAGCGGCGGCACAGCGGGCGAAGCGGAGGATTTTTTCGGAGACATAGGGAGAGATTTCAGCGTCTTCGTTTTCGAGGTCGGGATTGTAGATGGCGAAGATGGGGCGCTGTTTTTCGTCCATAGCCGCGGTGAAGGCTTTGAGCCACACTGCGCCGGGGCGGTCGGTCTGGTTCAAGCCGTACGCGGCCTGCTGCCATTCGGAACTGCCGATGCCCATGCACGCGGACATGAGTTCGTCGGAATACGACCAGGAGCGGCCAACCCAGATGTTTGCAGTAACGCCCTGTTCGGCATAGTAAGCCTGAGCGAGAGCGCCGGTGCGCGCGCCATAGACGATTTCCGGAGCGGTGACGACGCGGATAGGTGTTCCGTCGGGGAGCTTGACGTTTTCGGCGATGAGCTTTTGCACACGTCCGGCCATGGCACAGGTTTTGTCGAGGTTGGATTCGTATGCGCCGGTGCGGCCGTCGGCGACGGGTGTGATGGCGATAGTGGGAATGTGGCCGACGAGTTTGCGCGAGGTCTGAGTGAACCCGCGCTTGGCGGAAGCGGAATTCACAAGTTCAGGTTTTGCGGTTTTCTTTGACACGGCAATACTCCTTCCCGCGAAAAGGGACATTTCCGAAACAAGTTCCGGGAACGAAGGTGATTCTATCTCTGAGAAGAATGGCGCAAGGTAAAGGAGTGTTCGGGGTGTTCATGTGTTTGTGGCGGCGGGGTTTTCAAGTGGCTGAAGATGAACGCCGCGCGTAGTCTCTGATGGAAATGGGCTGGCACGAACCTTCCGGAGCAGCTTCATCGTGATAGATACAGCGGCGGATGAAGTCGTCGAGCACCTGGACTGAAAGGACAAACGTAATGGACATGCCTCGGAGAGTGTGCTCGACAAGGCCCGGGCGGTCTTCCATTGGATTAGTGGAGTCGAACAGCGGATTATCTCTGGAAGCTTCGAGTATTTTGACAATGTCGACGACCTTGTCCGCATCGAAGTAGCCGGATTTGTGCAGGGCGGAGGACGAGAGAAGTTCGCGGGCGTAGCCAGGAGCATTTTCTCCAACGAAAGGTGTGCCGAATGGTGCGAGGAAAGGCTGTTTGCGGCGCTTGATGACGTCGGAAGGGAGCTTGCCTTTCATCGCTTTTCTAAGCAGACGTTTTTCAGTGTACCAGGAAGTCTTTATCGTCGGAGGCACTTTGAGAAGGAACTCCTGGACAGTCCGGTCGAGGAACGGGTAGCGGCCTTCGACGGAGTTGGCCATGAGAGCGCGGTCGCCGTGAGAGCCGAGGAGGTGGTTCGTCATGAATGTGCGGCTGGAAATGTAGAGAGAGCGGTTGAGTTGGTCCCAGCGCGAGATTTTCTGACGGTCGAGTTTGATGAGGTCGGCGTCGGATTGTCGGGTAAGGCGTTCGAGCATCCAGTCGGAATACACGAGTTTGCGAACGGCGTTGTAGTAGAACATCTGGACCATGCCAGCCGGATAGAAACCGAAGATGTCGTTCGCCCATTTTTCCGTGGCCGCGGACGGGAAGAGCGGATTGTCCTGTCCAAGCAAATTGCCGAACCTGCGGCGGGCGAGGGCGGAAACCAATCTGCCGAGCGGGCCAATTCTCTTGAGAACGCGTTTGAATTCTTCCCAGCGGAAGTAGGAATAGCCGCCGAGCGCTTCGTCACTGCCTTCGCCGGTGAGAACTACTTTCACATATTGGCGCGCGAGGCCGGAAAGCGCCATGAGCGGGATGCTTTCAGTGGAGATGAGCGGAGATTCGCCGTGGTAGATGAGACGGGGGAAATCCTGCGCGAGGTCATTCTGCGAGTACATGATAAGATGGGTTTCGAGCCCGAGATAATCCGCGAGGCGCTTTATCTTGTCGCTTTCGTCAAAGCCCTTTTCACTGAAGCCGATGGAAAAAACACGGCTCTTGACGTCTTCGTGGCCGTGGCAGAGCGCCGCGACGGTCGAGGAGTCAATGCCGCCGGAAAGGTAAATGCCGACGGGGACGTCAGCCTTGAGACGGCGTTCGACGGCTTCGTGCATCAGGTCATAAAATTCTGAGACCCATACCTTTTCAGACCTGCGCGGGTAATCTCCCGCATCGGGATATTCGAGGTCCCAGTATGTGCCTTCGGTGATGCGGCCGCCGGCGACCTGAAGGTAGTGGCCGGGAGCGAGAGAGTTTACGCCTTCAAAGGCGGTGAACGGCGGCTGAATGGAGCCGAATGCGGTGACGGCATCGAGAGCGCGGAGGTCGAGCTTGGGGGAAACGAGGCCGGTCGCGAAAATTGCTTTGGCTTCGGATGCGAAAATGAGCAAGTCTCCGGCGACGGCATAAACGAGAGGGCAGATACCCATGCGGTCTCGGATGAGAAGCAGGCGCTTTTCCCGCTCGTCATACAGGGCGATAGCGAACTGACCGTCAATCTGGTCCAGCGCATCGAGCCAGGATTCTTCGAACAAATGGACGGCGACTTCCGTGTCGCAGTGGGAAACGAGTTGGTGGCCGCGCATCCTGAGGCCGCCGAGATGCCGGTCGTAATCGAAGATTTCGCCGTTCATCACGAGGTGGAAGCGCTTCTGCTCGTCGGTGACGGGCTGATGGCCTCCTTCGACGTCGATTATCGAGAGGCGGCGTGCGCCGAGGAATACTCCATCGCCCGACCAAGTGCCTTCGTCGTCAGGGCCTCTGTGCACGATGGAAGCCAGCGCCCTTGCAGAATTGAACTTGTCGGGAAGGCGACCACCTTTGAAGTTAAGCACTCCGACGATGCCGCACAAACAGGTGCTCCATTTCCGTAGCCGTGGTCAGTCACAATTAACCGGACGCCTATGCAAACCACCCGCTTCAGTGCCAAGTATCTGTGATAATAGCCCTGCAAGTGGAAGGATGTTCCACCAACACATCTATTTATATGATACCGCCGGAACGGAAATCGCAAAGGTTTTGGTGTTTCAGCGCGAAAAACACTTGACCACAAGCGAGAGATGGGCAAAAGTGTAAAAGTCGATTCTTTGGTAAACCAGACATAAGGGAGAACGTGATGGCTATCAAGGTTGCGATGATTGGTGCAGGCAGTATCGGGTTCACGCGCAGGCTGATGCGTGACATACTGACGGTGCCAGAGCTTCAGGACACCGTGTTCGCGTTCACTGATATCAACAAGAAGAATCTTGACATGGTGACACAGCTCGCTCAGCGCGACATCGCCGAGAACAAGGTGCCCGCACGAGTAATTCCGACGACGAACCGCCGCAAAGCGCTCGAAGGCGCTGATTATATATTTTCTACAGTGCGCGTAGGCGGTCTTGAAGCGTTCAGGCATGACATTGAAGTGCCGCTCAAATACGGCGTCGACCAGTGCGTAGGCGACACGCTGGCGCCCGGCGGCATTATGTACGCGCAGAGAGGCATCCCGGTACTGCTCGGTTTCTGCAAGGACATCCGCGAAGTATCGAAGCCCGGCGCGCTTTTCATGAACTACGCCAACCC
>Ga0315288_10003907_pt1 | contig 19009 bp, 15 predicted proteins | sample YL17G11_20_MG_FD_203454 | JGI IMG/M metagenome (GOLD analysis project Ga0315288, IMG submission 203454) | Sediment microbial communities from Yellowstone Lake, YNP, Wyoming, USA - YL17G11_20 | ecosystem: Environmental > Aquatic > Freshwater > Lake > Sediment | place: USA: Wyoming | collected... | reverse complement strand
CCGCCGGTGTTGTGCTGCTCGTTTTTTGTTCGCCGCATCCGCTGAAAATCAGCGCGGCAAACGCCAGCAGGACTACAGCAATGTTCGCGTAAATCTTCATGGCCTTGCCCTCCTACTTTTTCCGCAAGCGGTCGATGAACTTCGCGGCGGCCGCGTACGGCGTCTGGCGGAGGCTTGTCACCATTTCCGCCGCTTTTTCCATTGCGCGAGTGTTTTCCTCTCCCCGCCAGAGGGAGCGTTCGACGTGTGCTTCAACTATTGTTTTTATCTTCAGCACTATGCCTTTTCGCCGGCGATTTTCAAGAGCGCCGCACGACTTGAGGTGCTGGAGGTGGCCCAACGTTGCCTCCGCGAGCGAGTCAACGCCGCGGCCGGTCGTTCCCTGCGTCAGCACCACCGGCGGCTCCCAGCCGTGCCAGTCCTCCCGCATGCCGAGCATCACCTTTATCTCGTCGGCGAGCCGTTCAGCGCCCTCGCGGTCGCATTTATTTACCGCGAAGACGTCCGCGATTTCCATCAGCCCGGCTTTCATTGTCTGGATACGGTCGCCGGCCTCGGGGTAAAGGACGACTATCGTTGTGTCGCTGATGTTGACGATGTCTAGTTCTTCCTGGCCGACGCCGACCGTCTCGATGATTATGTAGTCTTTTCCGATGGCGTCAAGTATGTCCGCGGCATCCTGTGTGGTCTTTGCAAGGCCGCCGGTGCCGCCCCTGCTTGCCATCGAGCGTATGAATACGCCGGGATCGGTGAAACATTCGGTCATGCGGATTCTATCGCCGAGGACCGCCCCGCCGGTAAAAGGGCTGGTGGGGTCTACGGCCAGCACGCCCACCGTTCGTTTTTTTCTGCGCAATAGTTTTATCAGTTCGCACGCAAGCGTGCTTTTTCCCGCGCCGGGCGGGCCCGTTATGCCGATACGATGGGCCTTTCCCGTATGCGGGAAAATCTCTTTGAGCAGGTTTTCCGCATAAGGTTCTTCATTTTCGACCAGCGTTATCGCGCGCGCCGCGGCGAGCCGGTCGCCGTCAATGACTTTTTCTGCGAGGTTCAATTGGGTTTACCTATAAGACTTGTAGGACCTATAGGTCCTCTGTTTTTCTAATCCCGCAACAGGGTGCGGGAGATCACTATGTGCTGAATTTCGGTCGTTCCCTCATAGATTTCCGTTATCTTTGCATCGCGGTAGAAGCGCTCCACGGGGTATTCCTTCGTGTATCCGTACCCGCCAAATATCTGCACGGCGTTCTGCGCGGCCTTGTTGCAGATGTTCGATGAGAACAGTTTTGCCATGGACGCCTCCAGCGTGTGAGGCATCTTGTGGTCCTTGAGGTGCGCCGCGCGGAGAGTGAGGAGCCTCGCGGCGTCCAGGTCGGTGGCCATTTGCGCTATTTTCCACTGGATAGGCTCGAACTCGGCGATGGCCTGCCCGAACTGCCTGCGCTCTTTTGCGTACTTGACGGATTCCTCGAGGCAGCCCATTGTGATTCCGCAGGCCTGGGATGCTATGCCTATCCTGCCGCCATCGAGGGTGTCCATTGCGATTTTGAACCCTTCGTTGTAAGTGCCGAGCAGGTTTTCCTCCGGCACTTGCATGTCCTCGTAACTCAGTTCCACGGTGTCCGAGGAGCGTATGCCGAGTTTCTTTTCGTGCGCGCCGACGTGGAATCCCTTGAAGTTCTTCTCGAGGATGAAGGCGGTGATGTTGCGGCCCCGCTTGCCTTCCTTGTCGGTTACGGCGAAGGTGATGATGACGTCGGCCACGCCCGCGTTGGTGATCCATACCTTGGAGCCGTTGAGGATGTATTTATCGTCTTTTTTGACCGCGGTGGTCTTGAGGGAGGCGGCGTCGCTGCCGGCGCTGGATTCGGTGAGCGCGTAAGCGCCGAGCCATTCGCCCGTGGCGAGTTTCGGGAGGTATTTTTTCTTCTGTGCCTCCGTGCCGAACTTCAACAGCGGGTTGCTCAGGAGTGAGTTGTGCACGGAGAGGGTGACGCCCGTAGATGCGCACACGCGGCTGATTTCCATTATCGCCAGCGCCAGCGCCACGTTGCCCGCGCCGGTGCCGCCGTATTCTTCCGGTATAATCATGCCCAGGAAGCCCAACTCGGCGAGTTTTTTCACTATGGGCCACGGAAATTCTTCCTTCTTGTCGTACTCCGCGGCCACGGGGCGGATTTCCTCGTCCGCGAATTCACGCGCCGTCTGGCGGATTGCCTCTTGTTCTTCGGTTAACTTAAAATCCATTAGTTTTGCGCCTCCGTGTTTTTTTGACGGGGAGGGTCGTTGCCTTCTCCGTCATGGTTTTCCATTGTGGCCGTGTTCTTACCCGTGCGTGTCTATTTGCGCCTTCTGCAATTTATCGCTGTAATCTATGTAAACGGTCTTGATCTCCGTGAATTCCTCGATGGCGCTGGTTCCCGCTTCCCTTGCGCCGTTGCCGGTATGCTTTACGCCGCCGAAGGGCAGGTGCACTTCCGCGCCGATTGTGGGGGCGTTAATGTATGTTATCCCCGACTGCAAATCCTCAACGGCCCTGAACGCAAGGTTCACGTTTCTCGTGTATATCGAGGACGACAGGCCGTATTCAACGTCGTTGGCGATAAAAACGGCCTCGTCGTAATCTTTCGCTTTCATTACGGAGAGGACCGGTCCGAAGATTTCCTCCTTCGTGATTCTCATGCCGTGCTTTGCCTCGAATATGGTGGGCTGGATGAAGAACCCCTTGTCGTACTCGCCGCCGGTGAGTTTCTTGCCGCCGCAGGTGAGTTTCGCGCCTTCCTCGACGCCGATCTTGATGTAGTTCAGGATGTTCTTTTCCTGCTGCTCGGAGGCGACGGGGCCGACGTCGGTTTTGGGGTCGAGCGGGTTGCCGAGTTTCAGCGCCTTTGTCCGCGCAAGGAGTTTCTCCATTGTGGCGCTGTAAACCTTCTCGTGGATGATGAGGCGGCTGGTGGCGGTGCACCGCTGGCCCGCCGTGCCGAACGCCGCAAAGAGCGCGCCGTCAACGGCGAGGTCAAGGTTCGCGTCGTCCATGACGATTAGCGGGTTCTTGCCGCCGAGTTCAAGGCCGACGTGTTTGAGTTGCTTCGCGGCGCGGGTGTAAATTTCCTTGCCGGTCTCGACGCTGCCCGTGAAGGAAATTACTTTGACCTTCGGATTTTCGAGGATTTCCGCGCCGACGGCCTCCGCCGGGCCGGAAACGACGTTGAGCACGCCGGGAGGGAGTCCCGCGGCCTCGAAGACCTCGACCAGTTTCGCAAGGCAGAGCGGCGTGAGCGTCGCGGGCTTGAAGACGGCGGTGTTGCCCGCCATGAGGATGGCGCCCAGTTTCCAGCACGGTATTGCCATTGGGAAGTTCCACGGCGCGATGCAGCCGACGATGCCGATGGGTTGCCGCACCGTCATGCAGAACTTGTTCTGCAACTCCGATGTCGTCGTCTCGCCGAACATGCGCCTGCCTTCGCCGGAGATATATTCGAAGAAATCGATGCCTTCCTGAACGTCGCCCTTGCCTTCGGCGATGACCTTGCCCATTTCTTTCGTGACGGTCTCGGCGAGTTCCTGCTTCCGCTCGCGGAGGATCACGGACGCCTTCAGAAGTATCTCGGCGCGCCCGGGCGGCGGGCGTTTCTTCCATTTCGGGAAGGCTCTTTCGGCGGCGTCAATAGCCCTTGCCGTGTCTTCGCGGTTGCCCTCGCTGAAGACCGCCAGCGTTTCGCCGGTGGCGGGGTTCTTCGTTTCGAAGGTCCTGCCGCTAGTGGACTTCACCCATTTCCCGTCAATGTATAATCCGTATTCTTTCATCGCGCGTCACGCCTTGTATTCATAGAAACCGCGGCCGGTCTTCCGGCCGAGATGCCCCGCCGCGACCATTTTCCTCAGCAGGGGGCATGGACGGTATTTCGAATCGCCAAGCCCGTCGTGCAGGACGTTCATGATTGCGAGGCACACGTCCAGCCCGATCAGGTCCGCCAGCGCCAGCGGGCCCATCGGATGGTTCATGCCGAGTTTCATTACGTTGTCTATGGCTTCCCTGTCGGCCACGCCTTCCATCAGGACGTAGGCCGCCTCGTTTATCATCGGCATGAGGATGCGGTTGGCGACGAAGCCTGGATAGTCGTTGACCTCGACGGGTGTTTTGCCTAGGGCCTTTGAGAGTTCAACGATGGTTTTCGTCGTGGCGTCGTCGGTGTCCAGCGCGCGGATGATTTCGACAAGTTGCATCAGCGGCACGGGGTTCATGAAGTGCATGCCGATGACCTTGTTGGGCCGCTTTGTAACGGCGGCTATCTCGGTGATGGAAATGGAGGAGGTGTTCGTCGCGAGAATCGTTTCCGGCGGGCAGATGGAATCGAGTTTTCGAAAAAGGTCGAACTTGATTTCCCTGTTCTCGGTTGCGGCCTCCACGACCAGTTGCGCGTCTCCGACGTCTTCCACCTTTGTGCTCGTCTTGATTCGCGAGAGAGTCGCGCCGACGACGTCGTCGGCGATCTTGCCCTTCTCTTTCATCTTGGCGAGGCTTTTCTCGATGGTCTTCAGCCCGCGCTCAACGAATTCCTGCTTGATGTCGACCATCACAACGTTGTATCCGGAAATAGCGAAGACTTGGGCGATGCCGTTCCCCATAGTCCCCGCGCCGATTACACCAACTCTCTTTATATCCATGTTGTTCTCCTGTGTTAGATAATCTCTATCGCCATTGCAACGGCGTTTCCGCCGCCGAGGCAGAGTGCCGCAAGTCCTTTCTTCAGGCCGCGATCCTTGAGCGCGTAAATCAGCGTCGTCAGGACGCGCGCGCCCGAGCAGCCTATCGGGTGGCCCAGCGCCACAGCGCCGCCGCGAACGTTGAGTTTTTCCGGCTTTATCTTGAGTTCCTTGCGCAGCGCGATGGTCGCCACGCTGAAGGCTTCGTTGAATTCGATAAGGTCGAAGTAGTCGATGTTGACCTTCGTCTGCGCGAGGATCTTGCGGACTGCTTCGAGCGGGGCCATCATAATCCACTCCGGCGACATTCCGCCCGTGGCGTAGGACACGATGCGCGCGACGGGTTTAAGGCCCATCTCCTTCGCCTTTGTGTCGCTCATGACGACGAGCGCGCTTGCGCCGTCGCTTATCTGGCTGGCGTTGCCGGCGGTAACTGTGCCGCCTTCCTTGAAGGCCGGTTTGAGTTTCGCGAGTTTGTCGATGCTGGTGTCGCTGCGGATGCCCTCGTCATCGTTCACCGTGATTGGCTCGCCTTTCTTCTGCGGTATTACGACAGGAACTATCTCCGCCTTGAACTTGCCCTCCTTCTGGGCGGCGAAAGCCTTCATGTGGCTCTGGTAGGCGAACTCATCCTGCATTTCACGCGTAACGCCGTATTTCTCGCTGACAAGTTCACCTGTTCTGCCCATGTGGAAATCATTGAAATAGTCCCACAATCCGTCATATATCATCGCGTCAACGAGTTCGGTGTTGCCGAGCCTTGCGCCCGCGCGCAGCGTGCGGCTGAGGTACGGCGCATCGCTCATGTTCTCCATGCCGCCCGCGACCACGATGTTCTGGTCGCCCGCCTTGATGCTCTGAGCCGCAAGCATGACCGCCTTGAGGCCCGAGCCGCATACCTTGTTAATAGTGAACGCGCCAACGGTGTTCGGCACGCCCGCTTCAAGCGCCGCCTGCCGGGCCGGGTTCTGGCCGAGTCCGGCGGCGATGACGTTGCCCATGATGACTTCTTCAACCGTGTCCACACTGATGCCGGCGCGCTTCACCGCTTCCTTGATTGCGATCGCGCCGAGTTTCGGCGCTCTCGAAGTTGACAGACCCCCCTGGAACTTGCCGATAGGAGTGCGGCATGCGCTTACGATTACTGGATTTGTCATAATTCCTCGCTATATCGTGTTAAAGTTTAGTGATTACAGCGGAAGCGCGTCAAAACGGTTTCCGCTGGGTTAATGCCGGCAATAACAAGCCCATACGGGGCTAAGACTGGCTGGCGGAACTGATGCCGCTGCCTGTCCGTAGAGGCGTTTCTCGCGGACGGATTTAGAATTTTTCATTATAGAGGCAGGCGTTTTCAAGTCAAGGAAAAACGGCCCGGCGGCGGGGCGGTGGTAACGGCATGGGGACTTGCTCGCCAAAGGCAGGGGTGCCTTTCGGCGGGGAATTCGGGAGGATGCAAAATGACGGGCGGTGACTCCGATGAAGGAATCACCGCCCGGTTGTAATCACGTGTGGAAGATTACTTGCCCTTTATGCCGTGCTTCTTCAGGATGGTCTTTACCTTCAGGCTTGGCGTCGCGCCGACTTTTAGCCAGTGCTGGATGCGGTCCAGTTTCAAATCAAACTTCTTCGTCTTCGCGGTCTCAAACGGGTTGTAGTAGCCGAGCAGTTCCAGCGGCTTGCCGTCGCGCTTCTGTTCCTTGTCGAACGCGCCGAGCCTGTAGAACGGCCTGTTTCTTTTGCCCATTCTTTTGAATCTGAGCCTAACTGCCATGTGCTCCTCCAAAAAAGTCTTGTAAGCGGGCCGGCTTCACGTCAGCCCAGGCCCGGCGGCATTGTCAGTCCCCCCATCCCTTTCATCTTACCAAAGAATCCTTTCGATTTCATCTGTTTTATCATTTTTCTCATCTGTTTGAACTGCTTGAGCAGGCTGTTGACATCGGCGGTGGTCGCGGCCGCGCCGCGTGCGATGCGCCGCTTGCGGCTCAAGTCGATGACTTCCGGCTGCCGTCGTTCCCGCTTGGTCATCGACTGGATCATCGCCTCAATCTTCACCATTTCCTTTTCTTCCTCCTCGCCGATCTTGAGTTTCGAGCCGATGCCGGGGATGAACTTGAGCATGTCCGCCAGCCCGCCCATTTTTTTCATGCGCTGCATCTGCTCGAGGAAGTCTTCGAGGTCGAACTTTCCCTTGACGAGTTTTTTCTTGAGTTCCTCGGCCTCTTCAGCGGTTATTTCCCGTTGCGCCTTCTCCACGAGCGTTACGACGTCGCCCATGCCGAGGATGCGCCCCGCGACTCTCTCAGGATGGAACTCCTCCAGGCGGTCCAGTTTTTCGCCCATGCCGACGAACTTGATCGGCTTGCCCGTTACCGCGCGGACGGAGAGCGCCGCGCCGCCGCGCGCGTCGCCGTCCATCTTCGTCAGGATTATGCCGTCGAGTTCCAACTGGTCGTTGAACTCCTTCGCGCTGTTGACGGCGTCCTGGCCGATCATCGCGTCCACCACGAGGTATATCTGGTGCGGCTTCACCTTGTCGGCGACGTGGCGCAACTCCTCCATCATCTCTTCGTCAATCTGCAATCGCCCGGCGGTGTCGAGGATTACGGTGTCGAAGCCGTATTCCTTCGCGTGCTCGACGGCGCGCTGGCAGATTTTGACCACGCGGGAGCCTTCCTCGAAATATACCGGGATGTTGAGTTGTCCTCCCAGCACTTTCAGTTGCTCGATGGCCGCGGGGCGCTTGACGTCCGCCGCCACGAGCAGGGGTTTGCGGTTCTTGGCGCGCAGCAGGAGCGCGAGTTTCCCGCAGGTCGTGGTCTTTCCGGTTCCCTGCAGCCCCGCCATCATGATTACCGTCGGTCCGCCATCGACAAACGGAATCTTCGGGTCGGCGGGACTCATCAAGCGGATTATCTCGTCGTGTACGATTTTTACTATCTGCTGTCCCGGCGAGATGCTTTTAATGACGTCCTGGCCGACGGCCCTTTCCTGGACTTTCTTGATGAAGGCGTTGATGACCGGCAGGCTCACGTCCGCCTGAAGGAGCGCGACCTTGACCTCGCGCAGGCCTTCCTTGACGTTCTCCTCGGTAAGTTTCCCGCGCGAACGCAGGCGCTCGAATATCCTGTTGAAATTGTTTGTCAGCGCTTCAAACATGTTGTGTGCTGGTTACTCGCCTTCTTCTATCGATGCCGGGTCCGGATACTTTTTGTAAAATCCCCTCTCATCGCTCAGCATCGCGCCGGAAAGCGCCTCGGCTATCACCGGCACGGGCAGATTGCGCAGCCAGCGGTAGGGGTCCACCTGCACTGCGCCTATGTCGGAAGCGCTTTCGCGCTGCTTAATCTTCCGCAGATACTCCTCCGCCTCTTTGTCTTTCCCTGCCCGGCTGTAGCCATCCGCCATGCCCGCGTCGGCATGATTCATCATGATCTGCGCCAGGCTCGCGTTGGTAAGGGAGTTGTCCTCGCCTGCGACTTTGGAGGCGAGTGATTCAATTGCCTTATAAATCGCCTCGGCCTTGTCCGTCTCTCCGGCCGCGATTGTGTCCGAGATGTTCACCGCCGCCATGATGACGAGCGGATTCAACACCCACTGCGGCTCCGCTACGACTGACTCGGCCATGAAGTTCATGGCCCTTGAGCGCCAGGCGGCCCCGCCCATCTCCTGGCAGGCGGCCATAAGCGCTTCGGTTTTCCGGCCGGTCAGCGCCGTCAGCCGTCGCTTGCCCGCGGCCTCAAGGAAGGCCTTCAATTCGTTTTCCGTCAGTGGGGCGACGTGGCTGTCCATGTATATGCCCGTCCACGGATTCTCCAGGCTGATGAAAATCCTCAGGCAATCCGGCAGGGCGTTGTCGGGGTTCAGTTTCGATAATGCGTCAATCTCCGCCTTGATGTCGGACAGATTTTGCTTTATACCCGCCTGAGCCAGAAATTGCAAACGCAACATTCCCAGCAACTCGTCATCGGGGTTTTTTTGCAGACCGGCGCTTGCGAGTTCAAGGCGGGTGGCCAAATCATTAATCATAATCAGGGCGCCCGCGAGAAGGTCCGGCTTGTCCGAGTTGCGTTTGGCGGAATCGATTATTTCCTGCTGGGGCCGGTCGAAGGCCTTTGAAAAAATGTACATGTCCGGCACGTACCAGCCGCGGGCCGTTTCCTCCGGCGGCAATTCGCGGAACAGTTTGAGCAGTATTTCTATTTCGCCGGGCTTTTCGTTCGCGGCGAGCAACTCCCCGCAGTACGCGGCGAGGAATTTCGTGGACCTCATCTGGCTGTTCAGTGCGGCCAGCGCCGCAAACCGCTCCTGCGCGGCCTTCACGTCCCCCGCCTGCAGCAGCATGCACGCCGAGATGTACATGGCGTAGATGTCGGACGGATAATCCTTGAGCGCGGCCTCCGCGATTTCGCGCGCCTTGTCGAACTCGCCCTTCCCCATCGCGGCGGCGGCGTCCGCAAGCGGCCAGCGACCGCCCGTGAATTTGCCCGTGGTCTTGTTGTACTCGATGAGCAGTTCCATGAAGTGGTCGTCCTGTCCCACCGCTTTGAAGACAAGGCTGGACGTCAGCACGCCGTTCCTTATTTCATACCTGCAAAGGTCGAGGTCGATCTTGTTGTCCGGCTTGAATTTCTCCTTGTTCTCATCCCACCACGCCTGCCATCGCTTCAAGTCCGGCTCCAGATAGGCGCCGGTGAGGTTGCCGAGCGTCGTGGCGGCGACTCCGCGGAAGTAGTCCGCATCCCCCCCGGTTGCCTGAAGTCTGTTGATGAGCGCAGGAATGGATTTCTGGTGGTCGAGAAACACGCACCCCATCTCGCTCAGCGCGCCGGCGAGCGTGGCGGCGGTTTCGGCCTGTTGGAGGATATAGGCCTCCGCGGTCTGATCGCCGTTGCATGCCGTCATAAGAATGACGAGAACCGCTTCCGGCGTGTATTCTTCGTTTTCCGCGAGGGTCTTGAGCGCATCGATGTTTTGCGCGGCCCAGTCCGCCTTGTGCGCCTCTTTCACCTTGTCCCACACGTCTCCGCTTTTTTGCTGGAGAAACGCGGCGACCGGGTCTTCCGCGTATTCCTTTGCGAAAGCGGCGTTGCAAAGAAACACGGTGGACAGCGACATTATTGTTACCGAAAAAAGAACGAGTCTTTTCATTGCGATACCTCGCGTAAGCAGGGTTTTTGTCCTTGCAATATACGGCTTTTCGGGCGGCGCGTTGGGGCGGCTATTCGTCGGGGACTCGCTCAATTTTCGCGCCGACCGCGCAGAGTTTTTCCTCGATCCTCTCGTAGCCGCGGTCGATGTGATATACCCTGCGGACTTCCGTTGTTCCCTTTGCGACAAGCCCCGCGAGCACCAGCGCCGCGGAGGCCCTGAGGTCCGAGGCCATCACCTGCGCGCCGGAGAGTTCCGGCACGCCGATGATTATGGACGTCGGCCCTTCCTTGCGTATGTCCGCCGCCATGCGGTTGAGTTCCGCCACGTGCATGAACCTGTCGGGGTATATTTTCTCCGTGACCACGCTTATGCCGTTGCCGATGCTCAGGAGCGCCATGAACTGCGCCTGCAAATCCGTCGGGAAGCCGGGGTAGGGCAGGGTCGTCACATCGGCGGCCGCCGGCCTTTGCGGCGCGGCGACGCGGACCTCGTCCTTTTCCTGATAGACCGTCACGCCGATCTGGCGCAACTTGTCCACCACGGCGTGGAGATGATCCAGCCGCGCATTCAGCATGCGCAAATCGCCCTTCGTTATCGCGCTTGCCACAAGGAAGGTCCCCGCCTCAATCCTGTCCGGCAGAACCTCGTATTCACAGCCGCCAAGTTCCTTCACTCCTTCGATGACGAGCCGCGGCGTGCCGATGCCGCTGATGCGGGCGCCCATTGCGTTGAGGAAATGGGCCAGGTCCTGCACCTCAGGCTCGCACGCGGCGTTTTCAATGCTCGTTCTGCCTTCCGCCAGCGTCGCGGCCATCATGACGTTGGCGGTTCCGGTTACGCTGGAGCCGAACGCCCCGCCCAGATAAATGTCCGCTCCCTTGAGCCGGTCGGCCTCGGCGATGACATAGCCGTGTTCGACATATACTCTCGCGCCGAGGCTCTGCAGTCCCTTTATGTGCAAGTCGATGGGACGCAGGCCGATGACGCAGCCGCCCGGCAGGGACACGCGCGCCTTCTTGCGCCGTGCCAGCAGCGGCCCCAGCACGCAGACGCTTGCGCGCATCTTGCTGACCATTTCGTAATGAGCGGTTACTTCGCTGGAGTCCACCACGCTGCACGTCAGCGCGCCGTCATCGCTCTGCTCGCATTTGACGCCAAGCATCCCCAGTATTTCGCCCATCGTGCGGATGTCGGTCAGGTGAGGCGCGTTCTTGATGGTGCACGGCTCATTTGCGAGGATCGCCGCGGCCATCATGGGGAGCGAAGCGTTCTTCGAGCCGGATATCGTTACGCGGCCCTTAAGCCTGTGGCCGCCTTCAATCACAAGTTTGTCCATGAGTCCCTCTCAGAATTCAGGCTGTTAGACCATCAGACTGTCAGGCTATTAGGCTGTTTCGTTCTTGCTCTCTCTTCCTAACAGTCTAACAGCCTAACGGCCTAACAGTCTGCCTATGACCACCCTCTCTATTCTCTCATAATCTTTGACGGATTCAACGGACTGCAGGCCCGCTTCTTTGAAAAGCGCAATTACCGCGGCGGACCTGGTTGCGCCCGCTTCGACCATGAGGCATCCGGGGGGTGCGAGCATTTCCCCGGCCCCCCCTGCGAGAACGCGGTAATACTTCAGCGGGTCCCCTTCGCTCACCAGCGCCTCGCGCGGCTCGTAGCGCCGCACGTCCTCCATCAGGCCGGGCCACTCGGTTTCCGCCACATAGGGCGGGTTCGACGCGATGATGTCTATCTTTCCCGCCAGTCCTTCCGCGCGCAAAGGCTCCAGCATATCGCCGTGCAGGAATTTTATTTTTCCCTCAACGCCGTTGATGACGGCGTTTCTTTGCGCGATCTTCAGCGCGGCGTCATTTATGTCGGTGGCGAAGATGCGCGCCTGCGGCAGATTGACCGCCAGCGCCACGGCGATAGCGCCGCTGCCGGCGCCGATGTCGGCAATTGCCGGCGATTCCATGCCTCGCGCGGCTTCGATTGCCTTTTCCACGAGGATTTCGGTCTCCGGACGCGGGATGAGGACGTCCGGCGACACTTCAAACGTGAGCGACATGAACTCCTTTCTTCCGGTTATGTATGCCACGGGGCAACGCTCGGCGCGCCGCCTGACCATTTCGCGGAATTGCGCGAGCGTCTTGTCGTCCACGATTTTTTCGAAGCCCGTGTAAAGGCTTATCCTGTCGATGCCGAGCGCGTGCGCCAGCAATACCTCCGCGTCGAGCCGCGGCTTCTCAAGCCCTTTTTTCGCGAAATAGTCCTTCGTCCATTCCAGCAAGCGGGCAATTGTCCACGGCTGTTGTTTTTCCATGTTCTTCTCTGAAGAGTCTCTCAGGGCTTGGGCCCCTGATAGGTGGCCTTGTTTTCCTCCCACCACTTTTTGATTTTCTCCGCGGTCTCAAGCCGCTTTCCGGCCTCGGCGGCGTAATCGTAGCCGAAGGTCTGGATCGCCAGGTCTCGCAGACCCTTGATCGAGTATTCCCTCACCGGCTGACTTTCGTCCTTGAGGCCTTCTATGAGGAACTCCACGGCCTTTGCGGAGCGCATATTGCCCAGCGCCAGCGCGGCCTCGCGGCGCATCTCATCGGGTTCCCTTGCGTTCGCCAGTATTTTGCCGATGTCCTCGCAGAAGGGCTCAACGCCCAAAGCCCCGGCGGCCTTGACCGCGTTTAGCCGCACGTTGTCCGCGCCGTCGGCGAGAGCCTCTCCCATGAGCACGAGCGCGGTTTTTTGCATCTGCTCATAGTCGGCCAGTATTTTTTCATCGAGTTCATCCCGCGTCTGCATCACGCCGATGTAAAACGCGGCAAGGGCCTGGATCGTATTCGCGCGGAGGTTTGCATCGTCGCTTTGCATTCTCGCGCGGAATTCATTTTCAAAAAAGAAATGCGGGAAGACGGCGCCTTTCTGGACGCGGTTTTCCGCCAATTGTCTTATGAAAATATCCGAGTCCTGCATGATACCCGTGAGTTTGATCTCTATTCTGTCGCGGACTTCCGGATCCACGGGGGGCTTTTCTTTTGTCAGGTTGAGTCCCGTGGCGGCTGCCTGCTTTGCCAGAAAATAAGAGCCGTCCTCGTATTGAAAGGTCGCCGTCAGCAGGAGGACTTCGGGTTCCTGCGGCTGGTCCGCGAGCATCTCGGTGATTCTTGCCTTGCATTCGCCGCTAAGGCGGTAGGCCTCGCCCAGCAGGGATTTTATTTTGTCCTGTTCCTCCGGCGCGAGCGCCCGCCCGGCGGCTCTCGTCCGGATTTCCTCGGCCTGGCCCTGGCGCAATGACGAGACATTCATGTACAACTCGGCTAGTTTCAGTTTTGTCGTCAGAAGTTTGTTGTCGAGCCTGACGGCCTTTTCGTACATCTGCATCGCCTTGTTGATGCAGTCGTCGGCGTCTTTTTGGGATGTCCCCTGTTCCTGCGCCTTCAAGATGTAATAAGTGCCCAGCCCGTCGTAAGGCCAGGGCAGTTTGGGGTTGAGGCTCGCCGCGAGTTCGAACTGCGTCTTTGCGTCTTCCGGGTTGCTCATCTGCCCGAGGAGCCGCCCGTATAGATACAGGTACTGCGGTTCGTCGGCGGTGCCTTTGGCGTCTTTCAGCCGCTGTTCATATTCCTTCAGGACGGCTTCCGGCTCCACGTCCCTGCTTTTTTCCGCGGCGAGCATCAGGTCCTGATATTCCCTGTGGAGAACGATGTTGGACGGGTCGGCGGCGATGGCGTTGCGGAGTTCCTGGATCGCGCGGTACTTTTCGCTCTTGTCCTTGTGGAATTGCGCGAGGGCCGGGCTTTTATCAACTTCCTCGTAGAACTTCGCGAGTGCCGCGTGCGCGAGGTAGTATTTGTCGTCCAGTTTCAGCGCCTCCTTGAAATAGGGCACCGCGTCCTTTCGCTTGCCCAGTTTGTCGAGCATCCTGCCGTAGAGGTGCTGGAACATGGGGTCCGCGGGATACCGTTTGGCGTATTTTTCGTACATCGCCAGCATCTCGTTCTTCTGCTTTTCCTGCGCGGCGACGTCGGGGTTGTAATATTCAAAGAACGAGTCCTGGTATCCGAGATGCGCGGGAAGGAGTTTGTAATTGCTTCCGATGGCGGACTTGAAGAAGTCGTTTGCGCGGGCCGGCTGCTTCGGATTGGCATTCATGTACTCGGTTGCGGTGTTGAGAAACCCACGCGCCTCGCTTTCGTTGATGACCGGCTCCTTGTTTGGCCGGACAACGGCGCATGACGCAAGAATGCCCGGTCCCGCAAAGCACGCAATCAGCAAAGCGCAAATAAATCGGCGTGTCAGGCTCATCGTATCCCTCGCAAAATTATTTCATGAGTTATGGGGTTGCCTCATTGCCGGGTTTGGGATTTTCATTTTTCGGCGCGGCCGCAAGGGCTTCCTCCCACCACTTTCCCCATCGCTCCACGGCCTGTGCGCGGACTTCCGGCGGGTCGTCGTGATGATACATCTGAGTTCTGCCCGTTATTCCTTTTAATGACTCGATTGCGGCTTCTCTGACGCGGGCGTCGCCGTTTTCCAGCGCACGTATGAGCGCCGGAATGGCCGCGCGCGTTTCGTCTGATATTATCAGATTGCCGTCCGAAGCGGCGGAATTTTCGAGCAACTTGCCGACCGCCGCAACGGCGGCAAGCGCCGCGTCCGGGCCGCGGCGTTCAATTACGCCGGCGAGTTTTGGAACGGCATCCTTTATCTTTTTTTCGCCCGTCATCTGCGCGGCAATCGCCGCCACGCGCTCGTCCGCGTCGTCGAGGGCCTCGACTATGCGGTCGTTGCATCGCGGGTCGTTGCCCTGGCTAAGGCACACAAGGCCCGCGGCGCGAATTTTGTAGTACGGGTGGGCGAGGAATTCCAGGCATTGCCCGTAGGTGTATTGTGCGGACTGGGCGGGCACGATCTTCTGAAACTCGCACTCGTAGATGGCCTCTTGAACGGTTTCGCGCTCGCGTTGCCTTATGGCGGCGGCGTTGCCGTAGTCGGCCTTTACGAAGGTTTGAAAATCCAGCAGTTGCTTTAGATATGTCTCGGCGGAGGCGTAGTCATTTTGCGAACTGACGCAAATCTTCGCCAGCGACTGCATCGCATCGCAGATGACCCTGAAAGCCAGCCACCTGTCGATGAGGAAAACGTCCTCCTGTTCCCATAACGTCTGGAAATCCTGGGGAAAGGCGATTATGTTGGTAAGGCGCTCGACGGCTTTCTTCTCGTCCCCGCGGGCGATGTCCGTAACAGCCAGGTCTCGCTGCAGACGCGGTAGATAGACTCGGAGACGCGCGTTCTCCCCCCGGCTGATTTGCGATTGCACGTCGGAAAGGATCTCTTGGAAATTCACAGCCGCGGTATCATAAAGCGGGGTATCGGCGGTTGACTGGCTTGCGATTGTTTCCGCGTAGATTATGGCTAGTACGGCATCCTGGTCCCGTGTTTCTTGCAGAGCGGTTTCGGCTTCTTTGAAGTCTTCGAAAGCCCTGTCGGCGAGCGCGGGGTTCTTCTCGGCGTTCGACTGGTCCATCAGCATGCGCCCGCGCAGGAGATGTACGACGGCGTAAAGATAGCGGGACTGGTAATTATCATTGGTTTCTCTGAGTCGCTTGATGTCCGCGAAGGCTTTATCGAAGTCCTCGAATATCGCGTACAGGCAGGCCCGTTCGGATAGCGCCGGCTCAAGCGAAGGGTCTTTTTCCAGCGCGGTGTTGACGTGCTCCAGAGCCTCCGGCAGATTACGGCGCTTCTCCGCGAATACGCCCAGATAGTAATGGCCCGGCGCTTCGTCCGGAAAGCGCGCAGCAAGCGCGATGAAGTCTTTTTCGGCTTCGTCGAACCGTTTCAGTTCAAAAAGAGTCGCGGCCTTCATGAACGGCGCGGCGCTGTCGCCGGGCGGCAGTTCCTCCGCGCGCGTGAAATCCTTTAACGCGTCTTCCTTTTGGCCAATCTCACTGCGGCAAATTCCGCGATTCAGAAATGCCGGGCCGCATTTCTCATCGGCCCGGATGGCGAGAGAGAACTTCTCCATGGCTTCGGCATACTTCTTCTGATCCTTCAGCGCCAGGCCTTCTTCGTATTGCTTCCGGGCTTCGCTGACGGCAGGCGCGGGTTCTTCGCCCGGCCTGCTTCCCGCAGGAGTGTATTGCGCGCCGCCTGGCTGGCCGGAAGCACCGGCGTTTGATGGCGGCGGAGGCTCACGCTTCTTATTGCATGCGGTCCCGGCGAGGAACAGCACAGCCGCAAGAGCGGTAAGGCAAAGGAAGCGAAGGACAAGATGCTTTGTCGGCCCGTGGGTATTCACCGTTTCCCCTCTAGAAGGAAGATCGCTTTTCTTACTATATTGTATTTTGTCTGAAAATCAAGGCCGCTCTTTTTGGCCGTGGCATGCGCGCGAGACCGCGCCGAAGAGGGGCCGCTCAATTCTGTTTCGAGACTTCTTCGGGAGGCTTGGTGCGCATTTTTTCGCGCAGGCTTTCTTCCAGCGCCCGGATCATCTCATCCAGTTTTCCTTCAATTATATTGTTGAGATCGTAAAGCGTAAGCCCGATCCTATGGTCCGTCAGGCGGTTCTGCGGGAAGTTGTACGTGCGGATGCGTTCGCTCCTATCGCCCGATCCGATCTGCGCGCGGCGGGCCTGGCCTCGCTCGCTTTCCTGTTTGTGCTTGAGGAGGTCGTAGAGCCGCGTGGCCAGGACCTGCATGGCGCTGGTCTTGTTGCGGTGCTGGGATTTTTCGTCCTGGCAGGAGACCACCAGCCCCGTCGGCAGGTGCGTTATGCGGACGGCGGACTGCGTCTTGTTTACGTGCTGGCCGCCGGGACCGGACGCGTTGAAAAGGTCTATGCGCAGGTCTTCCTTGTTTATGTTGACTTCCACTTCCTCCGCCTCGGGCAGCACGGCGACGGTGCACGCGGAGGTGTGAATCCTTCCCTGGGCCTCGGTCTCCGGGACGCGCTGGACGCGGTGAGTGCCGCTCTCGAAGCGCAGGCGGCGGTAAACCTCATCTCCCTCGACGCGGAAAATGACTTCCTTCACCCCGCCGAGGTCGGAGCGGCTGACGGAGATTATCTCCGTTTTCCAGTTCTGCCTTTCGGCGTAACGCAGGTACATGCGCATGAGGTTCCCGGCGAACAGCCCCGCCTCATCGCCGCCGGTGCCTGCGCGGATTTCCATGATTACGTTGCGGTTGGAGTCCTCGTCCGTGGTAGCCAGCATGTCCTCCATCTTGTTCCAGGTCTCTTCGCTCGTTTTGCGGAGTTCGGCGAGTTCTTCGCGCGCCATCTGGACAAGTTCCCTGTCCTGGTCCTTCTCCTCGATTATCGCCCTGGCCTCGGCGACTTTTTTCTGAGCGCCGAGATATTTCCTGTACAGGCTGACCATCTTGACCAGGCTGCCGCGTTCACGCACATAAGCCGGGTACCGCGGGTCCTTGCTGATGACCTCCGGGTCTTCCATAAGGCGGTCGAGTTCCTCGAACCGCCTGTTCATCTCTTCGAGTTGTTTTATTATTTCGGACATTAAGTGCGTGATTGGAGCAAGGGATTATTTCTTCGGGCGACTGCCGGGGACAATTCATCCCCGGCCTTGACGCGAATCGGGGGGATGTGACGTGCTAAAGCCCGGTCCCGGGCTCTTTCTTTGCGGCCTTTTCGGCCTTTGCGGCCTTTTCGGCTTTGTCGGCTTTGGACGCGCTCCAGTTGTACTTCTTCTCGAACTTCTCCACGCGCCCAGCGGTGTCCACGAACTTCTGCTTGCCGGTGTAATACGGGTGGCACTTCGAGCAGATTTCCACCGCTATCTTGTTCTTCGTCGAGCGCGTAACAAACGTCTCGCCGCAGCCGCAGGTAACGGTAATTGTATCGTACTTGGGATGTAGGTCTTTCTTCATCGGGTTCTCCGCGAATCGCGATTATTTGTACCTTTGAACCAAGTAGTATATCAAAATCCGCTTCCCCGCGCAACAAGAAATTGCGGTAAATGCCAAGCCGCAGGGGATGAGTCAGAATCTTTCGTGCTTGACATATCCGTGGTTCGGGCATAACATGCCGTTGGAATCAGGCGGCGAGAGGTTGCGCCAAACCTGAGTTTCGGCCACTTTCGGGGGGCCGCCGTGTTTGAAAAGGAGAAGTGCAATGAATTCAAAAACAGTATGCACGCCGTTACTCGTTCTTCTGTCCACCCTTGTGCTTGCAGGTTGTGTTTCGGGCAAGTCGCCATCTCCACCCCCGCAGAATACAGATGCCAACAATGGCGCCAGTGTGCTGGTGGGTTTTAAGGCAGTGGAAAGCGAGGGGCGCGATGAGGCAACGGGATTGTGGAAGGAAATCGAGCACATTAAGACCGGTATCAGGTTGCGCCTTGTCCCCGCCGGGGAATTCGACATGGGCGGGCAAGCGATCTATACCAAGGTTGTGTTCGTAGAGGGGATTGGTGAGGAAATTGCGTATAATGAAGACACGCATCCCGCGCATCATGTGAAAATAAGCAGGCCGTTCTACATGGGCAAGTACGAGTTGACGCAGGCCCAATGGAAAGCGGTAATGGGCGCGGACAATAATCCGAGCAAATGGCAAGGCGACGACCTGCCCGTGGACAGCCTCAGTTGGAATATGGCGGAGGATTTCCTGAAAGAGGCGGGGGACGGGCTGCGCCTGCCGACGGAGGCGGAGTGGGAGTATGCATGCTGGGCCGGGAGCAAAGGCGCCGGGTATGACAAAATGAAGTTGAGCGACTATGCGTGGTATTATCCCAACTCCAAGGACAAGACGCATCCCGTAGGGCAGAAAAAGCCGAATGCGTGGGGATTGTACGACATGCTCGGTAACGTATGGGAGTGGTGCTCAGACAGATATGATGACAAGTATTACGAGGAGTGCAAGAACGGGGTCACGGATCCGCAGGGTCCGGAGAAGGGCGTCCACCGTGTCGCTCGCGGCGGCTCCTTTTACGCCGACGGCTGGTCCGCACATCCCGCGCATCGCCTCATGATCCCCGGCCCCGACGCGGGGGGCTGGTACTGCGGGTTCCGTGTCGTTCGCGACGCTGGGGCTGATAATTGAATTGCACCTTGTTCTTTTACCCCAGGTCCCACTTCATCAAACCCTGGAACGCTGCGGGTTGACCGGTTCCCGCATGCCTTGTATAATCACGCCGTTTTCCATCTTCCC
>Ga0315288_10003906_pt1 | contig 19009 bp, 18 predicted proteins | sample YL17G11_20_MG_FD_203454 | JGI IMG/M metagenome (GOLD analysis project Ga0315288, IMG submission 203454) | Sediment microbial communities from Yellowstone Lake, YNP, Wyoming, USA - YL17G11_20 | ecosystem: Environmental > Aquatic > Freshwater > Lake > Sediment | place: USA: Wyoming | collected... | reverse complement strand
CAGTGAGGAAGTGCTAGGTAGAGCTATCGCCAAGCGCCGTCACGAATGCATCGTCGCCACCAAGCTCAGCCAGTATGATGGCAAGAGTGTCATCGAAAGCGCAGAAGCCAGTCTCCGCCGCCTCCAGCCCGACGTCATAGATGTCCTCCAGTTCCACGGCGGCACCTATGAGAAGGACGACCTCGAGGCCATCTTCGACGGCGGCGGCCTCGAGGCCCTCCAGCAGTTGCGCGACGAGGAGAAGATACGCTTCCTTGGCTTTACGGCCGAGCTGCCCTCCGGCGGCGTCTCGCACCTAATCGCCACCGGCGCCTTCGACGTGATGCAGATCCGGTATAACTTCATGTACCAGGACGCCTGCGACTTCATCAACCCCCGCGGCGTCGTGCGCGAGGCCGAGGCGCAGAACATGGGCATCGTCGTCATGCGCCCGCTCACCAGCGGCATCGCCCAACGCCTCGTGACCCGCGCCTTTCCTCAGCTATCGCCGGACGAGATCGGCGCCTTCCTGCTCAACTACGTTCTCTCGAATCCCTTCGTGGACGTCGCTATCATCGGCATGCGCCGACGCGAGGAGGTCCAGCAGAACAACGCCCTATCCGACAACACCCAGGCGCGCCTCGACCTCGAGGAGATCCACAATCGGTTCTTCCCCTGAGTCCGCTCGCCCGGGTCGCAGGACTCGTTCCCCGCCGCTTGCCGCCGAAGCCCCTCAGGCGCGCTTCTTGGGCCCGCTCACGCCTTTGCCCGCCGCCCGATTCCCCTCTCCTCAAGCAACCTCTTGACTTCCTTACGACCTAGCTTTCGCAAGCCAACCACCGCCGCCCGGTTGGCTCCCCGCGGCTCGCTCGTCCCCCCCTCCCACTGTGCGATCGCGGGCCCCGTCACTCCCACCAGCGCCGCAAGCTGCATCTGGGTGATCCCCAGCTTCGCCCGGAGCTTTTTGATCGTCTCGGACGTGATGCGACACCGCGTCACCTCTTCGTGCGACACCTTCAGCGCAACCGGCACCGCCCGCGGGGCCGCCGCCCCCGTCGCACCCTCACCCGTAGACGACAACACAGCCCTGTCAAGTCTAGCAAGAGAGCGCTTGAGATCGCGGACTTCCTTCGCCAGCGGCCCCAGCGCCACCCTCACCTCACGCCTCACTACCTGAAGCACGACAGATCGAACGACCTCCTCAACTTTTCCCACAGGTATCTCCTTTCCAACATGGTGGAGAGAGCCGATCTACCGTGAATCTTCTCTTCCCTGCAATCCAACAATGTCCTGCCCGCTAACCTCCGTTTGCCATCGGTGCTCGTCGCATGCCTAGCAGCCTTGTGATTGAGTGGCATTTGCTCAGTTTGCCTGCCGTCAGGGGTGCCTCTACGGGCTTTATCACGAGGCTGCTAGTGCTCGTGTAGCTCTGATTGGGGCAATAACTTTCTTGCATTTGCTAGCTCCTCATTCGCCTGCCCGATGGCATTACCAGCCAACGCTATCTTGTCAGCCGCTTCCTCCAGCCCCGCCGCCCGCGCCTGCGCTTCCCACTCCCTGAACTGCTCGAGATGCGACTCATTATGCTCTATCCAATGCGGCAGCAGTTGCCTCAGCCTACTCGCCACCTCCATCGCTCTCCTCCTGCACCACCTCCGCGCTCACGACCCGCAGCTCCCTCCCCCCGATCACCTCCACGTTCCGCGACCCGCATTTCGGGCAAGCCGGAAGCATTACTGCGACGAACCCCACGTCCTCCTCCCGTCGCTCGACTGCCCCCTCCTCACCACACTCCTTGCACCTCACGCGGCCCGGCCGCCGCTTCGCCTTCAGCTCCACACCCGGCGATCCGTCCCTCTCCCCTAACTGCTGCAACCAAAAGCTTAACTGCTCCTCCTCGATCAGGTTGAAGTCCCCGATCTCGACCGTAACCGACCGCACCCGCCACGCGGCCGGCGGGCAAGCCCGCGCGACGCCGTGCGTGTGCACCGCCTTCAGCACGCTCTGCCATATCTCCGACGCAATCGAGAATTCGTGCAATCTCGCACCTTCACGCCAGGCTCAACGCTCGCAGCACCTCGTCCACGCCTTCCCCCGCCAGGCAGTTCGTCTTCACCACCTTCAACGCCGGCCTCACCCGCGCCAGGTCTGCCATCGGCTCTGCCAAATCCACGTGCACCGCCTCCGCGATGTCCGTCTTGTTGAGCACCACCAGCTCGGCCGTCTCAAACATCGCCGGGTGCTTCTCGATCACGTGCGCGCCCTCGCTCGCGGACACCACTACCACCCTCGCCTCCGCCCCCAGTGAGAAGTACGACGGGCAGATCAGGTTGCCCACATTCTCGATGAACAGCACGTCTATCCCGGAATCCGGCAACTGCCCCAGCGCCCGCCACACCAGGCTCGCGTCCAGATGGCACATCCCTCCCGTGTTGATCTGCAGCACCTTCTTCGCGCCCCTTTGCGCCACCCGCTCCGCATCGTGCGTCGTGGCCACATCGCCCGCGATCACCGCCACTCCGTGCTTATCCTTCAGCCGCCCCACCATCTCCGCGATCAGCGACGTCTTCCCCGCGCCCACTGACCCCGCCACATCGAACGCGCGAATGCCCCGCTCGCGGAGAAGCTCCCGATTCCGCTCCGCCAGCTCCTCCTGCCTCGCCTTGATGTCCTCATCCACCACTATCTCAACACTTCCCGTCTCACTCGTCTCGAACAGCCGCATCTTACCTGCCCCTTTCCTCGCTTTCTCATGTTCGTCAGCCCTCGCCCGCTTCCTGGCGATTCCGCTCACACCCAACCGGAGGGCAGGAGCCTTGGGCGCCTCAGGTGCCGTGTCTCCTGCCCCTCCTCCCTTGACACCGCTGCTGTCACCGACTAGCATCCTCCATGCGGCCGCGGACCGGCCGCACGACCGTGGGAGGAGGAACCATGGAGCTGCGCACCGCGTGCTCGCGCTTCAGGCTCGCCATCGCCGTCGCCCTCGTAGCCGGCCTCGTGCTCGCCGCGCTTAGCTGCAAGGCCGAGAGCAAATCACCCTCGAATCCGAACCCAACTGCATCGCCAACCATCAACGGCTGCCCCGTCTTCCCGCCCGACAACCCCTGGAACACCGACATCTCGAAGTACCCCATCCACCCGAACTCCATCAACTTCATCAACAACATCGGCGCCGAACTGCCGCTTCACCCTGACTTCGGCACCATCTGGCAGGGCACCCCCAATGGCATTCCCTACGTGGTGGTGAAGGGCGACCAGCCCAAGGTCCCCGTTGTTTTCGAGTACGCGCATGAGAGCGACCCCGGGCCCTATCCCATCCCCGACGACGCGCCGATCGAGGGTGGGCCGCACGGGAAAGGCGACCGCCACATCCTCGTCATTGACGCCGACAACTGCAAGCTCTACGAGCTGTGGCACGCGGTCAGGACGGAGAACGGATGGAAGGCCGGCTCGGGCGCGATCTTCGACCTCACCTCCAACAAGCTCCGGCCCATGGGCTGGACCTCCTCCGACGCGGCCGGACTGCCGGTCTTGCCTGGGCTTGCTCGCTATGACGAGGTGGAGAGGGGCGCCATCAACCATGCCCTCCGCGTGACTGTCAGCAAGAGCCAGCGCGGCTACATCCTGCCCGCAACCCACTTCGCCAGCCGCAGCGACGCCCCGAACCTGCCTCCGATGGGCCTGCGCCTCCGCCTCCGCGCGGACTACGACCTCTCCGGCTTCCCGCCCCAGGCCAAGATCATCCTGACCGCCCTCAAGAAGTACGGTATGTTGGTGGCCGATAACGGCGGCGACTGGTACATCACCGGCGCACCGGATCAACGCTGGGACGACGAGCAGCTCTCGACTCTCAGGCGTGTCAAGGGAAGTGACCTGGAGGTTGTGGATACGGGGCCGATCATTCGGTGACGTGAGGCAGGGTGTCTGTCGGGCGTCGCCGTTGTAGCGCGAGGTCACCGAACCCCGCCCTACAACGGCAGACGACCACAGACTGCAAGTCTGCGCCACCAGAAAAGCCGGCTGGCGTAGGCACGCCAGCCCTACAGGATGGCGCGGGTCCGCCGGCCAGAGGTGAAGTCGGGGCGGCTGCTGAATGTTCGCCGCAGGGTTGATGAGGCAGGCGATGGTATGAGCATGTCACCGCGCGAGCGAGTTCTGACGACCCTCAGGCGGAAGCGGCCGGACCGAGTGCCGAAGGAGTTCAGCCTTTCGCCGGCGCTGTATGAGGAGTTCAAGCGACGGACGGGTGAGGACAGCCCCGCGGATTACTTCCGGTTGGAGCCAAGGCATGTGGGCATCGCCGCGAGCCGGAGTGTCCGCGACTTCACGGCCTATCTGGGCGATGTGCCGGAGGTGGACCACCACGATGAGTGGGGCGTGGGGGCGATCATGGCGGGGTTCCACCACTTCGAGCGGATGGTGCATCCCCTGCGGAAGGCGGAGTCGCCGCGCGAGATCGCGGCCTATCCCTGGCCCGATGTGCTGGCGCCGTATCGCTGGCAGGGAGTGGCCGACGCGGTGGAGCGGTGGCACAACCGGGGGTTCCCGGTGTGCGCGGGCCCGCCGGGGGCGTGTGAGGGAGCGGTGTATGAGACGTGCTGGTATCTGCGCGGGCAGGAGCAGTTGCTGATAGACCTGTACGACAACCCGGACCTGGCGACGGCGCTGCTGGATACGGTGAACAACACGATGATCGAGGCGGCGCGGTGGTTGGCGCAGGCGGGGGTGGACATCCTGCGGCTGGGCGATGATGTGGGGTCGCAGCGGGCGATGCTGATGAGCCCCGGGACGTGGCGGCAGTGGTTCAAGCCGCGGCTGGGGGCGCTGATGAAGGCGGCGAAGGCGGTGAAGCCGGACATGCTGGTCTTCTTCCACAGCGATGGGTACATCGAGCCGATCATCCCGGACCTGATCGAGATCGGGCTGGACATTCTGAACCCCGTGCAGCCGGAGTGCATGAACCCGGCCGAGCTCAAGCGCAAGTATGGTGACCGGCTGGCTTTTTGGGGCGCGATCGGGACGCAGACGACGATGCCGCACGGCCGCCCGGATGAAGTGAGGCGTGTGGTGAAGGAGCGGATAGAGACGCTGGGGCCGGAGGGGGTGCTGCTCGCGCCGACACACGTGCTGGAGCCGGACGTGCCGTGGGAGAATATCGTCGCCTTCGTGGAGGCGGTGGAGGCGTACGGGGTGGTGTGAGGGTCATGCACCGCAGACGACGCAGAGAACTCGCGTAGCCAGCGCCTCCGGCGCACAGCGACCACGGCCTCTTTGCGCTCTCTGCGTCTTTGCGGTGAGCGCTTATGCTGCTAGAGGTCCCTCACGCGGGATGGGCTCGCATCTCCACCACCAGGCCTTTGGCGGCGCGGGCGTAGACGCCCAGGCCGAGAAGGATGGTAAGAACTTTGCTGATAGGCCCGAGGAAGGGGATCATCCCGACTAACGTCAGTGCCACCAGTCCCACGAACAGGCCAAGATAGGCGGATACCGGGCCGGGCTTGATGGGTCGCAGCAGCCAACGGCCCAGGAAAACCCCGACCGGCACGCCGCTGAACATGAGCGCGGCGCCCCAGAGAACGAGCGCGAGCACACCGATCGGGAGGCCCACCAGGGTGATCATCGTGGCAAACGCCGCCGCTGGCAGGAAGACCAGCGCCAGGAAACCGAGTAACAGGTTCCACCACGGCCGCACGGGCATTGCGTTCGCCGCCGCCCCGAAGAGCCGGGGCAGGGCCGCCAGGCCCACGACACCGAAGACGAAGACGGTGAGCGGAAAGAACAGCGGGAAGCGCCGGCGGGGGGCTTTTTCGATACCGCGCCCCGGGCGCGGCGGCAGCTTGTTCGTGCCGCCGGTGATGGTAGCGCCCTGCTCGATAGTGGGCTCGTTCGGGGAGCGATAGGACAGGCCGCCTGCGACCTCGGCCGATCTGCCTACCGTTAGCTCCTCCCCCTCGAAGAGCACGTTACGTCCGGCGCTGCCGCGCAGAGCCGCGGTCTGGGCAAAGAGGCCGGCGTCTCGCCCCACCGCGCCGTCGAGGTCAACCGTCGTGCCTGCGGCGTGGAGGTCGCGCGCGATCTTGGCGGTGTCGGCCACCACCACGGTCTGCCCGGCGAGAGCAGCGTTGCGGCCGATGGTGCCGGAGAGAGTTGCGCTCTGGCCGGCCATGCGCACGCTGCCCTGCACGTCGCCGGTGACGCGGACATCCCGGCCGGCGGCCATGACGCTTCCGCCGACGGGGCCCGTGACCCGCACTGTCTGACCGGCTGCCAGCACATCGCCGGTCACCTTGCCGGCGATGAGGACGCTGTTGCCGGCGATGAAGAGGTCATCGTCTATGACCTCGCCGCTTTCCACAGAAGCTGTCTTGCCAACCCGGATCTCAGTCGCAAAGGCCGGCGCAACGGCGAAGAGGATGAGACAGACAACGAAGGCGCCGATCTTCAGCATTTCCAGCCCCTTTCTCGCCCCGCTCGGGGCGACGCGGTCGCTCGTTGACAGAACGCTTGGCGAGCCGCGGTCAGCCTTCCTTGCGCGGGATGGTGACACGCCCGGTCAGCCGGCGGCTGCGCTCAGGATTCGCTCCATGAATAGCGCGCGGAGCCACTCAGCGCGCTGATTGTCGAGGCTGCGGCCGAGAGTGTGGGGGCCGGCGGGGTCGTGTTCGATCCAGAGCTCGGCGATGCGGTCGGGGGAGATGGCGATGATGGCGCGGCCCCGGCGGACGGGTATCCATTCCTCATTCATGAGATAGAACAGGACGCTGAGGTCGTTGAGGCGGGGGGTGGGAGTGGCGTCACGCTTGTTCTTCTTCCACAGCTCCATGGCCCGGGCGAGGAGGTCGGTGGTGGGCAAGCCGGCGTCTTTGATGCGCTCCACGTCTTCCTCGCGGAGGGCGGCGTCGTCCATCATGCCTTCTGACAGGAGCGTCCAGTCCACTCCCGAGCAGGCGGTGACGGCCGCGGCGATGGGATCGTATCGGAGGTTCCAGCCGATGGCGACAGGGGGAGTGGCGAAACGGCCTCCGCAGCTCACCACGCCGCGCAGGTTGAGGGCGGTCTCGGGGTAGCGCACGAAGGCATGGCCGACATTGGTCATGGCTCCGATGGTCAGGAGCCAGATCTCGCCCGGCTGTTCGGCGGCAAGCTGGGCGATCAACTCGTCCGCCCGGAGGGGCGAGGGTGGAGGGAGGTCGGCCTCGTTCGGCGCGAGCGCGCCCTGGGTGACAGAGGACTCCGGGACTATGCCCTGATCTCCGTGAGGCATAGAGTCTACGTAACCCGCGGCGACGGGGGTGTGGGGCTTGCGAAAGGTGGCGGTGGTCCGCCGGGCGATGCGGGAGCGGGCCGGGGTGTCCCCGTTGACGGTTGTGATCGCCACGATCTCGAACTCGGGGGAGGTGAGGGCGAACGCGACCGCGAGCAGGTCGTCTATGTTCTCGCCGATGTCGGTGTCTATGATAATCTTGATTGGCACGCGGCTACCCCAAGTGCGAGCACGCACGGCTAGTGACTTCGCAACTCGGAGGCGGCTACCTTCTATGAGTGGGTGTGGCGGAGGAGTCAGGTGAGGAAGTGCGCGCCTTGCACGTCGGAGGGCCCGCGCGGGCGGTGGTGGGTAGGGCTCCGGCGCCGTCTCCGAAGGGGCAGCTTGACGTCATATCCCTGCACGCCTAGCATCCCGAGCAAGACAGGTTGGCGCCCTCGGGATGGATTGCCAACCGTCCTGGAGCAGAGGGGTGTGAGCAGACAGGTCTGCCGCAACCGGGCTGGTGTGGAAGGCCGGGCAGAGGAGGCGCGCCGCCTGCTGCGGTCGTGCAGGTTATGCGAGCGCGCCTGTGGCGTCGACCGCCTCGCGGGGGAGGCGGGCTGGTGTGGTTGCGACCACCACAGCTACGCCTACTGCGAAGGCCTCCTCTGGAACGAGGAGGCTTTCATCACACCGAGCTACGCGCTCTTCTTCGCGGGGTGCAACCTGGGGTGCGCCTTCTGCTACGCGTCGGACCTGAACCGAGCCCCGGCAGAGTGCGAGCCCGTTGACGGGGAGGCGGTCGTCTCTCGCCTGCGAGCCTGCGCTACCTCGCCGGCCACGTTCAGCTTCATCGGGGGCGAGCCGAGCGTTCATCTTCACACGGCGTTGGGCCTGGTGGCAATCCTTCCGGCGGAGCTGCCCGTGGTGTGGAACTCCAACTTCTACTTCACCCAGGAGTGCTCCCGGCTGCTCGCCGGGAGCGTGGACGTGTTCATCGCCGACCTTCACTTCGGCAACGATGCCTGCGCGCGGGGCATCGCCGACGCGGACGACTACCTGCGGGTCGTGGGCCGTAACCTGAGATGGGCGCGGGAGGCCGGGACGCTGGTAGTCCGCCACCTGGTCCTGCCCGGGCATGTCGAGTGCTGCACTGCTCCGGCCCTATCGTGGTTGGCGAAGGAGTTCCCGGACGTCCGCGTCAATGTTCTCACGAACTACTTGCCCCCGGAGGCGCGTCTAATGGGATGTCTCGAGCGACGGCTGGAGGAGGGAGAGGTCCGGCGGACCCGGCAGATCGTCCTCGACCTCGGGCTGGAGACCATCGAGTGAGCACTGAAACGGCGAAGCCAAGGCCTGGCGGAGCAGGGGCGCTTGAGATAGTAATCCGCTTCGACGGCCAGGTGGTGTTCAGAACCTTCACAGATGAGATGCTGAGCGTGGCGGCCGAGCTTGCACCGGACGACCCGAAGGTGTGCGAGCGCCTCAGGCGCCGCGAGAAAGCAGAGAAGAGGGGAGCTGATGAAGCAGTCCCAGATCGCTGAGATTGACATCCTGATTCGCGCCCGTTACCCCATCCTCTACATCGTCTCCTGGGAAGAGGAGCGTGTCGAGCAGGCGATCTGGGACATCGCGCGCGAACGGAACAAGAAGCTGTTCGTCTGGTCCTCCAGCATGGGGATGGTGCAGCGGCACGCGGCCCAGCGACCGGAAGAGGAGCAGCTCGGGCCCGAGGCGGCACGGCGACCTGCTCGGAAGCAGGTGGATGAGCGATCGCGCGACCCCCTGGTTGCATTGGGACAGGTGCTGGATTACGTGGAGCCGGCGATTTTCGTCATGCGGGACCTGCACCCCTATCTCAGTGACGCAGGAGTGGCCCGGAAGCTGAGAGATGTGGCCTCGGCGATCAAGGCCAGCTACAAGACTGTGGTGCTGATATCGCCGACCATGAAGCTGCCATTCGAGCTGCAGAAGGACATCACCGTCATTGACTTCGATCTGCCGGATGTGACCGATCTGGAGAAGCTGCTCGATGCACGGATACAGGAGCTGAAGCAGTCGGGGAACATCGAGATTCACGTGGACCCGCAAGCCAAGGAGAGGATCCTGGCGGCCGCCCGCGGACTGACTCTAAACGAGGCCGAGAACGTCTTCGCGAAGACCCTGGTCATGGCCCGCAAGCTGACTGATGAGGAGATACCGATCATCCTCTCGGAGAAGGAGCAGGCGATCCGCAAGACCGGGATGCTGGAGTACTACCACCCGCAGGAGCAGTTTGAGGATGTCGGCGGGCTCGACCTGCTGAAGTCGTGGCTGTTAAAGAGAACGTCGGCCTTTGGCGAACGGGCGAAGGAGTTCGGGCTGCCCTCGCCGCGGGGTGTGCTGCTGCTCGGGGTGCAGGGGTGTGGCAAGAGCCTTTGCGCCAAGGCCGTGGCGACACTGTGGCGGCTCCCGCTGCTTCGGCTCGACGTCGGCCGGGTCTTCAGCGACCTGGTGGGGTCCTCGGAGCGAAACGTGCGCGAGGCGATCAAGGTCGCCGAATCGGTGGCGCCCTGCATCCTCTGGGTGGACGAGATCGAGAAGGCCTTCGCCGGCACGCAGAGCTCGGCCTTCAGCGACGCTGGAACCAGCGCCCGCGTGTTCGGCACCTTCCTGACCTGGCTGCAGGAGAAGGAGGCCCCTGTTTTCGTCATCGCCACGGCCAACAACATCCATCTTCTTCCGCCGGAGCTGCTGCGCAAGGGCCGTTTGGACGACATCTTCTTTGTGGACCTTCCGACTCGTGCCGAGCGGGTAACGGTCTTCGCGATCCATATTCGGCGGCGGGGCCGGGATCCGGCGAAGTTCGACTTCGACAAGCTGGCGGCGGCAAGCGAGGGGTTCAGCGGCGCGGAAATCGAGCAGGCGGTGATCTCGGCCCTGTTCGATGTCTTCGAGGCGAAGGGTGATCTCACCACCGGCGCGGTTCTGAACAGCATCGGTTCCACGGTGCCTCTGTCCACCACGATGAAAGAGGACATAGACGGCCTGCGGGAGTGGGCGGAAGGGCGCGCGCGGCGGGCCTCGGCCGAGGCATCCGAGCCCGTGCCCGCGATGGGCGGCCGGCGCATCGAGCTCTGAGGAGGGCATTCATGTCTGTGGTCTTCGTGGTCGTGCTGCCGGCCGTGAGCGCGGGGTGGCCCATGATCGCCACGGTGATCGGGGCGGCCTGCGCCGTCATGGGGTACACCGCTCAGCGTGTGCAGGAACGAGCGGCCGCGCAGGTCGCCGCCGAGGATTCGATGGCGCGGCAGGTCGAACTCGAGATGGCCAACGCCGAGGTGATCGGCGAGGCGCTCGCCCGGGAGCAGACGCTTCGGGTCGAGAAGGACGGCGTCACGGCCACCTTCAGGAAAGATGCCCGCGGCAAGCTGAGCCTGCATGTTGACGGCGAACGCACGCGGGAGGAGCTCACGGCGATTGGCAACGAGCTCCTCAACCGAGTGCGCCAGCAGTACGCCGCCGAGAAGGTGAAGGGAGAGCTTCTGAAGCAGGGGTTCGTGCTGGTGGAAGAGCACGTGGACGAAGAGGAGAGTATCCGCCTGTCGGTGAGGCGGTTCCGGTAAGGCAGGCAATGGGTCGGTTTCGCTGGCTCGAGATGGGTGATGGATCCGAGCCGACCGGCGCCGGCCGGCCGCCATCGGGCGCGCCGGACCTGGATGAGGGCGCCTGCCTGGCAAAGGCCGATGAGCACTTTCGCGCGGGGCGCTATGAGTCCGCGCTCCAGTGGTACTCACGCGCGCTCCGCTTCGTGATTGGCCTGGAGGAGGCCTGGGTCGGGCAGGTCCGCTGCCTCCTCGAGCTGGAGGAGCATGTCGAGGCCAATATCTGGGCTGACCGCGCGCTGGAGCGGTTCCCGGAATCGCCCGATCTGCTGGCGGCAAAAGCAGCCGCCCTGCGCCACACACGGGGGATCGCGAGGGCGATGGAATACTCCGATGCCTCGCTCGGGGTGAAGGGAAAGCCGGTGGGAGCCTACCCATGGTTGGTGCGGGGGGATCTACTCCTCAACGGCGGCTCCTCCCGACAGAGCGCGGAGAGATGCTTTGCCAAGGCGCTCGAGCTGGGCGGCGCGGACTGGTACACGCACTTCCTCGTAGGGAGCGCGCTGATGGCGAGGGGCTTGCACGAGCAGGCGCGCCAGCGGCTGTCGGCGGCGACCGGGATGGAGAGACGCAACGCCATGCTCTACTGCACGCTGGGCGCGTGTTACGAGCAGCTCGGGGACGTCGGAGCGGCCATCATGACGTACAGCCGGGCGCTTGAGGCCGACTCGAAGTGCAAGCAAGCTAAGACAAGGCTGGCCGCGCTCAGCCGGGTGGGCTGGTTGAGGCGCCTGGTCAGTCGGATAAGACGAGGGTAGAGGAAGATGGCGGGAGAGAGACACGAACTGGAGATCGTGATAGACAAGCAGGGCCGGGTGACGGTTGAGGTGAAGGGGGCAAAGGGGCCCGCCTGCCTGGAATACGAGGAGCTCTTCGCCAAGAACGTCGGGCGGGTGAAGCGGGGGCAACTCACGCAAGAGTACTACGAGCCGCCGAGCCAGGCGCGAATTGCGGAGAGTGAGCGGACCCGCGCCCGACGGGGTCCCACTCTGGAGTGATCGGATCACACATGCGATGTCGGGTGTGCGGGCGGGACAACGAGGCCGAGAGGCTGTTCTGCGCCGCCTGCGCGACCGAGCTCGTGCCAGGCGCTGCCGGAGACGTTGAGCCACCCCGCGCCCGGGAGCGACGCGGCCGCCAGCTTTGCGCCCTCAGCCAGCGGCTTCAGCGCGCCTGGAATGATCTCGGTTACTCCTGGCAGCGGGTGAGGCCCGAATGGGAACATGCCATTGCTGGGGCGAAGCGCTCGGCGCTGGCCGTCGCGGCCGTCGTGCCGGGCCTCGGGCATCTCCTGCTGGGCCGGCAGAGGCAGGGCCGCATCATGCTGGGGGTTTTCCTGCTCGCGGCGGCCCTCTGGCTTGGGTTCATCGGGACGGCCTTCGGCGCTCTGATGGTGTTCGTCATGGTGTCGGTGGCGCTCACCTCGGTGGCGGACTGCCTCCGCCTCATGCAGAGAGGATCGCAAGCACGACCGCGCCTGTCCCACGTGTTGTGGGCAGGCGCCCTGGTTTGTGGCACATACGCGCTCGGCATCTGGCTGCTCTCGCTGCAATGGCAGCGCGCAGTGGTGAACATGAACATCGTCCGCCTCGCGCCGCCGGGCAGCCCCGCGGCGACGGTGTTCACCGCGGGCGACCGCGTGCTCGTGACCAAGTCGGCCTACCGCAACGCCGACCCAGCGCGGGGGGAGGTGGTGCTGGCGGAGGTCAACGCGATGCCGGCGATCCAGCGTATAATTGCCGCGCCCGGAGATACGGTGGAGTTCAGCCAGGGCTACTTCTGGATCAACGGCAGTGCGCTCGACGAGCGCTACTATCCACTCCAGCCGCTCCAGCCGGTGGAGGTGCATGGCGAGGCCCATCTGGTGGCCCTGCCGTGGTCAGGCGTGGTCGCCGACGGGCGGTACCTGGTCTGGGGGATGCAGGGCGAAGCCCACCAGGGCCAGATTGGGCTGGGGCCGACGGTGATTGGGCGCGCCGCCCTCCTCGGAAAGGCCTGGCGCGTCTACAGCCCCTACCGGCACCGGCGCGTCGTTGACCACGAGAACCCCGCAATCTCGAATCCGGGCGAAGGAGAACAGCATGGGATTCCCGCTGATTGAGCTGCTCCGCGAGGCAGTGGATCACCGCGCATCGGACATTCACCTCGTCACCGGGCTGCCCCCGCTGCTTCGAGTTGATGGGGAGATCGTCTCGACCTCTCACGAGCCACTGCCGCGTGAGGGGAGCAAGGAGCTCCTCTATGCGGTGCTGAGAGAGGAGCAGATCAAGCAGCTCGAGAGCGAGTGGCGGCTGTGCACCTCGATCTTCTTTCCCGATATCGGGCACTTTCGGATAACGCTCTACTATGCCGCCGGGGCGGTCGAGGGTGCGATCCGCGTCTGCCCTCCCGTGATCCGCGGCATCTCCGAGTTGGGCTTGCCCGACATCGCGTTCGAGCTGGCGCGGTCACACGCCGGGCTGATCGTGGTCACCGGGCCGACCGGGGTGGGCAAGACCACCACGATGGCGGCGCTGATAGATCAGATCAACCGAGAGCGTCGCGCCAGGATCATCACCGTCGAAGACCCGATCGAGTATCGGCACACCCACCGCAAGAGCGTGGTCATACAACAGGAGGTGGGCAGTGACGCGAGATCATTCGGTGAGGCCTTGACACACATTCTACGTATGGACCCGAACGTCATCGGAGTCGGTGAGATGCGGGATCTGGAGACGATCGCGACGGCTTTGACCGCGGCCGAGACCGGGCATCTCGTGATAGCAACCCTACACACTCCTGACAGCGTGGGCACAGTTGATCGGATCGTAGACGTCTTCCCACCGATGCAGCAGCCGCAGATCGTGACGCAGTTGGCGGCCACCCTGTGCAGCGTGATCAGCCAGCAGTTGATCCCTCGCATTGACCAGACGGGGCGGGTGCTCGCCACGGAGGTGCTCGTCGGAACGATGGCGGTCCGCAACATCATCCGGGAGCGCAAGAGCCACCTGCTCTACAACGTCATCCAGACCAGCTCGCAAGACGGCATGCACCTCATGGACGAATCGCTCAAGGACCTGTACGAGGCCGGGGTCATCACCTATGATGAGGCGGTCTCTCGCTGCCGCAATCCGGAGCACATCCTGGGGTCGCCCGGGCAACCAACCGGGGCTTCCGACGACCAGCAGCGGAACTCCAGGCGGCGGACGCAGTAGCCATCTGGGGTCCTGCACGCGCTGCGCCAGCACTACCCAAATCCCTTCGCGCTTGCTATCATGGCCGCGCGAGGGAGTCAAGGCCTGGGCTGACGTCGTGGGGACGACAGAGTACAAGTCACGCATGGTCAGGGGATACGCCTTCTGGGCCGTCCTGATGGCGGTGGCGCTGGGGGTTGCGCTCGTGCCGCGGCTTCGAGAGCAGGCGCGATTCCAGTGGGTGATGGCGCCGCGCCACCTTGACCCGGGCCGCCAACGGAGGAAGGAACCGCCGCACCCTGATCCGATCATGGAGTGGGCGAACTCGTATCGCGCGCGCAGCGCGCAGTACGTCCAGGAGCGCCATCCCGGCGATCCGGCGATGCTGCTGGCGGCAGGCCTGCTCACGCCGGATCGGGCCGTCAGCCTGGGGCTGCTCAAGCGTGCCGCAGAGCTGAAGCCCGATCCCGTGAGCCTGAGCGCGTACGTAGACGGGATGTTGGAGCAGGGGCCGTACTACGAGACGCCCGCGACCCAGGGAGCCGATCCGCAGCGGGCCGGCGAGATGGCAGCCGCGCGACGCGCTATCGCAGAGCGGGGCATTCCCGCCGCCATCTCGAAGAAGGATGCGGCTCCGCTGCTGTCAGCGCTGTCTCGCTGGCGGGGCGCCGACCCGCGCAACGCCCTGCCGCTCGCGGTCGAGGTCTGGTGTCTCTATGGGCTTGGCCGTCGTGACGAGGCCATCGCACGGTGGGAGCAGGCGTCTAGACTTCCTGAGGTGAACGCCTATGTCGTCGAGCGAACCGCGCCCATGCGCGCGCTGCTGGTTCGAATGGGCCTGCCGGCGCCGGAGGCAGTCGTTGCCTCGGAGAGCGTTCTCAGGCTCCCGTCTCTGAGCGCCCTCGGTGTGTGCGCCCGCATCGCTTACCATGAAGGGCGCCGCGCCCAACTGCAGGGGCGGGACGAGGATGCCATTGGCTGCTGGCACGCAACCGTGAGTGTCGGCCAGAAGATCCAGTCATGCGCCGACGTGATCTCCGAGTTCGTCTTCGGCGCAGATGTGGAGGGGCTGGGCGCGGCGCCCGCCTGGCGATGGTACCCCGACTCGGCGACGGGTGCGATGGGCAGAGGTATCCTCCAGGGCCGCTTCCACTTCGGGCCGCAGCACGAGTTCCACCAGGCCCAGGTCGGCAAGGAAAAGGACACGAAGCTGCGCGACGCCCTGGTCGCTTCGAAGACTCGCACCATGATGCTGCAGCGCTACTCCGAAATGGTCGAGGCCCCTCAGTGGTACACGCGAGCGGGAGAGCTGCTTGTCTTCGGCCAGCTCGCGGCCGGCTTTCTCATCGTCGCCGGCCTCATGCTCGGCCTCGCCGCCAGGGTGGGCCCGCGCGCCGGCGCGTCTGCGCCCATCCTGAAGTCACCGTGGCTGCTGCTCACCTCGCTGCCCGCGCTCTTGGTCCTGGCCGTCGCAGCCGGTCTCACCGTCGCGTTTTCACGCGAGTGCGCGGCCTCGCCACTGCGGGCGCCGCGCGCCCAGGATATGCTGCTCGGCGTGGCCCTATCTGCGGTCACAGCGCTGGCGCTGCCCGTCATCCCGGCGTTGTTCGCTCGAAGGCACGGCATCGCATGTGCGAGCGCCTGGCTCGGCTCCTTGCGGGCAGGGCTACCGGTCGCTATCCTCGTCGCCGCGGTTGTCTATCTCGGCCTGGGCCTCGGGGCGATGGACCTGCGGGCGCGCTGGCTCCGCCAGAGACTCCACCCTATGTCGGAGATGGATCGGGGCCGGAGGTTCTCCGGGTCGCGTTGGCAAGACCCGCCGGTCCGGCCTCGGTCGTGGGTGGAGGGCTATCCCTTCGAGCGCTAGGATCTGTGCCTCTACCGTCGAACGGTGCCCCTCGCCATCGGTCTGATCGTCGGGGACCTGCTCAACGGCACGATCCGGGCAATCGTCGGGCTGGTCATCCGTACGCGCTGAGCATCTCAAGGAGTGACATATGGAGACCGTTGACGAGAAGACGTCATTGCTCGCCGCACACACTTACGGCACCTGGCGCGCGCAGAAGGGCTGGAAGAAGCCCCTCTTCGTGACCAAGGCCGAGGGCGTCCACTTCTACGACGGAGATGGAAAGCGCTATCTCGATCTTTCCTCCCAGCTCATGTGCTCGAACCTGGGCCACGCAAACCGCGCCATCATTGACGCCATCAGGGCCGAGGCGGAGCGCGTGCCATACATCGCTCCCGGCTTCGGCTCCCAGGCCAAGGTGGACGCCGTCAAAGCCCTCCTGAAGGCCATGCCCGCGGGCGTGGACCAGTTCTTCTTCTCCACCGCCGGCACGGAGGCCAATGAGGCCGCCCTTCAGATTGTGCGCCAGTACTTCGCACCACAGGGCAAGTACAAGATCATCTCCCGCTACCGTTCCTACCACGGGGCGACCGCGGGGAGCATCGCCCTCACCGGAGATCAGCGCCGTTGGTTCGCCGAGCCGGTGAACATGGCGCCAGGGGTGGTCTTCGCGCCCGACGCGTACTGCTACCGATGCCCGTTCGGTCTGAGCTACCCGGGTTGCAGCCTCCAGTGCGCCGAGCACATCGGCTATATGATCGAGGAAGAGGGCAACGTCGCCGCGATCTTCATCGAGCCGGTCGTCGGCACCAACGGCGTCATCGTGCCACCGAAGGAGTATCTGCCGCGGCTGCGCGAGATCGCCGATCAGCACGGCATCTTCCTCGTTGTTGACGAGGTCATGACCGGCTGGCACCGCACCGGCGCCTGGTTCGCGGTCGAACATTGGGGCGTCAAGCCGGACATCCTGACGACCGCGAAAGGCTGCACCGCCGCCTACACGCCCGTGGGCATCACGGCGACGACGAAGCCCATCCGCGACTTCTTCGAGGAGCGGTTCTTCTCCCACGGGCACACGTACACCGCGCACCCGCTCACTCTCGCGGCCATCCCGGCGGCGGTTTCCGAGTACGAGAAGCTCGTCGCCACGGGCCTGCCCCAGGAGGTTGGCGCACACATCGGCCAGGGGCTCAAAGACCTCATGAGCAGGCATAAGTCGGTCGGCGACGTACGCGGCCTGGGCCACTTCTGGGCGGTCGAGCTGGTCCGCGACCGAAAGACGAAGGAGCCGTTCAACACCAAGGCCGACAAGGCGAGCATGAAGCCGCTGATGGTGGACAAGATCGCGGCCGAGATGATGAGGCAGGGCGTGTTTGTCGTGAGTTGGTATAACCACTTCGTGGTCGCGCCCCCGCTCACGATCACAGCCGCCGAGGTTGACGAAGGGCTACACGCCCTCGACGCGGCCTTGCGGATTGCAGACCGGGAGATCAGCTAGGAGGCTTTCGATGTCGGTTGGAACGGTGAAGAACTACGTTGGCGGCGAGTGGAGGGAGTCGAAAACACGCGAAGTCATGGAGGTCCACAATCCAGCCACCGATGAGGTCATCGCCATGGTCCCGTTGTCCACGCGCGAGGAGGTTGACGAGGCCGTCGGGGTCGCGCATGGGGCGTTCGCCGATTGGCGCAGGACGCCGCCATCGGCGCGCGCCCAATACCTCTTCCGCTTGAAGGGGCTGATGGAGGAGCACTTCGAAGACCTGGCCCGAACGGTCACGCGCGAGGAAGGCAAGACCCTCGACGAGGCCCGCGGCGAGATGCGGCGCACGATCGAGAACATAGATGTCGCGGCGGGGATACCATCCCTGATGATGGGCTACAACCTGGAGGACATCGCGACCGGCATTGACGAGGAACTGGTCCGACAGCCGCTGGGCGTGTTCGCCATGATCCCGCCCTTCAACTTCCCGGCGATGGTCCCGTGGTGGTTTATCCCCACCGCCATCGCCACCGGGAACACCTACATCGTCAAGCCGTCCGAGCGGGTGCCCTGCTCGCAGAACCGCATCTTCGAGGTGCTCGAAGATATCGAACTCCCCCCGGGCGTTCTGAATCTGGTGAACGGCAGCAAGGCCGTGGTTGACCGGCTGCTCGAACACCCCGACGTCGTCGGCGTGTCGTCCGTCACATCCACCCCGGTCGCGAAGCACATCTACCGGAAGGCGACGGAGCACGGCAAGCGTGCCCAGTGCCAGGCCGGGGCGTTCAACTTCCTCGTGGTGATGCCGGACGCGGACCTGGACCGCACCATCCCTGCCCTCATCACCTCGTGCTTCGGCTGCGCGGGGGAGCGGTGTCTGTCGGGATCGGTCGTGGTGCCCGTGGGCGACACCTACGAACCACTCAAGCAGCGCTTCGTCGAGGCCGCTGCTCGGCTCAAGGTCGGCGATCCCTCCGATGAGGGCGTTCAGATGGGGCCGGTCATCTCGCAGCATGCAAAGGAGCGCATACTCGCCTACATCGAGCGTGGGCTGCAGGAGGGAGCCGAGCTCATTCTCGACGGGCGGGAGGTGAAGGTCCACGGGAGTGACAAGGGCTACTTCGTCGGGCCGACGCTTTTCGACAGGGTGAGGCCCGAGATGTCCATTGCCCGCGAGGAGATCTTCGGGCCGGTGCGCTGCATCATGAGAGTGGATTCCCTGGATCAGGCGATCAACATCATCCACGACATCCCGTATGGCAACGCCGCCTCCATCTTCACCGCGAGCGGCCGCGCCGCGCGGGAGTTCAAGTATCGGGTGATGTGCGGCAACATCGGCATCAACATCGGGGTCCCGGCCCCGGTCGCTCACTTTCCGTTCGGGGGCCGCAAGGAGTCGTTCTTCGGGGACCTGCACGGTCAGGGGCTTGACGGCGTTGATTTCTTCACTGAGAAGAAGGTCGTGATCTCGAGGTGGTAGCGGATGGAGCTCACTAAGTTCGGAGCATTGGTGCAGTTCGCGCTGGAGCTGGAGCAGGGCGCGGCCGCCTTCTACAATGAGGCGGAGAAGCAGGCAGGGGGCGACTCGCTAAAGGCAGTGTTTTCGTCGCTGCTGTCCGATTGCCGCAAGAACGCCCAGCG
>Ga0315288_10003905_pt1 | contig 19011 bp, 12 predicted proteins | sample YL17G11_20_MG_FD_203454 | JGI IMG/M metagenome (GOLD analysis project Ga0315288, IMG submission 203454) | Sediment microbial communities from Yellowstone Lake, YNP, Wyoming, USA - YL17G11_20 | ecosystem: Environmental > Aquatic > Freshwater > Lake > Sediment | place: USA: Wyoming | collected... | reverse complement strand
AAGCCGAAGTCCGCACGGACGACCTCCAGAATCTTGTCGAACACCAGGCGCTGGCGTTCGGCGGGCGTGGCGCCGTCCACGGGATCGTAGGCGTTCTGTTGGAGGTAGCAGTTGTCGAAGAACTCGGCTTTGAGCATGACGACGAAGTCTTCCAGAGGCGTCCCTTCCTCGCCCACGACGGTCATCATCTGCTTGACCTCGTGGCCGCGGGAGAGGAGGACCCGGACGTGCTCGACCTTCTCAGGTGAGAGGATCCCGCGGTACTTGCTCCAGGAATCCAGAGGGTCAATGGCGGGGTAGCGGCGGGCGTCGGACCGCGCCCGGGACAGGCCGTGAAACGCCCCCACCACCTTGAGCGTGGCCTGGGTGACGGGCTCCTCGAAGTTTCCTCCCGCCGGGCTCACGGTCCCGCCGATCGTCACGGACCCCTTTCGCCCGTCGCGGAGTTCCACGGCCCCCGCGCGCTCGTAGAAGGCGGCGACGCGACTCTCCAGGTAGGCCGGGAACGCCTCCTCGCCGGGGATTTCCTCGAGGCGCCCCGACACCTCGCGCATCGCCTGGGCCCACCGCGAGGTCGAGTCGGCCAGCACCAGGACGTTCAGACCCATCTGGCGGTAGTATTCGGCCAGGGTGACGGCGGTGTAGACGGACGCCTCGCGGGCCGCGACCGGCATCGCGGACGTGTTGCAGATGATGATCGTCCGCTCCATCAGCGACCGCCCCGTGCGGGGGTCTTCCAGTTCCGGGAACGTCCGCAGCGTCTCGACCACTTCGCCCGCCCGCTCGCCGCACGCCGCGAGCACCACGATGTCAATCTCCGCGTGCCGCGCGGTGATCTGCTGAAGGACCGTCTTGCCCGCGCCGAACGGTCCGGGGATGCAGTACGTCCCGCCCCGCATGACGGGGAACATCGTGTCCATGATCCGGACGCGCGTGACGAGCGGTTCGGTCGGCAGGAGGCGCCGCCGGCTGACGTTCAAGGGGCGCTTGACGGGCCAGCGCTGCTGCATCTTGACGGCGATGTGCCGGCCGTCTTCGCCCTCCAGGGCGGCGATCTCATCCTCGATGGTGTATTCGCCCTTGGCGGCGATGCGCGCCACGCGCCATTTGCCCTCGAGGTCGAACGGGGCCATGATCTGATGCTCGAAGATCCCTTCGGGGACCCAGCCGAGCGGGTCGCCCGCCTGGACCGTCGCGCCCTCGCTCGCGGAAGGCGTGAACTCCCATCGGCGATCCTGGGACAGGCTCGGGAGATACGTTCCGGCGTGGAGGAAGTACCCCGTCTTCTCGGCCAGTTTCGGCAGCGGGTTCTGGAGGCCGTCGAAAATCTGGCCCAAGAGGCCCGGACCGAGCGTCACCGAAAGCATCTCGTCGCGGAACTCGACGGCGTCGCCGACCCGCAGCCCGCGCGTCTCCTCGAAGACCTGCAGGTCGGCCATGCCCCCCCGGACGCGGATCACTTCGCTCAGCAGCCGCGCGCCGTCCTGACGCAGACAGTATCCCACGGCATTCTGGACGACCCGCCCTTCGGCCTCGACGACGACCATGTTGCCGAAGACGGCCATGATGCGTCCGGTCACGTTCGCATCCTCTCAGGCTGGGCCGGCCGTTCGGCGCCCGGTCGGTCGGTCGGCGGCTCGGAGGTGATGCGGTGCCAACGGTTGACCAGAAGCAGCCGCGCTGCGTACGCCGCCAGTTCGTCGTCCTCGAACGTGAACCAGCGGTCGTGCTCGTCGAGCCAGGCCCACCGCGCCCGGTCCAGGACCTTCTGGCCTTCCAGTACATTGACCGCCGCCGACCACTCGGAGAGGGCAGAGGAGAAATCCGACGCGTCCTCGCCCAACTCGAGGGCCACCACGTGCTCCGTCGCGTCCAGGTCCAGGGCGCGGGCCCTGTCGGCCGCCAGGGCGTTGCGCAGCCCGACTTCGTATCGCACCCAGAGGGCCAGGAATCGGCTTCCTCGGCGCCGGGCGACCTCCGCGGCGTGGCGCCAATAGGCCAGCCAGACGGCGTCCGGGGTCTCCTGCGGCGCAAGCGTATCGGGCGGCGGCGCCAGGTGAGGCGGAAGCGGCGCCTCGTTGCGGATCTGGACCTCGGAGAGCACCGAAGGACTCGCCTCGGTGATTTCGCCCGCCAGGAGGGCGTCCCGCTGCTCCAGGTCGTCCGACACGAGGATCGTCGCCACAATCTCCCGCGCCGCCGGCCGGGGCTGCACGTGTTCCGCCAACTCGGCCGGGGTGATGGGCGGCATGCCGCCGAGGTCCGGCAGCGAAGGCAACGACCCGATCATCTCGTAGGCGCGACCGACCAAAGGTCCAGCCTCTCACGTGTTGTTCTTCGCCGCCACTTCCAGCATCTTGCGCAACGTCGGTCCGACCAGGTCCTGGAGCGCGGCCGTGACGGAGTCCGTCGTCACCTCCACGGTGGCGCCGTCGGTCTTGTATTCGAAGCCGGCCTCGCGGAGGGTGTCTTTTAGGTCCACCGCGCCGACGCCGTCCTTGTGGGCCACCTCATGAAGGATCCAGTCGGCCAGTTGCTTCCGCGTCTCCGGCTGAACGGCGATCTGGGTGACGCGGCGTCCTTCGCGGTCGGCCTTCGCGTACTCCAGCGCCAGGTCGTGAATGAGTTGGCGGAGGAACCGGTTGTCGGAGAGCGCCTCCTGCGTGGCGTGCGCCAGGACCGTTGCCACCAGGCCGCTCAGTGTGTCTCGCAACCCGAGGACTGCGTCTCGGGCCGCCAGGCGCAGTTCCGCCTGAGCCTTTTCGGCTTCGGCCTCGGCTTTGGCTTTGGCCTCCGCGAGGGTTTTCTCGGCCTGTTCCTTGGCGTCCTCCAGGATCTGCTGGGCCTTGCGTTGGGCCTCGGTGACCAGTTTCTTCGCCTCTCGGCGGCCGGCCTCGACGCCCTCGGTCTGGAGTTTGGCGACAAAAGCCTCAATCGTCTCGGCCATGACGTTGCTCCGTCCTTCGGAATCCCAGGCGCGGCCGTGCACGTTCTGGTGCCGTGCTGCGTTCAGGCCTGCGCTCCGGGGCCGCCGGCTGCCTGCTGAATGGAGGCGCCAGCGGACGCCGCCCCCGCTGCTGTGCGGATCGCACGTCTGTCCGGTTCCTGTCGCCTTTAGACGACGGAAAGACTTGAATACCGTCCGGCGGCCGCGGTGTCAAGCAAAAGAGACCCGCTCGCCTTCCGCCTTCGCCCTTCGGGCTACGGCGGACAAGCCGGCTCGCGGCTAAACGTTGCGCCGTTCGAGCCGGCGGCGGGAGTTTGCGCCGTTCGAGCCGCGACCGTAAGGTCGCGGGCACATTCCCTACCGTGGCACGTGCCACGCCGGGGAACGTCGCCGCGACCCTTCGGCAGGCTCAGGCGCTGCCCTGAGGGACTCGAAGGGGCAGGCTCTTACGGTCGCGGCTCGAACGGGGACGCAGGCTACGAACGGTGCCGCACCTCGACGACATCAGGTCGGTGACGCCGCGCAAAACGCCGCTCCTCGACGAGCGCCGCCAGAAACGCCAGTGCCCCCAGCACGGCGCTCGCCGCCACAGCCGTCCCCTCGGGAGAGAGGCGCGCGACCTGCTGCAAGCCGCCCCACTGGCTCCCGATGACGAGGCCGGCCACCACGGCGGCCAGCGGCAGGCCGAACACCAGCGCGATGCTGCGCCACACGTTCGGCAGGGGGACTTCGAGGGTCACTTCGTCGCCGACGGCCAGGTCGCGCACCTCGACCCAGAGGACCAGTTCGCCGCCGGTGATCTGGCATGCGCGGCACTGTCGGCAGGCGGGCCCTGGCTGGCGCGCCAGGCGCACCGCCGCGCGGTCCTCCGACAAACGGACAACCGTTCCGTGTTCCCGCATCGGTGACTTGTCCTCCTCGAGCGGGCGGCAAGCGATCAGGATCGTTTCCGTCGCGCGCCCGGCAGCCGGAGCAACCGGATGCGCGTCACCTGCCTCGCCAGCACCCCTTGAGGGATATTCGTGTGGAGCGGCACGAGGAGGACGGTTCCCAGTCGTCCGTCCGACGTGAGGATCAGATGGCGCGAGGTCGGCGTTTTGACGCCCGGCAGGCTGGTTTGATGGCCGGTGACAAGCAGTTGCGCCCCGACGTGGCGGGCGAAATCGTCGGCCGATGGCTGGTCGTGGTTGCGCCCCCACACCAGTTCATACACCCCGTTGCCCCGCCGACAGTCCTCCTCTGTCAGCGGGCGGTTGAAGATGCTGTAATCGAAATCCTCCAGTGCCTTGCGTTCCGGCGTCGAATGCGTGATGAACAGGCCGTTGGGCGTCCGCACCGCCAGCGGGAGCGACGCCAGGAACCTCCGGTAGGCGTCGTACACATCCGTCCAGTGAGACTTGTACACATTCTGAATACCACGCCGGAACGTCTCGCCGGTGGCTTCCCCGCCCTTCGTGATGTCGGCGCCCTGCAGTTCCGCCAGGTCGTGGTTCGACAGGACCACCTGGACCCGCGACCGGAAGAGGCACTTCAGCGACGCCACTTCCTCCAGCAGCCAGAAACTCTGGTCGCCGCCTTGCTCGTCCTTCGGGCCCCCGTGAATCAGTTCCTGGAACACGATGTACCGGTTGCGATGGCGGTGGAGCCGGGCCCACTGCAGCACCCGATCCAGGTTCGTCCGGTCGCCGTGCAGGTCTCCCAGGATGACGACGTCGCCGTCGGCCGGCAGTTCGACCACGTTGCCTCGCCGCAGCGGATCGCGCTGGCTCAGGATCGCCGCCCGGTCCATCAGGTCGGTCACTTCGCCGACACCCAGATGTGTTTCATCCGGGTTGATGTCCCACTCGTCGCGGCCCGCGTCCAATCGACTCTCCTTCGTCTCCAAGCAGCGCCTTCGGACCCTACGGTTTCTCCGCCGCCGTCGGCCGCAGACGCTCTGCCAGCATCGTCTGCCTCAACTCCCACAGAAACGTTCTCATCGGGAACAGCGTACCGGGGCATTCCGTGTTCTTCAACTCTCCATGCCCCACGACGCGTTCCAGCGGGATGTGATACCTGTCGGCCAGCGCCGCGACGAGCGCCTCGAGGCTGGCCATCTGCGCGGCGGTCGGCTGCTCCCGGTTGAAGTGGCCGACCAGGCAGATCCCGATCCCTTGCTCGTTGAACTCCGGGTGCTCCGCCACGCGGCAGTGGGCGCCGGCGCGCTGTTCGAGCCAGCGCGGCGTCGGCGTGATCTCGCCGTCGCGCGTCCCCTCCGCGCGGCCGTTGTTAATCACGAAGTGATATCCCGAGTCGGTCGTGTGAAGCGTCTCGCGGTGCCAGCGTTCGATCGCTTCCAGCGTCGCAGATCGCGTCGCCGAGTGGTGGATAATGATGTACTTCCATTCCCGCGGGGGTGCCATGCCGTCGGGACGGATGACCGACTCCAGCGAGGCGTCCTGGGGCTCCTCGGGGCTGCTGGTTTCGCGGTCGCGTTTCGGCATGGCCGCCCAGCAGACCAGCCCGACCATCCCCATCGCCGCGAGGAGCGTCAGCCAGACGGCTGCCATCCGGCCGAGGTTCATCCGTCTGGTTTCATCCGGTTTCAGATGGTGCGGCACGTCGGTCATCGGACACCTCGCGTTCTCGGACAGGCCGCTCACGCGCCGGGCAGGCGCTCGGATTATAACGCCCTCCGAGTGTCCTGTCCAGAACCCGTGGCGCATCCGCGCCATGGGGGTGCGCCAGGATTTTTCGGCGGGTTCGCCACCCCGTTTACTGGGCGCTGGCACAGGCCGGGGCGGGGAACGTGACCGCCCGCTTCCGTCTCCGCCCTGCGGGCTACGCCGAGACAGGTCCGCGGGCGGCTCGAACGGCGTGACGTTTAGCCGCGAGCCGAAGGCGAGCGCGGCGGTCGGCTCCCAAGGCGAGCCGCAGCCAGAAGGGCAGGCACTGGACACGGGCTCCGGGGCTGCCGATAATGTCGGCGCTTCGGTTTCAGCCCGCCGGCGGAGGCACGCTCGGAGGCGGCCTGAGAAGACCTGCGGGGGATGTCCCCGAGAGAGCGGAGAATTTTTCGGTTCCCCGCTCGTACTACTGTAGAGCAGGCCCGACTTCAGCCGACAATAGATGGGGACCATGCGGGCGCGATGGAAGACGATTCTGGCGGTGGCGGTCGGCCTGGGCGCCTGGGGCGCCGCGGGCACGGACTCCCTTCGCGCCGGCGAACCCCTGTCACCCGTCGAACTCCGCGAGGCGGCCGCCTCGCGCGTCTGCCTCGTCACGGCCCGGAACGGCCTGGGTCTGGCTCGCGGCTATGCCACAGGTTTTCTCATCGGCGACGGGCGTTTCGTCCTGACGGACCTGGCGACGCTCGTTCAGCCGGGCGTCGTCCGGGCTGAGGTCCGCTTCGAGGACGGGACAACCCGCACGGCTCGCCGGTTCGGGTTTGCGGAAAGCGTCCTGGGCGTGGCAGCCATCGCGCTGGACGGCGAGAAGCCGCTTCGGCCAGGCTTTGTCCTCGCGGCTGAGGAATCGCCCGTTGATGGTTCGGTCGCGGTCACCTCGGCCGGTTGGGAGTGGGGTGCGACGCTCAAACTGGCCAAGGGGCGCCTCGTCGCCGGCAAGGCCGCCTCGGCCCTTGCGGCCGAGGCCGGCTGTGACCCGCCCGCCGCCCAGCAGGCCTTCATGAGCGTCAACGGCGGCGTCGTCGTCGGCGCGAGCGGATCGCCCGTTCTCGACGGCCAGGGAAACGCCGTCGGCATCTGGCTCGCCATCGCCGGCAAGGGCGGACCGATCGACGTGGTGGTGCCGGTCCCGGCTGTTCGCCGGGCGCTTCTGTCGGCCAAGCCGGAACTCAAGGACTTCGCCGACCTTCCGGCGCCCCTCTGGCCGGCACGCGTTCAGCGGATGACGGGCGAGACGCCCTCGCCGGCCGCACTCGCCCAGACCGTCCGCAGCATCCGCGCGCAGGTCGTGTGCAAGAAATGCAAGGGCGCGGGCACGATCATTGTGACGCGCGTCGTCGGCGGGCACAAGGTTGGGGGGATGGTTCAAGCGGACGTCCGGCGCGATCGGGAGACGTGCCCCGACTGCGGCGGCGAAGGAACGGTCATGGACGATTCCGCCTACAAGGTGTTGACGCTTCTGGCGGACCAGGCCCTTCGCATCTCGCTCGACGCCGGCGTCGAGGAACGGGCGCGGGAGGCGGCTCATACGAACGTCGTCAACGTCCTCGAGGCCATGGGCAAGTTGACCGGCCAATCACGCCGCGCGTTCATCGACGCGGCCGTCAAGGGATTGGACGGAGGCGCCGGCGACTCGCCGAGAGGGTTCGTCATCTATGCCCAGGTTCGGGAAACCCTCAAGGGCCCGGACGGCGACTACGTGGTTTTCGCCCCATTTCACTCGTCCCGGTTGCTCGCCGCCCGCAAGGACGGCTTGAGCGTGCTCTCCGGCGACGGGCAGGATCCGCCGGCCGGGCAGGGTCCCCCGGTTCTGAGTTATGGCCGTTGGGTTGTTCTGGCGGTTGTGGCCGAGGGGGCTTTCGACCTGGAGGGCAGGAAAGTTGTTTTCGTCCGCCCCGCCGCCTGGGTGCCCGGGCCGTCGCTGGGACCGTCCCCGTCGCGAGAGAGGCCTCCGGGCAAATCGGCCCCGGGCAGGCCGCCACGCCGCGAGGGTGGCGCCCCGGGCTTCTTCGGTCTCTGACGGGTTCGCCGCCCGCCTTGGCGGGCGCTGGCTCTTCGCAGCGCACCTGGTTCGCCGCCCCGCTTGCGGGGCGCTGGCTGGTTGAATAGCGCGGGGCAAGCCCCGCGGCTAACCCGCCGCGCAAAGTGGTGTTGCAACCTTAGGTAAATGACCATGGTCCATACGGACATTGGCCGGGCCAAGGCCCAGGCGCGCCGCAACGTTTCGGTCGCGCTGGCGAATTTGACGCCCGGCCGCCGCCGGTCCGCCGGCTTGGCCGTCGCGCGGCGACTCGCCCGACTGGAGGCCGTGCGGAGGGCGCGGACGTTGATGGTTTTTCTTTCGCTCCCGACCGAGATCGACACCTGGCCGATCATCCGCTGGGCCTGGACCGAAGGCAAACGCGTGGCCGTCCCGCGCGTCGAGCCCCCTCTCGCCGGATGCGAGAAGGACCTCGCCGGGCATGAAATCGTTCCGGTCGTCCTGGAACCGGCCGATGTCGCCGGCCTGGCGGACCACCCAGCCGTCCGGCCCGGCGCGCTGGGGATCCTTGAGGTCCCGGATGCCCCGGCGATGCCCGTGGCTGAGATCGATATTGTCCTCGCGCCGTGCCAGGCGCTCGACCGGGCCGGCAACCGCCTCGGCAAGGGCGGAGGATTCTACGACCGGTTCCTCGCCCGGCCGGACTTGCGGGCCGGCGTCATCGCCGTCGCATTTCAGGAACAGGTGCTCGACGAGGTGCCCGTGACGGGAAACGACCGCCGCGTCGCCATGATCGTCACCGATGCCGAGACGATTTCCATCAGCACGGCAGGTTCGCCGCCCCGCTTGTCGAAGCGCGGCGGAGACCCGCCGTAGCCCAAAGGGCGAAGGCTGGGCGGGGCGCTGGCCGTTCCAGAGCGCGGGGCAAGCCCCGCGGCGAACCCGATAGAACGGAAGGAGCCTATAGTACCATGACTACGCTGGGTCGCACTATTGTGACGGTTCTGGTGGTTGGAGTTCTGGTCGGGGCCACGGCGGTGGCGGCCCATTTCCTCTGGCCGAGAACGCCCGAGCAGATGAAGCCCGTTGTCATCGAGACGCCTGTCGGTGCGCCGCCGCCCCCCGCGAATTTGCCGGCACCGCGCCAAATGCCTGTGCCGCCGGCCCCCGCGCCGCTTGCTCCCGCCCCCGGGCCGGTCGCGCCCTCGCCGGCGCCGGTGCCCGCGGGTCCCGGCGAAGCGGTGGCCGACGAGGGGCTCGCCCTCTTCGCCGCCGGACGCATCGTCGAGGCCCAGAAACGCCTCAGCGAAGCCCTCCGCGCGGGGGTGCGCGGCGCCAAGGGCAAGGCCGTCCGCGACGCGCTCGGCCGGTCGAGCGAACGCCTCCAGTTCTCGCGGCAGGCGGGGGTTCCCGGAGATCCCTACTCGAAGACCTATGCCGTCGCCTCCGGCGACATGCTGACGACCATCGGCCAGAAGTTCCTCGTTCCCTACGAACTCCTCATGCGCGTCAACGGCCTCACGTCGACCGTCATCTACGCCGACCAGCCGCTCAAGGTCCTCCAGGGTCCGATTCACGTCGAGATCCTCAAGAGTGCGTACGAACTGCGGGTCTGGCTCGGCGACGTGTGCCTCGCCGTCTATCCCGTCGGCCTGGGCGCCGGCAACTCGACGCCCGAGGGCACCTTCCTCGTCGAGAAGAAACTCAAGAATCCGCCGTACCAGCCCCAGCACAAGCCGCCCAGCGAGTTCCGCCCCGGCGGGCATCCGGAGAATCCTCTCGGCACACGCTGGATCGACATCGGCAACCACTATGGCATCCACGGGACGATCGACCCCGCGAGCATCGGCGGGAACGTCTCCGAAGGCTGCATCCGCATGCACAACCGCGACGTCGAGATGCTTTACGACCTGCTGGTCCCCGGCGTCAGCAAGGTGACGATCCGGCCCTAGCGCTACGACGCCACTTGGCGCGGCGGGTTCGCCGCCCCGCTTGCGGGGCGCTGGCTGTTCGCAGCGCGGGGCAAGCCCCGCGGCGAACCTCCCGCGCAAACGGTCAAGTAGTGTTGTAGGACCGAAGGCTGTTTTGACACGCCGGCCGCTCGTATAGTAGAGAGGAGGAGCGTGCAGTTTTACCACGCTCCGGCGAAGGCGGGTGCGACGCCTTGACCACCCTCACCAACTATCTGCCGTATTTCGAAGTGATGGCCCGCATCGAGGCCGTCCGAGGCCGAATCCGCACCTTGCGTTTCACCGAAGGCTTCTTCTCCTTCATGACCGTCTTCTGCGGCGCCATCCTGGGCGTCACGGTCGTCCAGGGGTTCCTGCGTTTCGGTCCGGCCGGCCGGCTCGCGCTGCTGCTGGTCGGCGCGGGCGCGATTCTGTGGGCGTTCTGGCGGCACATCCTCAGCCCGCTTCGCCGAGAGCCGAATCCGAAAGAGGTCGCCCGCTTCATCGAGATTCGCCTGCCGCAACTCGGCAACAGTCTCATCAACACGCTCCTCCTGACGGAGCGGGCGTCGGAGTGGTCGCCCGTTCTGGTGCAGATGGCCGTCAGCGAGGCGGCTGCGGGCGTCGTCGGCGTCGACCTTCTTCAGGCCACCAACACCCGCCGCGCCAAACGCCGGGCCGCCGCCGCGGCCGCCGCCGCCCTCGCCCTCGCCGTCTTCATCGCCTTGGCCGCACCGCGATTCCTCTCCGCCGGCCTCCAGGTCCTCCTGCCGTTCGACAAAGGCATCCCCTCCGCCGGCGCCGTCCGCATCCTCTCCGTCGCGCCCGGAACCGTCGAATGGACCAAGGGCGAACCGATGGACATCGAGGCCGCGATCGCCGATCCCCACGGCCGGCCGTACGAAGGCTCCGTCGAGATCCGCGAAGAGGGCGGAGCGACCCTGCGCCGCACCCTCACGCGCGCGGGCGAACGCCTCGACCGCTTCACCTACCGCGTGCCTCAGGTCGTCCGCCCGTTCGATTACCGGCTGAACGTCGGCGGCTCCGAGAGCCGGCCTTTCACCGTCACCCTCCGCGAACCGCCCCTCATCGAGACGATTGACCTCCGCTACATTTACCCCGACTACACCGGCCTCGAACCGCAGACCGTCGCGGACACGGGCGGCGAAATCCGCTGCCTCGTCGGCTCCCGCGTCGAGATGACCGTCCGCGTCTCCGCCCCCGTCGCGGGCGCGAGTCTCCTGTTCGGCAACGGCGAGGCCCTCAAGTGTCTCCCCGCGAGCGAGGGCCGGTCCTTGGCCGCTCGCTTCACCGTCCTCGCGGACGACGTCTACCAGATTCGTCTCGAAGACCACGGGCCGGACCGCGCGGCCGTCGTGTACCGCATCGTCGCGCTGCCGGACGAACCGCCCGCCGTCGTCTTTACGCTTCCGCAGGGCGACGTCGTTGCCTCGCCCGGCGAAACCGTTACGATGAGCCTCAAGGCCGCTGACCGCTTCGGCCTCGCCGACGTCCGCCTCTTCGCCCAGGCCGACACCGAGCCCCAGCCCGTAACCGTCCAGGTCTGGCGCAAGTTCGCCGACCCCAAGGACGCCATCCTGGACCATGCTTTCCTGGTGGACCCGGCAAAGGTCCGCCCCGGCCAGGCGATCACCTGCTGGGCCGAGGCCCGCGACCGCCGAACCTACCAGGGCGGCCGGACGCCCCAGGGCCCCAACGTCACCCCCACCGCCAAGTTCAAGATCCTCGTCCAGGACAAGAAAGCCGCCGCCGGGGAGAAACTCCGGCAACTGACGCTCCTTTTCGATCGGCTGCGCGAGATCCTGAAGGCCCAGGAAACCGCCCGCGCGACTCTCGAAACCGTCGGCCGGCAAAAACCGCTCGACGCCGCCCGCGCCGTCGGCGCCGGCCTGGCCCAGGCCCAGCGCGCCATCCGCGACTCAACCGTTGCCGTCACGCGCGAGGTCGCTTTCGACGCCGAGACGATGCCCATCCAGGTGACGCTGGAGGCGCTGTCGGCGAACGAGATGGCCTCGGCCGTCACGAAGGCTGCCGCCTTGGCTGCCCCCGCCGCGGAGGCCCGCTTGGCGGACCTCGCGCCCCTGGCCGGCGCCCTCGCCGCCGACCAGGACGCCGTCATCGCCGTCCTCCGCCGGATCCTCGACATCCTCCCGCGCCTCGCCGATGCCGTCCGCGCCGACCAGAACCGCCTCGCCCCCGCGGACCTGCCGCCCGACGCGCAGGCGAAACTGGCGGCCCTCCGTGACCGCCTCAAGGAATTCATCGACCAGCAGAAGAAAGTCATCGAGGCCACCAAGGAACTCGCCAAGCGACCCGTGGACGACTTCACCGAGGCCGACCAGAGGGACCTTAAGAAACTCGAGGCCGTCGAGGACCAGTGGGACAAGTTCCTCAACGAAGCAATCACGGACCTCTCGAAGGTCCCCGCCCTCGACGCCTCCAACCCCAGCCTCGTCAAGGAACTCATCGAAGTCAAAACCGACGTCGAAATGGCCGAGGACGCCCTCTCCAAAAAGGCCATGGACATCGTCGTCCCACTCGAGGAACTCGGCATGGAAGCCGCCCAGGAAATCGTCGAGAACCTCGAACGCTGGCTCCCCGACCAGCCCGACCGCGCCGCCTGGAAACAGGAAGAGGCGCTCGGCGACGTCGAGATCCCCCACGCCGAACTCCCCGCCGAAATGGAAGACCTCGTCGGCGACCTCCTGGAGCAGGAAGAGGACCTCTTCGAGGAGATCGAGGACACGACGAGCGCCGCCGCCGACTCCGCCGACAAGGGCGCGGGGTGGGACGCCATGGACGGGCCTATCTCCAACTATTCCGCCAAAGGGGTCACCGGCAACGCCCTCCCGAATACGAGCGAGATCGGCGGACGCAGCGGCGAAGGGCGGACGGGAAAATCAAGCGGCGAATTCGTCGAGGAAGACGCCACCGGCAAAGGCGGCCGGCGGACGCCCACCCGCCTCTCCCCCGACGCCTTCAGCCGGGGCGAAGTCAAGGACACGAGCGCCGAAGCCCCGACCGGCGCGACGGGCGGCGGAAAAATCTCCGGCGCAGGCTCCGAAGGGCTTGAGGGCCCCGTCCCCCCCGAACTGGCGCGCCGCATGGGCAACCTCGCCAAGAAACAGGCCCAACTCCGCAACAAAGCCGAGGGCGTCAAGGCGGGTCTGGAGGTCCGCAACTACCAGTCCTTCGCCTTGGGCGAGGCCGTCGAGGCCATGCGGCGGGTCCAGCGCGACCTCCTGGCCGGGCGGTACCAGAACGCCCTCCGCCGGCGCGATGTGCTCTTGGAGAACCTGAAGAGTACGAAGATGCTCCTCGGGGGCGAGGTCCGCATCCGCACCGACGCCTCGACCGCGCTGCCGACCGAGGTCCAGGACGAACTCCTCGACGCCCTCGAAAAACCCATGCCCCGCGGCTACGAAGACTACCTGAAACGCTACTACGAACGGTTGAGTGAAGGCAATTGATGGAGTGACCGGCAGGTTGTGATTGCGGATTCTGGCAGGTTATTTATCCGCCCCAGAGGGGCGAATTGTTCTCTAGCCCCGACCGCAAGGTCGGGGAACGAAAACGCCCCGACAACCCTTCCTTTTCTCTTTCTCTTTTTTGAGCCCCGGCGGGGCGACTGAGCGGCGTTCAATCGCCCCGCCGGGGCTCAAAAAAACGACAACAGATGAATTCGTCGCCTTCGTTTCCACGGGCTTGCGCCCTGTGGCTAGAGAACAATCCGGCCCTCCGGGCCTACGGCAATGGGTGCCGCCTTAGTTACTCAGTTACCCAGTCACTCAGTTACTCCGCTCCTCAACACGCTTCCATTGCGTGAAACGGCGTGTATAATGTTCAGCCCGTGAGCAGGGGCCGGGGTTGAAAGGAGCGAGCGTGTTTCGACCACGGATTAAGGTTCTCGATTGCACGATCCGCGACGGCGGCACTGCCCCGCCCGCTCGTCCCGCTTGAACTTCTGAAGATGGAGGAGGGCCGCCGTGGCCGTAACTCACAATCGCCGCAGAACGTCGACGCCCGCGGAGGCTGTTGAGGAATCCCTGGTTGCCGAGAAGTATGCCCACAAACTCATCCGCACCCTGCGTATCCGGCTGGACGACCGGCCGGGCACGTTCGCCGACGTCAGCACGGCCATCGGCCGCCGCGGAGGGCTCCTGGGCGATATTCGCCGAGTCGCTATCGACTCCCACTCCGTCGTCCGCGAGGTGACCCTCTACGTCGACAGCGTCGGGCATCTCGATGAGATTCTCGGCGATGTGGCCAAACTTTCCGGCATCACGGTCGAACGAGTGACGGACGACGTTCTCGAGTTGCACCGTGGCGGCAAACTCCGCCTCGCGGCCATCCCGGAGATCCGCACGCTCCAGGACCTCCAGATGATCTACACCCCCGGCGTGGCGGGCGTGTGCAATCACATCGTCGCGCACCCGGAGGACTTCCGCCGCTACACCTGGGTCGGCAACACGGTGGCCATCGTCACCGACGGCTCGGCCGTCCTCGGTTTAGGTAACATCGGGCCTCGCGCCGCCCTGCCGGTCATGGAAGGAAAGGCCGTCATTCTCAACCGCTTCGTGGGCGTCGGCTGTGTGCCGATCCTCCTCGACACGCAAGACGCCGACGCGATTGTCGAAACGGTGCAAAGGATCGCACCGACGTTCGGCATCATCATGCTCGAGGACATTGCCGCTCCCAAGTGCTTCGAGATCGAAACTCGCCTGGCGAGCGCCCTTCCCATTCCGGTTTTCCACGACGACCAGCACGGGACCGCCGTCGTCGTGCTTGCTGCGATTACCAACGCGCTCAGCCAGGCCAATCTGGAACTCGGCCGCCTGCGCGTGGTCATCCTCGGTTCCGGCGCTGCCGGGGCCACCACGGCCCGACTCCTCCTGGCCGCCGGGGCCTGTGACGTCACTCTCTGTGACCGCGCGGGGGCCATCTACGCGGGCCGTCCCGAGGGCATGGACGACGCCAAGGCCCGGATCGCGGCGATCACCAACCCGCAGCGCCGGCAGGGCAAGCCGGCCGACGTGCTCCGCGGCGCCCACGTGCTGATCGGCCTGTCGTCGAAGGGGATCGTGAGCGCGGAGATGGTGGGCTCGATGGCGCCGCCGCGGATCGTGCTGGCACTGGCCAATCCGGATCCGGAGATATCCTTGCGCGAGGCCGTGGCGGCCGGGGCCGGCGTGGCACTCGATGGCCGCACGGTCAACAACGCGCTGGCATTCCCCGGCATCATCCGCGGGACGCTCGACTCGGGAGCCCGGGCGATCACGGAGACGATGAAACTCGCCGCGGCCAAGGCCATCGCAGGGCAGGCCACGGAGGGCCTTCTGCTGCCGTCTATCCTCGACGCGGCTGCCCACGCGGCCGTGGCCGAAGCCGTGGCCCAGGCCTGGCGGTCCGGCGAGGCAAGCACCCGGGACCAGCCGCGGCGGCGGTCCCGAGTAAAGGAGTGAGCGTGTTTCGACCACAGATTAAGGTTCTCGATTGCACCATCCGCGACGGCGGATTGGCGAACGATTCGCACTTCAGCCTGGAGACGGTGCGGGCGGTCTATCGCGCGTGCTGCGAGGCCGGCATCGATTACGTCGAACTCGGATACCGCAACTCCAAAGAGATGTTCTCCCCCGACGAGTTCGGCCCCTGGCGGTTCTGCGACGAGGAGGATCTCAGGCGGGCGACCGACGGCATCGAAAACCCCGGCACGAAAATCGCCATCATGCAGGATGCCCACAAGGCCTCCGCCGACGACCTCCTGGAGAAGAAGGACTCCGTCGTCCACACGGTCCGCGTCGCCACGTACGTCAAGGACATCGACAAGGCCATCGCGATCGAGAACGCGGCGAGGGCGAAGGGCTACCAGACGACCATCAACATCATGTCCATCTCTACGGAACCGGACTTCGACCTGGACCCCGCGCTGGAGCAGATCCGCGAGGAGACCGGCATCGTCGCCTGCTACGTCGTCGATTCCTTCGGGGCCCTCTATTCCGAGCAGGTGGACTTCTTCGTCGAAAAGTACAAACGCATCCTGGGCGAGGGGATCGAGGTCGGCGTCCACTTCCACAACAACCAGCAACTCGCCTTCGCCAACACCGTCGAGGGCATCATCAAGGGCGCGAACTTCCTCGATGGGACGATCTACGGCCTGGGCCGGGCGGCCGGCAACTGCCCCACGGAACTGCTGCTGGGGTTCCTCAAGAACCCGAAGTTCAACATCCGCCCCATCCTCGACTGCGTCGTCCACACCGTCATGCCGCTCCAGAAAGAAATCGAGTGGGGCTACATGATTCCCTACGTGATCACCGGCATCCTGAACCAGCACCCGCGAGCGGCGATGGCGATGCTGAAGTCGGCCGGCCGCGACGATTACCGCACCTTCTACGACAAGATGCTGGAACTTGTGGAGTAGCCGCCGCCCGCCCGGGCGTGTATAATGCATCTCGAAGGGTGGGGGATGCCGATGCAGGATACGCGAAAGACCAAGGCCCGACTCCTCGAAGAACTCGAGGCCCTTCGCCGCTCCGAGGCCGAGTACCGCGCCATCGTCGAACACATCCCCGCCGTCGTTTACACCGCCGCACTCGACCAGACCAGCACCACCCTCTACATGAGCCCCCAGGTCGGCCGCTTTCTCGGTTACTCCCCCGACGAGTGGCTCGCCGACCACGAACTCTGGGTCAAACTCGTCCACCCCGACGACCGCGACCGCGTCCTTGCCCAACTCGCCGACAGCCAGAAGAGCGGCAACCCCTTCTGCTGCGAATACCGCATGTGCAACCCCGACGGGCGCACCCTCTGCATCCGTGACGAGGCCGTCGTCGTCAAGGACAACGCCGGCCGGCCGGTCTTCCTCGAAGGCGTCATGCTCGACATCACCGACCGCGTCCTGGCCGAAGAGGCCCTCCGACGGTCCGAGGCCCAGTACCGCACGGTCGTCGAACAGCAGGCGGAGTTTATCTGCCGGTGGCTTCCCGACGGCCGAGTCACTTTCGTCAACGACGCCTATTGCCGCTACTTCGGCCAGCGGCGCGAGGAAGTCGTCGGCCAGTCCTTCATGCCTCTCATTCCGCCCGAGGACCAAGCGGGCGTCGCCGACCACTTCGCCTCCCTGACGCCCCACCAGCCTCTTGCGACCCATGAGCATCGCGGCATTGTCCCGGGCGGCAAAACCCGATGGATGCAATGGACCAACCGCGCGATCTTCGACGAGGCCGGACGGCTGGTCGAGTACCAGTCGGTCGGGCGCGACATCACCGACCGCGTCCTGGCCGAGGAGGCCCTCCGCGAGAGCGAACAGCGCTACCGTACGCTCTTCGAGCAGAGCCTCGACGCCATCGCCATTGTCGCCGACGGCCGGGTCGTCCACGCCAACGAGGCGGCGGCGGCCCTGGTGGGCGTTGCGTTGGATGTGGCGCTGGGTCGGCCGATCGAGGAATTCGTGCATGCCGATGACCGGCCGCGCGTCCGCGCGCACGTCGCCGAACTGGCTGCCGGCGCCCTGCCGTTCTTCGCCGAGCAGTACCGCATCGTCCGCCCCGACGGTTCGGTGTCCTGGGTCGAGGTTCGCGGCCAGGCCATCGAATGGCAGGGCCGACCCGCGGCCCAGATCGTCGCTCACGACGTCACCGAACACCGCGCCGCGGAAGAGGCCCTCCGAAAGAGCGAGGGGGAAAAAGCCCTCATCCTCTCCAGCGTAGCGGAGCAGGTCCTCTTCCAGGACACCCAACACCGCATCCTCTGGGCCAACCGTGCCGCCGCCGAGTCCGTCGCCACCACGCCCGACCAACTCGTCGGACGTCTGTGCTACACCGTGTTTCGCCCCCGCACCGAGCCGTGCCCCGGCTGCCCCGTTCACAAGGCCCTTGAGACCGGAGAGGCCGGGGTAGCGGAAATCCAGTCGGAGGACGGCCGGTACTGGTTCATCAAGGGGTATCCCATTCGCGACGCGGAGGGGAACATTGCCGGCGCCGTCGAAGTCGCCCTCGACATCACGGCCCAGCGGCGTGCGGAGGAGGAACGGCGCAGGCTCGAAGCGAGAGTCCGCGACGCCCAGAAACTCGAGAGCCTCGGCGTCTTGGCGGGCGGCATCGCCCACGACTTCAACAACCTCCTCGTCGGCATCCTCGGAAACGCCGGACTGGCGCATCTCGAAATGCCCCCCGACTCCCCGCTCCGGCCGTACTGCGAACAGATCGAACAGGCCGCCCTCCGCGCCCGCGACCTGACGAACCAACTCCTCGCCTTCTCCGGCAAAGGGAAGTTCCAGGTCCGGCCGGCCAACCTCTCCGACCTTGTGCGCGACACCGCCGACCTCCTGCGCGTCTCCATCCCGCGACACGTCGCCCTCGACCTCCATCTCGCCCCCGACTCGCCGCCCATCCTCGCCGACGCCACCCAGATCCGCCAGGTTGTCATGAACCTCCTGATGAACGCCTCGGAGGCCATCGGCGACTCGCCCGGCACCATCACGCTCGTCACCGGCTCCGTCCACGCCGACCGCCAGTATCTCGCCGGCGCCTTCGTCGACGAAGACCTCCCCGAGGGCGACTACGTCTTCCTCGACGTCTCCGACACCGGGTGCGGCATGGACGCCGAAACCCAGGCCAAAATCTTCGACCCCTTCTTCTCCACCAAGTTCTCCGGTCGCGGCCTCGGTCTGGCCGCCGTCCTCGGCATCGTCCGCGGCCACCGCGGCGCCATCCGCGTCTATAGCGAGCCCGGCCACGGCACCGCCGTCAAAGTCCTCTTTCCCGCTGCCGTCGAGCAGGGGACCCACGAACCCGCGGCGCCCGCCGAAGATGCTGCCCCCGGTCCCGCCGAGGATTTCCGCGGCTCCGGGACGGTGCTGGTCATTGACGACGAACCTTCCGTCCGCGACGTGGCCCGCGCCATCCTCGAAAGGGCCGGCTTCGAGGTCCTTGTCGCCGCCTCTGGACGCGAAGGCCTCGAACGCTTCCGCGCAGGCGCCGACCGCATCGTCGCCGTCCTCCTCGACATGACCATGCCCGACCTGGCCGGCGAGGAGGTCTTCGCCGAACTCCGCTCCATCCGCCCCGGCGTGCCCGTCATTCTTTCGTCCGGCTACAACGAACAGGACGCCGTCCGCCGTTTCGCCCCGGCCGGCCTCGCAGGCTTTATCCAGAAACCCTACCTTCCCGCCGACCTCCTGTCGAAAGTCCGCGCGGCCTTACGTGTGTAGATACATACTTCACGCCTGCCGGTCCGCGCTCCGCTCGCGCGCCGTCGTCGCGGCTGAAGTCGGCCTTGCCGATCCGCTTGGCCACGTCGTTCTAGTGTTCCGTGACTCGTCAATTGATGGGTGCCACGCTTTCGCTTGCGAAAGCGTGCGCCCCCGCCAGGAACATGCTTTCGCAATCCCGGCGCGCCGGGACGAAAGCATGGCACCCCTCAGAACACGTGTCACAGAACACTAGTAGT
>Ga0315288_10003904_pt1 | contig 19015 bp, 11 predicted proteins | sample YL17G11_20_MG_FD_203454 | JGI IMG/M metagenome (GOLD analysis project Ga0315288, IMG submission 203454) | Sediment microbial communities from Yellowstone Lake, YNP, Wyoming, USA - YL17G11_20 | ecosystem: Environmental > Aquatic > Freshwater > Lake > Sediment | place: USA: Wyoming | collected... | reverse complement strand
ACGACTACCGCCATTCAGATACGGCCCTCCTGTAGGAATTCTTTCGCAAAACAAAAGTATAGAGCAGGCCTGCCGGGGTGTCAAGGCACGGCCCCGCATCTTGCCTGCTACGGACCTGACCGGACACCGTGTGCGTACGGGATCTCGTCGGGCCAGACGAGGCCGAGTTCTTCGCGAGCCACCTGCTTGATGTACTCGTCGGTCTTGGTGAACTCGATTTCCTGGGCCAACCGCTGGTTCTCAGCCCTCAAGGCCGTCACCTGGTCCTCGAGTCCCAAGACAAGACCCCGCATCTGGAGGACCTCAACTACTTGAAAACAAAGGCCGGCAACCAAATATACGAAAACAACGAGAAACGCGACACGGGCGACCGGCGACAGCCCGCCCCGTCCAGCGGCAGGCGCGTCCCCGTCCGGCGGTCGCTTGGCCGCGACGCCGCGTATCCGCATGGCGCCCGGCCGAATCGCTGCCGGGCGGACACCCGCTCGCTCCACGCGCATCACCCGCGCCAGCTATTCCTTGGCCCCCCCCCGGAATCCTCCAAGAAGCCACCGCGCGGCCCCAACGACCGCCCCCGCGGCCCCCCGGACCGTTCTCCGGGCAGCCTGCGCGGCCCCCTGGACCGTCCTCTCGGCCGCCCGGGCGCCCCGGGCACCCGCCGTCTTCACCGGCTGGACCACCCGTCGCTCGCCCCACCGCAGACCAGCCGCAGCGCCACTCATAAGGCCGGCTCGTGCCTCCAGGGCCGCCCAAACGAAGGTCCGCCTGGCCAGGACGGCATAGGCGGCCACGCCCAGGGCGATACCGACGAAGATGAAGGACCGGAGTTCCCCGCGGTTGGCGAAGAGGACGGCCACAAAGACCACGGGCGTGACCAGGAGCCAGAACAGGAGATCGCTCACGGGGAAGACCGGACGGCCCGTGGCGCGCCGCCGGGAGGGAACGCCTCGGCCTACCGCCGCGCCGGGCGGCGCCGTCACCCGGCCGGTGGCCACTCCCCACAGGTCGAAGAACAGGCCCAAGGCCACGCCGGTGAGGAACATGACGGCCACGGTGAGGATTTGCCTATCGAGCCACTCCATGCCGCCGCCTCCGCCGAATGATATGCGGAGACGGAGGGGCCTCTTCCGCGATGGGGCCGCGATCGGCTCAGCTGGGCCTTGCGGCCCGGGGGCTACTCTCCCCAAGCCACTGAATCGCCCGGTCGAGGACCTTGTCCCCGGTCACCGTCGGAGCCGGCCTGGCGGCTGAGGCTGCTGCCCGGATTGGCCTCCTCCGGTGGAGCGGCCGTCCTCCGGTCCGGCCGGATAGCCCAGCGAGTTGAGGCGAACCTGCAGGAAGACAACGTCGGAGCCCCGGGAGCCCCGGCGGAAGACCCACTTGCTGGTGATGGGCCCGGGCTATCCCCCACTCCTGCAGCGAGACCGCGAGGATCTCCCAGGGTCAGCCGGATCTCGACCTCCCCCGGACCCGGGGGCGCCTCCCGGCCCACGTCCTCCTGTTCGGCGGCTTCGCCGCCCTGGGCCCAGGCCCGGTTGGGGGTGATTAGGACCGGGGCCAGGCTGGCCAGCAGGAGGCCGGTTTGGGCCAGGATGAGGGCCAGTCCTCGCGACCGGTTGCGGTGAGGGTTGCGGCGGAGCCTGGCGCCGTCCATGTGGGAACGTCCCCTTCCCTTCATCTGCCGAGCGGTCCGGGTGAACTCCCGGCCCGGGAGGTGTTACGTCCCCGTCGCGCCAATCCAGCGCCCGAGTTCTTGCCGCAGCTCGTCGGGCTCGGGACTGAGGGACCTGACCTCCTTGAGGTAGTTCGCGGCCGACTTCGCATGGCCCAGCCTCTCCTCGACCAGCGAGAGCCACAGGGCGGTCTCGAATTTGCGCCCCGCCACCGACTGATTGGTCTCGCGGGCCAACTCGCACAGGCGAGCTTCGTGGGCTTCGACCAGAAGCGTCTGGGCTTCTCGGAAGCGCCCCAGAAGGGCCAGAGCCTTGCCGGCCTGAAGATTTAGGGTTGGGGTCTCGGCGGGTAGGGCCGAGTCCTGGGGGACAATGCTGGGGACCTTGGCCGCCTGTTTGGCGAGGAGTGCTTTCAGCTCGGACGCACCGCTCGAGGTTCGGGTGCGCCTCGGCGGGGTGCCCGTTAGTCAGTTCCGAGTAGCCCAGCGCGAAGTGGGCCTCCGCGGCTCGGGCGTAGCGTAGGGCCTCAAACGGCTGCAACTCGAGAGCCTTCTCGAACTCCGCGATACCCACGTCGGTCATCCCGTTGCGCATGGCAAAGAGCCCGTAGGTGTCGTGGTTATTGGGGCCGTCCGGTTGGAGCTCCAGGGCCGTTACGTACTGCTCCCGGGCCCGAGCCACCGCGCCGGGCGTTTCGGCGGCATTGTAGATTCCGGCCGCCTCCAGGATGAGGGCCCGCTGCACTCGGATGTCGGTCGACCAAGGGTCGAAGATGCTGGCTCGGGCCATGCCGGCCACGCTCTGGGGCCAGGCACCCTTGGTCGAGAGGATTACGGCCTCGCGCATGACCTGCTGGGCGGTGAAGAGGCTCACCGCCACCGACGACAAGGCCACGGCGGCCACGATGAGCCCCGCACGAGCCCGACTCGCCCCGGCCGACGCGGAGACACGCTTTCCCAGCGTTAGCCCGTCGACTGCCCCGAGCAGGAGCCAGAAGACCACCCCGGGGACGAGCAGGGTGAAGTCGGCGTCGAGAAGGCCGTGCAGGGCCAACATCAGGGCTCCGCCGCCGCGGGAGCGACAAGATGCCTCCACGGCCCTGGGGCCTTCTCGCTGGTGGCCGCGCGCCAGGCCGCTCGGCCCAGGGTCCCCAAGAGGGCGAGGAGGGCCAGGAATCCGACCAATCCGGTCTCGACCAGGGTCTGGATGTAGTCGTTATGGATCTCGCGGGTGTAGTAGTTGTAGGTCTGGTACTGCCAGTAGCGGGCCGCCCAGCCGCCGCCGCCCGAGCCCAGAATCGGGCTGTCCTTGACCAGCCCCAGGGCGTCCTTCGACCACCAGAGCCGCTCCCACACGGAACGCTCACCCAAGCTGAAGCCCATTATGCGGGCCGCCAGCGCCTTGGGTAGAAGGCCTCCGGCCAGCAGGGCGCCAAGAAGCGCTGCGCCGGCTACCGCGGCGGCCACGACCATCAGGAGCTGGCGCCGGGAGCTGAGCCCCGCTAACCGCCTGGCCAGCCAGCCGGCCCCCAGGGCCAGGGCCAGCCCCACCGCGAGCAAGGCCGCCCCACGGCCGGGTGTCCGAAGCTATTGCCCACGAACGGAGCGACGCCCACCGCCGTGACGCCGAACAGGGCAGCCTCCACCAGGGAAGGCAGACGGCTCCCCGGACGCTCGAGGACCACCAACGCGACCAGTGCCAGAGGGAAGACCAGCCAAGCGCCGCGCGACATGGTCAGCAGGCAACATGCCGCCGACGGGCGTGCCCAGCGGCCCGCTCCGGCGGAGCCCGCCCCAAAATGAAGGCGGCCCCTACCAGCGCACCGCAGGGATTGGGGTACCTAGTGAAGGTATAGAGACGGTCACCGCTCAGCACGTCGAAAGGCAGGAGGCCGACGGCGGCAAGGAGGTTGGCCAAGGCTACCAGCGCCGTAGCCGCCCACAGCCCGACCAGGAGACCGAGGCGCCCGCCGGCGCCGGTGACGCCTCCGCGGTCGCGACCACTTCCGAAGCCCCGAGAAAGAGCATGAGGTACAGGCCGTGCCGCAGGACTTCGTCGACGGCGCCCCGCGGGGAGGCCGCCGACACAAGGCCCGCGAGAAGGTAGGCCGCCCAAAGTCCGACTGCCGCCCACCTCGCCGGCGACCAGACAAAGGGCTTTGACCGTCCCCCGGCAGCGACCAGAACCAGGCAGAAGACGATTGTGCCCTGCCAGAGAGCCCAGGCGGTCTTTGCGAAGGGGCGCCCCTCCGGGGGCGCCCCTTCGCGCTTGCTCACCCTACTGGCCGTGGTTAGATGCTGTCGAAGTAGTGAACCTCGACATCCACCGGATGGACCAGGATCACGTGGCTGGCACCACTGAAGTAGATGTAGTCGCCGACCTGTAGGTTGGCCAGGCCGACGTAGGCGTTGATGAGCGGCGTGTCCTTCAGCTCGTAGGCATGGTTGGCGCTGTTCCAGGAGTACTTCGGCTGGTAGACCACGAAGTCGTCCTCACTCAGCACCACCATGTGGCCGCTATTCTCATCCTCGACGACGATGATGTGGTTGGTGGCGTCGATGGAGAGCACCTCGCCGTAGACGTCGTCAAACTCGCCCCAGGTGTCAAGGGCGTCGACGTAGTCAACGAGCCGCGAGGCGGTGAGCTCCGTGTAGCCGATGTAGCCCACGCAGTCGTCGAGATCTTGCCCGCCGTAGGCGTCGTCGTCAACGCGGAAGGTCTGATCGGACCCGTCGATGTTGACGGCCAGCGTGTCAGCGTCATGGGCCGTCACGTCGGTCCAGGACTTCACCCACCAGTAGTCGGTGGCCACCGTGTAGCTGATCGGCACATAGGAGATGTCGTCACGGTCGAACCCGTACTTCACCACGTCACCAACGCTGGGCGGAGTGTCGAGGTTGAACTCGTACTCCGTCCCACCAATGGTGCAGTAGGTGTAGGGGCCCGGATAGGACGTGCGGGTCGCCGTCACAGCGCCCTCGACGGTCTTCCGGAAAGCGTGGACGTAGACCGCGCCGTCACCCCGAACGTCGCCCTTGAAGCCCACGTAGATCAGGTCGAAGGGCAGAAGATCGTTCCGGTTCGCCGACGCGCCGTTGATCGTCACGGCCGCGGTATACGGGATGGGGAACATGTCGGTGTCGTCGCCGATCCACTCCAGGTTCACCGTCGCGGAGCTGGTCGACGTGGTGGCCTTGGTCAGGTGCGTGACCCAGGCGCGCGCGTCGACGTCGTCCCACACGTAATCCCGCTCGGCCGAGAGGAAGACCGCGAAGCCGTCGTCGTCCTTGGTGACGGTGACGTACTCAGGGGTGAATCCGCCGTCTAGGTCGGTCTCGTGGACCAGGGTCGCGCCGCTGTTGATGCGGGCATCCACGTGACCGGTTCCAGGGGTATGGAGGCGGTACGGAATGACCGTGCCGTCCCAGAACCGCAGGTAGTCGTAGCCCGTTATGTCACCGGCCGGATGGAAATCGTCATCCCGGAACCAGCCGGAGAACGCGGTCGACTCGCCCTCAGTGGCGCCGACGAAGAGAACCTTAGCGGCGTTGGCGCCCGTGCCGTAGATGGCCATCACCGGAAGGTTCCGCAGGCCCTCGAAGCTCGGCGCGAGGCAGAGACCCACGGTGGCGCCGAGGGTCAGAGTCTCGCCCGTCCCGATGCTGCCGCCGCCGTTCAGATCGATCCCAACGGTCCGGCCGGCGAGGCTGTACTCCAGCAGCGTGCCCTCGTTGATTCGATTGGCGAGGATGTTGTGGTCATCCAGCGTATCGCCGTCAGCGTTGAGCGGATCCACGCCCATCGTGGTGAAGGTCATGACGGCCATGTCGCCGCGCGGGCAGGGCAGAGCCGGGAACGACAGATCAGCCGTCCCGACGAACCCGTTGTCCAGGCCGTACCAGATGTAGTTGTACGGCCAGGTGGCCGCCGGGACCTGGGCAACGTGCCCAGGGACGGCGCGGACGAGCATCGTGATGGCCTCTCGGTAGGTCACCGGGTTCGAGGCCTTAAACGAGCCGTCGGGGTAGCCGTTGATGATGCCCATCATCGAGGCCGCGCTGACGAAGCCCCAAGCCCAAGCGGGGATGGAGGCGCCGTCGGTGAAGGTCGGGGTCAGGCCGGCGAGGCCGGTGGCGATGCTGGCCTTACCCATAGCCGTGATCACGACCTTGCAGAACTCGGCCCTGGTGATGGAATCGGCTGGACGTACCTTCCCGCCTATTCCGCTGTCTCCGGAGAAGATACCAAGCGCGCCGAGAGCGGCGAGTTCGAACTCACCATCCGCACTCGCGATGTCGCTGAAGACCGGAGCCTTCACGACCGTGGGCGCCGTGGCGGCAGCAGCCATTGTCCCGAACGACAGGACCATGGCGACCGCCAGCAGAGTGTGTAGAACTTTGCGCATAGGTATTTCCCTTCCTTTCCTTATTGGATTTTGCGCCAGCTGCTAGGCTAGCAGGCACTATGTCCCTCACCTCGCGCTGGGCGCAACGATGATTCAATACTTGCCATCTCTGTCCTTCTGGTTCCACATGCAGTTATGCTTGGTCACTTAGCCATTTGACTAAGCGCGGAGGGTTGTTCCAGTGCACAATTAGCTTCTATTGCCGCGTTACGAGCTGTGTTGTGCTATCGGCAGTGATTGGCAGGCGAGGCGTGGCGTCCGACGATCGGCATTACCACAGAAAAAAGAGGCGCCCCGAAGGGCGCCCCTTCTCGCTTGTTCCGCTTAGGGGTGTGTGGTGCCGTAGGTGCGGTTAGCCCCCGCGCGTATCTCTCTCGATTCCTTCCCCGAGCCACTGAATCGCCCGGTCGAGGACCTTGTCCCCGGTCACCGTCGGAGCCGGCGGACCTGGCGGCTCAGGCTGCTGCCCGGATTGCCCTCCCCCGGCCACGCGGCCGGCCGGGTGGTCCGCCAGGCCGGCTTGATTCAGAGCGGCCACGGTGGCCGCGTCGGTGGCCCCCGACCGCGGCAGGCCGACGGCGGCCTGGAACCGCTTCAGAGCCTTCTCGGTGACGAGCCCGTAGACGCCGTCCTCCGGTCCGGCCGGATAGCCCAGCGAGTTGAGGCGAACCTGCAGGATGACGACGTCGGAACCCCGGGCGCCCCGGCGGAAGACCCACTTGCTGGTGACGGGCACGAACGGCGGGTCGGTCGAGGACAAGCTCCGGTCAGTCAGGACCTCGTCCGGGACTACCCCCGCCCCGTCAATGTCCCGACCGAGCCCACTGGTCCAGGTGGCCGTGGTCAGCTTGACCCCGCCCCCGGTGGAGACGGGAAAGAGGCTCTGGACGGTGCCCTTGCCGTAGGTCGTTTCCCCGAAGACCCGGGCTATCCCCCACTCCTGCAGCGAGACCGCGAGGATCTCCGAGGCGCTGGCCGAGTTGCCGTCGACCAGGACGGCCACGGGGTAGGGGAACCGCCCGTCCGGCGCGTAGGTCAGACCCTCGAGCGCCTGGAAGCCGTCTTCCCTCGACTTCACGATTTCCGAGCCCCAGGCCCAGCTGACGCGCAGGATGGGGTACTTCTCAGGCACGAAGCGCTGGATCACCCGAACGCACGTGTCCAGCATGCCTCCGGGGTTTCCGCGGAGGTCGATGACGAACCCCTTGGCGCCGGCGCCCAGCAACTCCGTGAGGGTCTTGTCGAGTTCGGCGTCGGTGTCGTCGTCAAAAGACGTCATCCGTATGTAGCCGAGAGTACCGGTCAGCATCTTGCTCTCGACCGAGTCCGCGGTGATGAGCTGTCGGACCAGTTCGAAGAGGATGCCCGCTTCCTGCCCGGTCCTGGTCACGGTGAGGAACACGGTAGTTCCGGGCTCTCCCCGGATGCGCTCGGCGGCCGCGAGGCCCTGCCCTTTGATACTCTCCCCGTCGACGGCCACTATCTTGTCGCCAAGCCGCATGCCGGCCGCTTCGGCCGGGTATCCCGGCAGCAGGGCGTCCACGACAAGGTAGCCCTCGGGGTCCTCGGCGATCTGGATGCCCACGCCCCCGAAGCTGCCCTGCACGTTGCTGAGGAAGGCCCGCATCGCCGCTGGGGTGTAGTAGTCGGCGTAGTAGTCGCGCAGGCTGGAGAGCATCCCCTGGATGGCGGCTTCGGCCAGGGCGGCCGGGTCGGGATGTTTGGCGCTGGTGCCGGCGAGGAGATTGAAGACCTCCAGGATGAGGTCCCCCGGACCCGGGGGCGCCTCCCGGCCCACGTCCTCCTGTTCGGCGGCTTCGCCGCCCTGGGCCCAAGCCCGGTTGGGGGTGATGAGGGCCGGGGCCAGGCCGGCCAGCAGGAGGCCGGTTAGGGCCAGGATGAGGGCCAGTCCTCGCGGTCGGTTGCGGTGAGGGTTGCGGCGGAGCCTGGTGCCGTTCATGTGGGAGCGTCCCCTTTCATCCGGTGAAGCCACCTGGGAGGGGGGTTCGCTTCCCGCAAGACCGGTCCTGCCAGGCTCCGGCCGCCGCCGTGGCCCAGGCCCTGTCCAGCCAGGACCCAAGCTCCGCCCGGAGCTTGTCGGCCTCCGGGCTCGCGCTTCGGATCTCCTGGAGGTAGGCCTGCGCCTTCAGCGTCCGGCCTAGCTCCTCTTCGATGAGCGAGAGCCACAGGGCCGCCTCGAACTTGCGCCCCGGGACAGACTCCTCTGTCTCCCGGGCCGGCTCGCACAGCCGGGCGCCGTGGGCGCTCACCAAGAGCTTCTCGGCCTCCGCCAGCCGACCGAGAAGGGCCTGGGCCTTGCCGGCCTCCAGGTCGAGAGTGGGGGTCTCGGCCGGGAGAGCCGTCTCGGGGGGGACGATGGCCGGTACCTTGGCGGCCTGGGCGGCCAAAAGACTTCGCAGCTCGACCGACCGCTCTAGGTCGGTCCGGAAGGACTCATCGAGCTGCCCCGAGCGGAGGTGGGCAAAAGCCAGGGCGAAATGGGCTTCGGCCGCCCGCGCGTAGCGGAGGGCCTCAAAGGGTTGGAGCTCGAGGGCCTTCTCGAACTCCCGGATGCCCACATCCAGCATCCCGTTGCGCATGGCGAACAGCCCGTGGGTGTCGTGGTTGTTGGGATCGTACGGCTCGAGCCGGAGCGCGATCTCATACTGCTCCTGGGCTCGGGCCGTCGCGTCAGGGGCGCCCGCCGGGTCGTACATGCCGGCGGCCTCAAGAATGAGCGCCCGTTGGACGCGAATCTCGGTCGACCAAGGGTCGAACGAACAGGCCCTGGCCAGGGAAGCCACGCTCTCGCTCCAGAGGCCCCTGGTGGAGAGAAGCACTCCTTCCCGCATGGCCAGCCGCGCGGCCACAAGACTGCCGGCCACCAGCGAGAGGGCCACGGTGAGCGCGAGGAGCCCAAGACCACGCCGGTTGGCCCCGGTCATAGGCCGCGGTCGCCGGTCGCGGCGGGCCGAGCGGCTTGGCTGCCGTTCCGGATCGGTGGGTAACGTCAGCCCGTCGGCGACCCCGAGGAGGATCCAGAAGACAACTCCAGGGACGAGCAGCGTGAAGTCGGCGTCAAGGAGCCCGTGTAAGGTCAGCATTGCGGTGGCGCCGGCCACGGCGGGCACGAGAAGGCGCCTGCCGCCCGGCCCGCTGCCCTGCCGGGCCGTGCGCCAGGCGGCCCACCCCAGCGTGGCGAGAAGGGCCACCAGGGCCGCCAACCCGACAACCCCCGTCTCGACCAGCGTTTGAGCGAAGTCGTTGTGGACTTCCTGGGTGTAGTAGTTGTAGGACTGGTACTGCCAGTACCTCGCCGCCCACCCACCGCCCCCGTAGCCGAAGACGGGGCTCGCCGCCGCCAGGCGCAGGGCGTCCCGGGCCCATCCCAGGCGCTCCCATACCGACCGTTCGGCAAAGCTGAAGGCCGTGAGCCGGTGGGCCAGGGCTGCGGGTACGGCGCCGGCCGCCACGAGGGTCACCAAAACCACCGCGCAGGCCGCGAACGCGCCAACGACCATGAGGAGTCGGGGCCTCGCCGGGAGGGCCTCAAATCGCCGGGCCAACCAGGCGCAAGCCACCGCCAGGAGAAGACCCCCGGCCAGAAGGGCGCCCCCGGTGGCCGGTTGCCCGAAGACCCTGGCGAGGAAGGGGGCGGTCGCCACGGCCGCCAAGGCCAGGAGCACGGTGTCAACGAAGAGGGGAATCCTCTGCCCCGGGCGGGTGAGGAGGGTAAGGACGGCCAGTCCCGCCGGGAAGACCAGCCAGGCCCCGCGCGACATGATCAGGAGGAAAGCCACCAGAAGAAGCCACTGCCCCGCGGCCCACAGAGGCGGGCCCAGGCGACCGGCCGGCAAGCCTGCCCGCCGCAGACCGAGCCCGAGGAGGAACCCGGCGCCAATCAAGGCGCCCACCGGGTTGGGGTACCCGGTGAAGGTGTAGAGGCGCCCGTCTTGGACCACGTTGAAGGGCAGAAGTCCCGCCGCGGCGAGAAGGTTGGCCGCGGCCACCAGCGCGAGGACCACCCAAAGACCCACAAGAAAGGTCTCCGGGCTGTCCGGTCGGAAGGAGACCCGCGGCCGGCGCACCGCCGGCGCCTCAGCCTCGGCCTGAGCACCCCTGCGCGCGGCCGCCACGCTCTCCGAGGCGCTGAGGAAGAGTATCAGGTAGAGACCTTGGCGTATGACCCCGCCCACCGCCGAGCGAGGCGAGGCGGCCGCGAGGAGGCCGGCTACGACGTAAGCCAGCCAGAAGGCTAGCGCGGCCCATCTTGCGGCCGACCAGCGGAACGCCCCGGGCCTGGTGCGGGTAGCCAGCCAGATGAGCCCGAAAACGACCGAGGCTTGCCAGAGGCCCCAAAAGAGCTGGGCGTCGGAGAGGATGTCCTTGCGGAAAGGAGTCCAAAGGGCAAGGAGAATGAGGCCTAGCGTAGCCAGTGTTCTGGTGCGGGCGGCCGCTGGATCACCCATGGCGTATCCCCCGAGCCAATTATGCACAAAAAGGCATTCGGCAGGCACTCCTCCGGCTCCTGCGGTCGCCGAGATCGGGTAGGAGGGGGGCGGTAGCCAGCAGGGTGCGTTGGCACGGGTGAGTGGCTAGTGCGGTCGGACCGAGGCGACCTCCAGACCATCAGTGGACGCCAAGCTACCGGCCATGTCTGGCGCACAACCAGGCAGAAGGGGCGCCCCTCCGGGGACGCCCCTTCCCGCTTGCTCACCCTACTGGCCGTGGTTAGGTAATGTCGAAGTAGTGAGTCACGACATCAACCGGATGGACCAGGATCACGTTGGCGTCATCCTCGAAGTAGATGTAGTCGCCGACATGTAGGCCCGCCAGACCAACGTAGGCCTTGATAAGCGGGGTGCTGTACAGCACATACTTCTGCGTGGCGCTGTCCCACTTGTACAGCGGCTGGTAGACCACCAGGTCGTCAGCGTTAAGGACGATGTTGGCGTGTGGACCTACGGCCTCGTTGTGAACAACGATCACGCGGTTCGCGGCATCCACGGAGAGGACCTCGCCATACACGTCATCGAAATGGCCCCAGTCGCTTAGGACTTCGGCATCGATGAGCATGCGGGCTTCGTTCAGGTCCGTCCAGCAGATGTACCCGACGCAGTCGGCGAGATCGTCACCGTAGTAGCCGTCGTCGACGCGGTAGGTCTGGTCGGATCCGTCGATGTTGACGGCGATGGTGTCAGCATTCTCGCCCGGGAGATCCACCCAGTTCTTGATCCACCAGTAGTCGGTCAGCACGGCGTAGCTAATCGGGATGTAGGCGATGTCGTCGCGGTCGAACCCATACTCGACCACGTCACCGACGTTCGGGTCCGGTGAGAGCTGGTACTCGTACTCGGTCCCGCCGATGGTGCAGTAGGTCGCAGAGCCGGCGCTGCTGTGGGCCGTGCGCTGCGCGGTGACGGCGCCCTCGACGGTCTTCCGGTAGGCGTGGACGTAGACAACCGGGTCGCCGTACGTGCCGCCAATGTAGCCGACATAGACGAGGTCATACGGCAGGAGGTCGTTCCGGCTGGCCGCCGCCCCGTTGATCGTCACGGACGCGGTGTACGGAATGGTCACCGTGTCAGTGTCGCCAGACCAGGCAACAGATGCGACGGCGGATGTGGTAGCCGTGGTCGCCTTGGTCAGGTGCGTGACCCAGGCCCGGGTCTCGAGCCCACCGGTCCAGTCATGGTCGCGCTCGACCGACAGGAAAGCCGCGAACCCGTCGTCGTTCTTCGTGACCGTGACGTAGTCCGCGTCCACGAAGTTCGCGCCGAGCAGGCCGGTCTCGTCGACCAGGGTCGCGCCGCTGTTGATGCGGGCATCCACGTGACCGGTTCCAGGGGTATGGAGGCGGTACGGAATGACCGTGTCGTCCCAGAACCGCAGGTAGTCGTAGCCCGTTATGTCACCGGCCGGATGGAAGTCGGACCCGCGGAAGAAGCCCGCGAACGCGGTCGACTCGCCCTCAGTGGCGCCGACGAAGAGAACCTTAGCGGCGTTGGCGCCCGTGCCGTAGATGGCCATCACCGGAAGGTTCCGCAGGCCCTCGAAGCTCGGAGCGAGGCCGAGACCTAGCGTGGCGCCGAGGGTCAGAGTCTCGCCCGTCCCGATGCTGCCGCCGCCGTTCAGGTCGACCCCAACGGTCCGGCTGGCGAGGCTGTACTCCAGCAGCGTGCCCTCGTTGACGCGGCCGGCGAGAACGTTGTGGTCATCCTGCGGTTCGCCGTCGGCGTTGAGCGGATCCACGCCCATCGTGGCGAAGGTCATGACAGCCATGTCGCCACGCGGGCAGGGCAGAGTCGGGAGCGACAGATCAGCCATCCCGACGAACCCGTTGTCCAGGCCGTACCAGATGTAGTTGGTCGGCCAGATGGTCGGCGGGACCTGGGCGGCGTGCCCAGCGACAGCGCGGACGAGCATCGTGATGGCCTCTCGGTAGGTCACCGGGTTGGAGGCCTTGAACGAGCCGTCGGCGTAGCCGTTGATGATGCCCATCATCGAGGCCGCGTTGACGAAGCCCCAAGCCCAAGCGGGGATGGAGGCGCCGTCGGTGAAGGTCGGGGTCAGGCCGGCGAGGCCGGTGGCGATGCTGGCCTTACCCATGGCCGTGATCACGACCTTGCAGAACTCGGCCCTGGTGATGGAATCAGCCGGACGTACCGTCCCGCCCATTCCTGTGTCTCCGGAGAAGATACCAAGCGCGCCAAGAGCGGCGAGTTCGAACTCACCATCCGCACCCGCGATGTCGCTGAAGACCGGAGCCTTCACGACCGTGGGAACCGTGGCGGCAGCAGCCATTGTCCCGAACGACAGGACCATGGCCACCGCCAGCAGAGTGAGTAGAACTTTGCGCATAGGTATTTTCCCCTCCTTTCTCTTTGGTATTTGCTCCAGCTGCTAGATTACTAGGCACGAGGCCCCTCACCTGGCACTGGGCGCCATGACGATTCATCCTGGGCCGTCTTTGTCCTTCTCGAATCGTGAAGAATCATGATGTGGCACTTAGCCATGTGACTAACCTCTATGATTCACCAAGACGCGGGAGAGGACGATTTAGCTGATTGAGGGTCATACCGCACTAGTAGTTGGTTGCGGGCAGGCAAGGTGCCGCCGAGACGTTCACGTAGCCCCAGGCCCACTTAGGAAAGCCGGCTAGGGCCCACCGCCTCCCGCGCGGCCCAGCCACGCCCTGAGCTCCTGGATCAACGCGTCGGTCCCCGGGTTGCCGGCCCGGGCCTCATCGAAGTACCCTCTGGCCGCCTCGGCGTCTCCCAGCTTCTCCTGGACAAGGCCGAGCCAGAAAGCGGCTTCTGCCTTCCGCCGAGCCACGGATTCCGGCGTCTCGCGCGCCGCAGCGCAGAGAGGGCTGTCGTGGGCCTCGCCTAGTAGGCGGGCCGCCTCCGGGTAGTCACCCAGGAAGGCCTGCGCCTTTCCCGCCCATAGAGCGACTAACGGTACCGAGGCCGGCATACTCCAGCTACGGGCTTCCCCCTCTTCGTTGGTGACCGGCGCGAACGATGAGACCTTCTCCGCCTGAGCGGCTAGGCGACCAGCGACTCCCAGGGCTTTGAGAAGGTATTCCCGGGCCTCGGGCCTACCCTCGTGGAGCATGTACTGCCCCGCCGTAAAGTAGGGTTCACCCAACGAGCAGTAACGAGAGACCTCGAACGGCTGGAGTTCCACTGTCCTCTCGCACTCCGAGACGGCTACGTCGAAGGCTACGTTCCTCAAGGCGCGCGCCAGGCCGCCTCCATCTGGTCGGGGGCGCCGCTCCTTGCCAGGGCCTCCAGGGCGAAGGCCTGGCCCAGGTGAAAACGCGGTGACAGGGGATCGAGCGCGGAAGCTTGCCTGAAAGCGGCTAGGCTCTCGGCCACCCGGCCACCCTCTGCAAGGCTGATGGCCCTTCGGCCTACCGCTGCCGCGGCTACTAGACCGGCGCCGACCAAGCCGACAGCGATTGCGACGCCTAGGATACTAATCGTCGGCCAAACCGACGGCGAGGGCCGCGCCGGGCTTCCGTGCCGCCTTTCGCTCCGGCTTCGGGTCGTTAGCGTTGCGAGCATCTCCGGGGGCGTTTCCGCCAGGTACAGGCCGTCAATCACTCCGAGAATGATCCAGAGGAAGACGCCCACCCCGACCAGAGCGAAATCGAGGTCGAGGAGGCTATGGAAAAGGAGCATGGCAGCCCCCCGGCGAGGCCGGCCACCACCCCCCGGCGCTCCCGACTGGCCGAGGCGTACTTCCTCGCCAGGAACTGGACGGCATAAGCCCAGAGGGGGCACCCCTCAGGGTACCCCCTCTCAGTCTGCGCGTTGCGAATCTACGCGTCGGGCCGGGCGACCATGCCCGTCTAGGGCAGCGCCCCCGCGATGGCGCTGGTGACGCCGAAGCGCAGGGACGGGATCTCGGCGTTGGTCACCGGGTGGTAGATGAAGGAGAAGACCCGGAAGGAGTAGCGGACCCCGGCGGTCATCGTGAAGCCCACCCCCGCGCCGTCCCCGGCCGTGACCTGCGTGCTCGGGTAGGTCCCGGGCCAGGAGGTCACGTTCCTCACGAAGGTGTAGGGCCCGGTCGAGACAGCGGCGATGTGCACGGCGTAGCCGGCTGGGACCGCGCCCGTGAGCGGCGGCTTCCAGGTGAGGTTCACCCCGCCGCCTGAGGCGGGTAGCGCGGTCGTCCCGCCCAGGCTCGTCGGCGCCTGCGGCGGCAGCGGACCGGCCGTCACCGTGGACGCCGCCCAGCGGGCCGAGACGAGCTTCTCCGAAGTCACCGGGTGCAGGGCGTAGGCGTAGAGCTTCACGCTGTAGCGGGCCCCGGGAGCGTAGGCCAGACCGCCGGCGACTATCTCCGCCGAGGTCACCTGGACGTTCGGCGTGGCGCCCTCCCAGGTCGCCACGTCCTTCACGAGGCTGAAGGGCCCCATGGAGGTCGTCGCCAGCCACACCTCATACCCCTGGGGCGTCACCCCGGTCAGGGGCGCGAGCCACGTCAGGCCGAAGCCGTCGGCCCCCGTCGTCCCGCGCAGGGAGGTCGGGGCGAGCGGCGGCAACGGTCCCGCGACGCCCATCGTCGTCGCGCCCATGAGGCTTGACACCTTCTGGGCGGTCAGCGGATGGGTGAGGAAGGAGAAGACCCGGAAGGCATAGCGCAGCCCCCCGGACATGGTGAACTCCGTCCCGTCCAGGTCCGCCCCGGTCACCTCGGTGTTGGGCAGGTCGCCCGTCCAGGTCGTGACGTCCTTCACGAAGGTCCACGGCCCGACCGACGTGACCGCGATGTAGACCGAGTATCCCGTCGGCGGGGTCGGGGCCGTGGTCGTGGGGAGCGGCGGCCTCCAGCCGAGACCCACCCCAAGGAGCGTGGTCCTGGCCGCAAGCCCCGTCGGGGCTCCCGGCGGCAACGGCCCGGCCGTAACCGTGGCCGTGTTCGACGGGCCGGAGGTCGGTTTCCCGCCCACCGAGGGCAGGATGAAGCCCCGGACCTGGAAGGCGTATCTCTTCCCGCCAGTGAGGGTGAAGGTGTACCCGCCCGAGCCGTCGGCGAAGTCCAGCTGCGTGACCTCGCAGTTCGGCGCGGTCCCCGTCCAGCTCGTCACTTCCTTGACCAGGGTGAACGGCCCGACCGAGGTCGGGGCGATGAAGACCTGGTAGCCCTGGGGCGCGCAGCCGGTCAGGGCCGGCAGCCAGCCGAGCTTGAGCCCGGTCGCCGTCGCCGCCCCGGTCAGGCTCCGCGGGGGAAGCGGCGGGACAGGGCCGGCCACGGCCGAGGCGGTGTTCGAGGGTAGGGAGACAAGCCGGCCCGCGATGGAGTGAACGAAGTAGCTCTTCACCTGGAAGTAGTAGGTCCGGCCACCTGAGAACGTGAAGCCGGTCCCGGCAAGGTCGGCCCCCGTCACCTCGCAGCTGGGGTTGAGACCCTCCCAGGTCGTCACCGTCTTGGCCAGCGTCGTGAAAGGCCCGGTTGAGGCGGTGGCTACGTAGACGTCATACCCTTGCGGAGCCACCCCGCTCGATGGGGCCAGCCAGTTCAGGCGGACGCCGTCCGCGCTGGAGTTGGCCGTCAGAGACGCGGGGGCCAGCGGCGGAATGGGCCCGGCCACAGCCGAGGCGGTGTTCGAGAGCTGGGAGACGATTCTCGGGCCCGCTGGAAGGTCGACGTAGGCCTTGACCTGGAAGTAGTAGGTGCGACCGGGCGTGTAGGCAAGACCTGTGCCCGCCAAGTCCAGCGCGGTGACCTCGCAGTTGGGGGCCTCGCCCTCCCAGATGCTAATGTCCTTCAACTTGGTGACCGTTCCCGTGGAACTAAGCTTCATGTAGACCTCGTAGCCGGTCGGGACGGTAGCCCCGGGGGGTGGGAGCCAGCCGAGGCGCACACCATCCGCGCTGGTTCTGGCTGTCAGGGTACTGGGCGCGGGCGGCCGATCGTTGTCGGTGATGGCCACCCAAAGCGCAACAGCCGGCGCCGCGCCGTAGGCCCCGCCCGAGGCGGCGTGGGTGATCCGCCCGATATGTAGACCCTCAAGGAGCGTATTATCGACTGCCCTGACCGTCATGGTCTGCGGCGTGCTCCAGTTGCCGGTTGTGAAGGTCAGGGTGTTCCCCCCCCGACCGTTGCTCACCGCAATCTGGCTGTCAGGGGTCGCCGTTATGGTCACCGGTCCCGAGGGCTGGGCCCCGAGGCATACGGTGTAGGTGTCGGACGCGCCGCCCTCAGTCACTATCGTGGAGCCGACGGTCTCGGCAATGACGATGGTGGGCAGATCGTTGTCGGTGATTGAGACACCGAGGTCAATGGCCCGCGCTCCATCGTAGGCGCCGCCGGTGGCGGTGTGGCGGATTCGCCCCAGGTGGGGGCCCTCCACGACGCCGTCGTCGACGGCCCTGACCGTGAGAACCTGCGGCACGTTCCAGTCGGCGAGTGTGAAGACTAGGGTGTTGCCTTCCAGGCCGTTGTCCACCATGACCTGGATATCGGGGGTTGCTGTGACGGTGACCTGCCCGGAAGGCTGGGCCCCAAGGCAGAGGGCGTAGGCGTCCGTCGCCCCCACCGCGCCGGGCGGGCCCTCCAGGACGGCGGTGGAGCCGCCCGTCTCAGTGAAGACGATCGTGGGAACGTCGTTGTCGGTGACACTGACCCCGAGGGGCACCGAGGAGAGCCCATCGTACCCGCCGCCGGAAGGAGTGTGTCTGATGGTACCGGAATGCTGTCCCTCGACTACGGCGTCATCCACGGCCGTGACGAAGACGTTCTGCGGCACATTCCAGTTGCCCGGGCCGAAAGCCAGCGTGGTTCCGCCCGTGGCGTTCAGGGCAGTCACCTGCTGGTCTCCCGCGAGGGTCACGGTGACCTGCGCCGTCGGCTGCGTGGCCAGGGCAACGGTGTAGGTGTCGCCTGCCCCACCCTCGGCCACGACCGTCGAGCCGCCGGTCTGGGCCAGGACCAGCGGGTTCCTGACCGTCAGGTAGGCGGTCTGCCAACCCGAAGTCGCCAGCAGCACGGTGTGTCCGGAATCCTTCCACACCTCATACAGGGCGCCCCAGACGCCGACTTCGGTTGGCGTGTAGGTCCAGACCCCCGCGACTGGGTTGCCAGGTCCCACACGCAACTCTTGGTCCGGGAGGCGGACGAGTTGACCGCTTGGGCTGCGGAGAGTCGGAGAAGAGATGAATGTCCACGTGACGGCCCCGGTGTTGGTCAACCAGAGTTCGAACGTTGCCGCCTGCCCGCTTCCTGCCGTCGTGGGGCTCGCACGGTGGCTGTCAATCCGTGCGCTCGGAGGAGTCGGTGGTTCAGGCGGTAGAACCATGAAGTACCCAGTCTGCCAGCCTGTGCGGAACAAGGGCGTTACCGGGGGGGAGTACTCGTTCCAGATCGTGTAGAGGGCATCCCAACTTCCGTCATCCCCTGCCCTGGGATAGTAAACCCAGAAAGATTTGCCCTGGACGCCCGGGAGTAGCCGGCAGGCGTAGCAGCCGAGGTCGACCGTCTGACCACTGGGGCCGCGTAGGGTGAGGGACACCCCGAAAGTCTCTGTGACGGACCCCGTGTTGGTGTAGTAGAGGTCGAAGCATACGGTTCCGAAGCCCGCCGTCGGGTAGGCGCGGTGACTGTCGAATCTCAGGCTGGCTGGCGGTGGAGATGCCAGGACCGTGAAGTATCCAGTCTGCCAGCCCGTGCTGGACAAGAGCGTGACCTTGGAACCGTCGGCCCAGATTCTGTAGATGGCATCCCAGCTTCCGGCTTCAGCTGCCTCCGGGGCGAAGCTCCAGTCGTAGTAACCCCTCTCGCCCGGGGCCAGAATGCCCCAGTAAGTGGGCCAGAGGTCGATTGTCTGACCACTAGGGCCGCGCACGGTGAGAGACACGGCCAAAGTAGACATCGTCACGGCTCCGGTGTTCGTACAGAAGAGTTCGAAGAATATGGGGTGCCCGATGCATGTTAGCGCTGGCCTGACACTATAGCTGTCGATCCTCAAGGTGGCGGGTGGCGGCGGAGGCGGCGGAGGCGGCTGGACCGTGAAGTACGCGGTCTGCCAGCCCGTGCTCGTTATCTCCGTGGTCTTCGAGGCGTCGGTCCAGATTCTGTAGTTGGCATCCCAGCTTCCGGCTTGGGCTGCCGTTGGGATGTAGCTCCAGAGAGAATAGCTCTGGGCGCCCGGGACCAGACTCGCGGTGTTGCAGGGGAGGTCAACCGTTTGACCATTCGGGCCGCGCAGGGTGAGGGACACTCCGAAGGTCGCCGTCGCCGACCCCGTGTTCGTGTAAAAGAGGTGGAAGTATGTGGGCTGCCCCCATACTACCGCGGGGTAGATGCGGTGGATGTCGATCCTGAGGCTCGCGGGTGGCGGCTGAGACGGCGGGACCGTGAAGTACGCGGTCTGCCAGCCCGTGCTCGTTATCTCCGTGGTCTTCGAGGCGTCGGTCCAGATTCT
>Ga0315288_10003903_pt1 | contig 19016 bp, 10 predicted proteins | sample YL17G11_20_MG_FD_203454 | JGI IMG/M metagenome (GOLD analysis project Ga0315288, IMG submission 203454) | Sediment microbial communities from Yellowstone Lake, YNP, Wyoming, USA - YL17G11_20 | ecosystem: Environmental > Aquatic > Freshwater > Lake > Sediment | place: USA: Wyoming | collected... | reverse complement strand
AACCCCCACCCCCCCAGCAGCAGTATCGCCGAACCAAGCGCTGGTATAAAGGAAACGAGCCTGAAATATCCGTATCCCGACGGACTGACAACATTGAAAACATAAAACAGAATCGTGCAAACCAGAAAAACAAGCCCGAGGTAATTAGGCCTCGTTTGAAGATTCAGTACCTCTTCCTTATGCTGATTGAGAAAGTATAAGCTGAATAGTGGAATCAAAAAACCGTGCGACCAGCTGCTGTCTGTAACCCATTTATAAACGATGCCGCTGATTTCACGGTGAAAAAGATAGTATAATAGTGCGCCGATTATCAGCGCCTTGACATAAACGTGCACCCCAAGCTCTCGCCACCGCCGCTCTTGCAGCGGTGCTGTTGTCACTTGCGCCTGTACAGATACAATGTCGGACATAATCCTTGTACGTTTACAACAACGAGTAACATTCGACGCCGCCTCAGGTGATTCCTTCATCAACCGCCTTTAGATGCCCCTGTGACTTAGAATGACCAGTCCGGGAATGGCTTATGAGTGTAGTAATCACGGTCGGCAAAGTTGCGGTCATACACAAAACCGAACCCGTAAGCCGCCCTGAATGCGTTACGCAAAACCGCTCGCCACCTTGCTGTGGGGTGTGTCCCGACATTGATTAGGTCGTTTGGCTTTATAAAGAAATCGGGCTGTTCGCCTAATGCTATCTTGTCCAAATCCACCATCACGACTTCTTCTCGTTTCTTCCCTATCCGTCTGACAACCTCACAACGCTTAGGCCACGCCAGCGGACCCAGGCCGCCTGCGGCAGCAACCGCCATTTTCAACGTCATCGGCCGGCCGGTTATACTGACAAACCCCTGCCGGTTCACATTCCCCATAATACAAAATTCACCGATAATATCAACTGGTACGTGCACGCTGTCTCCCGGTTTTATCACGATGTTGTACCGCGGGTCGCCGCTTAACAGTTTATCCGCAGGTATCCTTATCACACGCCTCTGAATACCACCCGGCCCTATCTCCTCCCACCCAAGCGACGAAGGTGCTTTTTCTTTCAGCGGTTCTTTTGCCTTTTCAGGTGCACGTTCTTGTGTAGGCCCGGATCCAGCTCCTATCTGAACAGGCACCCACTTGCCGTCTTTGAATATCCATTCTATGCGCCCCGTCTCCTGTTCACCCGCACCAGGTGCAGCCGGCATCTCGACCGTCTCCGATTCCACAGGTTTCGCCAGCAGCGCCTCCAAATCAGCCCGTCTTTGCCCGACATCCCCCTGCCAAAGCTCCTCAGGCAGAGCCATCTGAGAAAGCTCATGTTCACTGGCGAGTTCCGCCGACGCCATAACCACCTGACCCGATACTGATGAGCGATTCTTCGCTAAAGGCGCTATTATTTCCATAAGCTCCTGTTCCGGCTTAGCCGTCGGCTGCGGCTCGGTCGGCTGGATAACCGCAGGTTTCGGCTCTTCGGCCGGCGGTGCTTGTTCCGCCATCGATTCTTTCCCCGTAATCGGACGCGAAACATAAATGTAGCTTATATTGAACTGGCCTATGCCCCCGGCGGTCGCAAGCGCATCGTCCAGCCGATAATCATACCGCGGTATCGCGTATCGGCCCGGATTGGGCACCCCGCTTCCCAATATCGAATACACCCGGCTCTGCGACCCTCTAAGAGCCACCTTAACCGTTGGTTCTTTCAGTATATTCGGCGAGAGAATCTCCCTTATCTCCTCCTCTAACTGCGATTCAGTCAGACCCGCCGCCTCAACTACTCCAACCTCCGGTATCGATATCTTGCCCGTTTCCGTAACAACAAAATCGTTTGAATACATCCCACCTTCACTGAGCAGCTCGTAAATGCCTATAGTCACGATGTCGCCGGAGCCGAACACATAATCTGTCTCGTATGCAACAACATCAACCGGCCTGGGCTCTTCGCCCGTCTCCCAGGCGGAAGGCGTCTCCTCGGCTACACCCAGTGAATCGAGTATCACGTTCACGGCAGGAACCGGACGAAACCTGCCTACCTGCGTCGGGTCCCAAAACTGTTCGCCGCAACCGGTAAGATAAATACTTACAAGGCAAAAGATTAACCCAACTGCTGCACCACTAATTTTCTTCATAATCTCAAATCTGCTATAGTACACCGCTCTTCACCCGCACTCAGCGACGGACGTACCGCCTTTGAACTGAGTGAAGAACCAATATATAGAAACACCCTTCTACTTGATGGAATTTATCGGCTTCATACATCAGATGCTTAACTTTTTAAGTGACATAAAACCCCTGCCGTCCAAAAGATAGCGATTCATTAGAAATCAGCCGCTATCTGTGATTCATAATAATCTGTAGCACAAAAACAAAAAAATAGAACCATCCTCACGCATCTGCCATAACTATCGCTATTCAAGACACTTATGAGTGCGCCCACCTCGCGGTCTGTCGCGAAATGACCTCCGTGGCACAAATCGGCTGATAAACCACTCCTTGTCTTTACCTGCCTCCGTGTCCTTCGACGCAAGTCGAGGCGGCAGATATGCCAATTGCCCATTTATACAGTTAACACAGGCAGCTTGTTCGCCAAAACGTAACCAATCTCGATACAACAGGCCCTATAATTCGCCCATTGCCAGTATTACAAAAAGATATTGGGGTTTGAACTAAATAAAGCAGCAAGCCCCCCAACTTCAATATTGGGGAGTTTTGAGCATCGAGTATCGTGTCTTACCTAACTGCCGCTGCCGCACTGCAACTTTGAAAGCTGCTCCATCAGGACATACCTGCTTGTCGCATCGCCGCTGGCCAATTTCATCAACTGTTCAGCCGATTCCGGCTTCAATTGTTTGAGCGACCGGTACCGGTTCTCGCCATAAGCATATTCTTCAAAACTCAGTGTAGGCGGCTTTGAGTCAAGCTGAAGCGGGTTCTTACCCTCGGCTTTCAATCGCGGGTCAAACCGATACAGCGGCCAGTGCCCGCACGCCACCGCCCTCTTCTGCTCCTCCATCCCCGTAGTCATATCAATGCCGTGCGAAATACAATGTGAATAAGCGATTATCAGCGACGGCCCAGGGTATGCCTCCGCCTCCACAAATGCCTTCACCGTCTGGTTCGTATTCGCTCCGAGCGCAACCTTCGCCACATAAATATTGCCATAGACAATCGCAAGCAGACCCAAATCCTTTTTCGGCGCCGGCTTACCCGCAGCAGCAAACTTCGCCACCGCTGCTCTCGGCGTAGATTTCGACATCTGCCCTCCGGTATTCGAATATACCTCTGTATCCAATACCAGCACGTTGACGTCCGCACCGCTCGCAAGCACGTGGTCCAGTCCGCCGTAGCCGATGTCGTACGCCCAGCCGTCCCCGCCAAGTGCCCAAACCGACTTGCGAACAAGATAGTCCGCAACAGACACCAGCCGTCTGCATTCGGCACAGTCGCTCTTTCCGCACTGCTCTTTCAACTTCGCCACGCGGGCCCTTTGTTGTTCAATCGCATCCTGCGCAGCGTCATTCGCAATCGTCGCCGTGCTTATCTCATTTGCCAAAGCGCTATCGACGCAACCTTGCTTGGCTACCCTATCCAGCAACTCCAGCGCCTGCTGCTTGAATTTATTTACCGTAAGACGCATCCCCATTGCAAACTCAGCATTGTCCTCAAACAAACTGTTGCTCCAAATCGGCCCCCTGCCGTCTTCTCTGGTCGTATAAGGCGTCGTCGGCAGATTACCCCCGTAAATGGATGAGCACCCCGTCGCATTGCCTATCATCGCCCTGTCACCGAATAGCTGCGTCAGCAGCTTCACGTATGGCGTCTCTCCGCAGCCCGCGCACGCCCCGGAATACTCAAACAGAGGCATCACAAGCTGACTGCCTTTGACGCTGCCGGTCTTGAAAAACTTTGCATCGGTATTCGGTATCGACAGGAAAAATTTATAATTCTCACGTTCACGAATCCGAATCAGCTCCTGCAGCGACATATTTATCGCCTTGCGTCCGGTCGGCTGCTTGTTCGCGTCCTTCTCCTGCGCAGGACAGGCCTGCACACATACCCCGCAGCCCGTGCAATCCTCAGGCGCAACCTGAACCGTAAACTTCATACCGGCAAATTCCTTGCCCTTTGCATCGGCGTTCTTGAACTGGGCAGGGGCCTTATCAAGACACTTACCGTCGTATGCCTTTATACGTATCGTCCCGTGCGGACAAACTATCGAGCACGTCCCGCACTGTATGCAAACATTCGGCTCCCACACTGGGATATTCACCGCGATATTCCGCTTCTCATACTTTGTCGTGCCGCTGGGGTACTTGCCGTCCGCGGGCATCTTGCTCACTGGCAGCTTGTCCCCTCGTAGCGCCATAATCTGGGCCGTAACATCCTTCACAAACTCCGGCGAATCATCCGGCACAACCGCCGGCATACGTTTTTTGCTCGTCACCGTCCCCGGCACTTTCACCTCGTAAATCCTCTCCAAAGCGCCGTCAACAGCAGCATTATTCATCGCAACTATCTTTTCCCCCTTCTTCCCATAGCTCTTTTGAATCGCTCCCTTTATCGCCTTCAGCGCCGTCTCCAGCGGAATAATGTTGCTTATCTTGAAAAATGCCACCTGCATTATCGTATTGATTCGCGCCCCCAATCCAATCTCCTGCGCAAGCGAAATCGCATCAATCACGTAGAACTTCATCCTCTTATCGATTATCTGCTTTTGAACCTCCTGCGTCAGCGTGTCCCAAACCTTATCCGCCGCGTGCATACTCGTCAGCAGGAACGTCGCTCCTTCTTTGGCCGACGCAAGCATATCGTACTTCTCCAGAAAGCTCGGATTGTGGCACGCAACAAAATCCGCCCTCGCAATCAGATATGGCCGTCGTATCGGCTTCTTGCCGAAACGCAAATGCGATATCGTAATCGCACCCGCCTTCTTCGAGTCATAGACAAAATAACCCTGAGCGTTATTGTCCGTCAGTTCGCCGATAATCTGTATCGAGTTGTGATTCGCGCTCACCGTCCCGTCCGCGCCAAGCCCGTAAAACATCGCCGTGTAAATCCCTTCACCCGGCAGCACAAACGACTCATCCACATCCAAACTTGTATTCGCAACGTCATCGATAATCCCGACCGTGAACCCGTTTTTTGGCTCTTTCACATCCAGATTATCGAACACCGCCTTGACCATTGCCGGCGTAAACTCCTTCGACCCAAGCCCATATCGTCCCCCGACAATTATCGGATAACTCGCAAAAGGCGACTGCCCCCTCGCCGTTACCTCCCCCACCGCCGTGCAGACGTCCAGGTACATCGGCTCGCCCAATGACCCCGGCTCTTTCGTCCTGTCCAAAACCGCAATCCTCTTTACCGTCTTCGGCAACGCGCTTATAAAATCCTTCGCGCTGAAAGGCCTGTACAGCCGAACTTTCAGCACCCCGACCTTTTGCCCTTTCGTATTCAGATGCTCAACCGTCTCGTGGACCGTTTCCGCACCCGAACCCATAATCACAATCACTTTCTCCGCGTCCTTTGCTCCCACATAATCAAACAAATGATACTGACGCCCCGCCAATTTTGCGAATTTGTCCATCGTCTCCTGCACAATGCCCGGCACTGCTGAATAGAACTTGTTCGCCGTCTCCCTGCCCTGGAAATACACGTCCGGATTCTGAGCCGTGCCGCAAATCTTCGGCCTGTCCGGCGAAAGCGCCCTCGCTCGAACACCGGCAACCAGCTCATCATTTATCATTGCACGCATATCATCATACGTCAGCTCTTCGACCTTTTGTATCTCGTGGCTGGTCCTGAACCCGTCAAAAAAATGCAGAAATGGTATCCTCGATGCAAGCGTCGCTCGCTGCGAAATCAATGCAAAATCCATTACCTCCTGAACATTGCACGAGCACAAAAACGCCCACCCCGTCTGCCGACAAGCCATCACGTCCGAATGGTCCCCGAATATGGATAACGCCTGGCACGCCAGCGACCTCGCCGATATATGAAACACCGTCGGCAGCAGCTCCCCTGCTATCTTATACATATTCGGTATCATTAGAAGCAGCCCCTGCGATGCCGTAAATGTCGTTGACAACGCCCCCGTCAACAGCGCCCCGTGCACCGCTCCCGCCGCTCCGCCTTCCGACTGCATCTCCGTCACCGATGGCACCGTCCCCCAGATATTCTCCTTACCCTTTGCGGTCTTGTCGTCCGCAATCTCGCCCATCGGCGAGCTTGGCGTAATCGGATATATCGCTATTACCTCATTCGTGGCGTGTGCAACATGTGCTGCGGCGCTATTGCCGTCTATCGTTACCATTTTGCGAACCATAGTTCCTTAACCTTTCAAAATTACTGCAAATAACCTGATGAAACAAAGATTCCTGCTCTTTCTTTCCAAATCCCTGCTCGTAGCCGAATCAAAGCCCAAAAATGCAATCCGTAGAGGATACCGCGTTTGCCTGCGATATGCACACCTTACAATACATCCTTATACAACTTTTCCTCACGCCAGGCAATCGAATTTTCCTCCCGCCGGCTCACACTTTTCCCCCTGTTCCCTTGAATATATACTTGCAGTCCGGCGACTGCGCGCCTTTTTCAGTGACGGGATTCAGAGAGCATGAAATGGGATTAGCGGGATGGCAGAGACGATGAGACGTGTGAGATGGGACAAAGTCGCAGCGGGGGCACAACAGGTCGGGCGGAAAGCCCGAGCCGTGCTGGATAATGTCGCTACCCCGGCCCCGCCGCACATACTATCGCCGCAACATTCGCGGACATATCGACAAAGGATACGCAATCTCCGCCGATTGCCAACACCTGCCGTTTTCCCCAGCGGCTTTATTTCCGTTCCAATCGAACAATAATGGGCTTGCGACCGCTCCGTGTATCCTGCTCATTAAAGCCCTTAACAGAAACCTGTTGTTCTGCCGGCTTATAGCCGGGGAAACTTGCTTGTAGGGTATATGCTCCTGGTTCTGCTATGAAGTAAATTCCCATGCTCGAATCGCCGACCGGCTCAATCACACCTGATTTGCTCTGCAGCCGGGCTTTTGCTCCTGGTAATGGCACCCCGTTCTCATCGAGCACAATTGCCTGAAGTGAGCTGATTTGATTTTTCGGTATATCCGGGACATTTACATCGAGGACTTTTTGCTCTCCGTCCGCCAGTTCAAACTCAAGCAATGCGCCGGAATCTATGAGCATGTTGCCGCCAAGCCGATACCGGCCCGCGGGCAGATTATCGAGCTTATAGTGAGCATTCGCATCGGGGCTTGCATAAGCGACTATCACCTTGTCTTCTCTCCAAAAAGTTTGTCCCATGGCAAACTTCCCGGTCATCAGACCGGTGATACCGGCAGTGCATTTCGGTATCCGGACGATTATATTCGCATCATTTTCGGTAACTTCCATAAAGTGCCGGACTGTCATGTAATCCTGCCGCATCAGCACAAGAGAATACTCGCCCGGCAGGATATTTTTAACAATATACGGCTCATTCTCGTCGGTCGGTTTGCTCAATTGAGCTATTTGCCGGCCCCAGGGCTTGTTTCCTTCCTCCAGGTATGCCCGACTGATGTCCCACTTTGACGACCCCTGCTCATACTCAATCGAGATTCGAATAGTCGATAGCCGCGCAGTTACCACACCCAAATTCACATCCTGACCCGTCACGTCAACCTTCGCAATTTTAATCCACTCCCCACGCTTTTCGGCGTCTTCATAATAGACCGCCCATTTTCCACTCGGTATGCCGCCGAATGTAAATTCGCCGTCGGGCCCCGTCATTGCATAACAGCGAAAGATTTCAGAGCTCGGCTGGTCGATATCCGACAGGACAATTTTACGATTGGCAAGCGGCGATTCGTTTACAACTATCTGTCCGGTCACAATTGGCCTGCCTCCGAAATCAAGATGTGACACCTTGTCATTTGCCGGCGATAACATTCGGCAAACCACCCCCATACTTTCCCACTCTTTCTGCCTTTTCACAGTCAATATCTGCTCAGGCAGGCCACCGGCTCGATAGTAGCCGTTTGCATCTGTTGTCACCGTGGCCATACGTCCTGCCTTTTCATCTGACGAACTGTAAACATCTTGAAAGTAGAGTGTAACATTTGATTGCGGCCGGCCATAAGCATCATATACATAACCTTGTGCTATTCCACCCGCGGGCAGAATAACCTCGATGTCTTCGGTTGTCTGTCCTTCTTTGACTTCTATGTCGCTGACTACCGAATAAGCATAATCCGGATGAACGGCCTTTATGCTTTCCTTGCCCGGCGCAAGATTTTTCAACTCAAACATACCATTAACTGTTTCAACTGCGCCATCATCACAAACAAACGGGTCTTGCATATAAGCCGGCTGGCTCCTTGTCCCCGCTGCCTTTGACAACGGTATGACCCTCGCTCCGTTAACTGGCTGCCCCGCTCCATTAACGACCCTTCCTTTTATTCCGCCGCCGGCGGAAAGCTTAATAACAACTGGGACATTCTGGTCGGTATTGACATCCTCGCTCCACGCCCATGCAAAATCTTCGGCTGCTATTTGAACTTGATATATACCCGGCCCTGTGGCTTCAATATTGAACTTGCCTTTGGCGTCATCAAACTCAAGCCATTTGTCGGATTGCGAATAGTTTGCGCCGCGCAAGATTTTCATCTTTCTCGCACGTGCCTTGAACCTCTGTATCGGCTGGCTGGTCAGCGAGTCCATAACGGCGCCTTTGAGATTCGGCTTTTCAGCCGGGGCAAGCTCAACTTCAAACCCCTCGCTCGGCGCCTCTACATTTTCGAGAACCTTCTGCTCTACATCGGATGATGAAAACGTGATTCTGTATTTTCCCGGCTCAAGACGGTCTATCACAAAATTTGTGTCACAGGCGTCACGCCTGTAACTTTGCCACAAGGTAGAAGAGCGATAATGACCAATCGGTGAATAAGCTGATATGTCAACACTATTTGGAATTTTATCTCCGGCAAAAATTAACCTGCCGCTGATAGACGCCAATGACTGCGGCGATTTCTGCGGGATTGTTACTCTAAGCGGTTCGTTATTAGATAAAGGCAATGAAATCTGCGAGACGGGAATTCCCACTGAACCGCCTTGCCCCTTCGGTATATTCGCATAGATTTGGTATATACCGGGAATTATGTGCCGCAAAGTAAAACAGCCATCGGCGTCAATCGGATGCATATTGGTCATGTAATTGCTGTTCCACCAGTCCGGATAGGCGTAAATTTCAATGTCCGACGCCGGGACGCCGTCCTGGTATTGAGCAACACCGTTAACGTCAACTCCTTCCTGAAGGACTATCTTGCCGGATTCCTCTACTTCAGCATCATTTAGCGTTACCACCAGTTTGCCGGGAGCATAATCCCACTGTATTTGGCCAAATCTTAAACCATTCTTTCGTTCAACTGTGGTTCTTATGCCATGGGTGGCGGTAATCAGATAGCTTGTCTTACTTGGCGGAAAGCCGCCGAGCAGAACATTCCCATCCTTATCCGTGCGTTTACGTCGCATTTGACCGCCAATCTCTCTGCTTCTTTCGTCGCCGAGCGTGCTGGCCGAAAGTTCTGCACCTTCAACGGGTTGATTCGCCTCATCGACGACCTGCACTTTTATCATACAAGCCCGGTCGAGCTTGAAATCTTTGATGACTTGTTTGTCCCTGCTGAGATTCACGATTGGCATCGCGGCGTAGTCGTATATCCCGACGTATTCGTTTGAATCAATCGCAATCCTGTAATTCCCGTCCTGGCGGATTTTTTCGAAGCAATAGAATCCATTAGCGTCCGTTTGCATGTCAGAGCTTGGTCCACCCTGTGTCTGCACTATTGCGTCGGTTACGGGCTGGCCTGTCTTGGCGTCTGTAATGAGACCGCACAGAACACAATTGTGTCTTGATATTTCGCCGGCATCAGCGAAAAATGTAAGGCCGAACAGCAATTCCAAATACAGGATTCCAGCAATTACTGCCGCCCACAGATGTGTTTTCGATAACATAATCGAATCCTCCAGTATTTTTTTTCAACCAAACGATTTTTCCCCTGTCACACCGCTATTTTATCCCGACAATGCCGATAAGTCAACAGTATAAAACACGAAACACTAAAAAACAGGGGGCAAAGAATCCCGCCCTGGTGAGAGTAAATAGGATGGATAACAGAAAAAACACCTCAAGGTCCTATGTTTTCTTGAGGGCACAATCCTGGCTCCTTATACGTCCGTCCCCGCTGGATAACGTCGCTACCCCGGCTCTGCCAATCGCACCGCAGAACCATCACGCGATATAGTAAAGCAAATATACGCCGCCGCCGCCGCGACAAACATTGCTGTTGCACGAATCACATCCGAATAACCTACAATCGAAGCATCCGACGGGCTAAAGCAGCCGCAGCTTATCTCAAGCCCTCGCTGCACTGCCGATGCAAGAACAAATGTGAACATCGCTGACATTGCCGCCCCTGCCAAAAGTGCACCCCCGATGAAAATCCCCCCTATCAGACATATTCCCGCCAGAAGCTCAAGCCACGGCAGCATTATTGCAACAAAAATACCAACTCTCGGACCTACCAGCTCAAAACCATAAACGCTGCCGAGAAAATCGTATGGCTGGCGCAATTTCGGCATACTGCTCGCCAGAAATAAACATCCAAAAACCAGCCGAACTATCAGCACAAAAACGTTGGCCAGCCGTCCCCGCATTTTTGCCTCGTGTTTCATACCCACTGCATCCTATTTAGCCGACTTGGCTGCAAGCTTTTCGTATCCCGCCTTGTATATACACACTTTTGAAAAACCATCTTCAAAAAGTTTTACGGCCACGACCTGGGCAAAACCGCACGATGAATTCTGACAATATACTACAATTCGAGCATCTTTGTCTATATTTACTGTTATCGCCTTGCGCTCTTCGTCGGCGGCGTCTGCCGGTATGTTGATTGCCCCCTCCAAATGCCCCGTCTTGAAATCAACCGGGATTCTCGCATCCACAAAAACCACCTTATGCTCGGCAAGCGCTTGTGATAGCCCTCTTTCTCCTATCTTCGGAATGAAACTGCCCCGATACGCCTGCTGAACGCCTGCTGTCGCCTCTGCACGCGAAAGAAAACCCTCGTCATTTACAAAATGATACAAAAGGCCGCCTAACAGCGCCGCTGCTGCAATCCCGGCGCCCTGGGCGATAGAGACCGCCAGCCGCCCCCGCCGCGATAGCGGCCATCCTGCAGGCAGCAGTCGCCGACGTCCCCAGCGCACTGTCAATACCGCAGCAACCGCCGCCAACGCTAATGCAATAAACTTACTCCTGGCCGGTGCGAAAACCTGACCAAGGTCAATCGGTTTGTTTGACAAAACTAATCCCGTCCCGTCCCATCGCGGCGCCAATTCATAGAGCACCGCCGCCCGGGCCAGCTTCGGCGGGTCATATTCATACGCCTGACCGCCTTTATCGTGAAGGAACAACTCGTAATGGTCGTACACCTTTATGGCGGGAACGGATTTGACGTGAAGGATTATTGGATAAGGCAAGTGCCTCAGGTCTCGAGTGGTCAGCTTCGTAACCGGTTCGGCAAACAACCCGTGGTCTTGCGCCGCCTTCTTCAATTCCGCCAGCGAGCTGCCTGCACGAGAACCGATGTATTCCGGCCTCAGTAAATCGCTCGGCTCAACGTCAACGTCGAAATACTTCATCGCTGAATACAGACAATATATCCCGCAGTAGCTGCCTGAGAAACGACCATCTTTTGCAGACCGGGATACAGCTCTCTGCATTTCAGATGCACCCGCATCTGCTCCGCCCCCGGCCGCCCCCGCCAGAAGAACCAATAACGTGACTATATAATGCAGCTCTTTACCCTCTGAAAATCCCACTTTCGGCTCTTGACTTCCTAATCCGTTAGTACCGGCTGGCGCAACCTCACTTCTGGGCTTTCAGCTCACCAACCATTTTGTCTATTTCTTCGAAGGTGGGCCCGTCAACGTCGGGAACAATCTGCCCGTCCCGCCAGACGTATCGTACTCCCGACGCCTCCTCAACCTGTACCCGTGTCCCATTGGGCAAATCAACCTTGAATGCTCCAAGAGCGCCAAAATCAGGACTCAACTGAATGTCGCTTACCCTGTAATACTCCCGAGTCATGTATCTTCGCCCCTCAGGATTGCTGCCGCTGTGTGTAAATACCCCCTCAATCGGAACAAACACGCCGTTTATGTTCTGCAGCTTTACTGAATCAAACGACTCAACCGTAGAACCGCCCGACATAGACCTGTCGTCGAAGAGGTCGTCGCCGGTCTTCTCAATCGACCATTTCATCGCGCTATACCCCATATCAGGCGCAACCCATGCGGTTGTCCTCCCGTAGTCGTTTGTCCCTTCCAGCACATAACACAACACGCCTCCGATGCTTTCCTGCTGGTCCCGCAGATGCACATCTGGCGACTCGGCGAGCAAATCCGCCACGCTCTTATGGTTGTTCCCGTAGATTCGCCCCCACAGCGGCCCGCCGTATGTTGAATTTTCCATCAACCTGCTTACGTGCTTTTCGTATTTCTGCACCACACGCGCAGGTATTAATACCTCAGCCGCCGGGTTGGTGAAACTAATATATCGCCCCCCCGCCACTATGTCATTTATCGGGTCATACGTATTGGGGTCGATTGTACCTTGCAGCCCATAAGAAGCCGAACGACCCCGCCATTCCACTTTGTCCTTGTCGCGATGAAATACAAAACCGACGCTGGTCCGCCTGTTGTCCAAATCCCCCGTTGCGGTACCTTCTATGTCCACCTTCATTGAAACCGACTCCATCCATGCATGCGACTGTTTGTACAGAAGCAACACCTCGCCGGCTTGCGGCATCTGCCCTGATGCATCAATCACGCCGAATCCCGCAAGACCGGCCAAAACAACAACCGCTAACATCCTTCTGCGTATCATATTAAACTCTCCTGCTCATCAAAAATCCCGCCCAAATCTTCTTCTCTGCCAGGCCCGTACGCCATACTCCATAAAACTCTGTTAATACTATCGGCATAATCCTTATCTTCACTGCACAACCACTTACCATTAGCCCGCGCTATGTCCCGGTTCTATTTAGTTAGGATTAGTTATGCAGGCCTGATGCTTGGTCGGCTTACAGTTCAAATCGTTGAAACAGCCATACTGGTTCGACGTAAAACACTCGTCGGTACTATATATACTAGGTTTACACTTCATATACGTCGAGCAGCAGACCTTATTTTCCTGAGAATCGCAGGTAACAGGGCTTGTGCCGTTACACGGCATGCAACTGCCGCGAAAACCTTCGCCGCTGGTTGTTCCTGGCGTACCGGTACCCCACGCTACAGCAAGCCCCACGGCTATCGACCCGATAATTATCACGTTGCGAACACTCAAAATCTTCACGATAACCTCCCTTTAAATCACTGTTACTTATCACCACCACTCGCCGTCATTTTCTCAAGCCGGCCTTTGACCGTCTCTGCCCGCGGGTCCTCTGTGGCCACTGAATTGAGGAATTCTCCATAAACCTTCGCGGCCTTATCCAACTGTCCTGTCTCCTCGTATGCACGACCCAGCGGATATAGTATATGACGAGGCCGTTCTCCCTGCGGGTATCTCTCCAGCGCCCGCTCAAAATTCTCTGCCGCCTTGGCCCATTCGCCTCGCCTGAATGTAAACCACCCAAGCTCCAGGAACGCACGCCGGGCAGGCGCACAATCCGGGTACTTGCTCGCCACCACTGTGTATGCCTGCTCAATCTTGCGGCCCGCTTCGTCGGCGGATAACTTGCCGGAATCTCTCAACGCCTCACAGCAAGTCCCCACGGCAAACTGGGCGTCGCCCGCATATCGGTACCGAGGCCAGACCGCTACTACCTTCTCATAATCCTTTATCGCCTGCTCATACGCCCTAAGCCGGCTCTGACAGCAATCACCCGCCAAATGATAACCCCAGGCCGCAAGCACTGATGATGATGGCAGCCCATCCAGCACCTTCTCCCAAACCCCTACCGCCTTCTGCAAATATTCGACCCCCTCTCCGGCTACTGTAACGCTGCCGAACACCTTCTGCCTCTCATCCTGCAGTCGGGCCGCTATATCAAGCAGGTACGTGTCCTGCGGAAAATCAAAGGCCAGTTGGTCTGCCGCTCTTAGGAACTGCCTATTGTCGGACGCGCAGAGAAAAACAAGTATCTGACCCTTCGCTACGTCCACACGCGCCATACGCGCCCATCGGCTCTCCGGATACTTCTCTATCACCTGCCCATAAATTCCTCGGGCTAAATCATACTTGTTCGACCACTCGTACCTTCTGCCAAACCAGTAAACCGTCTCGGCAAGGTCCGGATGACCGCTGAAATCCGCAGCCAAACTTGAAATTGCATCCTTCGCCTCCGTCTCCCGCCCCGCCTCGATAAGCGACATCACCTTTGCCTTGCGTGCCGCCAAATTCATCTTCGGCTTGTTCGGGTCGGCAACGACGCTTTGACGGGCTAATTGCTGATAAAGACGCTCCGCTTCATCATATTTTTCAGCCCATTTGTACCTGTCCGCTATCGTCCGAAGCGTCTCAGGCATCTCGGCATCGCCCGCAAAATCATCAAGCAGTTTATTCAACGCTCCTTGCGCACCGGCAAACTCCCCCGCCTCGACAAGCGACAGAACCTCGACCCTTGCCAGACCAAACCTCGCTCGGTCGGCCCACTGACTGTCAGGCCGACGCTGGATTATCAACTCATAAAGCCCCTTTGCCTGCTCATAATGCCGCTCCCATCGGTACACCTCGGCTATGACATACAACGCCCACGGCAAATCAGGATTGTCCCCGTAGTTGGCCGTCATTTTATCCGTCTCCGCCTTGGCGACGCTCAACTGCCCTAACATAACATACGACCACGCCACGTGCATCTGGTCCCACATCGCGTAGTCCATATTAGGCCAGTTATCCAGCACGTACTGGCACAACTCTATCGTCTTGGTATAGTTTTTCGCGTCCTTGTAGGCGCCGGCTATCTCGTGAATCGCCCGCCCTTTCGCCTCACTTGCAGGTATATCCGAAATCATCTTACTCAACGCCGCATCCGCTTCAGCAATACTGCCGGAATTTATCAGAGAAATGATTTCCGCCTTTGCCTTCGCAAGGTCGCTGGCCGTGTCCCCGTAAACCCGGCGCGCCCCCGTTTCAATCAGGGCCAATATCACAAGCCCGAACACGATTGAAAATCCAAAGAAATTACTCTTACGCATTATCTGAACCTCCTAAACGTGTGCGGTTTTGACACGCACGTATTGATGGCATTTTGGCTTTCGCTCGCCTGTAGGCGTGCAGTATTGATTCACCGCTGAGAACACAGAGAGAAAACTAATAATAAACAAACTCCGCTGTCTCCGCGGTAAAAATATCGCCTCACTCGGTTTTGCCCCGCTTGTAGGGGTGTCGGCTGTGTCCATAACCTCTTTTTACCTCTCCAATAATTATTACTTGCTTGAAATTATTCCCTTCCCAATCCTTTGTCAAGGAAAATACCCAAATATTCCAGAAATTTTTTTGTCCCCGCGCCCTGCTGCGAAAGACAATTGCGGCAGTGCCCGCCGACTTTACGTCAACCTTAGGCAGCCGCCAAACACCAACTGTTTACGCCAAAGGCGTATAAATCTGCCCGTATAAGAAGTTCCCGATGCTTGTTCATATTATTTCCCGCCTAATTTTTTGCCGGATTTAGGCGGCAAATAATTCTCCCCGGAAACAAAGCTTTTGCCTGTTTTTTCTTCCAGTTCCAGGCGAGCTTTTTTGGTAATACCGCCGCCTTTTCTGCCGGCAACTTCGTTTTCCGGCAAGCCCCTGGCTTCCACGCTTTCGGCAATCTGACGGGTTGAAAGTTCCGCCAATGCAGTAAATATCAGTTCTGCTTCGCTCATAACCGACCTTGGCAAGCCATAGTTTAATCGGCTCGGCCTTGGGGCTTGGAACGGATTGAATCAGCCGCAACAGGGTTTCGGGATTGGCAACGTCGGTCAGGTATTTCTTTCCGTCAGCCGCTTCTAATTTCAGTCGGTGACAATTTGTCACCGACTCACTGCCTTCCTTTCCTAACCGTTCTTTCAGCTTGTTCCAATACTTTCTGGCGGTCTGATAATCGGGCTGCTGTGTCAACGCCTGTATAATATCCACCACCGAAAAAAACCAGGTCTCTGTTTTTTCATCGTATAGACGGCGGATTTTGTATTCTTCAAAAATAGCTAAATCGTTCTTCATAACAACTCCATAATTGTATTCAGGTTTTCCGCGTCCAACAATAATTATACAGTCCTTATAGCCCGTATGCCGGACGGCAATGTTGATGGACAAAGGTGTGACTCCCGGCCTTAGGGAAGCATTGTATCGTTAAACTGGTAATAAAAGCAAGAGTTTTAACTGTCCGCAATTAAATCACAAATCGAAATTTATCCGCCATCAGAATCATAAATCCCCTTTCCCCCGCGTACTGCTGCGAAAGACAATAGCGGCAGTACCCCCCGACTACACGTCACCCCTCAGACAGCCGCCAAACACTATATTTTTTTTCTGCTTTCGCCTCTGGCAATTTCGCCCCATTTTCCTTTTCCCAACCCATCCTACAGCCGACATATAACAATAAAAGGGGCTTAATTGTGCCTGGCATTTCGCTTGCAAAAAGGCCTTTTTTGTGGTATCATTTAATATGGTTATCAGTCGTTCTCGGAGAAGTACAGTGACGGCAAATTACGCAAAACTGTTTGCTTTATCGTTATTCTTGCCCCTCTCGGCAATCCTGGCCGCCGACCGCCCCGCCTCGGCTTATGAACCCCCGCTGCTTCTTGCCAGGCAAGACCGCGGGCCGCAGGCGCTGAATCTCGCCGGCGTTTATATGGTTAGAGACCTTGACCCCAATCTGACCGGCTCCGGTGTCACCATCGCCGTTATCTCCAGAAGCACCACCTACGTCCAGGGCCAGCCCCAGAACGACTACCGACCCGCCTTAAACCACAACTGCTTCGCAAATACAAAATTCAACTTCTATGACTACGGACTTTTTCCCCCCGGCGATTCAACTCACTGCACCGCCGTCTGCTCAATCCTGTTCGGCCAGGACCCGGACGCCGACTACCAGGACCTCGGACAATTCTCCTACGAGGGCGCCGCACCACAGGCAAAAGCCGACATCTACGAATTCTGGTATTTCCTGACCAATAACGTTTTCGCCGGCTCGCCGCCTGACGCCCGTATCATTACTGCCGGCCTCGGCACCCCATTCGAGGACTGGTGGACAAGGGGTATTGAAGCCCTCGCAGAACGCTTCGGCATCACGGTCGTCGCCGGCATCGGTAACGGCTGCAGCGCCTGTGACCCGGTTCTCTACCCAGGCGCCGGCGCAAATGCCATCGGTGTCGGCGTAATAAGCTCTCTGAAAAATAAAGATACATCGACAACACTCTCACGCTTTTCACGCCCCTGTCCTCTCCACTCAAGCCAGGGGCCGACCGCCGATGACCGATGCAAACCCGATATCGTCGCTCCGGGCAATTGCCTCGTCGCAGGCCATAATGAGCCGAACGCCTATCAGCCCGCAGGCGACTGGTCAAGCTTCGCCACCCCTGTCGTCGCCGGCGCTGCTGCCCTGCTGGTACAGAAAGCAAACGAGACCCCATCGCTCTCGCCTGCTTTATCACCGCAAGGCGGTAACTGCGTCATAAAAGCCGTCCTGCTTAACTCCGCAGCGAAACTGCCGTTCTGGCACAAAGGTCTTCTCTCCAAAGACGACGACCACACAGTCCCCCTCGACTACATCCAGGGCGCCGGCTCACTCGATGCCGCTGCCGCATACAAACAACTCACCGCAGGACAATACCCGCCCGGCGACTGCCCTGCCGTCGGCTGGGACCTCAATAACCTGAACCTCTCAAAAACACCCGCTAATACCTACAAAATCAAACCGGCCGAACTCCACGGCAAAATCATTGCCGTCACGGCTTGCTGGAACAAACACTACAACACCGTTTATCCTTTCAACCCCCTGCCGGAAAAAGATGTTGACCTGCGACTCGAGCTGTGGGCGGTCGATGCCAATAATCCCGATAAAGTCCTGCTCGACTATTCCGACAGTATCGCCGACAACATCGAGCACTTATGGTGCAAAACCGACCCCAATTACACTGAATACGAAATCGTCGTCTCTTATGCCGCTCCCGATGACGCCGGCCAGCCGGACCAGACCCCGCCCTATTCCATCGCCTGGAACGTCACCGACGAGCCGGACAAAGATAACCCTCTCTGGTATGACCTCAACGACGATGACGTCGTCAATGATGCCGACATCGGCATTATGATGGATAACATCATTGCCGCCATTGAAAATCCCAAAAGCTACCTCCTCGGCGACATCAACTGCGACGGCTCAATCGACACCAACGACCTGCAGCTCCTCCTCGACCACACAAACGCCCCGCCCGACCAATCTAACACCTTCGCCGAAACACTATGACAAAAACACTCCTCAACCTGTGTATCGTAATAGCAGGCCTTGCCCTCATCCATCCGACTAACTCCTATTCAATCGACTTTAAGGGAATAAACTACGCCGGCTGGTGGCCATCGGATATGTACTCTTCACCTGCATCAGACCAGTCACTCGCAAACGCAAAAACCGCCGGCTGCACCTGGGTCGCCATTAACGTATTCTGGTTTCAGGATACCATCGAATCAAACGACATAAATCCCGATTACACTCGCTACTCTGCAACACCCGCTACCGTCGCACACGCCATCGACCGCTGCCACCAGCTCGGTATGAAAGTGATGTTAAAACCCAACGTCGATGTCAAGGACTCCAACCACTGGCGCGGTGACATCATCCCCTCAAATGCCTGGTTCGCTGAATACCACACCTTCATAAACTATTGGGCAGACATTGCCGAACACTATAACGTCGAGCTTCTTAGCATCGGCTGCGAGCTGGTAACGACCGACCCCTGTGCCGCATCCTGGCGCTCTGTTGCAAACGATGTCCG
>Ga0315288_10003902_pt1 | contig 19019 bp, 19 predicted proteins | sample YL17G11_20_MG_FD_203454 | JGI IMG/M metagenome (GOLD analysis project Ga0315288, IMG submission 203454) | Sediment microbial communities from Yellowstone Lake, YNP, Wyoming, USA - YL17G11_20 | ecosystem: Environmental > Aquatic > Freshwater > Lake > Sediment | place: USA: Wyoming | collected... | reverse complement strand
TTCCACCGGAATCCAAGGCAAAGTCACCGGCTACTGCTGTCCCACCGTTATCATTGATTATATGTTTGATGATAATTAATTGAGGAGCGATGTCATCATTGGTAATAGTGCAATTTTTTATATCTCCCATAATCAGTGTTATATTTCCTTGCGCATCGCAATCACCGCCAATAACAGCTGAATATCCAGAATCGCCTGTTTCGCTCACAACGTGTGCGCCAACAGAAAGAATGTTTTTCTCCCCTGAAGCAACAGGGTTGCCATCAATAAATAGCGGAAAGTCAGTAACGACTTTAGCGCCACCATTGTTATTAGTTATTATTTTCGTAACGGTAAGAGTGGGTGCTGACGTGTAATAAACTTTTACCTGCAACTGATCCAAAGAGATTGGATGTCCCGGTCCATCAGCTGAAGTTGTCTGAAGCTTAATCTTGAAATTAGCATCAGTAAAGTTATCATCTGACCACGTATGTGCTGTTCCCCAAAGATTAGAGGAAGAGCCGACAATTCGAGTTGTATCGCTAGTCCCAAAATCACCTGTATTTTTAACACCAGTACCAGAACCAGTGGTAAAACTTGTGCCACCATTCCAGGATAGGGAAACATTAAATGTTCTGTGTGGACTACCAGTACCAGAGTCGTGAGCCTCGACAGCTACCGCAATGCCGTTGATGATGGCGCCGTCTGGAATAATAGGAAAGTTGGTGAAGCCATACCTCTGAAATTCGTTCATGCTATCACTGGTAGCATACTGTTCATTTGAGCTATAAGCATAAGTTGGATTTGAGAAGTTATTGCCATCAGGATCATGATCAGCAGGACTATTCATATAGGTGCTAGGTTCCTTCCACCCATCTTCGAAGTTGGTATCTATGGCGTGGTCGGTAACAACGCTGGTAAAAGTATAGCTATTTAAACGTCCTTGTGAGCCGCTATCTACTAAAACATCAGAAACAATGTAGCCGGAATTAGGGGTAATGGTAAAAGTTTTGTTAGTTCCGTAATCAACCGATACCGAACCAGAAGGATCGATTATCCCGCCTGTACCTGCACTGGCATTAATAGTGCGAGGAGCAGGAAGAGCATAGTAAACAGTAATCCGGATATAATCAACGTATATATCGGCGTTGTTATTAGTGGCCTGTGCCGCAAGATGGACACCGAAAGTAGAAGCATTGATTTCAGCGCGAGTCCACGTTGTTCCCCAGAGGTCAGTTTCCTCGCCATAGGTTTTGGCTGTTGCGGAGGCCGGCCAGTTATTTACTGTATCGGCTTTATTATCGCCAATTCTCGTACCGGTTTTAGTAAGCTGGACAACGGCGTCCTTGGCATCCCCATTCTGATGATTACGCTCTATTTCTACCTTAATGCCGTTTATCGTGCTGCCATCAGGAATATTAAAACCGAAGTTTGTTGCTTTCAGAATATTAGAATAGTCATTCTGGTCAAAAGACTCTTCGGTTATGTAGGCATTTTTCCCGTCATTGGCCGCCACATCGCCCGCTTTATTCCAGCCATTATCATCATATATGCCCTCAGAAGCCGTGGAAACTGTTCCTGGATATTTGGCACCCGTATCTGTCGCCAGGGCTATCCTATTAAAAACAAAAAATCCGCCGACGATAAACGAAAAGGCGGCGAAACCAACAAAAAAATTCTTGATAATTTTTGAATTACTCAAATGTTTTATATTCATATTAATTATTATTTATATATTTATTTCTGGCCGATTAAAGCCATTTATAATAGCAATGACTAGTTGCCATAAAAATTGTTTATATAATATCATAAGATATAAACTATGTCAAATGCTATTTAATCTACCCAAAATATCATCATAAAACCGGCTTAGCCGGTTTTTTTGTCAGCTTATCTACCAAACTTATCATGGCCATTATTATCATTGTCATTGCCATAGTGGTGCCCGTTATGATCATTGTCATTATTAACTGGCCCTAGGTGGTTGCCAAAATTATTATTTTTGGAAACCTCACCGGAACGCATTTTTATATCCTTCGGGTTCTTGGTGGTTTGAAACCAGCCATCTTGCTGTGCTTCTCTCACCTGATACACGCCAGGTCTCAAATCGGTAAAGGAATAATTGCCGCTCTGGTCGGTGATGATAGGTACAGTAGAATGGTCAGGTTTAGTGAGAGTTATTGTCCAATTAGCTAAACCAGTTTCGTTTTTGTCTTTACGGCCATTACCGTTCGCGTCATTGAACTTCATGCCCGAAATAGTGCCGAGTTTAAAGTTACCGAAGTTGTTTTTCTTCGCAATCTTTCCGGCAATCACAGCAACACTATAGAAACCATTCGTGGGATAGGTCTGCACCCAATTTGGCTGTAAAACCTCACGCACTTGGTACGTGCCATTGGGCAGGCTCTTAAAGCGATACTCGCCGAACTTGTTGGTTACAGCAGAGGGCTCACCCTGGTCTAAAACGCCGTTTTTATTGATATCCAAATAAATGGTCCAACCGGAAAGCCGACGATTGAAGCCATCATTCAACTTGCCGTCGCCGTCTTTATCCTCAAGCTTTGCGCCGCGGATCTCGCCGAGATTCTGCGTGCCCTTTTTCACATTCGTGACGGTACAGGAAGCGGTTCCGCCGGCCGTGACAGCTACGTTGATACAATCGTTATCAGTTTGCTGCCAGCCGATTGGTACGCTCGGTTCAGTAACGGTGTAGTTTCCTGGAGCAAGATTGATAAATTCCTTGCTGCCCGCGCCGCTCACGGTCGTAATGTCAAAAGTGTTGAGACCGCCGGTGCCAGTAAGAGAGAACGTACCATCGCCACCGACCGTGTCCTTATTTACGATCAACGTGCCGGTAGTTGGCGCTTGAGGTGTGTTATAGATTATTTGACAACTTCCCCCCAGTGTTTTTGCTGAAATCGCCCAATCCGATTTGTTACCTGCAAAATCTACCGATCTAATGGCGTATCCATATGCGCCATCTGTCGGCGGCATCCACGAATTATCAAGTTCGGATACAGTCAAAACTTGTTCATCTAATCCAATGCTTCCATCTGGCCAAAATGAAGTGTATTCATAACGAGAAAAAGTGGGATCTCCTGTCATATCATCCCAGTCAGGGAATGGCAACTTGCAATGGAACGGTCGTACCACAAGCAAAATCTTGTGTTCTATCTAGTGATTTAAATTTGAGACCAGTTGGTACAGCTGGTGCTGTTTCTGTAACTAAAACACTATCTATTGCTGGCCCAAAAGCGCCTGGAATATCACTAGCAAAAGTCAGAGTAGTGCTTTGTCCTGTTGCGACAAAAGAGTAAGACTTCTGTTCCCACTTCATATCAGAAAGGCTGTTTCCTTTCGTAGAAGTATCATAGGTGAAATCTTGGGGCGATGCACCTGTAGCGCTTACAGATATCTTTTTGATATTTGGACTCCAATAAGGATCACCTTGGTCTGGTCGACTATCCGGGTTTCCGGATAAGTCAAAAGTAACATCATAAGTCGCTCCGATAACAGTTGAAAAGGTCTGACTAATTGACCCTGCTACAAAACCATTTAAATCGATACTTCGTGTTCCATTTGATGCTGACCAATAGGTGCCGATGTAATCTATGCTCCCTGATCCGACTGTCCAATCCGTAATATTGGTGTCAACGGAAGTTAAAGTGGCGTACGAGCCGGGATCAGTACCAGTCTCAAAGCTCCCATTGGTGCCAGTTGCAAGCACTGGTGTTACACTTAGTGCCAATAAAAGAAACACTGCACTAAGACCTCCAATCAATATTTTTTTCATATTATTATTTAAAATTTTATTAAATTAATTTTTATATTTTTATTTCGATTCATTCCAACTCATACTATCATAACGCTAATTTTGTATCAAGCATTTTTCTTCAATAAAAAAATCCCCGGAGAGAGTTATCTCTCCGGGGGGGTAAAGAACATTTATTCATTTAGAGTAGCTTCAGTAGCAGCTACTCTGGCGTTAGCCACTTCCACAACGCTTTTGGCGTCATGATAGGCTATCGTCCCGACTACCAACAGGTAGCCAAAAAATAAAACGATCAGTATTGCTTTCATTGCTGCTTTCATTTTTTTTTCCTCCTATTATAGGTAATTTTTGGCTTACTTAACGAACTTCTCACGCTCATACTTACATTATATCATAATCCACAGAATATGTCAATAGGGGTATCAGCCAAGAAAAATCCCCTGCCCGGTAAAAACCAGACAAGGGATTGTTGGCGGACGAAATTTTTCGTCCGCGCAGTTTGTTTAAAAGAACATCCCGCGAACTATCTGCGACTTAGATAGTCCCGGGGATCATCCACCGTATTCTTGGAAACCTTAGGGATTCCTTTGACCTCGGCCACAATTCCGTTTGCCCAAGGAAAAGGTCGGAGCCTGGACCTTGCAATGTATGTGCCCCCTGAAACCGTACCGTGGGCGCCGGTTTCATTCTTATTGCCATATAAGGCTGCGCCTGCTGCGCCACCGCCATAGCCTAATGACCATGCTTGGGTCTCGTAATCATCACCATGATTGTAAATAATGTAGAGATTACACCCTTTCTTCATTGCGTCAATCATGTTTTCTATTATGGCTTTCCTGAGGGGTACATTCTTTTTAGTGACTATTACATCCGCGTTTCCGCGGACTATGCTATCACCGTTCAATGAAACCCGGGGAGCGAAGAGCTTTCCGTCTTTCTGGATAGGCTCCGGAATTAGCAGTTTGATCCTGTCATAGGAGTATTTTACATCCTCCCAAAGATCAAGACAATTTTCAGTGCCCTTGCCAGGGCGGCCCATAGTCTTCAAAAAATTCTTCAGTTCCGCCATAGTAAACTCTGTTTTCCCTCCAAATTCCAGTGAGGAGGTCCACGACGGTGCAACTGGACCAAAATATGGAACAGACGAAGGAATCGAAACAATGACCGTCTCGCCAAAACCCCGGAAAGCCCCCGGGTCAGTTGGAGCGGCGTTTTGAGTCAGGCTGGCACCAGCACTGGTCTCAGTGAGAACAACCACATCCGCATAAACCACGGGACACAACATAAGCAACAACACGCTTACCAACATTACAAACAACTTTTTCATTTTTTACCCTCCTTATGGGTTAAATGGGTTAAATGGGTTAAATTACTTGGGTGGGAGATATCTCCCACCCAAGTTACAAGTTAAATGTTGTTTAGATAACGTTCACACTGATGCCGGTACGAGTACCGACAACAGCACCATTGGTCAGCAGAGTACGGAATGATTCGCTATACCCTACCACGCTCCCGGCCCCGTTTCCTGTGAAAGAGAATTGACCACCGTATTGTCCGTTGGTGGAAGCGTTAGGCGTGGTTATATACGAACCACCGACAATCCGCCCATCCCCTCCGGCGTAGTCGCTCCCAACACCGCCAGTAATGGTGGTGCCGGCCAAGTTCCAAGCGCCGGACACGGTACCGATATAATCGGTGGCCCCGTTCTGGCCATTGTAAGAATAAGAATAGGTTTCGCCAACGACGACAGAGTCGCCTGTGAATGAACCAAGCACAGGACCTTTATTCTTACCGAAAAGCAGGTCTGCATCGGCGCCAATAAACCCCGCTTCGCTTTCCTGGACTGCCAAACTGCCGGCCGCGCCATTAACCCCAGGGATATAAGACCCGTCAGTGCTCTCTTGAGAAACATCACCTTTGGTGCCGGCAATGGCTCCAGCCATAGGAGGGATAAACCCCAGGAAGTTCTTGTTTCCTGTCTGAATGGAGTAATTAAATCCACCAATGGCCTCACCAGAGTTCTGGGTTGCGTTCCAGTCATGAGCTTTCTCTCCAGTAGGTGCTGAAACCGGATTAATCGTTGTGGTCAATGCCTGACCGCCGGCATAATTGCTGCCTGTGGCAGAACCACTGCCGATAATCCCCACTAAGTGGAAAGAGTCGGTCTGAGTGGTGACACCAGGCGTGTTGTCCCCGTAGTGGGAACTACCGCCGGAGTACCCCAAGTCCAATGCAAACGACGCGGGAGCAACCATCATGACGATAAACAATGCAAACAACAGTATCTTTTTCATTTTCTTTTTCTCCTAAGATTTGAAGTTGATGTTTGTGAGCCGGACTTAAAAGTCAAGCTCGCCTTAACCAGAATTTTTATATACTAGCATCACCCCCTCTCTGTTTTTTTTCTTTACTTTTTAAACAACGTTCCTTATTTAATCAAGGGCTTTATAATTACACAAATCTAAAATCCTGTCAATAGGCAAATTGAAAAGCCTTCTTGATCGCAACTTACCCTATCACAATGCCAACCTTAGGTCAAACCAGGAAGAACGAAATACTTGCATTTTTTACGGTTTTGTGGTAAGTTAATACAATTAAAGTTCTTTAAAGGCACAGGGGGGCAGTAATTCAAAGGATTAACAGAGGGTTAATTAAAATTTTGAGCAAAAAGGAGCGTGAAAAATGAAAGCAGAACATCGATTGACTCAAGAACAAAAGGATGTAATCCAAGCGTTGCTTTTTACACAAGAGGCTACTTTTAAGACACAAGTCCTGTTGCGGGCACGAAAATTCCAATCTCCATCTGAGGAAACAGACAATATTAGTCACGCCGAAGAGTGTTTATCGGCACATGTTCTGTCGCGGTTGCAGGATGTGAAAAAGACATTGAAAAATATCGATTCCAAAGATTTCGGAATATGCGAGATCTGTAACGAGCCGATTCCATTTGACAGACTGATGGCAATGCCAACCGTTATGCACTGCGTGCGGTGCGCGATGGATAATGATCACCACTCACCCGTCCCAAAGAAAATTTTTAGATCCCTTATTTTGATTTTTTAGATGCCCTCCCCGTGCCTTTGAAAAAAAGCTTCACTAATTTTAGTGAAGCTTTTTTATAACACCAAACCTCAGCCCGCGTGGCTGCGGTCGGTTTTCAAGACATCATAAGCAGTCAACAACTGGTTTTTTGCTTGGTCAAAAACTGACAGGTCAAGAAAAATAAGGGCCCGCTCAAGATTATATTTGGCTTGCTCGGCCTGTTCCCAATAAGGCGACAGCCAAACAGTGGCCAGACTTGATAAGATTTTGGACAAATTTTCTTTTATCCAAAATATCTGATTATCGGCCACTGGTTTACCGACGAAAACTACATGTCTGGTTATGCCGCGTATCGCGGCTGCGGCGCGGTTGACAGTATTCTGCAAGCGGCGATTCTCAAAAAGCAGCAATTCTTTTCTCAAAGCTATGATTGGCATGATCATTTTCAAATCATTAAATCTTTTTGCCAACCGGTTCAAAGCGGCAACGGTACGAGCCGCCATGGCGCCAGGATTGACGCGATTTAAGCTGTCTTTCATCTGCGCGGTTTTCTCCAGTTTTTCTCTGGCCTCAACTTTAAATATATTTCGGCAATTTTCCAGCTGCAGGACCGTCCAGGCGATGTTTTTTTGAATTTGTTCCCGTTGCTCTCGCCCCGCAGCTTTCCAGTGGATAAATAAATCTTTAACCTGCGAAACCACCTCTTCAATGGTTTCCAGCCGGGTCAGCTCGCTTTCCCGGTCCGGCCGATCAATCCGGTATTGCTCCAGAATATGGCCCTGCATGCGCAGCCCGGAATTAATGCCCTCAATTTTTAATATAATAAGTTTGGGTTTTTTTCCTGCTGTTTTTTCCCAGCGCCTTATTTCCAGCCAGCCCCCGGTCAAGACCGTCAAACCGGCTTTCTCTAAATTACCCAGCCGATGATTGGGCAGGGCTTTAATTATTTCAAAAGCTGACTCTGTCCAGGTGCAAGAATGCTCGGTTTTGTAATTAGTTATTTGGAGATTTAATTTGAGAGCTTGTTCAATCAGTCCTTCTTCTTTCTTTTTGATTTTAATTGTCCGCGTTTTGATTTTTTTAGCCCTTGATTTTGAGGGATTAAAAATCGCGCAAACTTGGCGATAAATTTTTGGGTAATCGGAGTCATTAATCCAGCATTTGTCCATTGTCTGTCCCCGCACAATTTTCCCCTTATCTGACCTGATAAAAATTAACTCTGATCCATCCGGGCGAAAGACTCTTACTTTAACCACTTTACCATTAATTCTTTCCGGCTTTACCTTATAGTCCATTTTCCTTACCTCCAATTATTCAATTATTTTTTCAAAGGGCAGTTTTATTGATTTTAAATTATGATTTAAATCATGATTTTTGTCAATACAAAATCTCAGCAGGAATCCCTGCCGAAATGATCGGATGATGACAGTTATTTCCCCAAAAGGCCGATGATGAGACCGATCAAAATCTCTCAAAAATGATTCAGTTTATAACATTAAAAGTCTTATTGGTAGTTTTCTGCAATATCTCTAGAGTGGCTTGAACGGAAAGATTTTTCGTATTTTTTAGGACTAATCTTTCTCCGTAGACATTTAATAAAGGAGTGAGAAATTCATCTCCCCAAGACGGCGAAAAAGTTAAAACACCATCAAAATCAATTTCGATATTTTCACTGGCCGCCACATCCTTTAAGAGCGTCTGAAGAGCAGAAAAGGCTTCGCGTCCTGCTTGCCGCGAGATAAGAGTAGTGCCAAATTTTTTTAATTCTATAATCATATTTAATAGGAAATTAGAGCAAAACAACCGTGAAAATTATCTGATATATTTATTATTGTTAAATCTTGATTTCCACCGAGGATCTTTAATTCCGCATCACCGCTCTGGAATAATAGATTAATCGGATTTTCGGAAATAACCTCCCTTACATATTTTAGCCCATTTCCTCTTTCTTCTGGGGCGCGACCAGAAATTATTTCCGTAAATGCAACTTTAAGGGCTTGTTTATGATCAGTCAAATCTGTTTTAACTCTTTTAAGAGTTTCTAAAACACCCAATCCGCGATCTGCCAAAACGATTTGTTTTTTATTTAAGTCATACCCAAAAAAAATTCCGGGGATGTCTGGCCACTGTCCTAAGTTATGGTCATACGAATTATTACCAATTTCACCCGCCATAGAAACAAGTAAAGAAAATAAATCCTTAGTACTTGTATTTTCAATCATCAAGTTTTGCATCTTCGTCAAACGAGATTGAAAAACTGCACTAGTCTGACAATAGAACATTTCCGGAAACTCCGATTGCGAAATTACCCAATCATGAGCAAGTCTCGTTAAGTCGCTCAAGAAAATATCAATATCGAGTTTTCTGTAATAACGATGGCCGTCCGGCTGTTTTCTTATGGAAGAAAGGCGGCCATTTTTATCCCAACGGCGTAGGGTCATAATTGAAACCCCTAATAATCTTGATGCTTCACTTATTGGTATTAAATCGTTATTTTCCATTAAAAATAGCTCTATTTGACAAGAATAACATACTATATAAATCTATACAAGTTTTTACTAAATCTATACATTCATAGTGTAAATCTATACATTTTATCGCAAAATCTATACTGACGAACTATTTCCCCAAAAGACCAATGATGAGGCCGATGACGGCGGTAACCGCCGAGATAATCCAGAAACGCATTGTTACCTTTGTTTCCGGCCAACCGATGGCTTCAAAATGATGATGGATCGGCGCCGACTGGAAAACTTTTTTGCCCCTGAATTTTTTTGACAAGACCTGAATAATTACCGAACCGGATTCCAAAACCAAAACAAAAGCGATCAAAGGCAATAACATAGCGGTATTTGTCAGCATCGCCACAACGCCTAAAGTGATACCCAAAGACATCGCGCCGGTGTCGCCCATAAAAAATCTCGCCGGATAAATATTAAACCATAAAAATGCCAATAAACTTCCGATAATTACGCAGGTAAATGCCGTTAAATCGTAGTGGTGCTGGGTGAAAGCCAGAGCTCCGAGCGCCGCAAAAGCGAACAAAAGAACGCCGCCGGCCAAGCCGTCCAAGCCGTCGGTCTCATTAGTGGAGAAAGCCGTGGCCACTATAACAAAAATGAAAATGGGGATATACCAAAAACCGACGCTGAAATTTCCCAGAAAAGGAATATAAAAAATACTCCAATCCAGTTTGAAATAAAACCAATAAGCGCCAATGGCTGCTACCGCCGTGTAAAGAAAAATTTTATGCTTCATTGAGAGTCCTCCGCCCTTCGGCCCGATTCTGAAAATGCCAAGCAAATCGTCAATAAACCCCAAAATAGCGGAAAAAATTAAAATGCCGAGCGGCAGAAAAGTCTGGGCGCGACTTAGAAAATTAAGATGCGTAAAAACGCCGTCAAAAAAAAGCGAAAGAAGCCAAAAGCCGACGGCCAAGAATAAAACGGTGCCCCAAATTAAAATTCCGCCCATGGTCGGCGTGCCTTCCTTGACGCCGTGAATTTTCGCAAAAATTGGCGCCCCCTCGGTTCTGATTTGCTTGCCTAATCTGTATTTAAATAAAAAATGAGTCAATAAAGGCGAAGCAAAAAATGCTACGAGAAACGATATTGATGTTAAAATTAAAAGGCGTGTAATCTCACTCATTATAATAAAAAATGTCTAATTTCTAATACTCATTACCAAATGTACGCTTCTTTAAGCCACTGAATTAATTCTTCCGATTCGCTAAAACGGTCCGGCGATCCCAAAACAACGGTTATAATATTATTTTCAGTTAAAAGAATCAGGGAGCCGCCGGCTTCATCGGTATAGCCGGTTTTGCCGGCCACGACCTCGCTCACTTTGCCTAAAAGTTCATTGGTGTTTTCAAGACGGTGCTCAATTTTGCCGTCCGCGGAATAAACCACCATATTTTTTGTTTTTAAAATTTCAAACGCTTCGGGATATGTACTTATAAGATAGCTAAAAATTTTTTCAATATCAAGCGCCGAAGAGTAATTTCCCGGTTCATCAAGGCCGTCGGGATTGCTGAAATGGGTATTGGCGAGCCCCAATTCTTTAGCTTTCTTATTCATCAGCGAAACAAAATCCACTCTCTTTTCCGCGAGAGCAAAAGCGGCGTCATTGGAAGAATCAATCAGCATCAGACTTAAAAGCGAACGGGCTGTAATTTCCTCACTGGGCCTCAAATCCCCCCTTGCGCCCTCTCTTCTGACAGCGCTGAGAGGAATTTTGATAACTTCATCCAAATCATAATTTTCCAAAACAATAATGGCAGTCATTAATTTTGTCAGCGAAGCCACGGGTCTTTGCATCTCAATATTCTTGTTGTAATAAACCCGGCTACCGTCGGTTTTTATCGCTAAAGCCGCCTGGGCTTCAAGCTCCAAAAACGGAATTGACCAGTTGCGTTTGGGTAAAATGTTTTCGGAATCTTTAAAAACTACAAAAGTCGGCGGCGTAAAATTTGAGAGCGCCGCCGGCGTTTTCGGCTGCCACTCCGGGGAATTTTCGGCTTTCAAAGCCGAAAGTTTCTCATCTCTGGAACCAAAAAACCAAATACCAACGGCTGTCGCAACCAGCAAAAATATTTTCAGATAAAAATTTTTATTTCCGTTCATGATAATTCGGCAAGTCTTCCAATTTATTTAATCCTAAATTTTTTAGAAAATCAAAAGTCACGCTGTAAACATAAGAACGGCCGTCTTCCGGATTATTTTTTTTATCTATCAAGCCGCGGATTGCCAAGCTCTGCAGAATAAAACTGCAATTCACGCCGCGTAAATTTTCAATGGCGGCCCGGCTCACCGGCCCCTTATAAGCGACAATGGCGAGCGTTTCCAAAGCGGCTTGGGACAAATCCTCTTCAAAATCGCTTTTAATTAACTTTTCCGCTATCTGCTTGGATTCCGACGCCGCTACCAGTTGAATTTTACCGTCAAAAAAAACCAATCGCAAGCCGCGATTATTTTTTTCATAATCTTCCGCCAATTCTTTCAATGATTTCTCAATTTCCTCCTCGGAAATTTCTCCCCCTTCGGGGGATCCTCCGCAGGAGGATAAAATTTCGGCGATCTTCTTAACGGTCACCGGATGCCCAGAAATAAATAATAAACTTTCAATTATATATTTTTTATCCATATTTCTCCAAATAATTTATCCTGGGAAAGTTCCAGAATTCTGGAACGAAACAGCATCAATACCGCCAAAAAAGATAAAATGATGTCAATTTTGGTTTTAACTCCGTTTGAAATATCGGCAAAAGACGCCTCTACCGCCGTATTTATCCGGGCTTTTAATTCCTGTATTTTTTGATCAAGAGTGACAACCCTCTGGAGATTCTGCTCTTCCAATTTTTCAATTTGCGGTAAAGTTTTTAAAAATTCCTTGTAAATCTCAGCGAGATTATCCGGAGAAATATTTTTCGGCGGATAATAAATCACCGGCAAATTTAAATATGATTCTCTTGAAAGATAAAGAGGCCGGCCATTAGCCCACTTCCCCAGTTCGCGCCCCCAAATTTTAATCTGCTGATAGATTTTAAGCCGTTCTTCAAGCTCTTTGATGTCGCCTTCTTCTTCCTTTGTCAAAACTAAATTGGGCAGAAGCGAACGGGATTTAATTAAAATCAAGCGGCTGGCAATCACCAAAAAATCCGCCAAAATTCTCTGATAATCCGTTGACAACATCGATTCCGATTTATCCGAAGCGTCTTCCTGCAATCTTTTAAAATATTCCAAAAATTGGTCTGCCGCCTGAGCCAATGAAATTTCATTAATCGCCACTTTTTTCTCTTCTATCAAAGAAAGCAAAACATCAAGCGGCCCCGAAAATTTTGTTAAATTTACCTGATAATCCATAATTTATCTTTTCCCTCCTTGATAAGGGAGGGTTAGGGTGGGTTTATCTTTTATTTTAAAACCCCTCCCATCCTCCCCTTATCGGGGGAGAAGTTTTGTTCTTCTTATTTTTCTTTCTTTACAACTTTAATTCCCAATTCCTTCAACTGGCTTTCTGAAATGTCTGAAGGAGCGCCCATTAATAAATCACGGTCGTCGCCGGTTTTGGGGAAAGCGATTACTTCGCGAATTGACGATTCGTTCATTAAAATCATCAATATGCGGTCAAGGCCCAAAGCAATGCCGCCATGGGGCGGCGCGCCGTATTCAAACGCCTTAAGCATATGGCCGAATCGCGCTTCAATTTCCGCTTCTTTTAATCCCAAAATCTCAAATATTTTATTTTGCAAATCCCTTTGATGGATCCTGATACTGCCGCCGCCGATTTCATAGCCGTTCAGGACTAAATCGTATGCTTTTGCCTTTATATCTCCTAATTGCTTTGTGTTCCATGTTTCATGTTCCATGTTTTGTGGAGACGTGAACAGGTGATGGGAGGAAACCCATTTTTTCTCGGTCTTTGAATATTCCAAAAGCGGCATATTAATTATCCAAGCGAAAGCTAATTCATTAAGATCCTCTTTGTCTTTTCTCAAATCCGGCTTGTCAGTTTTATATTTTGCCATCGCCTCATCATAGTCCAGTTGCGGAAACGGCTCTTTTAAAATCTTTTTTTCCGGAAAAACATCTTTAACCAGAATAATCATCATTTTTTCAATCAAATCCATCACGTCGTTTTCTTCAACAAAACTCATTTCAACATCAAGCTGGGTGAATTCCGGCTGGCGGTCTCCCCTGCTGTCTTCGTCTCTGAAACATCTGGCAATCTGAAAATATCTCTCAAAGCCAGCAACCATCAAAAGCTGTTTGAATTGCTGGGGCGATTGGGGCAGAACATAAAATTTTCCCGGATGTTTTCTTGAGGGGACGACAAATTCCCGCGCTCCTTCGGGCGTGCCTTTGGTTAAATCCGGCGTTTCAACTTCTATAAATTTACGCTCTTTAAAATAATTATTTAAAAATCGCAAAACTTCGGAGCGTTTTTCCAGATTTTTCTGCATTTTGCGTGAACGTAAATCAAGATAGCGATACTCCATGCGAAGCTCTTCATTTATCTTATCGTTTCCCGCAATCTCTCCCCCTTCGGGGGACCACCCGTAGGGTGGGAACGGCGGAGTTTTCGCTTCGTTTAAAACCTCCAATCTTTCCGCTTCCAATTCAACAGCTCCGGTTTCAATTTTAGGATTTTTTAAATTCTCCGGCCGTTCTTTAACAAGCCCTTCAATACTAATAACCCATTCCGGTCTCAAGGTATCGGCTATTTTCCACAAATCTTTATTAGCGCCAGAAAAAACAACCTGTAAAATGCCGCTCCGATCTCTTAAATCAATAAAAATAAGTTTGCCGTGGTCCCGCCTTACATTAACCCATCCGGAAACTTTTATTCTTTCCCCTATTTTCCCAATTGTTTCCTTTACAAAAATCCGTTTCATATTAAAGAAATTTTAACACAATAAAATAGGAAAATAAAATTCCTTAAAGATTGTTTTTAATATCTTCCCAAGTTATACCGCTAATTTGTTCTATCTCTTTCAATAAATAACGCAAAACATCCTTCCTCAATTCAGATTGAATTACGACGGCTTTTCCGTTTTTAAACCATGTTGCTTTGTAGTGATCGCCTTTGCCGCCCGTTGTATTTATAACAAAACCAAGGCGTTCCAACGCCTTGGTGAACTTCTTTCTTTTTACTTCGCCCGGTAATTCACTAAGCGATGGCATATTCCCCTTGCCTTTCTCCAACTTTTTGCCTTTCTCCAACTTTGCAAATACTCGCTTCTTTAGAATACGAGCTCGGAATTTCAAAAAAAGTTAAAATGGCATCTTTAATATTTTTGTCTAATTCTTTTTCGTCTTTTCCGGATGTAACAATGGACCCAAGTTTAAAATCATCACTAATGGCAATTAGTGTTTCTTTTTCTTTTTTATATTGAAAATGTATACCCCCAAACAGCCGACAATACCGGCTCAACTCAAATAACCCCTGCGGCACTGTTTTACTGCCCAAGAGAAGCTTAATAACTTGGTCTTTTGCTTTTTTTAGTATAGACATAAGTTTTTATTTATCCCCTTTACATTAAAATAGCACAGACAAGCTCTATAGCACAATATAACCGTATTTCTAACCCTTCAACTCCGCCTCGATAAATTCGTCTAGGTCGCCATCTAAGACCTTTTGGATTTGGGAGGTTTCGTAGTCGGTGCGGTGGTCTTTGACCATTTGGTAAGGATGAAGGACGTAGGAGCGGATTTGAGCTCCCCATTCGGCCGACTTTTTTATTTTCTTATTTTTCGCCAATTCTTCTTCCTCTTTTTTTAATTGAAGCGCGTGAATTTTTGACGCCAGCATCTGCATCGCTTTTTCATGGTTTTGCGACTGGGAACGCTGCGTCTGGCAGGAAACCACGATGCCCGTCGGCAGATGCGTAATTCTCACCGCCGTTTCCCTTTTATTAACATTCTGGCCGCCGGCGCCGGATGAACGGAAAGTATCTATTCTTAAATCTTCGGACTTTATTTCCACATCTTTGGCTTCTATTTCAGGCAAAACTTCCAGAGCGGCAAACGACGTGTGGCGGAGTTTAGTCGGCGAGAACGGCGAAATTCTCACAAGACGATGAACGCCGGCTTCATTTTTTAAATATCCATAAGCGTAAGAACCGTGAACTTCAACTGTCGCGCTTTTTATTCCGCCTTCCTCGCCCAAGGACTCGTGTAAAACCGTAACGCCCCAATCCTTGGATTCGCAATAGCGATTGTACATCCTGAAAAGCATACTTGCCCAATCTTGAGCGTCACGGCCTCCGACTCCGGCCGAAATTGTCAAAAGAGCGTTATTTTTGTCGTACTTTCCGGAAAGAAACGTCACCAATTCCAATTTATTGAATCTTGACTCCAGCGATCTAAATTTTTCTGCCGCTTCTTCGGAATCGGCAAGGTTAAGCAAACTTTGAGCTTCAGTTTCCAAGTCGCTCCAATTCTTGATTTCTTTTTCCAGATCGGAAATCTCTTTCTGGACTTTTTTCGCTTCTTCCTGGTTTTTCCAGAAATCCGGTTTTTCTGTCTGCGCTCTCAGTTTTTCAATTTGCGTCTTTTTTCCGGCAACGTCAAAGACGGTCCGCTAAAAAGCGGCTCCGGTTAAGTAATTCTTGAATTTTTTCTTTTATGTTTTCCATATTCCAGAGCCGCCTCCCGGGATTGAACCGGGGACCTACGCGTTACGAATGCGTCGCTCTGCCAACTGAGCTAAGGCGGCAAAGGTTATTGCCGTGTATTATACACAAAAAAGTCTCACATATAAAGAAAAAGCCGCAGGGCGAGACCATGCGGCTACAATCATAATGTATAGCTTTGCGAAATTACTTCTTGCTCTTTCTTTTATTGAAAAGAAAATCAACGAGTTTCCTTACCCAACCGCATGTGCACGGATTCACATTTGGCGATTTGATATCATTTGCGATACCGTGACATTTTGGGCAAAGTTCCACCTCACAACCGCAATTCGACATAATGTTTCCTCCTTTCAAAAATGAAGCTTATTTTATCAAAAAAAGAACGCCTAATAGTACTACCATGAAAACAAACAGGCAAGCAAGGGTTGAAAAAAGCAAAATTAATCCTTCTTTTTTATAGCCATTGAAATAAAGATGGCCGGGACGGCCCAAAACCAACAAACCGGTAATGCTGGCCGAAAGAACGAGAAGCAGAAGCATTGTTGCCGAAATCAAGATTTCCGGCGGCTTGCCAAAAAAACTTTGAGCATTATTTAAAAACGATACCAGCAGAAAAATATAGCCCAAAACTCCCAAAGAATGGACAATACTATAAAAAATTATTTTTGATTTGTTCATATATTAACTAACTTGATTTACAGGCTAATTGTAACGCATTTAAGCGGGATACCAGAATCGAACTGGCGTCTGTTGCTTGGGAAGCAACCGTATTGCCACTATACTAATCCCGCGGGAAAAAAAAACGCCACCATTGCTTGTAATTCGGCAGATTTTCAATATTTTCGGCGCCTTGTGAATTTATTTCACCGCTTTTTTCGGTTGAAGTCGCGGTCGGTAAAATAATAACCACTTCTTCTCCCTCTTTTTTAAGATTTAATCTCACCCGCGCCTCATTTTCAAGATAAGATTTATTCTTGTACTCATCCAACAAATTGTTAAGGTCTTCTTTTTGTTTTTTAAAATTAGCAATTTCCGCGTCCAGTTTGTCCAAATCTTTTTTAACCTGATAACGATAATAAAACTGCTGAAAAATACCAATCAGCAAAGCCAGAAAAATTGGAATTAAAAAAATAAAGAAAATCCTTGATCTGATCAATTTTTCGTATACTGTGAGATTGTCTTTTTCTTTCATTTTTATTATACTTAACTTGGGTAATAAATTATGAAAAATAAAACCAAAAAAAGATTAAGCATTATGTGGCTCACCATCACCATTTTGGCGGTTTTATCGATGGTGATTTTTATGTTTATTCCCTTATTAGGATATTAACACTTTTACAAGTTTCTAAACATTTTTAAATAAACATCGCTATCCAGCTGGACGCGGCTGAAGGCCGCTCTTTTCTTTTTGCCTTTTTTCTGTTTGTCCAAAAGTTTATTTTTCCGCGTAACATCCCCGCCATATAAATAACCCGTAACGTCTTTTCTCATTGCCGCTATAGTTTCCCTGGCAATAACTTTGCCTCCGATCGCCGCCTGCAGAGCAACGGCAGTATTTTGCCTTGGAATAATTTCTTTCAGTTTTTTAACCAACGCATTGCCTTCATTATAGGCCTTATTTTTTGGCACAATTTTTGAAAAAGCTTCAACTGGCTCCCCGGCAATTAAAATCTGTAATTTAACCAAATCGCCCGTTCTAAATCCCAAAAATTCGTAATTCATTGAAGCGTACCCTTCGGAGACGCTTTTTAACCTGTCGTGAAAATCAACCAAAATATCGGAAAGCGGCATGTCAAAATTAAGAATCAAATGATCCAAGCCAAGATAATCAGTGTGATTATAAATTCCGCGATAATTATCCATTAGTTTCATTGCCCCTCCCAAATATTTTGTCGGCGCGAGTATTTCAAGACGAACCCATGGTTCTTCTATTGATTCAATTTGCGATGAATCCGGCCAGTCAACCGGCGTGAAAATTTCCACGGTTTCACCCTGGCGGCTCTTCAATTTATAAGAAACAGTGGGAGTGGTTATTATAACGCGCTGATCATATTCCCGCCTCAAACGTTCAGCTGTTATGTCAAGATGAAGCATTCCTAAAAATCCCAAGCGAAAACCGCGTCCCAAGGCCTCCTGGGTTTCCGGCTCATAATGCAATGCCGCGTCGTTTAACTTAAGCTTGGCTAAGGCATCTTTTAATAAATCAAAGTTATCGGCTGATTCCGGATAAAAACTCGCCCAAACCATCGGCTTCGGTTCGCTGTAACCTGGAAGCTGTTCGGCGCCGGAGTCAGTTGCCAAGGTATCGCCAACCCTGATTTGCGCCGGATTTTTAAGACCGCTGGCAATATAGCCGATTTCGCCGGAGGATAGCTTATCAACTGATACAAGTTCCGGCTTGAAAATTCCGAGTTCAAGAATTTGCGTCTTGGCGCCGGTAGCAAGAGCGCTTATAGTTTTTTGTTTGAAAATCTCGCCATCTAAAATCCTGACATAAGCAATTACGCCCTTATAAGCGTCAAAATGAGAATCAAAAATCAAAGCTTTAAAAGGTTTCTCCTCATTAATTTCCGGCGCCGGGAATTCTTTAATAATTTTTTCTAAAATAGATTCGACATTTAATCCGGTTTTGGCGGAAACCATTAAAATCTCCTCGGATTTTTGCCCGGTAAGCTTGGCGATTTCCTGTTTCAAAACTTCAAGTTTTTCTGAATCGTTTATTAAATCAATTTTATTTATAACGCCGATGATTTTCAGATTTTCTTTTTTTGCCAATTGAAGATTGGCAAGTGTTTGAGCTTGTATGCCCTGCGTGGCGTCAACCAAAAGAATGGCGCCTTCAACCGCCGCCAGCGCTCTTGAAACTTCATAAGTAAAATCAATATGGCCGGGAGTATCTATCAGATTCAGAATATATTCTTCGCCGTTGTAATTAAAATTCATCCGGACCGGCTGCATTTTGATGGTAATTCCCCTTTCTCTCTCCAAATCCATCTGGTCTAAAAATTGCTCGCGCATTTTTCTTTGAGCGATGGTTCCGGTAATTTCTAAAAGACGGTCGGCTAAAGTCGATTTTCCATGGTCAATGTG
>Ga0315288_10003901_pt1 | contig 19019 bp, 12 predicted proteins | sample YL17G11_20_MG_FD_203454 | JGI IMG/M metagenome (GOLD analysis project Ga0315288, IMG submission 203454) | Sediment microbial communities from Yellowstone Lake, YNP, Wyoming, USA - YL17G11_20 | ecosystem: Environmental > Aquatic > Freshwater > Lake > Sediment | place: USA: Wyoming | collected... | reverse complement strand
GGGAACGACCACCCGGCCATCGGGCTGACGCCCGACCATCGCGCGGTCGAGGTCAAGCGGAGCCGCCATGCCGCCAGCGGTCAATACTCCAACCGCGACAGCGCCAATGACGACGGCTGTGATGCGGACTATGCTCATGGGTGTCCTCCTGCGAGATGCCTATCCCGTGCTGTTGCACCAGAGGCCGAACGACGAAAGCCCGTAGAGACCCAGCATTCTACCACTTCCCACCGGCCTTGCCTTCCCGCCGAGGTCGGCTCAACCCGTACTGTCCAGGAGCTCATCTGTCGCCCAGGCCGCCGCTGGCGCTCGTCTCGTGCTATCCTCTCCCTTTGTGCACCCGTGAACGCCGGGGCCCGCACCGCCATCGGCGCCCTCAGTCGCGCGGGCAGGCCCTCTGATCGTCACCCTAGTACCACGTGACAAAAGTTCCATGGCATGTTGAGAACGCCCGGATCGCCTGAGAACGACGCTACAGGCGCTATGTGCCTAGCGCTCACATGCTCGGACTTCTGACGTTAGGTACTAGCCCCTGCCGACGAGGCCGGATGGCGCCACTCCATTGGCCATCACCCTGTCGTCGAACCGGCCCGCATCCCTTCCGGGCAGCGCCGATGAGTTACTGGACATGACGCGATCCGGAGTGCCTCGTGGGGACCCCTCCCCACGGCCTCGGCGGGCCTAGTCAGCCGGCTGGCCCTGACATCCCCAGAATCGAGGACAAGATCGCGAGCGCTCCTCCGGTCAGCACGTCGCCGAGGACGAGGCCCAGGAAGGCGGGGCGCAAGCTCCGGAATAGCTGCAGGCCGCCATATCGGCGAATCAGCGTGCTCAACAACCAGGCGATGAAGGCGCTCGACCACATCGAGCGATTCGTCTCCCAAGAGCTGGCGATGAGGAAGCCTATGGGGCTGACCGGCCACCAGATGAACCGCGCGTTGAGCCACACCAGAAGGAAGGTGAAGCCGGCTCCCAAGCCGAGAGCGAGGCGCAGCCAGTTGTCGGGCGCCTCAGGCGCGCGCAACGTCCCGGCGAGTTCGGCAAAGGCCCCTTCTGGGTAATCGGTGAACGGCCATCCCTGGTAGCCCACTGACGAGGCGCCATAGGTGTGCAACATCCGGAGAAGTGCGATGATCCCGAACGCGATCACCGAGACGAACGCCAATGCCGCCGCCCACGTGAATGGGCTGCCACGCAGCCGGCCGCTGTGCACCAGCTTGAAGCTGTTCATCATCTGCGGCATCGCCAGGTTCATGGGGTCATGCATGTAGATGACTGAGAGATAGGCGTACATGGTGAGGGAGTTCGCCCCGATGGGCAGCGCGCCAACGGTCCGGAGCATGATCGCCCGCGGGAAAAAGCCCGTGTCAACGAACATGACCCCTCCGGCGGCGACTATTCGCGACGCGCCGATGAGGACGGCATAGAACACCCCGAGAAGCCCGGCGAAGCTCCACCACGACATCCCCGCGCATAGCGCCCACCAGATCATGAACCCATTGGCAACGAAGAAGCCGAGCAAGGCCCATCGACCTTGGAGCGGCGAGTAAGGATCCGACTCCTCTACTCGGACACGCCTGAGCAGACTCCACCAGGCGCCCCGGATGGCGTTACGCGACTGGTAGAGGGTGATTGCGGTGAGGGCGAGGAAACCTCCGGCTTCCTCGAAACCGATGAAGGCGCGGGGGTTGATGTTGATGGCGGAAGTGGCTCCCTCCTGGGCCAGGCCGAAGCTAGCCCATATCAGTAACTGGATCCTGTATAGCACATAGAAGAGCCAGAGGCTCAGCGACACTTCACTGGGGAGCAGGCAGGTGATGCCGATCACGGGGAAGATGATCGAGATGCTCATGTTCCCCAACACGCTCCAGGGCAGCGGCATCCCGGCGAAGTTGCGGCCGACCTGAATATCATAGAGTTGGGCGACCGGCACCGCCGGGTACAGCCGGTGCAGCCATCCGAGAACGGCCAATCCCGCCGGCAGGGCGAAGCCCAGCCAGAACGTGCGATTGGCAAAGATGGCGGTGGCCAGCGTCGGGCGCTCACTGTCGCCGGTGAGGGCGAGCGGGACGTCTACTAGCGGAAACGTGAGGCGCTGCCGCTCGATCCAGTCTTTCCGCAACAGCGCTCCCAGGCAGAACATGGCGGCCATCAGCGCCAGCGTGAACGCGCCCCACGCAGCCATTGGCACCAGCCAGTCGCGCCATGGCACTCCATATCCCCGCGGCGCCCCTTCCCAGAACCAGCTCACCACCTCCCGGTCGCTGACGCGAAGCCAGAGGGGGATGTGGGGAAGGATAAGGTGCTCCCAGTCGTTCCCCGGGCCGGCCATGTAGAACGGGTAGGTCGTCGCTGAGACCAGGTAGGGCAGCCCTCCCTGCCTCGCCAGACCTACGGAGAGCGCCAGCATCCCGTAGACTACCAGGAGTTCTCCGCGGCTCAGGGCGCGGCGCGGCACGAGGCGCAGGAGTAGGCCGTTAACGAGCACGAACGCGAACAGGGCCACCAACGGGCCCTCCAGCAGGGAGCCGCCGCCAACGCTCCAGGTCCGCTTCACGAAATCGAGATATGGGTTAATAGTCACAAGGAGCGCGGCGCTCACCGCCCCGAGCAGGATCGCGCGCGGGGTAATGACGGCAACGCGCGGTGCCTGTGAGTCGGGCTTCATTGTCACGAGGCAATCCGCTTCATGGTCGAGTCCTCCTGAGACGCGTTTCGCCCCGTCGTCTCTCTCGTCTCAGGTGGAACAAGTATCGGGGTTCAGACCCGTCATTGGAGCAGAATCTGTACGTCGCGCAGATGCCCGTCGGCCAGCTTGACGCGCGGGCCATCAGGGTAATACTCGATGAACGTGACGCACTGACGGTCAGGCTCATACTCGAACTCGTGTTCCTCGCCATCGATCAGGACTCTCGTCGGCCGTCGGGGGACGTGTATCCGCACCGGAATGCAGTCGTAGAGGTCCATCTTCGCCGTGACAGACCTTTCCGCGAAGCGGAGCACAGCATCACCGATGCTGCCGTTCTCGAATACCAGCACCCCGTCGGCCGCGATCCGCTGGCCGCGATGGAGAGCCGCCGCCATCACCCGGCCGCCCGACCTCCGGACGAAGCAGGAGCGGCCGACCGCCTCCACGCCCCCCGCAGCGAGCTCCGGCTCCTCCTCAAGCGCGAACATCGCCACGTCCTGCGTCCCGCCCGAGACGATCGTGGCCCCCAGACCGCCCGGGACGCTGAGCGGCGCGACCTGCACGCTGCTCAGAACTGACGTCAGGCGAGGCGTCAGCACCGACAGAAAGTACCCGCGGCCTGTAGGCTGCGCCGGACGCACCTTGATGTACTTCACTGCGACGGCCGGATCAAAGGGCTTCGGCACCCCGGCCTCATCCAGGCTCTTCTCGTGGACTTCCGCGACGAGCCCCTCGGGCGCAACCATTGTCACATCCACCGCCGCATCATCTTGCGTGACAGTGATCGTGCTATTCGATACCGCGATGTCACCGTACGTATGCAGCATCCAGTCCATCTGCACCGGGTGTGTGGCGCTCACGTCATCGAGTATGACGAAGTAGTCCGCCGGGTCTGCCGGCGCGGCTTTCCTCAGGTACATGATCTCACGGACGGCGCTTCGAACATCTCCCGGATCGTAGGCGAGGGACGCATCGCCAACCAGCCGCGTGTACCACGGCGTACCAACCGCTTCTCCAATCATCCCGCGGTGGTAGGCATCCGGACCGCTGCCGGAACCCATAAGGCCAACAACCCCGTGCTGTTCCTTGCCATCAACCATGAGGGTGTTATGGGCCTCGGTTTCGCAGCCCCATATCTTCTCGGGGTACAAGAGGTCCACTATCAGCGGCCTGCCGTAGGCGTAGAGCACGAAGCTGTTGATATCGTGATGCAGGTGGTCCCAGTCCTGCTGGCCGCCCTTGAAGCCAAAGAGCACACCCTTCGGGTCATCCCAACTGCTGCGCATGGTCGCCCAGCCGAGGTCCGGCCAGACCTTGGTGAGTGGGAGGTTGGAGAGGGGTGTCGCCTCGACGCTCGGATCATACCAGAGGAAGGCGAACGCTGCTGCTCGGTCGCGGCGCGCCATCATCTCCTTCGCCGCGAACTGGGCATTGCCGTCTCGGTACTCGCGAGCCAGCAGGGCTAGCATCTCCGGCGACTCGCTCGTCCCAAGGCTCGAATTGGAGAAGGGGATGTAGTTCTGCCGATTCATCTCCAGCAGGTTGATGAACCAGTACGGGAGCCTGCGGAGCCTGGGGTTGTCGAGGAGGTCATCGCCGACAACGCGGCGCAGCGACTCCAGGAACGCGAGCCCGTTGTACCACGCGAAGGACCCGTATCCGACGCTCTCACCCCAGCCCCCGTCCTCGCCCAGCGATTGCGTGTAATGCCACAGTTTCCGCTCGCACAGGCGCACCCAGTTGGCAGCGCGGGGCTCATCGCCGAGAAGAGCCATTGCCGCGATGCCGCCGTTACCGTAGATAACAGCGCCCCAGTTGGAGCGGTACCAGTCCGTCCACCAGTCGCCCGCTTTGGCAGCCTGCTCCAGCGGCTCCAGGCCGTACCGCACCAGGGCCTCGTGGACTTGCGCTCGTTGCTCCTCCGTGAGCGCGTTGTACAGCCAGTCGTAGCCAATACCCAGAGTGCCCATAGCCTCCCCGGTGAAGAGCATCTCTGTCTTCCCCGCGTGCCACGAGTCGTCCGCCGCCGCTGTCATGAGGAACGTGACCCCGGCTTTGCCATAGGCCTCGTTGTGGGTGAGGGAATACGCCAGGCCGAGCACCCGTATCCGGTAGGACCAGTCCCACATCACCTGATCCTTCAGAATCTCTGGCTTGGTCTCGCCAAGAAACGAATCCGCCTCGCGCAGGATCATCTCCCACATCGACTTCGCCAGCGGGTCACGAGTCTTGGCCAGCAGCGCGGGCGTCTCGGCCGCGGCGAAGAAGAGGTAGGGGTGCGCGCCCGGCGCCTTTGTTTCCCCGGCCTGAGACTGCGCGCCGATGTCCTTCGTGCGCACGGTGTAGTTCCTGTCAACCGGATCGGCGTCGAAGCGCGCGACCCAGCGGCCATCGGCTTCCTCGATCCGGCTCGGCACGGTCTTCCCTGCTCCGTCTGTCACAGCGACGCTGTCGGTGCCGGTCGGCAGCTCCACTTCCACCGTCAGCGGCTGCGTGTATAGGTTCGCATCGGTGGCGCAGGTCAGCGACAGATCGAGGGTGTCAGCGCCGCTTGCGTGGGCCCACAGCCTGGCTCCGATTCGCTCTCTCTCGTACTGGTGTATGGCGCTCATACCTGCTTGCCAAAGGTCCGCTCGGCGGGCGCGCACGACATCCAGAACCTTCCGGAAGGTCTCCGGGGTCGTGGCAAGGCTGTCGACTGGCGCACGGATCTCATGGAAATAGGGTCGGAACCAGACGCCCTCGGTGATCGCCTGCTCCAGTTCCTTGGCGAACCGCTGGACATTCCACTCTGGGTAGGCCTCGGTGCACGACATGGCCCATCCGCTGGCCGCATCGCCTGCCGAGACTAGGTTGTACTTGGCCTCGAAGAACCCGAAGCTTTTCCGTTGGAACCAGAGCGTCCCGCCCCCGGGGCCGAAGACGATCAGCTTCAACTGCGGCTGCAGCCTATGGAGAAGTTCCGCCGCCTCTCCGATCTGCCGCTCCGCCTCTTCGTCGGTCTTGGCGCCCTCGTGATTCAGGGTGTGATCGCCAAGCTCGTGCCCCTGCTCAAGGACCGGCCCCTCCCAGACTGACTTGTGCCTGAGGTAGTGCTCGTCTCCCGGGTTGACCAGGAAGGTGCCGATCAGACCATATTCGTTCAGCATCGGCACAGCCCGCTCAATGTGGGTGGGGTCCGAATCGTCGAAGCGCAGACTCAGCGCTGCCTTCTTGCCTCCATACCATCGGCATACTCGGGCTGAGATCACGGGCGTGTCTCCTGATCTGGGATAGGGGGCTGCTGACGCGCCCCCCGAGAACACGACAAGCGCAACGAGCGCGAGTTGAGCAAGGTGGATGATCCCGAGCCGCTCTGAATGGTACACACGCTGTCTCCGTGCCCCTGCTGCCCATAATGGAGGCATAGGACAGCACCTCCTTCCGCGGTGCCTGATCATGAATATGCGACACACGTGATGGAAGAACGCAAAGCCACTGCGATAGAGGATACGGCTCGCGCAGCACTTCGCCATGAGCAACTACAGGTCCCCGTCAGTCATCAGGTAGGCCGCGTGGAGGTAGACCTCTCCAAAGGGCGCGGCTTCAAGCACGTATCAACTCGTAGCCGAACCCTACACTGCTCGACGGGGGGAGGCATTGGATTTTCCGCCATGAATCCTGTAGAATCGTCTCGCGCCCTGCCCGTATTCGCAGTGATCCGCGCCGGTCGCCTTGTGGCCGGGCCGTGCAGGATGCGCGTGGGGCGGGAAGGGCACAACCGCGCTGAAGCCCTCAGAGTGTGGGCCTCTGGTTCCCCTTGGCACGCCGGTACACGCCCGGCGTGCAGCCGTAGTGCTTGATAAAGGTCCGGTGCAGGTGGCTCTCGTCGGTGAAACCAGCGCTGGCTGCGATTGATGCGATAGTCTCACTGCTTGAGACAAGTTGGCCGGACACCCAGGCAAGGCGTGCTCGCAACACGAACTTGGCGAAGCTCACGCCCATCGAGCGCCTGAAGACCGAGCAGAAGAACGATCGCGACATTACGCAGGCCTCGGCGGCATCCTGCAACGGGAGCCGATACGGCAGGTGCGAGTTCACCCGCTCGAGTGCCGGGATGATCTCGTGCAGGTCGGTGTGCTTCGCAGTGGTGCGGCTCGCCCCATCCCTCGGCCAACCCGGCGGACTCCAGTATCGCGCCAGCTCAACCATGACGGCAAGCACGTAAAGCCGAACCGCCTGCTCCCAGCTCTCGCGCCGATGCGCCAACTCCTCCCGTATGCGATGCCCCAGCGAAAGCGTGACCTTTCGCAGTGCGGGGGAGGTGACCCGGGGGCGGTCCCTGGGGGGTACTGCCAAGAGCTCGAACCAGGAACACCTGCCCGTTCGTTCCGCACCCAGGTACTCAGCGGTGAAGTGAACGAACACGTCGGATGTCCCCGGAGCAACCGTCCGCCACCAATGCGGCTCCCACATGGCGTAGAGCCAGACGTCGCCGGCACGAAGTCTCTCGCGGTCGCTCGGCTGAGCGCCATCTGCTCTCACTGGGAGGCCCGACCTGCGTTCCTGTGCTCCGCTGAGCACGATGCCGAACTCGAACTCCTGATGCACATCTGCATCCCAGGGCGTTGGGCCATCCCAGGGCGTTGGGTCGGGATCCTCGCCGCCGCCCGCCCGGACCGGGAGCTCCGAAGAGAGTGTGAAGGCACGCCGTCTGACCGGAGCCAAGCCGCCGGATCCAGGCACTGCGAGCGATCCGAGCTCTTTGATGTCCTCGTCGGGAGTGCCCACGGAGACGATTATACAGGAATCATGGTGGAAAGTCCAATCCCTCCCCCGTCGACGGGAGTACCGTACCAATTGGGTTCAGGCGTGTTGAAGTCGCAGGCTCTGTGGGCAGCCGGTCATGCTGGAAGGAGGTGGTGACGGCGGGCACGAGACGGGTCGTCCATCGGCTGTTGTTAGACACACATCAGTCAAAGGAGAGCAGGAAGTGGCTAGAAACGGGAGGCAGGGCTTCACGCTGATTGAGTTGTTGGTGGTGATCGCGATCATCGGGATTCTGGCCGCGATGGTCTTCCCGGTCTTCGCGAGGGCGCGCGAGTCCGCGCGCAGGGCAGTCTGTCTGTCCAATGTGAAGAACATCAACCTGGCCATTCAGATGTACCTGGCGGACAATAATGACACATGTCCGCCGGAGGAAACCAGTCAGGAGGCGAAGGACTATTTCTTCGCCGCGAACCCGGAAGGCAGGGGTTCGTGCAGCAAACACGCGAACGCGAACCCGTACCAGCGGTGGCCGGTCGTCTTCGACGAGTATGTGAAGAACCGCGATGTGTGGCGGTGCCCGAGTGCGAAGCTTCCGGGCGGGGCCGGCGTGATCGTCGATCCAGTCAGGTACGGCGGCTGGCTCAATGCCTGGAAGGTTAACGAGGGGTTCTGGACTTCGGGAGAGAACCCCTACACGTTCGGCCCATGCAAGCACTCGTGGCCCACTGGCTGGGGCGGCATCGTCACCGACTCCTTCCTTCAGCAACGCATCGCCGGAAACGTCGCCGCCATGCCGAACGAACGTGCTCAAGGGGCGTTCGAGATGGGCATCGGTCTCACCGCACCTGCTGGCCTGAAGTTGGTTCAGGTGGAGGACACGGTCAGGTACGTCATGGTCGGCGACGCTGGCCCCACCGCCGACGCCCAGAACCTCTGGAGCATCCTGGCGACCCCGGACATCTGCTTCATCGACTGTGCGGTGTGCTGCGACTACATGGACTGGGAACTCTGTCCGACATGGGTCGATGACCCCGCATGCGTCGCGGCCATGTACGCCACAGCCACGAACAATGGCGCCTTTTTCCAGCCGGAGGTTGGCAAGAAGTACGCCCGGCATCTGGGTGGCTCGAACGTCGGTTTCCTTGATGGGCATGCTGCGTGGATGTCGTGGGGAGCGATCAAGGCCTCCTGGATGGCGGAAGAGCTGGACGGCGTCTACGGCAACTGCTGCAGCGATCCCCCCAACTTCATCTACTAGGCAGCCTCGGCGCAGAAGCTGGCCGGTCTGAGCACGCCTGCGGACGGACAGCCGCTCAGGCCGATGCAGGACACGGGCGGAGCGCCCGCATGAGCGCTCCGCCCGATTCGTCGCAGACCGGACCGGCCTGATCGTTCGCTTGCGCCGAGGGGGCGGCGCCTCGGCAGCAACCGGATCACCGATTGGCGCTGTCGGCTCGCTCACAGCCGGTCGGCATATTGTGTGAACGAAGGGAAGGAAGCATAATGGGGAAGCTGGCGATCACGGGAGGAGAGCCGACCGCGCAACTGAGCGCTCCGGCCTGGCCCGTGCATAGTGCAGATGATGCGCAGAGACTTCTGCGCGTGCTGGAGAGCGGCTCCTGGTCGATGATGGGCGAGATGGAAGACGCCTTCAACCACGCCTGGGCCGAATTCAGCGGCTCTCGGCACTCCTTAGCAGTTACGAACGGGACGCATGCGCTCCAGTTAGCCTACGAGGCGCTAGACATCGGCTTTGGCGATGAGGTCATCGTCCCCGCCATGACATGGCAGGCGACAGCGGGTGCGGCCCTCGATGTGAACGCGGTGCCGGTGCTCGTGGATGTCGAGGCCGACACCTGGTGTATAGACCCTCAGGCGGTCGAGAGCGCCATCACTCCCCGCACCCGAGCGATCGCCTGCGTGCATCTGTATGGCTGCATGGTCGACATGGACGCGATTATGGATATCGCCAGGGGGCATGACCTGCGAGTCGTCGAGGACTGCAGCCACCAGCACGGATCTCAGTGGCGCGGGAAGGGAGTCGGGACCACTGGGGATGCCGGCACATTCAGCTTCCAGTTGTCCAAGGTGATGACCGCGGGCGAGTGTGGGTGCGTTTTCGTCCAGGATGATGACCTGTTCCGTCGCCTGGATCAGCTGCGCAGTTGCGGACGGCCGTCATCGCACTTCCCGGAGGAGGCGCAGTCTCCGCTCCAGTCGGGCAACTTCCGGGTCACGGAGTGGCAGTGCGCTATCCTGCTGGGGCAGCTCGAACGGCTTCCAGACCAGATCGCCACAAGAGAGGTGTGCGGGCAACGCCTTAACCGAGTCCTGGCGGAGAGCCCCGGGGTCAGGCCGCTGCGCCGACTCGACGGTGTCACGAGGCAGAGCTACTATTCCTACGGCTTCCGATTCCTGTCGGAGGAGTGGGACGGTCTCAGTCGCGACCGCTTCTGCGCGGCGCTGTCTGCCGAGACGGGGCTGGAGTTCTCCAGACCGTACAGCTCGTTGAACGACTGCGACCTCTATCAACCCCGCACGAAGAAGCGACACTGCATCAGCGACGAGTACTGGGCTGCCATTGACCCGACCCGCTTCCACGTGCCCGTGGCGGACCGGGCCTCGAAGGCCGAGGGCGTGGTGATCGACCACCAGGCACTGCTGCTGCCTCCTGAGAACATGGACGCGGTTGGGGAGGCGATCCTGAAGCTCCATCGGCACAGGGACGAACTGCGGGGTTAGCCGAACCTCGCCGGCATGTTGTCGAGGCTGCTGGCACGCGCGCCCGACGGCCGCTGGCAGGAATCGCAGTCACCGTCTGCCGGTGCCGAGGTTCGCAGCACCTGGGTCCACTACGGCGTAAGGCCCAGCTTCCGCGCCGGCCGGAGGAAGCGGGGTGGCCGCTTTCAACCCGGGACGCGCGACCACTTTCCGCCGGAACGCGTGGCCACTTTCAGTGGAATGCGCAGGCAGGCTCAATGCCGGTCGTCTAGCAGATCGGAGTGCGAGGTTACTATGACGAGACAATACTCCCGATGCCCAGATCAGGTTGCTCGCTGCGCATCAGTGTTCCTGCCGTTCGGGAGATGTGCTTTGCTCGTGCTGGGTGCGCTTGTCTTACTGGTCTGTGTTCCAGTGGAATCCGTATTCTCCGGAGGCTCTCCCCCCTCAGTTGACGCTGGTCCTGCAAAGGTCCTTGCTCTTCCCGCCACGGACTTGACCCTCTTTGGCCATACGAATGATCCTGAGGATGATCCGCTTGCCGTCCAGTGGACTCTCGTCAGTGGCCCAGCCGCGGTCAGGTTCTCGGCTCCCAGGGCACTCACCACCACGGCAACCTTCACGGCGACGGGTACGTACATCTTCCGGCTTACCGCTAATGATGGGGCATCAACCGCTGCCAGTACCGTGACGGTTACGGTAGACCCAGCCTCCAGTCAGAGGGCATTCTACGTCGATCCTGACTTCGCTGGGAACGGCGATGGTACAGCGAGCAGACCCTGGACGGCGTTGGAATCCTCCCCAACGGGCCCACAATGGACAGTGATCAACCAGGCTCTGGCGCACGGCCCTGTCATCGTCTACTTCTCGGCCCGAGAGGCGCGCGAGGAGACCTCCGAGGAGACCACCGCAGAGGTCAACGTCCTGAGGACGGACAAGAGCACCCACCGCCTCACTCTGGACGGGATGTCCCGCTACAACACGGACGACACGCACCCCTCCTGGCGCGACTACGCGGGTCCGTGCAAGCTGCGGATCAAGATCCTCCGGGGATCGCTGTCCATTGGGTGCCATGGAACCGAACCCCAGTACCCGATGCACTACGTCACGGTGCGTGGGTTCGAGGCCACCGGCAGCAGTGGCCGTGTGGTGTTCGGCGGCAACCACACCGTCGTCGAGCACATGTACATCCATGACATCGCAGCGGTCGGCGCGAACCTCATGCTGCACGGATCGGTGGAGAGCGATGGGAAGGAGACGTTCGGGCGCCTCACAGACATCACCATCCGCAACAACCGGATCGAGCGGGGGGAGGGCGAGGGCATCTACGTCGCGGGGAACTACCGGACCAAAGCCTATGGGGGGTGGCCGGAATACGGCAACACACACTCGGATGTCCTGATCGAGGGGAACACCATCCATGACGCGGGCCTCAACGGCGGCGAGGGGGATGGTATCGATGTGAAGACGGGGCTCCGCAATGTGACGATCCGAGGCAATACGATCGAGCGCCTCCATCCGATGCCGGACATCACAGGGATCATCTGTGAAGGGGTGTTCGGCGACGCCCGTAGCGATTGCCTGATCGAAGGAAACCGGATCTGCGGGGCTGGGACCGGAATCGGATTTGGGGGGCAGAATGGCGTGACCGTTCGCAACAATGTGATCTCCAACTGCGCGCATGGTGGCGTTTCGGCATGGGGCGAGCCAGGACTCTTGAACCGCGATGTGCAGATATGCAACAATACCGTCTATGGGAATGGCGGCGCGGGCATCGGCATCGGTGGTTGCACCGACGTGACTGTGAAGAGCAATCTGGTATTCGACAATGATCGCCCACGGAGGAATGGCGGCTATCAGCTTGCCACCTACGACTCGACGAACATCACCAGTGACTACAACCTGTTCTCTGCGCCAGGCCCCGAGCCAGGTTGGCCTGAGGGTCCTCATTCGATCATCGTGACCGACATCGCCGGCCTGGTAGTCGATGCCGCGATGCACGATCTCCATCTCGCACCTTCAAGCCCAGCCATCGACAAAGGGACGGATCTATCCGCAACTGGTATTGCCTCCGACTTCGATGGCGTTTCGCGTCCCCAAGGTCTGGGCTGGGATATCGGAGCCTACGAACGGAAGGATTCGGCTGGGTAGTACTCCGATGGCAGTAACGACGGGGCTACAAGGGAAGCAACGCCGTGTTCAGTGTGAGCGAAGCTGACCGGCGCCCAGCACGTGCGGGTCACACGGGGAGGTTCGGCATGCTCAAAGCGGGAGTCGCAAAGGTGGACATCACCCCACCTGTCGGTATGTGGATGGCTGGGTTCGATGAACGCGTCTTCCCCTCGCTCGCGGTCCACGTTCCTTTGTGGGCAAGGGCCGTCGTGTTCGACGACGGCGAGACGCGAGTGGGGCCGGTCGCACTGGATCTGATTGCCATTGCGGCTGAAGGCGCGGCCGCGCATCATGCCGAATGCTCCTCCAGAGAGGGTCTGGTCCGGGATACACAGCAACGCCCCTGCATTGCCTTCTACCGGAAGTGAGAGCGCCCCGTGCCAACCTCAGATCGCCTCTCATCACGTGAGCGAGTCCGCCTGGCCCTCGAGCATCTCCCCACCGACCGGATTCCGATCGCGATGGTCTGCGCCGGGATCAACGCGTCGGCGCACCGCGAGCTCGAGCAGTATCTCGGCGAGAAGCGAGGCATCAGCATCGAGGAGTACCTGCACCCGCTGATAGACATCGTGAAGGTCGATCCCGCTTACGTCGGTCCAGCGTTGGCCCCGAATGAGGACATCTGGGGTGTGAGGCGAGAGCCCGTCAGCTACGGCTCAGGAAGCTATGATGAGATCCAGTTCTACCCCCTTGCCGATGCGGAGAACGCTGGCGACCTGGATCGCCATGCGTGGCCGACCACGGCGCTGTTCGACTACTCCGTGCTGCCGGCGCAGATAGCCGACGTCCAGTCGAAAGGCGAACGCTGCATCATGGTCGCGAACGGGAACATCTTCGAGACATCCTGGTACATGCGGGGGTTCGAGAGGATGCTCACGGACCTCGCCGTTGACCCCGACCTGGCCTGGGCGGTCATGCACCGCGTCACTGACTTCTACGTCGAGCATTTCTCCAGGATGCTCTCGGCTGCGGAAGGTGTCATCGACCTGGTCTTCACGGCCGACGACATTGGCAGCCAACGGGGCCTCATCATGTCCCTGCCGATGTGGGAAGAGATGGTCCAGCCCCACCACGCGCGGCTCAACGTGACCATCCACGAGTTCGGCGCGAAGGTCAACTACCACTCCGACGGTGCGATCATGGATGCGGTCGAAGGCCTCATTGGCATGGGGATCGACATCCTTCAGGCGCTTCAGTTCAGCGCCGACGGCATGGATTCGGCGAGGCTGAAGAGCGCCTATGGGGATCGGCTGTGCTTCGAAGGGGGAATCAGCGTGCAGACGACGCTGCCCTTTGGCACTGCCGAGGCGGTGCGGCATGAGGTCGAGGAGTTGATCACCGTGCTGGGCAAGGATGGCGGCTACATCCTCGGCCCTTCGCACGCGATACAGGCGGGCACGCCTGCGAAGAATATCATTGCGATGTTCGATACCGCGGCCAGCTTCTATCCACACTGACCTCGTCTGATCTCGGCGGCCCGTCCTTGGCACTGCAGGTGCTCTTGTCTCTGAGCTGGCCCGCGACTGTCGTCACAGGAGGAGGTTCGGCATGCTCAAAGCGGGAGTCGCAAAGCTCGACATCACCCCACCCGTCGGCGTGCGACTGGCGGGGTTCGATGAACGCGTCTTTCCTTCGCTCGCGGTCCACGATCCTCTGTGGGCAAGGGCCGTCGTGTTCGACAACGGCGAGTCGCGGGTCGGCGTGGTCGCGGCGGATCTGTTGGGCGTTTCGGCTGACGCGGTTGCCACGGTGCGGAGGGGCGCGGCCTCGCTCGGCATCGCGCCGCAGGCGCTGCTTGTTGCCGCCACTCATACCCATTCGGGACCGGTCCTCTGGGAGGACGACACACTCACGGAGGACGAGCGCGCCTACTGGGTGACACTGCCAGAGCGACTGACAGCAGTGCTGAAGGAAGCAACGGGTGTGCTCAGCCCTGCCCGCGTGGGCGTCGCTAGCGGCTGGTCAGCCATCGGCATCAACCGGCGGGAGGTGACTCCGGAGGGAACTGTCGTGCTGGGGCGGAATCACTTCGGTCGCTTCGATCCGGAGGTGGGCGTGGTGCGGATCGACCACGCCAGTGGTGAGCCTATGGCGTGCCTGATGACCTATGCCTGTCATGCCGTCTGCCTGAATGGGGACAGCTACCTGACTACCGCCGACTTCCCAGGGTTTGCCGTTCACGCCCTCGAAGAGCGCATCCCCGGGGTCACGGGGATCTTCCTGAACGGGGCCTGCGGCAATGTGAACCCGCGGGAGGCGTCAGTGGGCCATGGGTATGCCAGCGGCGGCAGCTTCATGATCGCGGAACGCGCGGGATCCGCGTTGGCCCGAGAAGCTGCGGGCGTATGGCACAAGGCGGCGCCGGACGACGGCAGCAGCCTAGCCTACGAGTCCCGCACCGTCGCGTTGCCAACGAATCGTCCCCGAGCGATCCGCAGGGCCGAGGAATCATTGCGCAGGGCTGAGCGCGCGATGGCCGACCCACCGCCCCAGTGGAACCCCTACCTCATCTGGTACGATACACCGAATCCCGAGGGGAGGCGGCGATCGCTGCAAGCTCTGAGAAACCAGGGAGATGCGCCAGTGGAGTGCGAGACACAGGCCATTCGCATCGGCCCTGTGGCGTTGCTCGCCTGGCCCGGCGAGGTCTTCTGCGACCTCGGCATGGAGATCAAGCAGCGGAGTCCCTTCCGTCCGACGTACACCATTGGCTACGCCAATGGATGGATCGGTTATGTGCCGACTCCCGAGGCGTTTGCACAAGGTGGGTACGAGGCGGAGTGCGCCGCGCACCTTGCCGATGACGCGGGCCTCGCGCTGGTCGAGCAGTCTTTGGCACTCCTGGACGGCATGAAGACCTGACTGCCCGCTCTGGCTCCGCCTGCCTGTGTCGAGGCCGCATGATACCACCACAGCGGGCGTTGCTCAAGTGAGCACCATGGTGGTCCGGCTCAGGCGGCAAGCTCATAGACGGTGATTCGCTGCTCGCGGAAGTGCCGCGGCCGGATCGGGCCTGCCACTCGCTTCGCGGAGCGGTCTGGCTTCTGCCAGGCCTGCCGCTGATAGAGCATCGACGGCGTCGCACCGTCGAGTCGGCGATGGCACCGACACTGGTTGTAGTACACGTCGAAATCCGCGAGGAGCTCCCCCAGGTGGTCCAGGCCACGGATGAGCGGGACCCGCGCCAGCCATTCCCGCTTGAGTGTCCAGATGAGCCGTTCCATCACCGCGATGGAACCATGCTTACCGACCGCCCCAGCGGTAGGACTCGCGCTGTGCGAAGCGAAAGCTAAGTGGGCCCGCGAGCATTTGCGCTAGGTTGAATTGGCCCTGGGCGAGGGATGGGCGCGGTACTCGAATGCAGGACGGGGTCACACGCAGCCGTTGGCATCAGTCCAAGAGAGCGGAGGTCTTGTGAGGATGTCCAGGTCCGATAGGCCATATGCCGACCTCGGGAAAGAGCGGTTGATACTGCGCGACTGTCTCGCCGCGGATCGCACCATCTTGGCGAATGAGCGAACGCTTCTTGCCTATGTGCGGACGGCCTTGACGATGACCGCAGCCGGGATCTCTTTCATTGAGTTCTTCTCTTCGGTCGCTGTTCACCTACTGGGGTTTGCACTGCTCATCGTAGCGGCTACCACGGTCGGGGTCGGCATCGCGAGATACAGACAGACGAAGCGCCGCCTGCAGCATGTAAGCGGCTACGCGGCCGCCCCTCCAACCGATGGGGACTAGCATTCCGACCCGGCCGGTCGCTCGGGCCGCGAGCACTCCCCGTCGCGCCTTTCGTAACCCACGAGGCGTCGCGGTTCGGAAGGTCGTCGCCGAGATGGTGGTTGACGAGACACAACTGCGGAGAGAACACAGTGTCGAAGCCACGGCAAGTCGTACTCATCATGACCGACACCCAGGGCGCCAACATCGTCGGCTGCTATGGGCGGCCGGAGATGCGGACGCCGCACATTGATCGCCTGGCTGCGGAAGGCCTGCGTTTTGACCGGGCCTACACGGCCTCCCCAGTCTGTGGCCCCGCCCGGTCGGCTCTGTTCACTGGCACCTTCCCCCACACCAATGGCAGTTGGGGCAATGACATGCCGCTTGGTGCGAACATCAAGACGATCGGCCAGCGTCTCAACGGCCACGGGGTCCACACTGCCTACATCGGGAAATGGCATCTCGACGGCACCGATTACTTCGGCAACGGCAGGTGCCCTGACGGGTGGGACCCGCGCTACTGGTTCGACATGCGGTGCTACCTCGAGGAGATGTCGGACGACGATCGGATGCTCTCGCGACAGATCGAGACGGCCGAGGGAGTGCACGAGCATCGCATCACCGAGGGCTTCACCTTCGCACATCGGTGCTCTGATCGCGCCATCGGCTTCCTGGCCGGCCACCACGACGAGGATTTCCTCCTCGTCGTCTCCTATGACGAGCCCCACGAGCCTTGCCTCTGCCCGCCGCCCTACTGCGACATGTTTGCCGACTTCGAGTACTCGCTCGGGCCGAATGCCTCGGATCCTCTCATCGACAAGCCGCCCCACATACGCGAATGGGCCGAGGCGGCGGAACTCCCGCGAGGGTTGAGTTCAACTAGGCGCCCCATGTACTTCGGCTGTAACTCCTTCGTTGATCATGAGGTCGGTCGCGTCACCGAGGCGATCCACCGATATGCGCCCGACGCACTCGTGATCTACACCTCGGACCACGGCGATCCACTGTCCAGCCATGGTCTGCCCTCCAAGGGCCCGGCGATGTATGAGGAGACGACGCGCATCCCCTTCATTGTCCGATGGCCAGGCCACACTCCCGCGGGATCGGTCAACCGCCATCCCGCGTCTCACATCGATATCGTCCCCACTTTCCTTGAGGTCTTCGGCCTGACCTGTCCGCCATTCCTCGAAGGGCGGAGTATGCTCAGCTCCTTCGCCGACCCGCGTGCACGGACCAATGACATCATCTTCGTGGAGTTCAACCGCTACGAGGCGGACCACGACAGTTGGGGCGGACTCCAGCCCATCCGCTGCGCCTGCGACGGCCGCTTCAAACTCGTCATCAACCTGCTCTCGACCGATGAGCTGTACGACCTCGAGAACGATCCCCAGGAGATGACGAACCTGATCGAGTCGGAGATCCATGCGGAGATAAGAACTCGCCTGCATACCGCCATCCTCGATTGGGTGAACCGCACTCGTGACCCATTCCGTGGCCCCGCCTGGGAGCGCCGCCCGTGGCAGACGAAGAGGACGCTGACCTGGAACGGGCCCATGCGACTGCGACCGGACGACGGGTATGAACGACGCGTGCTCGACTATGGGACTGGGCTTGAGGCAGCGGAGTTCGTCATCGACCTGCACCTGTGAAGGTCGGGCCTGGTGCTCGCGACATCCACTGCCCTGTCCAGAAACTCATCTGGCTTCCAGGATGCTCGTGCGGCCTCTCTCGTGGTATTCTCGGCGATCGCTGAGACTCCGATACGGGAGGCTACCGAGCATGGAAAGGGATGCTGAGCGGGGAGTGGACTGGGTCCACCTGTGCTTGTTACGCGGCAATGAGACCGGCCCTTCCGGCTCAGGCCGAGCGAAGCAGAGGCAGCATGCCGCCGATGGCAATGCAGGTATGCATCTGTGGGATCCCTGTGTCATCTGCCTGGGCTGTAGCCATTGTGCGGATGAGTCGCGATGACCAGCTGACGCTCGTCTCGACGGATTCACCGCCGCGCCACCCGCTGCCACGCGCAGTGTAGTCGAAGCGATGCTGGTCGGCAAGGGTCTTGGGCCGTGGGTGACCGCAGAATCCGACGGGCAGTCCGAGCGGCGCCTTACAGGAGCTCGAAGGGCCGCCCACACGCGGCCACAACGCCGCGAACGGCAGCAGGCCGAGGTATGACCCACCTAGTACCTAGTGACAAAAGTACCATCCTATGATATACTTGGCGTATGCCAAGCACAGCGACGGTCATCGAGCTGACGGAAGAGGAGCGGGAAGTGCTGGCGAGGCGCGTGCGCGCGACCACCACCCCGTCCCGCGATGTGTTGCGGGCGCGCATTGTCTTGCTGGCGGCGCAAGGCCGGCGCAACGACCAGATTGCGCCGCAGATGGGCGTCAGTACCGCCGTCGTCTCGCGCTGGCGGACCCGCTTCGCCCGCCACGGGATGGCAGGCCTGCAGGACGCGCCCCGTTCGGGCCGCCCGGAACAGTATGACGAGGCTACCGAGCGACGCCTTCTGGCAAAGCTGGACGAGCCGCCACCCAGCGGCTGGGCGCGCTGGAATGGAACGCTGCTGGCAAAGGCGCTGGGGCTGCACCCGCGCTATGTCTGGCGCATGCTCGCCAAGCATGATATCAGTCTGGAGCGCCGCCGCTCCTGGTGTGTGAGCACCGACCCGGAGTTCGCACCCAAGGCGGCGGAGATCGTGGGGCTGTATCTGGCGCCCCCGGAGAACGCGGTGGTCATCTGCGTGGACGAGAAGCCCCATATTCAGGCGCTGGAGCGCGCGCAGGGGTATCTGCGGCTGTCGGACGGCAAGACCCTGACCGGCTTCTCGCACGAATACAAGCGCCATGGCACCTCCACTCTCTTTGCCGCGCTGGAAGTGGCTACCGGGATGGTCAAGGCAGGCCACTATCGGCGGCGGCGAAGGCGTGAGTTCCTCGACTTTCTGAACGAGGTGGTGCGGGACTA
>Ga0315288_10003899_pt1 | contig 19026 bp, 16 predicted proteins | sample YL17G11_20_MG_FD_203454 | JGI IMG/M metagenome (GOLD analysis project Ga0315288, IMG submission 203454) | Sediment microbial communities from Yellowstone Lake, YNP, Wyoming, USA - YL17G11_20 | ecosystem: Environmental > Aquatic > Freshwater > Lake > Sediment | place: USA: Wyoming | collected... | reverse complement strand
GCCCTCCGTTCAGTGCGAAAAGCATTACCTGGAAACTTCGCGAATTCCACTTGCAACCCCTCCTCTCCCCTCACAGCCCTTTTCACGTAAACTTCTCTTCGACCCCGTTTAGATGCGATTGCCCTGCTGCCTCCTCCCCTTGACATCCCCTCCCCTCTTCCCTATAGTTATGTGAGGAAGCGCCGCACGAGGAGAGCAGTGTCCCTCAGGCCCATGTGGGTTCCCCACCTGGGCTTTTTCGTTCCCCCAGAGACCCGTACGGCCCGCGTGTCGCGGCGGGTGGTTGTAGGGGCGACCCGTTGGGTCGCCCACGTCAGATCGAAGGGCGCTTTCGGCGCCCACAGGAGAGGCCGGACGTGCCAGCAACCGTTGTCGTGGGGAGCCAGTGGGGAGACGAGGGCAAGGGTCGCGTCATCGACCTGCTGGCCGCTGATTCCGACGTCGTCGTGCGTTACCAGGGCGGGAACAACGCCGGCCATACCGTCTGGATCGGCGACCAGAAGTTCGCCGTCCACCTCATCCCGACCGGCATCCTCCGCGGCAAGCTCTCGGTGCTGGGCGCGGGCATGGTCATCGACCTCGATGTGCTGCTCAATGAGGAATCCGACCTCTCATCCCGCGGCATCCCTGTGCGGGGCAACTTCCGCATCAGCGAGAACGCCCACCTCATCCTGCCCTACCACAAGCTGATCGAGGAAGCAGAAGAGAAGCGCCGCGGCGCCCACGCGATCGGCACCACCGGGCGCGGCATCGGCCCCGCCTATGAAGATAAGGCCGCCCGCCGCGGCATCCGCGTCGGCGATCTCCGTGATCGAGATGAACTTGCGGCGCGGCTCCAGGATGCCATCAGCCTGAAGAACCTGCTGCTGAAGAACGTCTACAAGGCGCGGACGGTCGACCCGGACCGTATCTACAACGACCTCGTCGTTCTCTATGACCACTTCGCCGATGCGATCTGCGACACGTCGGTCATCGTGCAGGAGGCGCTCGACTCGGGCAAGCGCGTGCTCTTCGAGGGCGCGCATGGCACGCTGCTCGATATCGACTGGGGCACCTATCCGTATGTGACCAGCTCCAACCCGCTCTCGGGTGAGGTCGCCATCGGCGCCGGCGTCAGCCCCAAGGTTATCGACAAGATCATCGGCGTGGCGAAGGCCTACACGACGCGCGTCGGCGCCGGGCCATTCCCGACCGAGGTCGAGGAGGGCATCGCCCAGACGATGCGCGAGCCCGGCGGCGAGTTCGGCAGCACCACCGGCCGCGCGCGGCGGATCGGCTGGTTCGATGCGATGGTGGTGCGGAAGTCGATGCGCCTGAATGGCATCGAGGCCCTGGCGATCACCCACCTTGACGTGCTCGACCGGTTCGAGGAGATCCCCGTCTGTGTCGGCTATCGGATTGAGGGAAGGGACGTGCCGCATCTGCCGAACCAGATCCAGCAGCTCGCCAAGTGCGAGCCGGTCTACGAGACGTTGCCCGGCTGGCGGAGCGACACCTCGAAGGCCACGCGCTTCCCGGACCTTCCGGGCAATGCCCAGCGGTACCTCGCGTGCATCGAGGAGCTGGCCAGCGCGCCCGTTACCATCGTGCTGGTGGGCCGCGAGCGTGAGCAGTCGATCGTCAGGTAGCCTGGCGGCGAGCCCCCCGTCCGCTCGCCTGCCCCTGATCCTGCGCCAGCTCGACCGCACCTATGGCCGGCCGGCCCACGCGCAGGAAGGCGATCCGCTCGACGTGCTGATTGCGACGGTGTTGTCACAGAACACGAGCGACGTCAACTCCCACCGCTCCTTCGCGCAACTCAAGGCCCGCTTTCCTAGCTGGGAGGAGGCGCTCGCCGCCCGGCCGAGCCAGATCGCGAGCGCCATTCGGCTGGGAGGGCTGGCCGAGGTCAAGGCGCGGCGGATCAAGCAGATACTGCGCGAGATCGAAGAGGATCGCGGCAAGCTGGACCTCTCCTTCCTGCGGCGAAAGCCGGTGCCGGAGGCGCGCGACTACCTCACCGCGCTGCCCGGCGTCGGGCCGAAGACCGCCGCCTGCGTGCTCCTGTTCTCCCTGAGGCGCCCGGCATTCCCGGTGGACACACACGTGCTTCGAGTGTCAAAGCGATTGGGTCTCATCGCACCAAACGCGACGATGGAGCGCGCGCACGAGCTGTATGAGGCAATGCTGAGCGTCGATTCGTGGGCATCACGCGACATGCTCGCGCTGCACCTCGGCCTCGTTCACCACGGCCGGGTCACATGCGTGGCCCGGCGGCCGCGCTGTGAGATATGCTCGATCTATGACCTCTGCCCGCGCATCGGCGTCGCGCGGCCAAAGGAGGGGAGAGCGTGATGGCGACCCGCGCGCGACAACTCATCGGCGCCTGGTCCGGCCGGCGTGTGCTGCTGATCGGCGACCTGATGATGGACGAATGGGTCTTCGGCAGCGTCAAGCGCATCTCGCCCGAGGCGCCCATCCCCGTCGTCAACATGCCGCTTACACCCGAGGCGCGCGCCGATAAGCCCGGCGGCGCGGGCAACGTCGCCGCGATACTGCTCGCCCTCGGCGCGGCGGTGCGCGCAGTGGGCGTCGTCGGTGATGACAGTCTCGGGAAGCGGTTGCTTGCCGACCTGGCGGGCCGCGGCGCGGATGTGTCGCCCGTCCTCACCGATCCATCGCGGCCGACCACCCACAAGCTCCGCATCCTCGCCGGGCGGCAGCAGTTGCTCCGCGTCGATACCGAGAGCGACGCCCCCCTGGACTCCGCCCTCTGCCGCCGGTTGCACGACGCGATCCGAAAGCATATGGAGCAGGCCGACGTCGTTCTCGTCTCGGACTACGCCAAGGGCGTGGTCGCGGCCGCGTCGCTTTCGCTCGATGTCATCGACAGCGCGCGCGACGCTGGCATCCCATTCTGCGCCGACCCGAAGCCCGTGAACATCGATCTCTTCCACCACGCCTCGCTGGTCTGCCCGAACGAATCCGAGGCGCTTCAGGTGTTGGGCCCCGCGGCCAACGCTGTCGCCCCCGCTGGTGGTCAGCGGGCTCCCTCAATACCGGCTAACGTCGTCAGCGCGGGCCAGGCGCTCAGGGACAGGCTGGAGGCCGACGCCGTCTTCGTCACGCGAGGCGACAAGGGCATCGCCGTGTTCGGCCCCGATGATCTGGTGGCCGATGTGCCCGCCATCACCGGCTCGGGCGACGTGGGAGATGGAACAGGCTGCGGCGACGCGGTCAGCGCCGCCTCCGCGCTGGCGCTGTCGGCCGGCGCCGGCTATCTCGAGGCGGCCGAGATCGCCAACGCCGCCGGCGGCGTGGTGTCGCGCTTCGTGGGCGTGCACAACCCGACCGCTGACGAGATCATCGGCTGGTTGGGGCGGGCCCGGTAGCGGGGGAGGCGTGATGCGGCTCGGGGTCCACGTCCCGGTGGCCGGCGGGCTCGTGAAGGCGGCTCGGCACGCCCGGTCCCTCCGCTGTGAGTGCATCCAGATCTTCGCCCGCAGCGCACGGGGCTGGAGAGCACGCACCTACTCCGAGCCCGAGATCGCCCAATTCCGCAGCATCCTCGCCAGCGCGGGCATCTCGCCGCTCGTCATCCATTCCTGCTACCTGGTGAACCTCGCGTCACCCGACCGCCTGCTGCGCGAGCGTTCGCTCCAGAGCGTCGCAGATGACATGGTGCGAGCGGCGCTGCTCGGCGGTCCGTTCGTCTCCGCTCACTTCGGCCATCAGAGATGCCTCACCCCCCAATCCCCCTCTCCAAGCCTGGAGAGGGGGTGTCCCAAGGACGGGGGTGAGGGCCTGCGCACTCTCGCCACCAGCATCCGATCCCTCCTCGCCGACGCGCCGCCCGGCATCCAGTTTCTCCTCGAGAACTCAGCGGGGAGAAGGGGCGAGATGGGCGGCGACTGGGAGCACTTCGCGCAACTCCTCGACCTGCTTCACGGCGACGAGCGCGTGGGCGTCTGCTTCGATACCTGCCATGCCCACGCCGCGGGATATCGAGTGGACAGCGCCCGCTGGATCGGCCGGACGCTGCGCGAGTTCGACCGCGTTATCGGCCTCTCTCGCCTTCGACTCATCCACCTCAATGACAGCCACGGCGCGGCCGGCTCGCACATCGACCATCACCAGCACATCGGCCGCGGCGCCATCGGCGACGCAGGCTTTCGCGCGTTTCTGCGGCGGAGGGAGATCCGCGACCGCTGCGCCATCCTCGAAACCCCCATCGACCGGCCAGGCGACGACCGCAGGAACCTGAAGAGGGTGAGGATGCTGAGGGATCTGTAGGGCTGGTATTCATGCGCCCGCCGGCCGTCGCTAACGAAGGCGATCCAGCGAAGCGCGAAGCTTCCCCGCGTCTTCGACTTCGTCCGGGTTCCCGCGATTGGGGCTTCGGTCGTGGCACTCTAGGCCGCGCCGATACGCGTCTCGCGCCTTCTCGGGCATGCTCGCTTGCTCATACAGCGCTCCAATGTCAAGCCAGGTCGAAGCTAGCCCGTAGTAACGATGCATCTCGCGATCCGAGAGTAGAATCATCTGTTCGAACCACTGAAGCGCCTCGCGAGTGTCCCCGCGTTCCCTATAGTAGTAAGCGCGGATCTCCGCGCGCGCGATCTCGGCCTCACTCTCTCTGGGGCACAGGAAGGCCACCTTGCCACGTTCAGACTTGAACGCGGGGTAGACGGGATCTGGGCCCGGAGACATCACCGGACTGTTGATGCGGAACTGCGCTCCGCAGTCCTCCAGTCGCAACACATACCAGGCGGGCCGAGTCACAGGCGGCTGCAACGGCACGAACCAAGCGCATGGCGACGACCAGGCCTGAAAGTAGCCGTGCCCGCGTGTGTCCTGGAGGTAAACCGTGCCAAGGCTATCGGATAGGCTGGCCTGATGACCGCCGGGCGACCAGATGGCGAATGCATCTCCAAAGCTGGCGACCTGGAAGTCGCGCAGGATGACCTCCTCTCCGTCCGCCCGGACACGCTGCATACCTTTCTCATAGCGGCCCCACCAATCAGCGGTGATCGCCTCGTTGTCCACGATGGTCGCGCCCGCGGGTGGTGTGAGGACAAACATGCTGGGGCTAATCGCACTATTGTACTCGATCTGGTCTGCGGCCCCGACTTTCTCCCAGTCAGACTCGGAGCCGACGCGCATGTAGGATTCGATTCCAACCGGAAGATCAGTTGCCGGATCAGCCAGCACGACCGTGCGTTCATACATATGCTCATGGATGACCTCGAAGCGGTTCAACGGGCGGCCAGCACGGTCACGGACCTGCGTCATCGCGACTTCGGCGTCAGCGCCGATGACATCGGGCGACAGCATAGCGGCCACCGTGAAGCCATGGAAGTGGCCGAATGGCTGGTCTGACACATTGAGGTGGAGTGTGTTAGTCCGGTAGTCGTACGTGTGAAGCTTCTGTCCGTCGTAGACCATGATCACTGTCCTGGTATCGTCGCGCCACCCTTCCATTCTCCACTTCCCATCCGAGTACCATAGAACAAAAGTCTCCTTCTGGGTGCCGGGCACTTGCGTCCACTGGGACATGTGACAGGTCCTCACCGCTGCCGCCGCTGCCGCCATCCGATCGTAGGCCGCCTGGGCCGGGGTGGGGCGAGTAAACAGGAACAGGGCGACCGCGGCGACGAGCGCGGCGATTCCCGCAACGGCGAGAACCGGCGACTTCGCACGCCGGCGGCCACATGTCATCGGGCGAAGCCTCTCGGCCGCCTCGCAGATCGAGGTTCGGAGGCGCGCCGCGTCGCCGAGGACTGGGACCAAGGACAACTGCTGCATCGCCTGTCGAAGAGCCTTCTGCTCATCTGCGCAGACCCGACACCGAGACAGGTGAATGGCGATTGCCGCGCGGCTGACAAAGCCAAGGTCCCGATCAAGGTACGCGGCCAGGTTCCGCCGGGTGTGTGCGCAGTCCCTCTTCATCGTTCTCATTGACATGTGTCTCCTCCTGAAGGGCGGCACGGAGAGCTTCTAGGGCATAGTGCAGGCGCGACTTGACGGTGCCGACCGGGCAGGCAAGCATCGCCGCAATCTCGCGGTATCTGAAGCCTTGAAACCGATGGAGGATTAGCACCTCCCGGTGTTCCGGCTCCAGAGCGAGCAGCGCGCGGTGCGCTTCCCTCGCCAGTTCCAGCCGCTCCACGATCTCCTGGGTGCCGGACGCGGTATCGGCAGCGGCAATGTCGGGTTGCAGTTCGACCTCCAGCGACCGTTTGCGCCGCTCATTCTTGTAGACGCTCAGCGCCACCGCGTGAAGCCACGCGCGGAATGAGCCACGCGCAGCGTACGTCCCAACAGACTGGATCGCACGTAGCCAAGTGGACTGGCACAAGTCCTCCGCGTCCTGCTGTTGCCCCAGCAAACGGAACGCGAATGCGTAAAGCGACGGGTTGTGCCGGTCGAAGAGCGCCCCGAAGGCGCTTCCGCTGCCAGCCAGGTACTCCCTGATCAGCCGCCGGTCATCCCTCATGCCTAGCCCTCATGCCTGCCGTGCCACTCATATAGAGGCGGCCGGCGAGAGAAATGTTCAGCGCAGCAGGGGCATTTCCCGTTCGATGGAGGGGGATCGTACGATGGCCGCAGAGAGGAGCTTCGGACGGTGGCGGGGGGAGTAGACTGCGCCAGAAGCAAAGAAAGCGGGAAACAGGGGCGCTGCGACGAGGGGCGTTGAAGTTGAGCCGGATCCGCTCCGCTATAGCCGGCCCGTTGCCCCCGCTCCCACATCACTATAGTACCCATATTGCCCGGCAGTGTCCTGCCGTGTTAATCGAGTGTGGTACTCTCTTATTGAGTCTCGCATATAAGAGTTACAATGCACAGGCGCATTCTTGCCAGGTTCCGGGCGGCTTTTTCCGCTCTTGGCAATGTCACTATATTTTGCGAGCCTCAATAGAGCCTCTAACACAACCTACCTGCCAACGAGGAGAGCGCCCTGGAGGCTCTCGTCGTTGCGCGCCCAGGGGTTCTGTTGGGCGCTCATACTGAGCCTGTCCGCCCCGACGGACAGCCGGGGTTCCGGTCCGAAGGACGCAGGGACAAGCTCCTGCCCAACAGAATCGACAGGTCGGAGGTGAAGACGTGTGTCCGGGGGTGGTTCATCCCGAGCGGAGTCGAGGGGTTGGGACCTCGAGGAAATCCGCCGCAGAGCCGACATCGTCGAGCTCATCTCGCCCCACGTCCGGCTGCGCAAGGCCGGGCGCCGCCTGAGCGGCCTCTGCCCGTTCCACCAGGAGAAGACCCCATCCTTCACCGTCGATCCGGAGAAAGGTCTTTGGCACTGCTTCGGGTGCAAGGCCGGCGGCGACATCTTCCGTTTCGTGGAGATGACCGAGAAGGTTGACTTCCAGGAGGCGGTCGAACTCCTCGCGCGCCGGCTCGGCCTCCAACCGCGCACTCCTGCCGCAGCATCACAGTCGCGCGCGAAAGAGCGGTTGCTCGCCCTCCACGAGCGCGCGGCGCGCTTCTTCAACTCCGCGCTCAAAGGCCGCGCGGGCGCCAGCGCGCTGGACTACCTGAAGAAGCGAGGCGTTTCCAACGACTCCATTGAGACATTCGTGCTCGGCTACGCGCCCGATGCCTGGGACGCGCTCCTGATCGCGATGGACAAGCACGGCTTCGCTGCCAAGGAACTCGGCCGCGCGGGGCTCGCCATCCAACGCGACGACGGTGGGCAAGCCCGCCGTAGCTCTAGCGAAGGCGGGTTCTACGACCGCTTCAGGAACCGGGTCATCTTCCCCATCCGCGACGCCACCGGCCGGGTCATCGCCTTCGGCGGGCGCGCGCTGGCCGATGATCAGCAACCCAAGTACCTCAACTCGCCCGAGACCACGCTCTTCCAGAAGGGCCAGACCCTCTGGGCCTTCGACCTCGCCCGCCGCGCCATGGGCGAGAAGGGCCGCGCCATCGTCGTCGAGGGCTACATGGACGCCATCGCCTGCCACGAAGCCGGCCTGACCGAGGCCGTGGCGACGATGGGAACGGCCCTGACCACCCATCACGTCGATCTGCTCCGGCGTCGCGCCGATCAGCTGGTGCTTGCCTTCGATTCCGATTCGGCGGGGCTTGCCGCGGCAACCCGGAGCAGTGAGCTGTTCAGGCAAGCGGAGCTGGATGTCCGGGTTGTCACACTACCGGACGGGATGGACCCCGACAACGTCATCCGCCAGAAAGGCGCAGACGCGTTCCGCGGGCTCGCGGACTCGGCCGTTCCGATGCTCGAGTGGGAGCTTGGCCGCGCTCTTTCTCGTGGGCAGAGCGGCCGGGAAGGCATGGCCGCGCTCCGGGACGCTGTTGCGATTCTGGCACGTGTGCCACCGGGCGTGGAACGGGAATACTACATCGGCTGGTTGGCGCGGGCCACAGCCTCCGGTGGGCCGGCCCAGTTGCGGTCTGGCGAGGCCGCTATTCGCGACGAATTACTACAACAGACCGCGAGGAGAGATCCACGACGCCGGCGAACTGGAAGCACCCCGCAGCAGCAGGAGCCGGCCCCGAAGGCGGCTGCCGAGAAGTCGCTGCGGGGGAGGCTGACAGCATCGGTGTTGGCCGCGCTTCTCGAGCATGGCGAGTTTGCCGCGCAGATCGTGCCGATGCTGGAGAAAAGCGATTTCCCGATGGGGGAGGAGCAGGCCATCTACGAGGCGATCGCTCGCCTGGTAGCGCGCCCCGAAGAAGTGAGCGCAGAGGCCGTCTTGGCGGAGGTGGAACCGGCGGCGCGGGGGCTCCTGGCGGAGCTTTCGCTGGAGGAGGTGCCTCAGGAACAGGTCGAGCGATCCCTCCAGGGCGCCGTCCGCCGGATCGTTGAGGCCAGGCTGCAGCGGCAGCAGCGGGCGTTGCAGCAGCGGCTGACGCAGCCGATGAGCGAGACGGAGCAGGAGGCGGTCCACCGAGAGCTGACCGAGGTCGCCCGCCGGAAGTCGGAGCTGGCCGGCGAAAGGATCGTCGGGGGAAGCTAGGGCGGCCCCGCTGGCACTGGTGCTGGGGCCTCGGGCACGTGCAGCGCGCAAACAGAAGCAGGCGCGGCAGAGGGTGCTGTCGAAAGCGGAAGTGGTGGTGGGAACCGATGGCGCAACGCCGTGATCTGAAACAATCCGAAGAGATACAGAAGCTCCTCGAGCAAGGGCGCAAGCAAGGCAACGTCCTCACCTACGAGGATATCAACGACACCCTGAGCGAGGATCAGGTCGATCCCGATCACCTCGACGACATCCTCCAGATGGTGGGGGACGAGGGGATCAAGGTCGTCGAGAAGTCTGAGGAGCCGGAGGAGCCCGCGGTCGATCATCGCCGTTCCCGCACGGCCGTCGCGTCGGTGCCCGAGGAAGTGCCGACGGTCGAGGGCATCCCGCCCGATGACTCGGTCCGGATGTACCTGAGGGAGATCGGGCGCGTCCAGCTTCTCTCTTCCGAGGAAGAGGTCGAGCTCGCCAAGCAGCTCGAGCGCGCGACGATCCTCTCGAAGCTTCAAGCAGTGTGGGCATACGGCCTGGAGGTGCTCGGCCGCGAGCCGAAGTTCCTCGAGATCGTCCGCGGGATCGAGAGCTTCTCGGACCCCGATCTCAAGAATGAGATCGGCGTTATCGATCATGTGATCAAGCGCCTGGCGACGCGCGGTGTCGATGAGAGCGAGCTCACCGTTGAGCGCGTCCATGAGGAAGTGCAATCCTACCTGCAGCACTGTCTGGACGATCTCAAGACCAAGCAGATGCTGCTGCTGCGCGATTACGCCGCGCCGGATGAAGAGGGGCGGCGGGTCGGCAAGGCGGAGCTCCAGCGCGCGCTGGTGGAGTCGCGCGAGCGGGGCGAGCAGTACCGCGCCGTTCGCCGGAAGCTCCAGTTCAAGCGCGTCGTCCGCGATCTGTTCATCCGCAACGTCTGGGAGCAGTTCCGGGCGGAGGCCCGCAGCGAAGAAGAGGCCCCCGCTCCTCCGGGTGACGAGGAGGCCGTCAGCCGATATGACGCCCCGGGAATCCTGGAGCTCTCGGCGCCGGAATTGGGCCGCCGGCTGCGAGTGCTGACCTTCGCAGGCCGCAAGACCCGGCAGCCCCCGCGGGAGCCGACCCTGGCCGAGATCGGCAGGGCCGCCGCCACCCCGGTGGCCAAGGTCAAGGAGATCCTGGACTGGTCGCACCAGGTGCTCTCCGAGGGCCGCGCCGCCAAGCAGCGGCTCACCGAGGCGAACCTCCGCCTCGTCGTGAGCATCGCGAAGAAGTACAGCGGCCGAGGAATGTCCTTCCTCGACCTCATCCAGGAAGGGAACATCGGCCTCATCCGCGCGGTGGAGAAGTTCGACTATCGAAAGAAGTTCAAGTTCTCCACCTACGCCACCTGGTGGATCCGGCAGGCCATCACCCGGGCGATCGCCGACCAGGGACGCACCATCCGCATCCCGGTCCACATGGTCGAGACGATCAACAAGCTGGTGAAGATCTCCCGTCAGCTCCATCAGCGGTTGGGCCGCGAGCCCACCTGGGAGGAGATTGCCGAGGAGATGGAAGGGCCCTTCGAGACCTCCGAGGATCGGCAGAAGGCCGTGCAGCGGGTGACCGAGATCTTCCGCATCGCGCCCGAGCCGCTCTCGCTGGAAACCCCGATCGGCGAGGAGGAGAACTCCCACCTCGGTGACTTCATCGAGGACCAGGACGCGGTCTCCCCCGCGGACGCTGCCTCGACCCTGGTCCTGCGCGAGCAGCTCGAGAGCGTGCTCGATACCCTGACCGACCGCGAGCGCGATGTGTTGAAGCTCCGCTTCGGTCTCGATGATGGCTACCAACGGACCCTCGAGGAAGTCGGCCATATCTTCAAGGTCACCCGCGAGCGCATCCGCCAGATCGAGGCAAAGGCGCTGAAGAAGCTCAAGCATCCGAGCCGCAGCCGCAAGCTTCGCGATTACCTGGATTAGGCCACTCGGTCGCTCCAAGGCGGGACAATGAACCTCGCTCACCGCCGCACACGCACCGTCATCATCCTCGCCGTCGCCCTTGCGGTCGCTTCCCTGGGCTGGCTTCTCGCCGCGCCGAAGCTCGCCCCTCGCACCGAGGAGATGCCGGTCGGCGACGCCCGCGCGGCCGTCGACTACACTCCATCGGCCACCGCCGAAGACCTCGGGATGCCCTTCTACCCGGGGGCGAAGGTCACCGACAGCTTCGTCTACCGGGCGACGGCTCCTGGCGGCAAGCGAGTGCTGTACTACGCAGCAGCAGTTCTATCGAGCGCTGATTCTCCAGACAAGGTAGCGGCGAGCTACCATGAGAAGCTGGCCGGCCATCCCAACGCAGAGGCGCTGGAGGGGGAGCCGGGCCGGCGATTGGTCCTCGCGATCGCGGTGGGCGATGAGGTCAAGACAGTTACCATCACGGCATCTGACGGTGGCTCCCGCATCGAGCTCGTCCGCACGAGCCGCCCCAGCACACCGTCCAAGCCCCTCAAGCCGAGGCGTCGGCAGCAGGTGGCGTAGGCGGCCGCGTAGGACACAGGCATACGGAAGACGATTGCCGCGCATATGGACTGCGGCGCGCAAGCGCCGCTTTGCCCGCGCCGGGAGGGCGCAATGCCAGGCGACCGGGGTGTGACCGGAAGATGCTGGCTCGGGTTCGAACCTCACCCCGCGTCTCCCTTGGCCGCCTCTCGTTCCTTCGACGCCCCCTCTCCGCAGCCGTTCGAGGGGGCTTGCCCGCCGGCCGTCAGGAGGGAAGGGGGGTGAGGTTCTCAAAGATCGCAGCCAAGGAAGGGCCACATCCGGCGACTGTTTCGCAGTTGACTGGCGGCGCGCTCTTCTGCTAGCATCTCCATAGGGCAGGAGCGTGTTCACCCTGAGCTTGCCGAAGGGCCTCCTGCCCGCCTTGTGTCCCGTGGGGCCATGGTCAAGCGGGAAGACGCGTCCCTCGCACGGACGAATCGGCGGTTCGAATCCGCCTGGCTCCACCAGCCTTCGCATTCTGGCGAATGCGCGACGACAACCGACTCCTCGTAGGGCGGCGCGAACGAACGGGGCAGGACCCACGCTCCTGCCTATGAACTGGAGGAGGGTGGCCGATGGCCGACGTGCGGAAACGGGGTGCCGTGGCGGACATCGAAGGGACCCTTGCCCGATTGCGGGGCGTTGTTACGGCGCGCCTCCTCCGGGATGACCGCGGCGAGATCAAGGAGGTGCATGTCCTCGCCGATCCGGGCCGACACCCCAAGCACATCAGTCGTGACATCGAGTCGGCCCTCTTCTCTGAGTTCGGCATCCGAATAGACCACCGCAAGATAAGCGTCTCGCAGACGCGGGAGGCTGAGCAGGCGGCGCCTGCTGGGATGAAGCCCGTCGGGAGAGTGAAGCCCGTCGGGAGAGTGGAAGCCAAGTTCGCAAGGCTTGCCGACGCGTGGCGTAGCGAGACAGCTCACCTATCATCGATTACACAGAAAGCCATACATCCTGCCTACCAACGGATTGTCGGGATGGGATTGCGGGCGGTACCGCTTATCCTCCGGGAACTGCAGCGTGAACCGAACGATTGGTTCTGGGCACTGGAGGCCATAACCGGAGAGAACCCGATCAAGCCGGAACACGAGGGGCAAGTCGTCGAGATGGCCAACGACTGGCTTCAGCTAGGGACCGACCGAGGGTGGATCTGATTGGCTACCGACGACCTTGAGAGAAGGTTCCCGGCTCTGGTCCGGTCGCGGTATGAAGTGACGAGTTCCGAAGACGTGCGGTACAACTGCATTGCCTGGGCTGCTGGCGACGTCACGAGGAAATGGTGGCCGCGGCGGGGCTACTACTGGCCGAAGGCCCCAGACGATGAGTCGCTCGAGGAGTTCACCCGCGCATTCGCCCGACTTGGGTACGAGGAGTGCGTCGGCGTCGAACTCGAGGAAGGCTTCGGGAAAGTCGCCATATATGCAGGTCCCTTGGGTCCCGCTCATATGGCCCGTCAGCTCCCGGACGGTTCGTGGACGAGCAAGTGTGGGGACTGGGAGGATATCAGCCACGAGCTTCGCGCTATTGAGGGGGAGGCGTACGGCCAGATTGTCCGTATCATGCGCAGGCGTCAGACAAGAGGCCGCACCTATTGAGGCTCGCAAAATATAGTGACATTGCCAAGAGCAGAAAAAGCCGCCCGGAACCTGGCAAGAATGCGCCTGTGCATTGTAACTCTTATATGCGAGACTCAATAGGATCCTGCAGATAGTAACACGCTCGCACCGCCGTAGCGCAGGACCCACCCTCCTTCCCTCCGAACCTCCCTCCCGCCATGCCCCACGAACTCCGCCATCTGACGACCCTTGACGATGCGCGCAAGATCCTCTGGGAGGCGTTGCCCGCGCGCATACGCGAGGGACGGTTCGGCGGGCGGCCGATGCCGATCGCGGAGGCGGTTGGGTTCGCGCTGGACGAGGACGTCGTCTGCCCCACCGACCTTCCGCCATTCGACCGCTCGACGATGGACGGCTACGCGGTTCGAGCCGCTGACACCTTCGGCGCGTCGGAGGGGCTGCCCGCCTACCTGAAGGTCGTCGGCGAGGTGCGAATGGGGGAGGAGCCGCACTTCTCACTCGCGCATCAGCAAGCGGCTGCTATCCCCACTGGAGGCATGCTGCCAGGCAGCGCCGACGCGGTCGTCATGGTCGAGCACACCCAGCCCTGGGGCAATGTAGGGCAGGAGCGTGCTCCTGCCCACTACGTCATCGAGGTGCTGCGCCCCGTCGCGCCAGGTGACAACATCGTCCGCCGCGGCGATGATGCTCGCACGGGCGATGCTCTGCTGCGTTCTGGCCACCACCTCCGGCCGCAGGACATCTCCGCCCTCGCCGGTCTTGGCATCGGGACCGTCCGCGTTCGACGGCCTCGCGTCGCTGTTCTCTCGACCGGCTCCGAACTCGTCACGCACGACCAACCGATCGCGCCCGGCCAGATTCGCGACATGAACGGTCCGGCCTTGCAGGCGGCCGTGAGAGCAGTCGGCGCGGAGCCGGTTCCGCTCGGCATCGTGCCCGATGATCCGGCGGTCATTCGCGTCGCGCTGCAGAAAGGGCGTGCGGAAGCAGACATCGTTCTTGTATCGGGCGGCACATCGGTCGGCATGGAGGATGTCATCCACGATCTCATCGATTCGCTCGGCCCGCCAGGCGTTCTCGTTCACGGCCTGGCGATGAAGCCCGGCAAACCGGTTGTCATCGGACTCGTTAACGAAGTCCCTGTGTTCGGCATGCCCGGCCATCCGACATCGTGTCTCGTGATCTTCCGCGAGCTCGTCGCGCCATTGTTGGGCGGGAGCTTGCTCCTGCCACACGCCTCGCCTCGCCTCCGCCTCCCCCTCAAGGCGCGCCTCACCCGCAACTACCCCTCACAGGCCGGCCGTGAGGAACTCGTGCCCATGCGCGTCGAGCAGCGTGACGGCGCGTGGGAGGCGACACCGCTGCTCGGTCCATCGGCGTTTATCTCGACCCTCGTCGCCGCTGACGGGCTGGTGCGCATCCCGGCCGCGGCCGAGGGCCTGTACGCGGGAGACAAGGTCGAGGTGGAGCCGTTCGAATGAGCGACAGCCCAGACCACGTGCGAGCGCGCCGGCGCGAGATCTATCTCAGCAGCATTCCCCTCGGGGAGGCGCTGTCCATCTGGCGGCAGGCCTGCGAGCGCCTGCACGTCGCCTCGTTCCTGGGCGTCGACACAGTCACGACCGAGGCCGCGCTCGGCCGCGTCACCTTTGGCCCCGTCTTCGCCGCCTCCTCCTCACCCCACTACCACGCGGCCGCCATGGACGGGGTCGCGGTCCGCGCCGCCGATACCGCGCAGGCGTCACAGGCATCGCCTACGCGCCTGCGGACAGGCGCCGATGCGCTCTACGTCAACACGGGTGACCCACTGCCCGATGACACCAATGCCGTCATCATGATCGAGGATGTGGTCGAGATCGAGCCGGGGGTGCTCGAGATCGTCGCCGCCGCCGCGCCCTGGCAGCACACACGCGTCATCGGTGAGGACGTGGTGGCTACCGATGTCGTCGTTCCCGCGCGCCAGCGCCTCGGCCCCGCGGACATCGGCGCCCTCCTTGCCGCGGGCGTGACTAAGCTCGGCGTCGCCAGCGCGCCGCGGGTGGCGATCATCCCAACCGGGGGCGAGATCGTCCGGCCGGGAGAGGCGAGCAAGCCGGGCGAGATCCCCGACTTCAACTCCCCCATGATCGCGGCGCGCCTGAGCGAAATCGGCGCCCGCGCCACGCGCTTCTCACCTGTCGGCGACGATCCCGCCGCCATTCAGCGTGCGATCGAGTCCGCCTGCCGGGAGTTCGATCTGGTTCTCACCCTCGCCGGCGCCTCCGCCGGCGCGCGCGACTTCACCGCGGAAGCGATTCGCACCGCGGGCGAATTGCTCGTGCACGGCGTCGCCATCCGGCCAGGCAAACCGGTCGCCCTCGGCATCGTCGCCGGCAAGCCCGTCATCGCCCTTCCAGGCTACCCGGTGTCGGCGATGCTGTGCTGTGACCTGTTCGTGATCCCGACGGTCTGCCTCATGCTGCGTGTGCCTGCGCCGCAGCGTCCACGGGTGCAGGCGGTCGTGAGCCGCAAGATCGCCTCTGTCGCCGGCAGCCGCGAGTACGTCCGCGTGCACATGGGCGAGGTAGGCGGGCGGTTGGTCGCTGTCCCGACCTCCCGGGGCGCGGGGCTGGTCAGCGCGCTGGCGAGGGCCGACGGCCTGCTGATCATACCAGCGCTGAGCGAGGGATTCCTGAAGGGCGCGGAGGCCGAGTGCGAGCTGCTCCGCCCTGAGCACGAGATTCGCAGCACCATTCTCATCACCGGCAGCCACGATGTCGCGCTCGATCTGCTCGCGAGCGAGATCCGTTCGCGCGCGCCCGACCTGAGCGTGACCTCCACCCACGTCGGCAGCATGGCCGGCCTGGCGACCCTGCGCGAACGGTTCTGCCACGTCGCCGGCACGCACTTGCTCGACCCCGAGACAGGCGGCTACAACTGGCGCTACCTTCGCGAGCTCTTCGGCGACGAGGAGGTGCTGCTCGTCACCGTCGCCCACCGGCAGCAAGGCTTCATCGTCCAGCCGGGCAACCCGAAGGCGATCCGCTCGTGGCGCGATCTGGCCCGCGCCGGCGTGTCCTTCGTCAACCGCCAGGCCGGCGCTGGCACCCGCGTCTTGCTGGACTGGGAGCTTGCCAAGGCCGGCATCGATCCCACGGGCCTGAACGGCTACCGTCGCGAGGTCTACACTCATCTCGCTGTCGCCTCCATGGTCGAGACGGGCGTCGCCGATGTCGGCCTGGGGATCCTCGCGGCCGCTCGCGCCCGCAATCTCGACTTCGTCCCGATGGAGATGGAAAGATATGACCTCGCCGTCCGGCCCCACACCTGGGAATCGCCAATGGGCCGCGCGCTCGAGGCCGCGCTTCAGAGCGACCGCTTCCGCTCCGAGATGGTGGCGCTCGGCGGATACGACGCCCGCGAGACGGGGAGGATCCAGTCGCCGCCTGTCGCCTGAGCCTACGAGAGGCCCAGCTCGACGAATCTCAAAACTCCTCGATTCTGTGGAACACCATCTCAGGCCGACCCACGGCCGCAGTCATCGGGGGATGGGGGATATGTCCACGCAGACCGCCTGTCGTATCTCGGGCCGCGACAAAGCAGCCATGCTGTTGCTTGCCATTGGCCCGGCGCGATCCGCCGAAGTCCTCTCGCGGCTCGATCCCGCGGAGGTGGCGGCCGTCTCGCAGCGCTTTGCCCGGTTGCCCGACCTCGACGATACCAACAGAAACCGCTTGATGGCCGAGTTCGCGCGGCTCGCCACCGAAGTCGGGCCCGACCCGCCGCCGGCTCGCCTCCGCGAGGCCAGGCCGCCGACGGACTGCGGTCTACCCCGCGAGGCGGCACCCGATCGTCAGACCGTGCGCGACTTCGACCTCTCGAAGCTCGAACGGCTCCCGCTGCGGGCCGTCCCTGTGGCCCGCAGCGCGCGGCCGCACGATCCCGAGCGCTTCGCCGATCTCCCTGTCCGCTGCCGCGCCGAGCTTGCTGCCATCGAGCTTCCGCTTGCCGCGCTTGCCGGCCTTGGCGTCGGGGACGTGCTGGTTCTCGGCCATGAGGCCCTCCCGGAGATCGAGTTCGTCGGCGGCGAGGGACTGAGACTCGCTGGCAGGCTGTCAACGGATGGAGAGCGTATGGCAGTAGAGATAGTGAGCGCTTGATATGAGGGAACGCAGGACGGCGACACAGCTGCGGCTGGCGAAGCGCGTCGAGGCGACCACCGACGAGCCCGGGCCCGAGGTCGGTGTGCCCGGCTCGCAGATGCCCTCTCGCGTTGGTGGCATCGAGGTAAGGGCCGCCGTCGTGCTCGGCCACACGGTCCTGTTGCTGCGCGACCTGGCCGCGCTCGGCGCGGGTTCAGTAGTGGCACTGGATCGGCCGTCGGGCGACCCCGTGGACCTGGTGGTGAACGGCAGGGCGTTCGCGCGCGGGCAGATCGTCCTCGTCGGCGACCACCTCGGTCTGCGCATCACCGAGTTGCTTGAGCGGGAGCGCTAAGCCCCAGAAGCTATCTCAGAACTCCGTCAGGAGGTTGCAGATAGCTTGCCCCAGAGCGCATTTCATAACCCTCCGTCGCCTGGCTGTTCGCCAGAGACGCTGGCATGAAATGCGCCTACTGGAGCCTGGCGGCTTGTGCTGCTGTTTCATAACCTCAGATGGAGGTTATGAAACAGCTTCTAAGCACTCACGTGGCTTTTGAAATGGCTTCTACACCCCGGCCTCTTGCCACACTCGAACGAGCGCCTCCCCGGTTGCCCGAATCGCATCCGCCGGCGCCATCTCGCGCACCCTCTGGCTGAAGGGCTCGGGTGTCACCGGCCCGCTGTAGCCAATCGCTTTGAGCCCCTGCAGGAACCCGACGAGGTCGATGACGCCGGTCTCGCCAGGGAGCCGCCGCTCGTTATCGATCTGCTCATCCGGTCCCCGCCCCTGCACCGCATCGTTGATGTGCGTGTCCACGACGAGCGCGTCGGTCAGCGCGCGGATGTCATCCCTCGTTCCATGAGACGTGTACCAGTGGAACGAGTCGAACAGCAGCCCGACGTTCGGAGTGCCAATCGCCTTGCTCAGATCGAGCATTCCCTGCTGCGTGTGGAGGAACTCGAACTTGTGACCATCACGGAGCGTCTTCGTGCCCACGAACTCCACCGCAAATCGGCATCCATGCTCTGCCAGCACTTCCGCGCACGGGCGGAGCCTGCTCGCATGCATCTCGAAGTTCTGTTCGAAGTCACGCTCGTCCGAGAACGGCAGGATCCACGTGCTGCACCGCGTCGCACCGATTCGCTTGGCCCTCTTCGCCACTCCGGGCAGTGCCTTCAGTCCCTCCTGGAAGGCGCCGTCGTCCTTCCGGAACTCGACCGGCAGACCCCACGCCGCGGCCTGGAGCTTGTTCGCCTCCAACGTCCTGCTCACCGCGTTCAGGTCCGCCCCAGGGTCCACCGCGATCCCCTGGAAGCCGGCCTTCGCGGCGAGCTTCGCGCACTCCTCGAACGGCAACCGAACCCCGATCATGCCTGCTGACAAAGCTGGGTACATGATGGCTCCTCTCTGGTCTCCGACCAACGGCCGACAGGGTATCACGCATGGCGCGCCCGAGCAAGCGGACACCGGCGGCCGAGGGTGTGACCGCTTCACGTTGGTCGCTCTGCCTTCCCCGCCTTTGATTCCCCTCTTCAGACCTGGAGAGGGGATGTCCGCAGGACTTGCCCGCCTCCGGCGGACTTGCCCGCCTCCGGCGGACTTGCCCGCCTCCGGCGGACTTGCCCGCCTCCGGCGGACAGGGGTGAGGTCGAGGCCGGCATCCCCAACCCTTGGTGGCCCCATCCCCCCTTCCCTCCTGACGGCCGGCGGGCAAGCCCCCTCGAACGGCTGCGGAGAGGGGGCGCCGAAGATTCTATGGTTCATGTCAAGGGCTGATAGAGCCGTGCGGGGTTGAATTCGGTTTGGTGAGTGTAGACGGACCAAGCGGTGCGGGCCAGACGCCGGGCGATGGCGACG
>Ga0315288_10003897_pt1 | contig 19028 bp, 19 predicted proteins | sample YL17G11_20_MG_FD_203454 | JGI IMG/M metagenome (GOLD analysis project Ga0315288, IMG submission 203454) | Sediment microbial communities from Yellowstone Lake, YNP, Wyoming, USA - YL17G11_20 | ecosystem: Environmental > Aquatic > Freshwater > Lake > Sediment | place: USA: Wyoming | collected... | reverse complement strand
CACCATGCAAGGGTGTAGTCTAACCTTAAAAAGTCACAGGGGGATGAAGAGTAAGTAGACCCATGAAGAGGCGAGTGGTAGTCACTGGACTGGGGCTGGTATCTCCCCTGGGCGTAGGGGTGGAGCAAAGCTGGCAGGCTTTGTGCCAGGGCAAATCTGGGGTGGCCAGGATAACCCTGTTTGATCCCAGCCCTTTGCGCACACAAATTGGGGGCGAGGTAAAGAACTTTGCCCCCGAGAATTTCATGGAGAAGAAGGTGGCCCGGCGCATGGACCGCTTCATCCAGTTCGCCGTGGCCGCCGCCAGCATGGCCGCAGAGGATGCCCGACTCAAACCAGAGCAGTTGCCGGCTGAGCGAGTGGGTGTCATGATAGGCACAGGACTGGCTGGCCTTGCAACCTATGAGAGAAATCACGAGCTAGCCCTTAAAGGCGCCTTTGACCAGATATCACCTTTCTTTGTGCTGGGCTTTATCGCCAACATGGCCGCAACTCAGGTGGCCATACGCCTGAGTGCCAAAGGTCCATGCGGATGTCCGGTGACCGCCTGTGCTGCCGGGGTTCATGCCCTCGGCGATTCCTATAGGATTATCCAGCGGGGGGAAGCCGATATTATGGTGGCCGGCGCCTCGGAGGCCCCCTTCACCCCCCTTTTCTGCGCCGGTATGGAAGCACTGCGCGTCACCACCCCAGCAAACCAGGAGCCTCAAAAAGCTATTAAACCCTTTGATAAGAACCGCGATGGCTTCGCCAATGCTGAGGGGTCAGGCATAGTCGTCCTGGAGGAACTGGAGACGGCATTGAGGCGGGGGGCCAGAATCTATGCTGAAGTCATAGGCTACGGCATAAACCACGATGCCTACCATTTATCCTCTCCCTCGCCCAGTGGGGAGGGAGCTGCCTCCTGTATCAAAATGGCCCTGCGTGAGGCCAGCATATCACCCGCCGAGGTTGACTATATCAACGCCCATGGCACTGCCACCCTCCTCAACGATCTGTCAGAGACAGCCGCAATTAAAACTGTCTTCGGCGAGCATAGCGCCAAAATTCCCATAAGCTCCAATAAATCCATGATCGGGCACTGTCTGGGAGCGGCCGGCGCGGTGGAGTCGGTGTTCACTATCCTCAGCATCCGTGACGGGGTCTTGCCAGCCACAATTAACTATGAAACTCCCGACCCCCAATGCGACCTGGACTATGTCCCCAATCAGGCCCGTCGGGCCCATGTGAGGACGGCCCTGTGTAACTCCTTTGGCTTCGGCGGCCACAACGGAGTCCTGATTTTCAGGGAGCTCACTCAGTAACAAGGACAGCCAGTGAAGTCCTCCAGTGGCCACATATTCTCTCGCCGCCTGGGAATTGTCCTCATTGTTGTAGGCGGGCTGTTGCTGAGCATGGGCATAGCCTATTACGCCTATGCCGCAGTGGCCCAGTCTCACCTGTCAAGCCTGGAGAAAGAGCAATCTGGCCCTCTGCCCCCACTCAGATCTGAACTCTTGCCCTCCTGGGTAGAATGTCCCTCTGTGCCAGTGAATTCCCTCAGCGAGTTCCCCCCACCGATGCGGCTGGCCATCCCCAGCCTGGACATTGATGCTCCGGTGGCAGAGGTGGACTTTGAGTGGCAAAGAGGGGAGCTGACCTGGGCAGTGGGGCATTACAGAAATTCGGCCAATCCCGGTCAGCCTGGGGATATGATCATGTATGGCCATAAAAGCAGCTACATCCGTGGAGAAGGCAGTGTCTTCCGCAACCTGTATAAAATAGGGCTGGGCGACCCCATCTATGTGGCTACGGCCAACAACTGGTATCGCTACCGGGTGGACAAGGTGGAGATAGCGGATAAAAATGACATCAGCGTGCTGGCCCCCATCGACCAACCTCGCCTCATCCTCATTACCTGTGAGCCCGACTTTGTCTATAGCCACCGCCTGGTGGTTAAGGCCAGGCTGGATTGAATGAGACCGTTTGGCAAATGGGGGTTGCAAGGGGGCAAAGCCCCTTTGCCAGGGTTTGGAGGTGTCCCCCCAAATTCAAAAAATCCCCCACTCTTGGGGGATACAAGGGGGTTGAAAAGAATTGCTAAACGCTCTCGATTGAATGGCGTTTGACAAATCGGCTGCCTTGTGCTAGCCTAAAGTATAACTCAATAAGGAGAAAATTCGTGAAGGAAAAAGTTGAGGCGGCCCTGAACAAAATCCGCCCTGCCTTGCGGGCTGACGGTGGCGACGTCGAGGTAGTGGAGATTAAGGGTGGGACAGTCAAAGTGAGACTCACAGGCGCTTGTGGTGGTTGCCCAATGTCCACCATGACTCTGAAGAACGCCGTAGAAAAGGTGATCAAGGAGCAGGTGCCTGAGATAAAGCAGGTGGTGGCGGTCTAAGGCTCATAAAGCAGGCATGAAACAAGGGAGGCGTGATGCCTCCCTTGTTTGTTTTGAAGCCATTCTATCGTAGGAACCAACCTATGCGCGCAGTTTTATATGGGAAATCCCGGTCATTCGTTTATCCAGTTCAAAGGCCTGGTGCAGGGCCTTCACCGCCTCTTTAACCTTGGCTTCGTCTATGATGCAGGTTATCCTTATCTCTGAGGTGGTTATCAGCTCTATGTTGATGCCTGCCTCGTAGAGGGTGCGGAACATCTTGGCGGCATAGCCAGGGGCATTCTGCATACCACTGCCCACGATGCTCACCTTGGCCAATTTGGCGTTGCTGGTACATTCCCGGGCTCCGATCTGGCGGGCTACCGGCTCCGCAAAGCGCATGGCCTCAGCCAGATCACTCCGAGCTACAGTGAAGGTGAGGTCGGTGACTTTGTTGATGCTGGCATTTTGCACGATGGTATCCACGCTGACGCCCGCTTTGGCCAGAGGCTCAAATATCTGGGTGGCGATGCCAGGACGGTCAGGCACGCCCACGACTGTTATCTTCGCCACATCTGTGTCATGTGCTATGCCACTTACTTTATTGCGCACTTCCATCGTGATTCCTCCGTGAATCAGAGTGCCTGGCTTGTCGTTGAAACTGGAGGCCACCAGTATCGGCATATTATATACCTGGCCCAGCTCCACCGCACGGGGGTGCATTACCTTAGCCCCATAGGTGGCCAACTCCAGCATCTCTTCATAGCCAATCTCAGGCAGTTGCTGTGCCCCCGGGACTATCCTTGGGTCAGCGGTAAATACACCTTCCACGTCAGTATATATCTCGCATTTGTCTGCCTTGAGCGCAACGGCCAGAGCCACTGCCGTGGTATCGGAACCACCACGCCCCAGGGTGGTAACATCCATATCGCTGGTGGTTCCCTGAAATCCAGCCACTATGACGATTTTGCCCGCCTCCAGCTCCTTTACTATGCGATGCGCTTCCACCCCCAGGATACGTGCCCGCCGATGGCTGGAGTCAGTGCGAATGCCCGCCTGAGCGCCACTGAGACTGATAGCCTGGTGTCCCATCTGGCGCAGAGCCATGCTCATCAGCGTGCTGGACACCAGTTCGCCTGTGGACATCAGGACATCCATCTCACGGGGGTCAGGCTGGTCTGTTATCTGTTGGGCCAACTCAATGAGTTCATCGGTGGTGTCGCCCATGGCTGAGACCACCACTACCACCTGATTTCCCTGGTCTTTGGTCCTGACAACACGCCGGGCTACATTCCTGATTCTCTCGGCGTTGGCCACCGAGCTGCCGCCGTACTTCTGAACTATCAGAGCCATATTTTTCCTCAATTGATGTTAGACCTTATTTTACAACGATGAAGCGCCAATTTTCAAGGGGCAAGGCCAGCAGTTCCAGATCGACGTGGGCAACCCGTCTGTTGCCTTCAGTTTTAAGCTGCCTTATACTATGGCCGAAATGATAGCTCAAGCCTACCCGGCGCATTTCACTGAGCTTTCTGATACCGAGGGGCAAAGCAAGACACAGCCCACAAATAGCTCAACTCCGATTCCGCCTGTTGCTCGATGCCAGAGTTGGCTGAGCCGGGGCCGGCTGATAGGGCTGCTCTATCTGGCGACCATCATCGCCGCTGAACTCATCACTAATTTCGTTGACACCGAAGGCGGGATCACCTTGTTCACCTTTATCCTGATCGGGCTGATAGCGCATTCCTCGCTGACCAGAGACAATTCACTCCGCAGCCTCTTGCTGGCGCTCTGTCTGGTTCCACTGGTGAGGGTAGTCGGCTTTTCCATCCCCCTGGGTGAGCTGCGTCAGATCTATTGGTACCCCATCATATACACCCCCTTGCTGGTGGCCACCTTTTTGGTAATGCGCCACCTGAACATACGCCCAGTCGAAGTCGGTCTGACCATTAAGCGGCAGCAAATACGTTCACAACTGTTGCTGGCCACCAGCGGAGTAGCTCTAGGCATAGCCGAATATGTCATTTTGAAGCCTCACCCGTTGATCTCGGAGCTTACCCTGGCCAGTGTGATACTGCCTGCCTTGATATTGATTATATTCACCGGATTCGTCGAGGAGTTGGTTTTCCGTGGACTGCTTCAGAAGGTCTCAAGCGGGCTACTGGGTGACTGGGGAGGAATAGTCTACGTAAGCGTCCTGTTCGCCATACTACACGTTGGCTATGTCCAAGGGGTTTGGCACCGTACAGTATGGGACGTGCCCCTTGTCTTTGCAATAGCTCTGTTTTTCTCCTGGATAGTTAAAAGAACAGGGTCACTCGTTGGAGTCACCCTGAGCCACAGCTTAACCAATATTGGCTTGTTTCTAGTTATACCCTTCCTGTTTAACTAATGGCCTCAGCTACTTTAAGAACTGCTATGGCGGTGAATACCATCATCAGTGGTATAATGGCTACATACAAACGGCTGGTCGGCGGTCTCTGAAAAGAGGTGCAGGATACATCCTGCTGGGGGCCTGGGGGTATCCCCCAGCTTCACAAATCCCCCAAGAGTGTAAGTGAAATGATGGCCACCAAACCTGCCGCAGTGATCAGTCCCAAATCAGGGTGCTTAACAAGCTGAACTATGGATGATGTCATCGTGATCGGGGCTGGCCCAGTGGGAAACCACCTGGCCGTGAAGCTGGCCGAGCTGGGCTACCAAATAACTGTGCTGGAGCAACAGGTTGAGGTTGCTCAGACAGTTTGCTGTACTGGTATCCTGGGCAAGGATTGCCTAGAGGCCTTCCCCTTGCCCCATGAGTTCATCATGCGCGAGGCTTTCTCCGCCAGCTTCTATTCCCCTTTTGGGAGAACTCTGCGGATCGAAAAGGAGACTCCTCAGGCCTACGTGATCGAGCGTCAGGCCTTTCAGCGCTGGCTGGCTGAGCAGGCCCAGCAAAGGGGTGTTCGCTATTTCACGGGATGCCCAGTCAGGAATATTCAAATTGATAAAGATTATGTCAAGGTGGAACTCAACATCGGCAGCCTGGAATCACGGACTGTGGTAGTAGCCAGCGGCCTAGGCTCCGGATTAGTGCGGCGGCTGGGGCTGGGTGATCTCACCGATTTCGCCATAGGTGCTCAGGCAGAGGTGGCCAGCCAGGTCAATGAGGTAGAGCTCTATGTGGGCCGAGAAATCGCCCCCGGTTTTTTCGCCTGGCTGGTGCCCACCAGCCCCGGCCGGGCTCTGGCCGGGCTCTTCTGCCGGCGGCAGGCTAATTTGTATTTGAGGAATCTTCTGGACAGGCTCTATCAACAGGGCAAGATAGCCTCCCCAGAGGCCACACCTAGCTATAAGCGGGTGCCCCTGGAGCCGCTACCCCACACCTACCTACCCAGGCTGCTGGTGGTAGGTGAGGCAGCCGGCCAGGTGAAGCCCACCACCGGCGGTGGGATATACTACGGCCTGGTCTGCGCTGAGATAGCTGCTGGCGTGCTAAATCAAGCTCTCTCCAGTGGCGACTTCTCAGCCAGGCAGTTCAGCCGCTACCAGAAGGAATGGAAGCAGAGACTTGGCCGGGAGATACGGATAGGCCGTTTCGCCCGAGGGTTATTTGAGCGCCTGGGCGACCGTCAGATAGACCACATTTTCGGCCTGGTCCAGTCCGATGGCATCCACCAAGCCTTGCTCAACTCACCGGATTTCTCCTTTGACTGGCACGGAGAGTTCATCCTCAGGGCGCTGAAATACAAGGCGCTGCACAGCGTGCTACGTCTGGGCAAAATCCCATTTCCCAAAGGCTGACTACGAAGATACCAGTGGCTGGTTGCATAAGTCGTAGGGTGGGTGAAGTGAAACGAAACCCGCCATCAGGATTCAAGATATGAAGGTGGGTTGTGCTGCGCTACACCCACCCTACCAACTCTGGGCGGGATCCCATTTCCCAAAGGCTGACTTGTGCAGGGGCTAGCCCCCGGCGTCCAGCCCGTGGTGCTCTTTTCTGATGAAATACGCCTGGGGGTCAAGCAGATACTCGTAGGAGTCGAAAAGCAACATGTAGTGGCCTCGCTCTTGGGCCACCAGTGCCTGGTAGAATTGCTTCTCTCCGCTGGAGGTTGCCTGGCCACTTCTGTCAAGATAGAAGAGGAGACCCTTATTTTCCAGATCCATGCCCGTCCTGAGCGCCTCCAGGTCATCTGAGGTGGCCTTCACCAGTCGCCCCAGGTTATCCAGCGCCTCGGCAAAAATGGTGTGGGGAAGCTTACCTTTGGCAAATGAGGTTTCCCCCTCAGGCCAACGGGTTGTGCCCGTGAGGGCAGCGTGAATCTGCTTTATCTTCTCCATATGTTCCAACTCAGCATCGGCCAATGAGCGGAACAGCTTTTGCCCCAGTTCGTTCTGGCTTTTTTGTCCGGCTTTGAGGTAGAACTCGCGGCCCTCTTTCTCCATTTTAAGAGCTATCTCCAGGGCCTGAGTTGTTGACTCACTACTTGGCATCTTACCCTCCTACTGGTTGCCCTTGCGGAAAAGGTTCAGAAAGCGGTCTTCGTATTCCTGGAACAAGCCGCTGCGGTCAAGCTCAACCTTCAGATCGGTTATCTTGGAGCGGTCCCTCTCCGCCTGACGGAAGAGCCTCTCCAACCTCCGGCGCATCTTGAACTCCTCCTCAAGGGAATGCTCCACCCCCGCCACCTCCTCTTCTAAGCCATCTTCCTCATATTCCAGGCTGGCCACTAGTTGAGCCATCTGCTCTGAACTTCTTGCCAGTTGCTCCAACTCCTCTTCAGTCTGTTTGGCCAGAAAATCGAGTTCGCTCAGGTCAACCTCTATGTCCAGCATCTTGGCCAGAACCTGGAGGACAGCTTTGGAGGCTTTGGGGTTGGGGATGCCCACGGCGTAGTAGGGAATTTCGCCCAGCAGGCAAACGCCCTCTATTCTACGGGCACGGGCTGCCCCGATCAGCAGTCCGTTCATACCGCCAATGTGACCCTCTTCCAGAAGCACTACATTGTAGCCGCGCAGGAGTTGGCTCAGGTTAGGGTGATTAGGTACTGCCAGCACTTTGGGCCGCTCTCTGTGGTGAATGGAAGCCGGGGTGGCGGCACAAGTATATACTCTGCTGACACCTAATTTTATGGCTACATCCAGGATAATATTGGCATACTGATAGCCTTTGGTGGTGGGTTGGACGTCTCCCAGAAAAATGAGCAGGTCATTGCCCTGGCCTGGATTACGCCAGTAATAGAACTTGTTCCGAGGCGGTCTGGGGGCACGGACTGCTCCCCTCTCAACAACCACCCCAGTGGGTTCAAAGAACTCAAATGATGTCAAGTCGCCTAACTCTTTGGCCTGAAGGGCATCTTTGAGATAGCCTGCCGCCCCAGTCGCCACATAGCCCATACCTGGCCAGGCGGCTATTAGAGCCGGGCTCCTTAACTGTGGCTCCTCGCGGAGCTTAACGACGGTTTTGACGGTTCTCATTTGTGTCCCTTTAGCAACAAATTGTGGCTTATTGGGGCTGGCTGGTTAAGGCTCTCTTTGACCAGCTCCAGCCTGGTCTGGAAGAGTGCCTCAAGCTCTTGGAGGCCCTGCCGCCACTGCGGGGCTGACTTCACATTAATCTCCACTGAACTGCCAGCGATGCCCTGTTGAGACAGCTCCTGTCTGATGCTCTGCTCCACCACATCCTTCAGGACACGCAGGCGGCGCTCCTTTTCTAAACGGAACTCCTGGCTGATCTCCTTGACTCTGGTGGTCGCTTGCCTCACCGCTTCCTTGTCGGTAGCGAGGAACTCCAGCCCCTCAAACACACTCTCACAGTTCTCCAGGCTGATGGCGGTCACCAGTTGCTCCCAGAGTGCCTGAGACATGAGTTCCCTCTCTGGATGGCGTTCCGGGGCGCTGGCCAGATCTTTCAGTTTATATTCGCCCCTGAGGTATTTTTGGACGATGCCTCCGGCTAGGGTGACAAGCTCTTCTTCCTTTTGCCGGCGAAGCTCCTCGGCTGAGGCCCGTTCCAGGTGGGCTGTCTTCTCCAAAGCTATTTCAAGGGCGCTCTTAATCCTGTCCATGTCATTAGTATTATAGCAGAGGATTTTGAGGCTATGCAAAGTTGTGCTATAATTTCTACATTCGCACGGCGGGGACTTTATGAAGTTAAGTGATAATCTTTACGCTTATATCTGGCAAGGCGCAGGTAACAACAGCAATAGCTATCTCATCGCAGGAGAAGTGCTTACGCTGATAGACCCGGGCATGGTGTTGGATGAGTTAGGGGAGGACTGCCTGTCCCATTTGCTTCAGGGACTGGAGCAGGATGGTTTCAAGGCTGATGACATTGATCTTATCATCAACACCCATACCCACCCCGACCACTGCCTGGCCAACCAACCACTGCTCCAAAGGAGCCAGGCTAAACTGGCATATCATCGTGCAGAGCAACAGGACATGGAGCGGATATTCCACATGTTTATGGGGAAAGGCCCTGACTTCGAGGCCGATTTTTACCTCACCGAGGGTGAACTGGAACTGGGAGTAAAGAACAAGATCAAGCTTCAGGTATTTCACACGCCGGGCCATTCGCAAGGCAGCATCAGCCTCTACTGGCCAGAGGCCAAAGCGCTCATCACCGGCGATGCGGTCTTCGCCTCCAGCGTGGGCCGGGTAGACCTGCCGGGGGGCAGCCTCAGCCAGCTAAAGGAAAGCATAGAGAGCCTCTCAGAGCTAGACGTGGAGTATTTGCTGCCCGGGCACATGGACTTGCTCAAGGGCAGGGACAAGGTTCAGCGCAACTACAGATACATACGCCAGATATTCTTCTGACCTCGACTACCCGCTGAACCTGTTGGTTATGGGCAGGCTCCTGTTCGATCGAAACACGGTTCTCTTGGCGCTTGACAGGACATGCCTTTCCGTGCTTTAATAATTCGTGCCTCAAGAAGCCAGGGTATTACGCCAGACACCGTCCAGTTCAGCAGGGCGGTGTTCTTTGAGAAAACCAGCCGATCATCTGGTCACACACGCTGCGACGCCCTAACTAACCGAAAGGAGGTAGAATGAGTCCTTATCAGAACATAAAGCTAACCATAGAGGACAAAATAGCTACGATCACATTGAACCGCCCTGAGAAGCTGAACGCTATCAACGACGCTCTCCTGGCAGAGCTCATGCAGGCTCTCAAGGAGATAGAGAATGCGCTGGACACCCAGGTGGTGATCATAAAAGGCAAAGGTTCCAGCTTCAGCGTGGGGCAGGACCTGAGCGGAGTGGACACCTCAGAGGTTATGCCCCCTGACCCGCGCGGCAAACCCTACGAAAGCCAGTTCTACGAGTTTGCCCGCCGCCAGTTCCACAGGTGGCGCTCAATACTGGATTACCCCCGCTTCACTATCGCCCAGGTTCATGGCTACTGCCTGGGGGCTGGCTGCGACCTGGCCCTGTGCTGCCAGACAATAATAGCCTCTGAAGACGCTGTGTTTGGCGACCCATCCATCAGAATGGGGTTTGCACCGGCCAACCCCTTGTGGACATGGAGAGTGGGGCTCAAGAAGACCAAGGAGTTGCTACTCACCGGGAAGTATGTAGATGGCCGGGAAGCGGAGAGGATAGGCCTGATAATGAAGGCAGTTCCCCTGGAAAAGCTGGAAAATACCGTGCAGACCGAGGCTAGCACCAAAGCATATTCGGGCACCATCGGTGGCTTTGACCTTCAGGCCGCCTGGACGCAGAACCACCAGTCGGTCTTCGAGCTGGCCGGACTTTCCGCTGCCTGGCGATTATCCAGCAATCTCTATACACTGAGTGCCTTCCAGCGGCCTGAGCGCAGCTATATGGGACGCGGTGGCTTCAATTTCTATAAGATAAGGCAGGAAAAAGGACTCAAAGTAGCCATCAAGGAGAGGGATAAGCCCTTTGAGTCTTACTTCCCCAAGCCCAAGCCCAAGACCACTTAGCGACAAGGAGAGGCCAATGGCAAATTATAAGAACATCATCTATGAGATAAAGGACAACATAGGCTGGGTCACCCTCAACAGGCCGGATAAGCTGAACGCCATAAACGACGACATGCTCCGTGAGTTGGACAACATGTTTGAGCTGGCAGAGCAGGACCTGGATGTCAAGGTGCTGGTGATCAAGGGAGCAGGGAAAGCCTTCAGCGTGGGGCAGGACTTAAGCGGGGTGGGCACTGACGAAATATTGCCTCCCAGCCCCCGTCGCAGACTATCCAGCAAGGCCTCCCTGGAGGCCGCCAGGCGCCGCAACCGCCGGTGGGAATATATCTTCAACCTGTGCAAGCCCACCATCGCCCAAGTTCATGGCAATTGTCTGGGGGCAGGTCTATATCTAGCGCTGGCCTGTGACCTGACTATCGCCTCCGATGATGCCGTCTTTGGTGATCCCTCGCTGCGCATGGGCATCCTGCCTGAGTTCCCCCTGTTGGCCTGGCTGGTGGGGGTGAAGCGCACCAGCGCCATGCTACTTTGTGGCAAGCAGTTCACTGCCAGGGAAGCTGAGGAGAGTGGCATGATAAACAATGCCGTCCCCAAAGGCAAACTCCAGGCTGAGGTCACCAATATGGCCAAAGGTATTTCACTATTGCACTCTGATGCCCTGGCTGTGGCTAAGGACTCTATCAATGCGGCAATGGAGGCCAGAGGAGTGGGCCCCGCCTGGAAATTCACCAGCGATGTATCGCTGCTGATGCAGCAGCGGACTCGCCGGCCTGGTGAGTTCAACTTTGAAAACGCCAGAGACAAGCTGGGCTTGGAGGCCGCCATTGAGGCCAGAGACAAGCCTTTCCCTGAGTTGGACTAAGGAGGAAAAAGATGCCTACCGGTTTCGGCTGGACGTTTAAGACACAATATCAGAAGAACCAGTGGGAGGACATGGAGTACCGGGGCAGGGAGTACGAGTTACTCATCTACGAGAAACTCGAACCACGTATTGTCCGCATCACCTTTAACCGACCGGAGCGGAGAAACGCCCTTAACGACCAGTTGTACAATGAGTTTCTGGCTGCCCTGCACCAGGCTAATGATGACCCTCAGGTAAGGGTGTTGATAGTCAGAGGCAGCGGCCCCTGCTTCGGGTCTGGCCACGACCTGGGTTCTCCTCCGGGGGAGGAATCACCTCCGATACATCCCAGCCTCAACCCCACCCTGGTGGACTATTACGGTATTGAACGGCGTCGCTGCGGCAAGCAGGAAGACATCCTGCATTACCCCAAGGCTATCATAGCCCAGGTTCATGGATACTGCATCGGTGCTAGCGAGATGATTGCCTCCATGTGCGATGTCATCATAGCCACAGAGGAAGCCACGTTCGGCGTGCAGGGCTTTAGCCGCATGACGTTGGGCGTTACCAATTGGCCGTGCTTCTGGCCTGCTGAATCCAATAAGTTCTGGGGAGGGCAGCTCTCCAGCGTGATACGTGGTAAGCAGGCAGTAAAAGCAGGCTTTATTACCAAAGTAGTCAAGGCGGAGGAGTTAGAGGCGGAGGCGCTCAAGTGGGCCAGAGCGATGGCACAGCTACCTACTGAGGTTATAGCCATGTATAAAGAGTGGTTCCATGGCATGATGGATATAGTCGGGCTTGGCGCTGCCCACAGGAGCCACTACACAGACCATCTGGCGCTGCAATACGTCCGTTTCAGACCTGATGAGGTCAATCTGTATAAGGAAAAGAAGGATAGTGGCTTAAAGGGCTTTCTCAAGAAGAGAGAAGGCAGCGCAAGTACCGCCACTAAGGCCAAAGGTTAGACCTTGGGTAAGCTGGGCCAGGGCTATTATCGCTCCACCCAGCTATGCAACTTCCTGGCCGGATTTGAACTCAGACTTATCACCTAGAAGAGAAGCGGGAGAAAAGGCGGGACTCCTGCCTTTTCTCCTGAGGCATATTATTTAGCATGGCCGAAATAGTTGTGGACTACAACAAGTTCGATTCCCTCTTTCACCCCAGTTCAATAGCGATGGTTGGGATCTCAGCCGACATCTCTGGCGCTTTCATGATGCGTATACTGCTCGAGTATGGATTTCAAGGCAAAGTTTACCCTGTGAACCTTAGTGGGAGGGAGGTGCTGGGTCTAAAGGCTTACACTTCTGTTAAAGATATCCCCGGCCCCGTAGACTACGCTTTCCTTCAAGTGCCCGCGCACGCAGCCATTCAGGTGATTAGGGACTGCGCTGCCAAAGGCGTGAAGTTGGCAGCTCTGTTCTCCGCTGGCTTTAGTGAGGGTGATAAAGAGAGAGGCACTGAGCTGGAGCAGGAATTGGTGAGCATAGCTCGCCAGGGCGGAGTTAGACTCCTGGGGCCTAATTGCATGGGATTCTACTGCCCTGCTGCCCGTGTCACCTTTTGCGCCTGCTCGCCACGGGAAAGCGGGACAGTGGGTGCACTGTGCCAAAGTGGTGGCAACTCTATTCAGTTGGTGCGCTCAGCAGTACAGCGCGGCATCCGCTTCAGCAAAATAATTAGCTACGGTAATGCTGCAGACATCAACGAGGCCGACCTGCTGGAATACTTTGCTGAGGACCCGGAAACCAAGGTCATTATCGCTTATGTTGAGGGTGTTAAAGACGGAAGACGGTTCTTCCAGGCACTCAAGGCGGCGGCCCAGGCCAAACCAGTAATAATGCTCAAAGGTGGACAAAGCGAGGCTGGCGCTGCGGCCGCATTTTCGCACACAGGTTCTCTCGCCGGCGCCAGGAAGATCTGGGACAGTCTCCTTAAGCAGGCTGGGACCATCCAGGCTTACAGTATTGAGGAGTGCTTGGACATAGCGTTAGCTTTGCTCCTCATGAAACCGCCCCACAGCAGAAGCGCGGCCGTCATTGGGTATGGTGGTGGGGCAACTGTTCTGGCAGCCGACGATTGCTACAGAGCCGAGTTATTCCTGCCACCCCTACCACAGACAATCAAGGATGAACTCAAGAAGGTCATCCCAGTAACTGGCAATATCCTCATAAACCCCGTGGATTTCACCTTGCTCTACCTTTCTCCCGAAAAGATGGCTCAGATTGTCAGGATAGTGGGCAGTTGGCCGGGAGTAGACCTGCTCATTTTGCACTTGAGAGTCGAGTTAACCGATACCGGCCTGGTGGAGCAAAAACTGCTGGAGCCCCTTGCCGAAGCTTTCATAGGCGCTGCCAAAGAGGTGAATAAGCCGACTGCGCTGGTAGTACACGCTGTCTACTCAGTTGAGTCCTATCAAGGGTTCCTCAAGGTGCAACAAATGTGCTTCGACGCTGGGCTGCCCTGTTATCCCTCTATCCAGCGCGCAGCCAGTGCTATCGACAAAATCATTAGGTACCATCAGACTAAATGATAGCTTTCACGTGGTTGCGTCTTAAGCAGAGACAGATATCCTCTTCGCTTAAAGTCTAGTGTTCAGTTGCATAGGTCAGAGCAACGATGTATAGCTTTGGATGACCAAGCTGTCAGAGTGCTCCAGATAGCGCCGATTGGTGTAGCTAAGCACCAGTCCGGTTTGTCAGCGCCTAAATGGAGGATGTCCTCTGATATGCCCTAGCTAACCATGGCAACCCGGTCCCGACCGCTTAAACCTTGGTTCTTTTTATTATGTCTCCAGCTACCACCCTGGCTCCTTCAGCAGCACCTGCGCCGCCAATCCAGCCCGGCGGGTTTACCGCATCTCCAACATTGTAGAGGTTTTCCACCGGTGTTCTCTGGTGGCGTTCGGAGCTTGGGAGAGCACGCAGGAAGGGCCACTCTCCCCCATAGTGGCGAACCAGCAGTATCTCACCTCCCCGCTCCTTGAAGCGGGGGAAAGTCTCCACCAAATCGGCCATAAATGCCTCGTATTCCTTCCTCAGGTCATATGCGGTGCGTTGCTCCGGCTTGATATAGACAGACATCAAGTTCTTGCCTTTGGGGCCAAATTCAGGCCAGATCAGAGTCCAATCTATCCAGACCTCACTCCTCCGCGTCTCAAAGGTATAAAGCCCTCCTGGCCAGTCATACAACGGCCCGTTGCTGGTAATGAAGATGTTAAATCCCGATAACGGCTTCAGGTCTCTAACTTCCTCAACATAACCCCGATCGAAATTGTGCTCTCCGGCGAGCTGCACTGTCCTCTGAGGCCCAACGTTGCTTACCACCACCTTGGCTTCGATCTGAAAAACACCGCCTGGCCCCTTAGCCTCGATCCCTTTAGCTATGCCATCACGAACCACTATTTTCTGGGTGCTTACCCTGGTCAGAATCTCACCCTTGTGTTTTGTGATCACCTTGGCCAGGGAGTCAACAATGGTCGTGAGGCCATTCTTGGGAATAAGTTGCTCTCCTGCGGCGCGGAAAAGGAGAAAGTCTCTGACCACCTCACCGGCGGAAATCTCCCATGAGTTTACACCCACTATCTGGACAACCCAGGCATTGAGGATTCTATGAATAGCTTTGTTGTCAGTCAAAGCAAGTAGCCAATCGCTGAAGGTAATGCGGTCTGAAGGCTCACGCCACTTGAAGATACGCCTGAGGGCTGTGATCACCCTTTCTTCCTCTTGTTTGTCCCGGCTAGTCAGGGAGATCAAATGCCACAACATTCCTTTAGTCGGCATGTCGCGATCCTGCCCGCCAATTCGCCATTTAGGTAGAGGTATCGGTCTCATCTCGAAGTCTGTATCACCCTGAACATCTCTAAGAGTAACCAACGCTGGATCTTTCTCGCCATAATAGAGGGCAGGAACACCGCGTTTAAGGTGAAAGCCTTTGTAGTCTACATAGGTATAGCGCCCACCTAGAATGGGCAACTTTTCTAGCATTATGGTTTTATATCCGGCATGGCTTAACCTGGCGGCAGCGCATAAGCCACCTATACCTGCGCCTATAACTACCGCATCGCAGCTCTTTTTCTCCATCTCAACTTTTCTCCTCAATCGACTCTGTGGGACAGTACTCGATGCAAATAAGACATTTGTTGCACAGGTCCTGGTCGACCTTACACCGGAAGTTGTCGCAGGAGACAGACAGGGCATAGGTGGGACAGAACAGGACACACGAGCCACAGCCAATACACTTCGACTTATTGATCTTAATCGACATAACCTGACCTCCTTCCACATTGCAAGAGCAAGCACTGTATCTTGCTTTCACGAGTGTTGCTTGTCAGTTAGATAGACCGTTTATATATCCCGAATGACCAGCTGTCAAAGACATGTTGTGCGGTGTCCAGAGTATACTATACAGTTTTCAGGTTATGGAAATCCTGAGTATATTAGAGAGACCCTGTATCCCCCACTCTTGGGGGGATTGGGAGACTGGGGGGTACCCCCAGAGCCGCAACAGGCGGCCTTCGCCCCTTGTAGAATCCCCATAGCAGAGCGAAGAATCTCGGTTATTGTTACGCTGACCCAGGGCATATGCCCAGCACCCGGTCCATGCCGCTGAGGTCAGGCCAGAGGCTCACCGCAGCCTGAGGAAAATGTTTTCGAACCAGTGCCAGGACAGTCACCCCCTGCCCCTGTCCTAGCTCCACAAATAGAGCGCCGCCCTGGCGAATTTTGGCCAGAGCCTGGGACAGAAGCCCGGCTACGAGATCCAAGCCCTGGATGCCCCCGGCCAGAGCCAGATGTGGCTCGAAATCTCGCACCTCCGGGCCAAGCCAGACCATCTCTTCATCTGAGATATAGGGCAAATTGGCCACAATGATGTCCACTTTCTCAGGCAGTGGCTCCAGCAGATACCCCTGCAGCAAGTGAATGCGCTGGCTCATCTTGTGACGCTGGCAATTGAGAGCAGCCACCTCTAGTGCCGCCTGGGAGACGTCGCTGGCATAGATTTTGGCCTGGGGCAGATGCACCGCCAGGCTGATGGCCAGGTTGCCACAGCCGGTGCCCACGTCAGCTATGACCAGATGGGAAATATCGGGGTGCTCACGGGCGAACTCCAGAGCTTTGTCCACCAAAAGCTCACTCTCCGGCCTGGGGATAAGCACCCGTCGATCCACGTAGAAGTCCAGACTGTAGAACTCCCGCCGCCCCACGATGTAGGCGCTAGGCTCGCCGCTGAGACGGCGCGGGACAAGTGCTTCATAAGCCTGCAATTGCTGTGGTGTTAGCTCTTTTTCCTGGTCAGCGTAAAGCTGTGCTCGCTCTATTCCCAGGAGATGACGGAGCAACAATTCTGCCTCTAGATGGGCATCATTGATGTTCTGAGATGAGAGGGCTTCTCGAGCGCGGCGCAGCGCCTCTCTGAACCTCACGCCAGTTGCGTCTCCAACTGCTTGGCCTGCTCTGCGGCGTTCAGGGCATCTATAAGCTGGTCGATCTCGCCCTCTAGCAACTTGGGTAGATTATGTAAAGTTATTCCGATTCGGTGATCAGTGAGCCGATCCTGAGGAATGTTGTAGGTTCTAATCTTCTCTGACCGATCCCCCGTGCCCACCTGGGAGCGGCGCTCCTGGGTCAACTCATCCTGTTGCCGTCGCAGCTCTCGGTCAAGTAGGCGGGAGCGCAGTACCGCCATGGCCTTCTGCCGATTGCGCAGTTGAGAGCGCTCATCCTGGCAAACAGAAACTATGCCTGAAGGGAAATGGGTAATGCGCACCGCCGTAGATACCTTATTGACATTCTGGCCACCTGCCCCACTGGCATGGAAGATATCTATTCGGAGGTCCTCGGGGTTTATGTATATGTCTACTTCCTCCGCTTCTGGCAACACTGCCACTGTGGCCGTGGAGGTATGAAGGCGGCCTGAAGCCTCGGTGACAGGCACACGCTGCACCCGGTGTACCCCCCGCTCGTGCTTGAAGCGGCTGAAAGCCCCCTTGCCCCGCACCTCAAAGATAACCTCTTTGATACCACCGACGCCAGTTTCGTTGAGGTCGATGACCTCAACTTGCCAGCCCTTCTTCTGAGCATAGCGGCTATACATGCGAAAGAGATCGGCGGCAAACAGGGCTGCCTCATCCCCACCAGTGCCCGCGCGGATCTCCATGATAACGTTTTTGCTCTCGTAGGGGTCTTTGGGCACCAGAGCCAGCTTTAGCTCTTCCTGAAGGCTTTGCTGACGGGATTTGAGCTTTTCGATCTCCTGTTTCACCATGGTAAGCATCTCCTCATCCAGGCCATCTCCCAGCATAGCCTCGGTCTGGGCCAGGTTTTTCACTGTGGCTTTGTAGTCCTTGTATTTGGACACCACATCCTCTAGCCTGGCCCGCTCTTGAGCCAGTTTCTGGAGACGCTCAAAATCAGCAGCCACCTCCGGCTGCGACATGAGCCGGGTAAGCTCTTCATAGCGTTTTTGTATGGATTCCAGCTTATCTAACATATCCTACTTGCCTGCGATAGCCCCTTGTTTTTCTACCGTGATTATAGCATAGCGCAGATTTAGACAAAAGACGTCAGCAGGCATGGATAGGTACGGTTAGCATGTTTTTAAGTACCAGCTCTATAAGCTCTATATTCATATTAAGGACAGTGGTGGCAAAATAATAACAATTGGTTGATGATTTAAGGGACTTGACAAATAGTAAAACAGTGTTACACTGTATACAATACATCACAGTAAGACTATTTTCTAAAGGAGGGGGATATGGCACCAGTAATACGAATTGATGAACAGGTGATGGGGGAGCTTAAAAAACATGCTATAGATATGAATATGGTTTTTGCTACCCCCAACGACGTATTAAGAAAGATTTTTGGCATAGATAGCAATCACATTGACCCTGCGGAGAGCATAATAGATATCCAGATAAATAGGTTATACACACCTCGGAGATGGTCTCTCATCCCGATACGTAAGCATCAAAGGGCTTTTTTCCCCGGCTATAAAGTCCCTTTCGAGCTGATAACCGATACAGGGGTATTAATTACTCATGTAACTTCTGCCGTAACAAAGAGAACACCAATTGGTGACCCTAAGGAAGGGAAATACATTCAGGGCGGTCTCCGTCCTTGGTATGATAAGCACCCAGAACTCAAAGACGGAGCAAAGTTCCGAATAGAGGTTGTAGAGCCTGGAAAACGCTATAAGCTATCTATCGTTCAGGCAGAGTATATGAGATGATGGCCGCCACATTACTAGATAGATCCAAGAAGATTGGTTATCAACTCCTCCTGTGATACGCTCTTCTGCTCCCCCTTGGCCATGTCTCGCAGTGTCACCGTACCGCTGGCCAGCTCGGCCTCGCCCAGAATAACCACCTGTTCTGCTCCCATGGCGCTAGCCTGGCGGAGCTGGGCTTTGAGGCTCTTATCGGCGGGTGCTTCAATGGCTGCGATGCCGGCCAGGCGCAGCCTCTGTGCTAGCTTTAACACTGTTTCTCCAGATGTCTCTCCTTGATAAGCCACCCAGACTTTAGGGTGTGGTAACTCAGGGATAGGCACTTGCTGACGTTTTAGATTAAGTATAATGCGCTCTATCCCGCTGGCAAATCCCACAGCCGGGGTGGGGCGGCCGCCCAGTTCCTCTATCAGGTCGTCATAGCGGCCTCCACCTCCTATTGTGTTCTGTGCCCCCTCCACCTCTGGCTGTATCTCAAAGACTGTTCGGGTGTAGTAATCAAGTCCCCGCACCAGGCGGTGGTCAAGCTCATAGGGCAACTCCAGCAGGGCAAGGTATTTCTGGAGCTGCTCGAAGTGCAGGGCACACTGAGGACAGACGTGCTCCAGACTTCTGGGGGCGGCTTCGGCAAGCGCCTGGCAGGATGGCTGCTTGCAGTCAAGAAGAC
>Ga0315288_10003896_pt1 | contig 19029 bp, 11 predicted proteins | sample YL17G11_20_MG_FD_203454 | JGI IMG/M metagenome (GOLD analysis project Ga0315288, IMG submission 203454) | Sediment microbial communities from Yellowstone Lake, YNP, Wyoming, USA - YL17G11_20 | ecosystem: Environmental > Aquatic > Freshwater > Lake > Sediment | place: USA: Wyoming | collected... | reverse complement strand
CAGGAAAGAGGACGGGGAACAGACGTTCGGCTTGCTTTCTCAGATCTCGCCGGACGGCAGGTTTGTAGTCAGCACGGTGAAAGACAAATCGGTGTTCGTGCCGATGCCCGACCTGGCCTTTTCGCAGCTTTTTTTCCCCGTCAAGGGTATCCTGTGCGTATATGACAGGCAGGAGCGCACTTTCCAGTCATTGCCGGGAGCGGACGACCCAAAATACGTTCAGAGCAACCCGGCATTCAGCCCCGACGGAAAATACATCGTCTTTGCCAGGACGGAGGCCTACGACCTGAAACACACAGAAGGCCAGGGCAAGGTGCTCCTTACTCGCGAAGAGTGCAGGGAATTCACCGAAGAGGGAAAGCCTTTCAGGTTCGACCTGTACAGGATGCCTTTCAATGACGGCAGGGGCGGCAAGGCCGAGCCGCTCGAAGGGGCATCCAACGACGGCATGAGCAATTACTTTGCAAAATACTCGCCGGACGGCAAATGGATTGTATTCTGCAAGGCGAAAAACTATATGCTGCTTCAGCCGGACAGCGAGCTTTACATCATGCCCGCCGAGGGAGGCGAGTCCGCCGCGGCGGGCGAGCCGAGGAGACTGCAAGCCAACACAAGTCGGATGAACTCCTGGCACAGTTGGTCGCCAAATGGCAAATGGCTGGTCTTCTCCTCGAAGGGCAATTCACCTTACACGCAGCTTTTTCTGACTCATATCGACGAGCAGGGACGCAGCAGCCCTGCGGTCCTGCTGGAGCATTTCACCGCGCCGGACAGGGCCGCCAACATTCCTGAGTTCGTCAATGCCGGGCAATTTGCCATAAAGAACATTCGCGGAGAATTCCTCGACGATTACTCTTTCGTCAGGGCGGGTAATGCGTTCTTCAGGGCCGGGGACACCGACAACGCCATAGGGGAATACACGAATGCGCTACAGCTAAATCCGAACAACGCAGAGGCCCATCGCCGGCTGGGATTCCTGCTGTACAACGCAAAGGGAATGCGTGAGCAGGGTATGGAGCATTACTACAGCGCTATGCGAATTGAACCCAACGACCCCCGCATACATTACGACCTTGGGATGGCCCTGTTGCATCAGCGAAGATTCGACCAGGCCGTCAGGCATCTGACGGAGGCTTTGCAGCGCACGCCAACAAGGCTCGATGAGCAATACAACCTTGTAGATATGAACCGCAACCTCGGACAGGCGATGCTCTACAGCGGAGATACGAAGGGGGCGGCCTTGTATTTGTCGGCAGCCGTTAACCTTGACCCTAACGATGCTGCGGCTCACTACACGCTGGCGACGGCGCTGGCTGCCCAGAGAGAAATCGACCGGGCGCTTGCACATTACTCGAAGGCCGTGTCTTTGAATCCGCAAATCGACACCTCCGCATCGCTGCACGACTTGCTCGCAATGAACTACGCCGGCGCCCGGCGATTTAACGAGGCCGTTGCATCTGCGGAAAAGGCGCTGAAGCTCGCTCAGATTGCCGGAGACGAGTCTTTCGCGCAGAAGATCAAGGAACGGCTTGAACTATATAGGCAAATAAGCAAGACCTCGCCCAGGGACGCCAACGAATGAACCGTAGCCGGCAGCATAGGCGTCGTCGTAACAGAGCGCCGAACATAAAGCAATCATCTGATATTGGCGTTGATTCTTGCGGCGATATCGGGTAATTTATGGTCTGTGTGGCCTTTTGGAGCTGCTGTATGTATGTATGTGATGGGTTGCTAATTCTGAGTTCTGCAAAATTGCAGGTAATCAACAAACGATTTTTTCTTTTCTAAGCAGGCCTAACCTGCAATTTTGCAGAAGCCTTTAGCTAATTCTGTTAGGAGTCTTGGCGGGGCCTGGATACCGGCCCCGAACAGAAACGTTCAGAAACTAAAGTCAGAGAGGGCAAATGGCAGTAAAGATAGAGACACGAAGCATCGAATCATCGGTAGCTACTGAGATCTATATTTCAGCCACACCCCAGCAAAAGGCGCCGCCGCGCAAGCTGGCAGAGCAGATCTTCCGCGGCATCAGGGATATACTTCGCTCGAGGAATGCGCGTATTCTGCAGGAGCGGGTCTTCGCCACTAAGACGGTGATGGAAATCCTCTCCCGCGCGCACCGCGCGGCATACGCGGGCAGCGGCTTGGACGACGGCGTTGCCCCGAGCTTTCTGGTCGCGGACGAAGGGACAATTGGCCCGATTGCGGGCGTGCAGGTCTATGCCATCAGCGGGGACGTAGAGACCGAGGTGATTGACGTTGACCAGGCGCCGCGCGGGCGGGTTCTTCGCGCGGCCGGCCACAAGCTTATCACGCTCAGCGGCGTTTCCGTTCCGCACTTGGCGCAAGCCACGGAGCAGGCGAGGGCCTGCTTGGAGAAGGCCGAAGCCGCTCTGCGGGAGCACGGAACCGATTTCCTTTCGGTTGCGCGCACCTGGATGTGGCTGAAGGACATCCTTTCCTGGTACGATGATTTCAATCGCGTCAGAAACAAGTTCTTCACCGAGCGAGGCATGATCGGAGCGGGAACGCGCCAATCGATGCCCGCCAGCACCGGTATCGGCCTGGGCGTCATCGACGGGAGCTGCTGCGGGATGGATCTTTTTGCAGTTCTCGAACCGCCCGGCTCGACTGAATATGTTCAGGCCAGCGGCAAACAGCAGTGCGCATTGGAGTACGGCTCGGCCTTCTCGCGCGCTTCACGAGCAATTACGCCCGCCGGCCAAACGGTATTTGTCTCCGGCACGGCTTCAATAGACGCAGCCGGGGCAACAACCAATATCAACGATGCGCCGGGCCAGATAAATGCAACCATCGAGAATGTCCGGGCGGTCCTGCGGGATATGAACGTCGCCGACGACGACGTTGTGCACGTCGTCGCCTACTGCAAGACAACAGAGATCGAGCGCGTATTCAATACGATAAAGGGCAAATTCACCTGGCCCTGGATCACGGCAATTTGCGACATCTGCAGGACCGATTTACTCTTCGAAATTGAAGCCACCGCCGTAACGAAGAGCTGACGGGTGGATGAGAAGACGAGTCAACGAAAGTGCCTAAAGTGCCTAAAGTTGAAAGTGCCTAAAGTGCAAAGTCGGCTCACTTTAGTTCACTTTAGCTCACTTTAGTTCACTTTAGCTCATTTTAGTTCACTTTAGTCCACTTTAGTTCACTTTAGCTCACTTTAGCTCACTTTAGCTCCTGGCCACCGGGCGGTACAATAACATTCCGCAGGACCCACCACCGCCGCTTCGTGTCCGTTGTCAAAGAAAAACTGCCGGATGCTCGTACAGAGATGGCATTTGTCTGCATAAAGGCCGGACTCTCTGTAACCCAGCTCGACAGCCTTGGAAAGCAGGCCGGCGGGACCGCGATTGAAGACCGTCTCGATGAGCTCGCTTTGCGTCGGCTCAAACTGCCTCCAAATCTCATCGAGCGGCTTCTGGTTCACGTTCCCGATAATGATGCCGCTGCACGTGCCGCTAAAAACGTTGCCGAAAGGGTCAATGTGGATGCCTTTGGCGGCGAGAAAATTCGATTGGCAGTTGTCTCGACACCGGGTGGCAGCCTCAAGCGAAGCTTGGGGATGGTTTCTCACGGGTTGGCCATCCCCAAAGCCTGCGGCTTTGAGGCTGCCACCCGGTGCTGGAGCAACCCGCGCTTTTGCGGGGGGGACGTCATTCCCAGGAAAGCAGGAATCGTCTCGGCAAAAACAAGGAAGCATCGAGGAGGCGACCTGCTCAGCCAATCTCCCGGCCGCTCGACCCGTGAAGCGGGAGGGGTGGTCTTTGATCGCGCGGAGATACTGCCGCTCTCGCTCGACGGGTGAAAGGCTTTTCATTTCGACGGGCTCATCCAGATATTTTCGCCAGCGAACGAGCACCCGGTCAGAGCCAAGCATCTCGGTCGCAATCTCCGCCAAGCGTCGGACCGGCTCGATATCCACGTATTCCTGGTGAAATGGGTCGGTACTGATTTTGAGCCGGCGGAGGCCAAGCTCATCGAGAATCCGCAGCCGTTGTGTCACAATCTTCTCATCTGCGGCCCAGAATCCGTTAGTCTCGACCAGGTCCGCCCCGCCGAGTCGCTGCGTGCGGGCCTGCTCGAGTATCTCTTGCAGCCGCTCCCAGTACAGGAACGGCTCTCCGCCGGTCAGATGCACCTTGGCGGATTCGCCGGCCAGCGTCCTGAGCGACCGCCAGGCGTCTATTGCGGTATCAACGGACATCAGGCCGTTCTTGTCGGGCCCGCAGTTGTAGTAGCAGAACTCGCAGGCGCAGTTGCACTTATAGGTCAGCAGCAGCCCCGCATAAGTCCAGACCTTGAACTTCGGCTGACTCCTGCCGACAGAGCGATTGTAGGTGTTATCAGTTATACCGACCATAAATGCAGCATATAGCGGGCAGCGATTGGCGTCCAGCGTGATACGGAGCAGCCTTATGAGGATTTTCTTGCCGATTTGGCCAAGTCATCGGGAATTGAGACCCCGACGCGAGAGGATATTGCCGGAATAGACCGCAAGCGCCTTGTTGCCAATAATTCCTTGACATCTGCGGGAATATCGCTATAATGGTATTCTGTGAAGATGCTCATACAAAGATGCAGGTCAGACCGGGTCTGGCCGCCATTAACATAGTAGGAAGAAAGGACCATAGACTCATGAAAGAACGGCAGCAATGTTGCCTGCCCCCGCGTCTCTCGGCGCGAGTCGGGGCGGGATGGTGGAGACTGTTTGTAATCATTAGCGTGGTTGTCCTGTGGGCCGTGCAGCCGGGTATGGCGCTTGTGGTCAGCGAACTGATGTACCACCCGGTCGAGCAGGGCGGCACGCCCGACGGGGATGAGAATCTTGAGTTCATCGAGCTGTACAACAACGAGGCCGTATTCGAAGACCTCAGCGGCTACGCTTTTAGCGAGGGCATCGAGTACACGTTTCCGGCTGGGACGATCCTGCCTGCCAAGAAGTACTTAGTGGTGGCCCGCATCCCGGCTGCCGTGGAGGCGGCATACGGGATTACCGGCGTTTATGGTCCTTTCAGCAAGGGTAAGCTTGACAACAACGGCGAGCGTCTCGATCTGTCCGACAACAATGGGCAGGTTATCATCTCGTTCAGGTACAACGACACATGGCCCTGGCCCAATTCACCGGATGGAACAGGGCACTCGCTGATTCTCGCTAAGCCGGGCGGAGACCCGGAGGAAGCGTCAAGCTGGGCGCCCAGCACGTTTATCGGGGGCACGCCGGGCGGACCCGACGAGACTCAGGTCGAGCCCGAAGACCCGACGCGGATCGAGCTGATAAAGCTGGGCCACCCTGGGCGGTATTTCAAGGGGACCAAGGAGCCGTCGCCCGGCGCCGGCGGGATAGCTACAACCGACTGGACGAAGATCGCCTTCAACGACGATCCCGCGACGACCGATTGGCTGGAGGGGCCCAGCGGATACGGATACTGCATCGACGGCGATACGAGCGAGACGCTGTACATCAAGACGCCGCTGAACGACATGCAGAATAACTACCTGTCGGTCTATGCGCGCCTACGCTTCACGCTGACGGCGCAGCAGATCAGCTCTTTTTCGGGGTTGCAGGCGGAGATGCGCTACGACGACGATTACGTGCTCTATCTCAACGGCCAGCGCGTGGCCGGCTCCAGCGGCATCTCCGGTGATCCGCCCCCATTTAACGCAGGCAGGAGCAGCGGGCAAGATCCACCGCCCGACACCGTGGACCTGACAGCTCTGAAGCATTTGCTGGTTGCCGGCACAAATGTGCTGGCCTTCCAGGCCCACAATTGCACAAGCGCCAACAACTCCGACGCCCTGGGCAGCGCCGAGCTCTGGGCGGTCGTCGAGGCGCCGGAGGACGGCAACGACCCCCGCGCCCGCGTGGTGATCAACGAGCTGCTGGCCAATAGCGACGCGCCCCCCCGCACCGACTGGATCGAGCTTTACAACCCCGGCCCAGTCGCGGTCGATCTGAACAATGTCTATCTGAGCGACGGGCGGTTCGCGTTGGTGACCGGAGCAGCGGCGTACAAGATCCCGGATGGGATTGTGCTCCAGCCGGGTCAATTCTGGGCCGTCAGAGAAGGGGCTTTCCCGTTCGCGCTCGCCTACAACGGCGAAACGATTTTCCTGACAGCGGCCAGCGACGACCCGACGCCAAAACCGGTCCGCGTCCTGGATGCCGTTCGCTTCCCGAACTCCGAGGCGGACGTTACCTACGGCCGGTTTCCGGATGGGGCCAACAACTTCATCGCCCTAAGCTCCGCCACCTTTGAAGGGCACAATGCCAAGCCCTTGATCCGAGATATCGTAATAAACGAGATTATGTACCACCATGCCAGCCGAGACCCGAACTGGGAGTATGTCGAGCTGTACAACAAAGGCAGCAGCAAGGTCTCGCTGCTTGGCTGGAGCTTCACCGACGGCATCACCTACGATTTCAACGAGACCAGCCAGGTCACCGAGATGGCCGCCGGCTCGTATCTGGTGGTGGCCAAGAATCCGGCCCGGCTCGAGGCCGAGTACGGCAATCTGAAACAATCCGGCCCGGGGGCGAATCTGGTCGGCCCGTACTCAGGCAATCTGGACGACCACAGCGAGCATATCCGGCTCTCGTGTCCGTACCAGGACCCGGAGACGCACGATGTGAATATGGTCACCGTCGATGAGGTGACGTATTACGACGGCGGCCGATGGCCAACCTGGGCCGACGGTCAGGGCGCCAGCTTAGAGCTGCGGGATCCTCGCAGCAACAACGACTCGCCCGGCGCCTGGGCCGACAGCGACGAGAACAGCAAGAGCGCGTGGAAGCAATACTCGTTCACAATAAGCGGCAGCGATTCCCAATACAGGCACGATGCGGTCACTGTATTCGATCTTATGCTGCTCAACCGCGGCGACGTGCTCATCGACGACCTCGAGCTGGCAATCAACAGCACCAACCGCCTGACTAACAACGGCTTCGAGAGCGGCGAGACCGGCTGGCGGATACTCGGCAATCACGTCCAGTCGTTCGTGACAACGGCGGATCGTTACTCCGGGAGCCGGTGCCTGCACGTTGTCGCCACCGGGCACGGCGACCCCGGCAATAATCGCATCAACCAGTCGATTACCAGTGTAACCGGCGGGACGGTGATGTTTCGCTTCTGGGCCCGCTGGCTGCGGGGAAGCCGATACCTGCTGATGCGGACGGCACGAGAGCAGGCGCCCGTCCAGCCGCCGCGACCGGCGTATTCGTTCGAGCTGGATATGCCATACGACTTAGGCACCCCCGGTCGGCAGAACACTGCGTACGTTGCCAACCGCGGGCCGGACATCCTCAACGTGAAACACGAACCGGTCCTGCCCAAAGCTAATGAGCCGATTGTCGTGACTGCCTGCGCGACCGACAACGACAACATCGCATCGGTCACGCTTTACTACCGGTCTGAGGGGACCACCGCATTCACCAGCGCGCCCATGGTCGATAACGCCACGGGCAACGACCTGATCGCAGGAGACAGGATCTTCACGGCCACGATCCCCGGCGCCGGCGGCGGCACAATGCGGGCGTTCTATGTTGTAGCCTCCGACGGCTCGGCATCGACACGGTTTCCTACGGAGCTCGAGCCCTCGGCCGACGTGCCCCAGAGGACGTGTCTGGTCCGCGTGGGCGACTCAATGGACCCCACAGTATTCGCCACGTATCGGGTCTGGCTGTCAAACGACGTCATAAACATATTCACATCGCGGTCCAATCTCTCCAACGAGCTGATGGACTGCACATTCGTTTATAACGATACCGACGTTTTCTACAATACCGGAATCCGCTTCCGGGGCAGCCCCTTTATTCGCGGGGGCAGCGGCTGGAACCCCACCGGCAATTACCCCTACCGGTTCGACTTTAATCCGGACCAGAGATTCGGCGACCGCCAGGAGATCAATCTCGACAGAACCGAGGGAGCCAGCCGAGGACCGCTCCAGGAACGCGCATCGTACTGGTTCTACCGGCAGATGGGCCTGCAGTACTCGAGACAGGAGTACATCCGGCTGATCAGCAACGGCAACAACCAGAGAAACTACGAGGACGTCCGGAAAATCGACGGTGATTATATCGATGCGTGGTTCCCCCAAGACAACGACGGCTACATTCACAAGATCGACGACTACTTCGAGTATAACGTCGCCGGCACGTCGTCCACCAACCTCGACGAAGGGCTCAAATATGACGGGAGTCACCCGCTGCTGAAGGAGACCTACCGGTGGGGATTTGAGAAGAGGTCGTACCGCGAGAACGACGACTGGGACCACCTGTTCAATCTTGCCGTTAAGATGAACACCTCGTCGAGCAACGGCGCAGTTTATGAGGCGGCCATAGAATCGGTTATCAATCCCGAGGACTTCGCCCGAGTCCTGGCGCTTCGCCACGCTTGCGGCGACTGGGACAGCTATGGGTACACCCGCGGGAAGAACAATGCCTTTTACTACGCGCTGCGCGAGCGCAAGTGGTATCTGATGCCGTGGGACATCGACTTTACGCTCGGATCGGGCGACGGGGTGAACACGAACCTGTTCTCCGTTGACTCAGGCGAGTTCCCGGAGGTCTATAAGTTCTTCAACTATTACAAGTACCGGCAGATGTACATGGAGGCCTTTGCGCGGCTTGTGTATGGTCCGTGGAAGACGTCGGTCGGCACGGCGGACCTGCCGACGGCTTTCGACCGTTTCCTGGATGATGCCGCCGATGCGCTGCGGGCCGATGGGGCGGACGACAGCCGGCGAACAGCCATCAAGCAGTACGTCCGCGACAGGCGGACCTACATACTGACGCAGATTAGTGATCCTTGCCGGCCCTTCGAGATTACGACCAACGGCGGCAGCGATTTTTGCACAACGGATTCGGCGGCGGCGATCACCGGCTTTGCGCCGCTGAAGGTGACGAGGATTTCGATAAACGGCGCGCCCGTGCCGGCGGACTTTTCGGGCAACAATGCCTTTACGATAGCAGCGGAAAATGTCCCGCTGGCGCCGGGGGTGAATCTGCTTGCCCTTGCGGGGCTCGACTTTGCGTTTAATCCCGTGCCCGGGGCAACGGACTCTATCAGGATAACCCGCGTGACGCCTTGTGCGATTACCTCGATAACGCCCAACCCGGTTTTCAAAGCCGGTGCGGTGCAGCTTACTATTCATGGGAGCGGCTTTGGGCCTGGAACAACGCCCTTGGTCGAGCTGACGTGTGGATCCGAAGAGGTCGGCTTTGACGCCCTCTACGTGCAGGGCAGTGAGCCTTTTGACCTGATTGACGCGGCTACAGGGCTGCTGGACGACCCCGGCAGCGGCGTCGGGGATGAGACTTACGCGGTTCACGAGTGGATCAACCTGTGGAATTCCGGGCCGCACGGGGAGTTCTCGGCCTACGAGGCCGGCTTCTCGCCGCCCTTCGGGGCGGGTTCCAACAACTTCGCCGTGCGCTTCAGCGGCTACATCTACGCGGCGTCGGGCGGGATTCGGTACTTCGGCGTCAATAGCGATGAGGGTTTTTCGCTCTCAATCGACGGCCAGCTCGTCGGGGCGCACCGGGCCGGGCGCACTGCGGCGACAACCGACGTCACGAACGTAACCACCGGCACGATGACCTTCAACTTCCCGGCCGAGGGAAGCTACTATCTGGAGCTCGACTACTTCGAGAATAATATCGACGAGGAGGTCGAGCTCTTCCAGACCAATTCGACCGGCGGCAATCGGCAGTTGATCAACCACGGCTCCGAGCTGAAGGTTTACCGGGACATCACCAAGATCAAAGCGACCGACGTTGTCGTCGTCGATGTCAACACGATCACCTGCCAGGTCAACTTAGCCGGAGCCAGGGCCGACACGTGGAATCTGATTGTAACGCCCGAATGTGAGGAGGCATCCGTCTGCAGTCTGGACAACGCCTTGCAGATAATTGCGTTCAGGGCCGACTTCAACCACGATACGGGCGTTGACTTCCTGGACTGGACGGACTTGGCCGGAATATGGCGCCAGGACTGTTCGGCTCCAAGCTGGTGTGACGGAATTGACCTCGACGAAAGTGGAAGTATCGGTTTCGGCGATGTGCAGATCTTTGCCCAGCAGTGGCTTCTCGCCGCCGAATAGTGGCACGGGCTTCCAGCCCGTGAAAACACGGCCAAGCTGGCCGTGCCACGGTCCCGGACAGCCGAATTAAGCAGGTTCAGCGACCCGCCGCCGCGGGCCAGGCTGATTCGCTTCATTGATTGCGCCGGACTCACTCAACACACACAATTCAACTGACGTTGTTGACATTGTCACGCCGGGACAAAATATCCGCATCGGGGACATAACGGCTCAATTCGGACTTCCGAACCGGTCGGCAAATGTGGTAAACTCCCAGAGGTTGTGGCCAAGTTGGTGTCCTGTAAGGCAGGGACCCTCGAGAAAAAGTACCAGGAATGATTGCGCCGAGATGATTGGAATACGATGAAGGCCACCTGCAAACGACTGTTGCTGTTGCTTGTGATTGCCTCAGGAGCGGCATACGGAGCCGAAAACAAGGAGATTTCGCCACGGGACCTGGGGTCGTCCCGGCTGATAGACCGACACGCATTGGTGACGCGACACAACGTCACCATTAATAAACCTGATCCGCTTGCCTCCATCAGCCTCGGCAATGGCGAGTTTGCTTTCACCGCCGATGTCACCGGCCTCCAGACCTTCCCCGGCTATCATCAGCAGGGCATTGCGCTATGCACGCAGTCGCAGTGGGGCTGGCATACCATGCCGAACCCCAAAGGCTACCGATTGTCGGATATCCTGGAGGACTATGTCGTGGCCGGGCGCAAAGTGCCGTATGCTTCGGACAAGGACTACTCCGGCACATATTCGCCCGCCGCATCCTGGCTCCGCGCCAACCCGCATCGCTTAGACCTCGGACAAATCGGATTGCGTCTCGCCAAATCAGATGCCTCGCCCGTGTCGATTGATGATCTGGCCGATACCTCACAGACCCTGGATTTGTGGGCCGGCCTGCTCAGCAGTCGGTTTGAAATAAACGGGCAGCCGGTTGAAGTCTTGACTGTTTGCCATCCGGACCGCGACCTGTTGGGGGTGCGGGTCGAATCGGCGCTGCTGCGGCAGGAACGCATCCTTGTTTCGTTGAGGTTTCCTTACGGCGGGGCTGATTGGGGCGGCGCGGCTGATTGGGACCACCCGGATCGCCATACCACGCAACAGCGAATCACCGACAATGAGGCGGATATGACCCGCATTCTCGACGCCGATCGTTACTATGTCCGCGTCGCCTGGTCGGCGGGAGCCGGAATCAGGGCCGTATCACGGCACGAATATGAGATTTACAGCCGGGACGGTCAGCCGTTGGAAATTGTCTTTGCGTTTTCTCCGACGAAGATTACAGGGTCGCTGCCGGGTTTTCAGGAGGTCCGCACGGCGGCTGCGCGGCATTGGCAACTATTCTGGACCGGCGGCGGGGCGATTGATTTTTCGCAGTGCACCGATCCGCGTGCCCCGGAGCTGGAACGAAGGGTGGTGCTCTCGCAGTACCTGACTGCCATTCACTGCTCGGGGTCCATACCGCCGCAGGAGACCGGCCTTGTCGGCAACAGTTGGTTCGGCAAATTCCACTTGGAGATGCACTGGTGGCATGCGGCGCACTTTGCCCTCTGGGACCGGTTGCCGCTGCTGGAACGCAGCCTGCCGTGGTACGAATCGATTCTGCCCTCGGCGAGAGCTGCTGCGCAAGTGCAGGGCTACAAAGGCGTTCGCTGGCCGAAGATGGCCTCGCCGGACGGGCGGGAAAGCCCCAGCCGAGTCGGAGTGTTTCTGATCTGGCAGCAGCCGCATCCGATCTACTACGCGGAGTTGTGTTACCGCGCCCGCCAGGACCGCCGGACCTTGGAGCAATACAAGGAGATTGTCTTTGAAACGGCTGAGTTCATGGCCTCTTATCCGGTCTGGGATGAAGCCGGCCAACGCTACGTGCTGGGGCCGGCATTGATTCCCGCCCAGGAGAGTTATGGGCCGGACCGGGCACGCAACCTCAATCCGACTTTCGAGCTGGCCTACTGGTATTGGGGACTCGAAACCGCGCAGAAGTGGAGGCAGCGGCTCGGGCTGGAGCGCCGGCCGGAATGGGACCAAGTGATGCGGCGGCTTTCCCGCCCGCCCATTCGTGAAGGGGTCTATACGGCGATCGAGACCCCGCCCTATACTATACCGCGCGACCATCCCTCGATGGTTGCTGCGCTCGGGCTCGTTCCTCAAACGCCGCTGATCGATCCGAATACTATGAAACGAACATTCGACAACGTGATGCAGACCTGGGATTGGCCAAGCACATGGGGCTGGGATTACCCGGCACTTGCGATGACTGCGGCCCGCCTGGGCCGGCCGGAAAGGGCGGTCGATGCCCTGTTCATCGTATCCGAGAAGAATCGATTCCTGGCCAATGGGCACAACTTTCAGTCGTCCCGTCTGCCGCTCTATCTGCCTGGAAATGGCGCGTTGCTCAGCGCCGTTGCAATGATGGCGGCGGGCTGGGATGGCTGCGCGGACCGTCCATCGCCCGGTTTCCCGGACAATGGAAAATGGCTGCTGCGATGGGAAGGACTAAAACGCATGCCCTGAATCGAGAAGAGCCTGTGTATAAACAAACTAAGGCGTTGTGCATTTCAAGGAGGTGACTGTAAAATGGGCAGAATGAAGCTTTTGTGTGTTGTCTTCGGAATACTCCTGCTGATGATTCCGATGACGAAATCGCAGACGAACGACCGTAAGCTGGAGACGAAGCAGACCCGACGGCGCTTGGGCGGGCAGGCGGCCAAACCGTTGTTTCGCGACCCGGTGTATGACGGAGCGGCGGATCCGGTGCTCTGCTGGAACCGACGTGAGAAGAAATGGTTTATGTTTTACACGAACCGGCGTGCGAACGCGCCAGACACTCCGGGTGTGACGTGGGTCCACGGCACGCGTATCGGCATTGCCGAGTCCTCCGATGGAGGAGCAACGTGGAATTACCGGGGCACGGCGGACATCGACTATGGCCAGGGCGAGTACACGCACTGGGCGCCGGAGGTGATTGAGCACGACGGGGTCTATCATATGTACCTGACCTTCGTGCCGGGTATTTTTGAGAACTGGTCGCATCCGCGCGATATCATCCACCTGACGAGCAGTGATCTGCTAAAGTGGAAATATCAGTCCACGCTGAAGCTCTCTTCCGACAGGTGCATCGACGCCTGTGTCATGCGGCTGCCGGACGGCGCGTGGCGCATGTGGTATAATAATGAAGTTGACCACAAATCAATCTACTATGCGGACAGCACCGACCTGTACAACTGGACAGACCGCGGAAAGGCGGTGGGCGAGCGTCCGGGCGAAGGCCCGAAGGTGTTCCGCTGGAAAGAGCGATACTGGATGATCGTGGATGTCTGGAAAGGCCTCGGCGTTTACAGCTCGGACGATTGCCTGACGTGGATACGGCAGGAAAGGAATTTGGTCGAAGAGCCTGGAAAAGGCCCCGGAGACCAGGTCGAGGGCCGTCACGCGGATGTTATGGTAAGCGACGGCCGGGCCTACCTATTCTATTTCACTCATCCGGGCAGAACCAAGCCCGGGCCGGATGATTCATACGAGCAGCGGCGAAGTCTGATTCAGGTTGTAGAACTCGAATACAAGGATGGCGATCCCAGCATGGGGCCCGGAGTGCTTGCTTGCGACCGCGACAAACCGACGCATATCCTGTTAAAGGCGCCTGACAGTGAAAATTAAACGGAGGAATCGTAAGATGAAGCTGAAGATCAGAATAAATCCGCTTGTCCTGATTGGGATGATGTGTCTCTTTGCGGCAGATGCCGGTGCGCAGCGGCAGATGGAAAATCTGGGTCGCGGGGTCGTCGCAGTCAATCAGGGCGGTGCAAAGGTCTATGTCGGCTGGCGTCTGCTTGGGACCGACCCCGACGACATTGCCTTCAACCTGTACCGATCAGCCGGTGACACCGAGCCTGTGAAGCTGAACAAAGAGCCGATTACCGGGAGCACAAATTTTGTAGATACGGGCGTCAATCTCGGCGAATCAAACTCATACCTTGTCAAGCCTGTTCTCAAAGGCGCTGAACAGGCATCAAGCGCCGTTTTTACTCTGCGAGCGAATGCGCCTCCAAGACAATACATCTCCATTCCCCTTGCGACGCCTGCTGGTTATACCCCCAACGATGCTTCTGTCGGCGACTTGGATGGCGACGGCGAGTATGAGATTGTGCTGCACCAGGCGGGCAGAGGCCGTGATAATGCTCAAAGCGGGACAACGACCGAGCCGATACTTGAAGCATACAGGCTGGACGGCGTTTTTCTCTGGAGGATTAACCTGGGAAAGAACATCCGTGAAGGCGCCCACTACACGCAGTTTATGGTGTATGACCTTGATGGCGACGGCAAGGCCGAGGTTGCGTGCAAGACGGCAGACGGGACCATTGACGGAAAGGGCAAGATAATCGGCGACGCAAACGCCGATTATCGCAATTCGAGGGGCTATGTTCTGGACGGGCCGGAGTTCCTCACTGTATTCGACGGCCAAACGGGTGCAGCACTTGCCACAGCCGATTACATACCGCCCAGAGGCAGCGTTAGTGACTGGGGAGATGACTCCGGCAACCGAGTGGACCGATTCCTGGCGTGCGTTGCGTATCTTGACGGCGAAAGGCCGAGCCTTGTAATGTGCCGCGGTTACTACACGCGGGCTGTGCTGGCGGCGTGGAATTGGCGGGACGGCAAACTAACGCGCGTATGGACCTTCGACAGTGACGATGGCGCCGCGGGCAATAGCGCTTACAGAGGGCAGGGCAACCACAATCTGAGCGTCGGCGATGTCGATGGCGACGGCAAGGATGAAATTGTCTATGGTGCGTGTTGTATTGATGATAACGGAAAAGGACTTTATACGACAGGCCTGGGGCATGGAGATGCGATGCATCTATCCGATATTGATCCGGGCAGGCCGGGCCTGGAAGTATGGGCCATCCATGAAAGACCCCGTCATCCATACGGGGCCAACCTTCGCGATGCCGCAACCGGAAAGGTTATTTGGGGACTGCAATTGACGGACCCGGGAAGGGGCGTGGCGCTCGATATTGACCCCCGCCATCGAGGCTATGAGTGCTGGGCGAATAATTCAGACGGCCTATACAACTGCAAAGGCGAGAAGATATCCGATTCCAAGCCTCGGTCGTGCAATATGGGGATATGGTGGGACGGCGATGTGCTTCGGGAAATCCTCGATGGCACTGCAATTGACAAGTGGGATTATGCCAACGGCACAACAAATAGACTATTCACGGCGGAGGGTTGTTCCCGGAACAACGGGACAAAATCCAATCCTTGCCTCTGCGCCGATATCTTGGGCGACTGGAGAGAGGAGCTGATTTGCAGAACGAGCGACAACGCAGAGCTGCGCATCTACACGACTACAATACCGACAGACCGTCGTTTCTATACCTTTATGCACGACCCGATATACAGGCTGAGCGTAGCCTGGCAGAATGTGGCGTATAATCAGCCGACTCAGCCCGGTTTCTATCTTGGCGACAGTCCCGACGACTACGATAAGCACTTCATCCTGACAACTGACATCGAGCCGGACCCCAACCTCACCGGCCGCAAGGTCTTCGACAAGCCCGTCATCGTCCACGAGGTAGGTTGTTTTACCGTTTGGTTCAACAAGCTGCAGCTATTGACCCGGTACTGGTCAAAGACATCACCGTGAGTCAAAACCTTTGACCACAACAGATTGTATCTACTGGAATCAAGTGTATAGCCCAGATACTTCTATTGTCGGCTATCCTCTCGTAAACCCTGGATCAGTTTTTGGGGAGCAGACCGGTCAGGTTTTTGCTCTCTCAATGCTCCAAGTATACTCATGATTCTTGGCCCCAACTCAGCTCCTTCCAAGGGCTTTGGGATATAGTCATCGGCACCGTTGGCAAGCGCTGTTTCTACGTCATCCATCATGTTTTTAGCTGTTAACATCAGTACAATTATGTCCTTTGTCCTTTCATCATGTCTAATCTTAGAGAGAACTTTCAACCCATTCATTTTAGGCATTACCCAATCCAACAGAATCACATCGGGCTTTTTCTCCGTGGCTATCTTTAGTCCTGCTTGCCCATTACTTGCCGAATACACATTAAACCCATCCAATGTCAACTTATATTCCAATATTCTCCTGATATCTTTTTCATCGTCAATTATTAGAACGGTAATCTTCCTATTCATCGGTCGAACTCCTTTTTAGCTTTTTTGGACTTATGCTTTTGCAGCAGGAGCAGACAGAATCTCTTCAATTACAGTTATCAACTTTAGAATGTCGTATGTTTTTTCAACCCATCGGTAGCCGGCTACAATACGGTCCCCATCAGTATCCTCTCGTTTTGGAAACATTCCAGTGAGAAATATAACGGGAATATCACTTGTTCTCTGGTCTTCTCTCAGTCTAACAGCAACTTCCGGCCCATCCATATCCGGCATTAGTATATCAAGTATAATAAGATCGGGACGTTCTGATTTAGCCAGGGCCAAGGCATTTATCCCATTGAACGCCGTAATAACGGAATATCCTTCTGCGGTTAAGCCTTTCGCAAGTACTGAGACAATATCCCGTTCATCATCTACTATTAGTATATGCTTTCCACCCATCTGAATAATCCTTTCACGTCCTGAGGCTATCCTTGAATAATGTTTCTTGTTCAATAAACGTAATCTGCAAAATATGCAATTAAAACCGGCCGCGAATACGCTTACGAGGTCGTCGCATTACATAGAAGCCCTTCTATTTGAGCCACTAATTCTTCCGCATCAACGGGTTTCGCGAAAGTGATATTGCTGTTAATTATGTGTTCTTTTTGGTATTCCTCTCTTTTTGTGAGTAGAGCCGTCAAGAATATCACGGGAATACTTCTGGTTAAGGGATGCGCCTGCAACTTTGCCGACACTTCCCCGCCGTCCATTCCCGGCATTAGTATATCAAGTATAATAAGGTCAGGGTGTTGCGATTTTGCTAAAGCTATAGCGTTCGTGCCATTAGTTGCGGTGATAACGGAGTATCCCTTGGCTGTTAATCTTTTCCCAAGCATGAACAGCACGTCTTTTTCATCATCGACAACTAATATTTTCTTCACAAATTTGCTCCTTGAGCTAAAATCTTTTCGACCTTGATCCTAAACTCTTCCGGGTCAAATGGCTTGACTATGTAGTCGTCAGCCGCAAACTCTTTGACTTTCCTATCGGTCATAGCAGCACTACCACTTGCAGTGAACAAAATAACCGGTACGTGTTTCAACACTTTGTCATTTTTAATTTGTTCACAGACTTCAGCCCCATTCATAAACGGCATGACTAAGTCAAGCAGCACCAAATCGGGGTTCTCACTGCGCATTGTGTCAAGCGCTTGTCTCCCATCAACCGCCGTTAGAACATCGTAACCGAGTGTTTTTAACCTAATCGATGTAACCTTGAGAATATCGGGCTCATCATCAATAACTAATATTTTTTTCTTATCCATTTTTCCGTCTCCGTCTTGAATAGCGCTTTGACATTACACGGATGGGCAGGGTAAATGTAAACTTTGAGCCTTTGCCAAAAACTGAATCAATCCAGATCTTCCCATTGTGCCGTTCGATGATCCCTTTGCAAATTGCAAGTCCAAGACCCGTGCCGCCTGTTTTTCTCTCACCACCGGTGGATAGTTGTTCAAACATCCTGAATAATCTTGATAATTCTGTTTTCTTAATGCCACAGCCGGTATCGGATACCGAAACGTGAACCATTCCGTTCTTTTCACTCGTCTTGATTACGATATTGCCCTTCTCGGTAAACTTCATAGCATTATCAACCAGGTTTGTTAGGACCTGTGTAATTTTATCATTATCAAAAGCAACTTTGGGCAATCTGTCATCAAGCTCAAGCAAAAGGTCCACTCTTGTATCCTTTGCCGCAAGGGTCATCGTTTCATAAACGTTCCTGACAGTTTCGTTTATATGGTTAGGCTGTGCATCAATTGTCATTCTGTCGGCTTCGAGTTTCTGGAAATCAAGAACGTCATTGATAAATTTGGCAAGCCTGTCCACGTTTTTCTTTGAGAGACCCAGCAGCTCTTTTTGTTCATCGTTAATTTCGCCCGCTGAACCATCTGCAGCAAGGGCGATTCCTTCTTTTATCACCGTCAAAGGTGTCCGCAGCTCATGCGAAACCATAGAGATAAAATCCAACTTCATTTCTATCGTTTGCCTTAGTTTTTCTTCCATCTCTCTTTCCGCCCGTTTGCGCTCGGTGATGTCGCGGATGTTGCACTGGATCAACTTCTTGTGGTCCACTGTATAGACGTTGCTGACGAACTCCACCTCAACCTGCTGCCCATCGGTCGTTTCCAGCGGCAAATCCTCGTAGCGGACATATTTCTGCCGTTGCAATTCCATGAATTTGTTTTTGTTGGAGGCGATATCCTTGAAAAGCCCTATTTGCCAAATTGCCTTTCCCACAAGGTGTTCGTGCGAGAAACCCCGCATCTCGATCAAGAACGGATTCACATCTATTATCTTCCCGCTCTCGGCATCGAGGAGCAAAATTCCGTCTTTCGCCGTCTCAAAGAGCCTTCGATAGCGAGTCTCTGAATCCCGCAGCGCCTCTTCTGCCTTTTTGCAGTCGGTGATGTCGCGTATAATCATAGACCCCCTTTTTCTACACAAAATGGCGCGTCTTGGCGAGACTAATCAACAAGCACAATCCCACTTAGCTCTGCGAAAACTGAAAGAAGCAATCTCACTGCTGTTTGAACCATCCACCCCAATTTTGTAGCCTACAGCGAGCCATCTTTGCTTTGCGGCTCTTTTTGGTTTAGTCGGCTATTATCTTATCCCAACTTTCGCAGTTCAGCATCAAAATCGGTGTTATTGACAGCGCCAAGGCGGTTAGTTTCCACCACAAAACTGGTCATTTAGCTGTCGGCTGTATATCTTCGGCGGTGGTTGTTTGGGCAAATTA